>Ga0099364_10011139_pt1 | contig 12309 bp, 8 predicted proteins | sample TergutTh196P3_FD_73070 | JGI IMG/M metagenome (GOLD analysis project Ga0099364, IMG submission 73070) | Microcerotermes parvus P3 segment gut microbial communities from Pointe-Noire, Republic of the Congo - Th196 P3 | ecosystem: Host-associated > Arthropoda: Insects > Digestive system > Gut ... | reverse complement strand
CATACGGAAACTGGTCGTCTTGCCCGCTCCATTGGGGCCGAGCAGTCCGACGATTTCTCCTCTGTTGACGTGGAAAGAAACGCCATCCACTACACGGCGGGTGCCGTAAATCTTGATTAATCCTTCAACTTTGAGAATAGTCGAAGCGGATTCGGCGGACTCAAACATTGTTTCGTGTAAAAAAGAACCGGCGGGGATTCTAGCCAATTTCTGGGGATACCGCAAGAGCAAAAATGTGTTACTGTGCCGACGGGCTGACGGGATGGATATCCCAGCCGGAGATACCCCCTTGATTTGGGGTTGGTATTTTTGTATAAGGGTGTCCACGACGTTTCGCTGGGAGTGAATGACATGAGCAAAAGACACATTATAACACTCTCGAAAAACGCCTAATTTTGATAACACCACGTTTGGTTACGACTACGCCGCGCTGAAAATTTTGTGTGAAAAAACAAACACAAAACGACGCAATACTCTGAATCAAAACACGTTACGCTCAATGTCGGCTGTTTTGTTGCTGCATTTTCGGAAATTGCGTCTCTGCTAATTTTTATCTAACACAACCATGTCCTTTACACGCACCTTTATCATTGCTTTTGTTGGACTGCTCTGCACCTTTTCCGGCGGCGGACTCTTTGCACAGAACGCTTGGGAAACACTCCCCGTCTTTCACAACGGAAGAGTTATGCCGCTGCATACCTTCGCCCGAAAAATCGTCCGAGACACCTGCGGAACAGAACGCCCCTTCATCGTGCGAGACAATGCCGTCATCGACGAATTCAACCGAATCATCGAAGCGTTCCAAAGACAAAGTGCTGCCGAACAGACGGAATCCTCCGCAGTCCCGCGATTCTTCAATCCCGGCACCACCTTTGACGGCGGATTTAACCGCTCTTACAGCCCCTTCAACCTTTCGAGAGGAGAGACCGAGCAATTTCAAACGGCATTACTGCTACAAGGACACGACCGAGTACAGATAGAACGCATCGTTAATCGTATCCGAGAGTTGATTCCTCTGGAAGGAGGCGGACGCTATTTCAGTGCCGACGAACTTCTCTTCTCATGGATTTGCGAGCCGGAAGTTTGGATTTACATTCCCCTTTTCCGCGTTGCCGATACCGGATATCTGGTCGAGATGTTCGGCGAAGAAGCCCGAAATTCCCAAAACCGAGTCTCTCTGCACCAGTTAGCAAATTCGACACGTTTCAGACAACGGCTGGCAGACATTCAACGTCGGCACGCCATCGGACAATTTGCGAACACGCCTGACCCCTTCGATGTCATTACCGAAGAACTCGCAGGACTCTCCAAAGCGTTTCAAGACTTAACGTTCCATCCGCAACGGCAGCGTCCGACACGAATGTTGGACTTGCTCTATCAGACCGCCGGTTTAACACACGAAACATCTTCGCTTCTGATTACCCTCGACGCTTGGGGATACCTCTTGGAATTAGGGGAAGTTCCCGGTCGACGCTCCATTGAACGTACAACGGATCCCGAAGATTTACTCGTTCTCCATCCGACGACGCAACGCTGGCATGACATTGCTGACAAACTGCTGTTCCTAATACAGACATACGACCGCACCGATCATGCCGGCAATCCTATTTTGCCGAGAGCGGCGATTGTCGAACAACACTTCGAGATTCTCATCGACCTCATCGACACGAATCTTGCCGAAGCCGCCGCTCTGATGGAGACGCTCTATCCCGGTACTTCCTATCGTTTAGAAGGGGACAACCGAGTCATCCGCGTTGACCGGCTTTTGCCGAGATTGAATTCGCCGGAAAGCCAGCGGCATCAGACGGCGATTCGGCGGATAGCCATCAGTTATTATTTCTCGGTAAAAACATTGCGGAAGGAAGTCGAAGCCGCTTATCTTGCGCTTTACGATAACGGTCTTTCGTTCCGGTTTCTGCCGGTACAATCGCCGCTGGTGCTGGCATTGGGAAGTTCCGAAAATACTCTCGGTGTGCAGCCTTGGGCATCGGCAGCGATGGTTCTCGGAAGCGGTGAAGCGTTCATCAAACGCTTTTTCGACCCGCAGTTCACTACTTCGGTTTCACGCCTGCCGGTAATGAGTTTAATAGAAGCGAGCGAAACTGCCGTCCCTGCTCCTGACGAAACGATGGACTCCGACACATCGGAAATGCCGACCGAAGAGGAGAACGGAGAAGAACCCAACGTGTTCGAAGAGACCGTAGTCGATGTACACGCCGATCAGACCGACTTCGAACTGATGGAGCAGTTATTGTTTCAAGCACAGGACATACCCAACGGCATCCTTCGTTTGGGGCGGGGTGACGATAGTCCGATGGGTGCCATACGCACCACTATGCGGGCGATGTTGATGTCCTATTCTGCGCCGATAGGGGGCGGGTACGGCAATTCCGACTTCGTCTTTCGGGCACAAGATTTTCAGCAGGCGGTTTATAGGGCTGTGATACGTATCGAAAGCCAGCGGCAATCCTTTGTCGATGAGAGCAACAAGCAGATGGTCGAACATCTTGTCAAGACGGCGTATCCTGATGCGAACTCGACGAAGTTACGTGCGGAGTTCCGATACGACCGGCTGCGCCCCTTCTTTTGGATGTGGGTTTTCGCACTGGCTGCTCTTCTGTTGAGCGGAGCGGCTTATGTTACCGCTATTGTCCGGCGAGGGGCGATTGACAAAACGGTTGCCCTGCAATCGGTAACGCAGGAAGGAGAATTGGAAGAGTCCGAACTTTCCGATTACACCAACACGTTAGAAGAGTGGTTTTTCTTCGGCAGCGTTGCGATGTTGACGCTTTCGATGTTGATCGCCTTGCTCGGCGGTTGGATGCGGGCAAGTATCAGCGGCTGGGCTCCCGTGACGAATATGTACGAAACCGTGGTGATGACGGCATTGGCGGCGGCGATCATCGGAGTCTGGTACGGACTCTATCCGTTGCTTCAACCGGCACTGCGGCACGCTTGGCTTCAGACGAAATTTCCGCGTCCCAGTACATTGATGGAATGGCTTGCTGCTCTGAAAACGCAGAAGGCGATTGAGTCTGCCAACGTTACAGAAGGGGAAGCCGCGATGCGTGAGGCGGCGAAGGAATTCGGCGTTCTAGGCGGTACGACGTTGGGGGGACAATCGATTGCGGCGCATCTATCACCGGCAGAGATGGAAGCGCAACGGCGAGTGCAAGCCGCCCAGCGAAAAATGACGGGACGATGTCTGCTGGCGGTGCCGCGGTTGATTTTGACATGCATCACGTTTTATGCGATTGTCATGTTGGCAAATGGTGATTATGTCGCTCAACACTCATTTACGGCGGCGGCTATCAACATGTTTGCGACGGAAGATATCATCGACTGGCTTACGGTCGTGGCGTGCGTCCTTCTGATGATTTGGTTCGTTCCGCATGCGTTGTTAGCATTGGTGATGATGCCGGTGGTTTTGTGCCGTCCTGCTTGGATTGCTGCCGATGAGGGAATCCGTTCCTTTGAAGCAAGAGCGATTGTGGATACCGCTGCGAAACCGACGGAAAAACCTCATTCGGTAGCGCGTCCGCGTTCTGAAATGAGCGGTATTTTTCAAGGCGAAGGGCAACAAAGAGTTCTTCGTGAAACGGCGGACAATAGCGGGGCGGCATGGTACAAACTGGCGAGAAATGCGGTGCTGGATCGAAAGTTGTTTATCGTGATTACGGCGAGCGTTGTGTTTATCGTCGGCTTGGTTGCCAGTTTGAATAGGGCGGAGTTTAATCCTGACATTCGTCCGATAGCGGCGGTGTTGCGTAGTAATTTTTGGCTGGCGGTTCATGTGATGGCGATCATCGTGAGTTATGCGGCGGCGTTTATTGCTTGGGGCATGGCGGCGGTGTCGCTTGGTTATTTGATTTTCGGACGTTATCAGCGTACTGAACCAGAGTTTGAGGGGCAAAGACCGCTGATAGTGTTACCGGCAACGTGTCAGTTGTGTTTGCCGGTGATAGAGCGTCTCTTGAATATAGCGTTGTTGTTATTGATTATTGGAACAGTTCTTGGGGCGCGTTGGGCGGATTATTCTTGGGGGCGTTTTTGGAGTTGGGATCCGAAGGAGGTTTGGGCTCTCATTACGATATTGTTTCTTGTGATTGTATTGCATGGCAAGATTGCTCGTCATTATGGTGCGATAGGAATTTTTGCGGGTGCGTTATTTGCGTCGATAGCGGTGATAATTACGTGGTATGGCATTAACTATGTATTTAGTGGCGGTCGTCACACGTATGGCGGCGGTACGGCGAGTAGTGCGACGCTTTTTATGTGGATATTCATAGCGGCGAATCTTTTTTGGGGGGCGTTGGCGTTGTTGCGTTACAATGCCGAGGCGTATGGGAGCGATGCGGCGTAGAGGGGGACTCTAATCATTAACTTCAGAGCCGCGACCGGAAGGTCGCAGTACTTAAATTTTAGCGTCGCAACCTACCGGTTGCGGCTCTGAACTGGATTTTTAGAACGGCACTCTCCGCCGACCGAGCATTCGGCAAAATGCTCACAAACCGAAAAGAACCCATCGAAACTCCAAAAATACCGCTCCCAACCGCCACATTATCTTGATTTTTCTACGTTTTCAGTATAGATTCTAAACTGGCAAAAGGTTAGGAGAACGCTCCCCCATAACGTATGTCCGAAATCGCACCCAAACTGATGACACCGCTCCGACTCGCCGGTTCACTAACGCTCGGAATCGCCCTCCTAACACTCCTACTCGCATTCATGGCTTGGGGAACCTTCGTAGAATCCGAATACGGAACACCCGTCTCCCAATTCGTACTCTACGCAAACCCCTGGTTCCACCTGCTCATCGCACTGCTCGCCCTCAACATACTCGTCAGCATCTGTCTTCGATTCCCTTGGAGAAAACATCATATCCCCTTTCTGGTCGCACATGTCGGTATTTTGATACTCCTGTTCGGCTGCTTCCTCACCTGGAAAAACGGCGAAGAAGCACAAATCACACTCCCAGAAGGCACCATCGGACACGTCGCCATAAAACCAGACAAACTGCAATTTGAATTCAAAAATACCGTCCACTCCTCCGCCGATACGCCAAAACCCGACTATTTCCCCTTCCGATCAGGTCCGTTCAGTTGGCGAGACTACCAATACGAAAATTGGATCGAAGACAGAAGAAGACACAAACGACTCCTATGGTACGCTATGCGGTCAGGAGATCGAACCCGCGGAACTTTTACAATTCGTGATAAAGCATCAGGGCAGCCCGACTTTCAGTTTGAAGTCCTCGACTACCTCGCCCACTCCGCCGTCGAACCGGTGCCGCCATTTGAAGTGAGCGTGCTGTGGAGGAATAAGACAGTCCAAACGGTTACGGAGCCGGACGAAGTCCGAGAACTCCCCCGCAATTGGGAATCGGTACGGTTAGACCTGCGGCAACAGCAGCGGAACTCGCTTCGCCGTACCTCGTCCGATGTTTGCGGTATCAGTACAACGCTGTCCGGCGGAGGCGAGCAGGTTTCCTACCGCTTGCCACTCTCCCCAGAAGAGTTAACCGCCTTTCGAGAAAGCCGACCAACGTTAGCCCTATCGACTGCGGAGGACATTTTAGCCCTGTCGCCTGCGATGGTCACCGGCACCGCTGAACTCTGGTGGGGGGAAGTCGTTTTGTATTACAACGGCAAACATTATTCCGTGAACGTTGAACAACTGATTGCTCTCGAAGAGGATGTCCGCTTTGCGGTGGGAGACTCCGGTTTGCAAATCGGCAACGTCTGGTTCAGTGATCGAGTGCCCGTCATCAATTTTATCCTCTATACCCGGAGCGGCAACAGTGAAGAGATGGAACTGATGCCCGGCAATCCTGAATTGAACATTCAAGCCCGGCAACTCGGCGTTTTCGGTTCCTACTGGGTTGACCCGCAACGCATTATGCAAAGTCCTGAACATGCGGACAATCCGATGTTGCAACGCATTGCTCAACAGCGGTTGGATTTTATGCAGGGAGCCGACAATAAATTGTACTATCGGCTTTGGTCGGGACGCAGCATCGTTGCCGACGGCGTTGTACCGGAACGAGAGGGACAGACCAAGCCGCGATTTATCGTTGCCGAGGGAACGCCGAGCGAAGCGGAGATTGTCATAGACCGATTCGTTCCGCAAGATGTGCCGGGCGGACGAATTGTACCGGCAACGGCAAATCGCAACCGGCATGGTGAGCAGCGGGTACAACTTCGTGTGGTACTCGATGGTAAAGAGGATACATTTTGGCTTCGCACTGCTGCGCCGACTGTCGTGCCTTTTCCGCCGGAGCAGGATCAAATCCGATACATCTACGGAAACGGTCGGACGCTCTGTGTGCAGATCAATTTCGAGACGATTGACCTCGGTTTTGGTATTCTCTTGAAACAGTTCGACAAGCGTACCGAGCCGGGATTGCGGATGTCGTCGCATTATTCGAGTCTCGTCGATTATGTTGAACCGATTACGTCGTCGACGACGGGGCTGGCATTTTCACGGAATTTGGAAAACTATCAGGCGTTGCCGGGCGGCGAGAATATATTGATTTCGATGAATCGTCCCGGCTATTTTAACGGTTATCGGATTTATCAGTCGTCGTACATTGGTCCGTACTATCCAGGTCAACCGCAGTTTCATGAACTTTACGACGGCAGTATTTTTACGTGGGAGTCTCGTCCTCGTGAGTCGATTGCGATGAGTACCTTGTCGGTGAATGACGATCCGGGTCGCGGATGGAAGTATTTCGGCAGTCTTCTGCTCGTCGTAGGGGCTGCGATGTTCGTCTGGCGGCGACAAAGGGAAAACCACTCTGCGTAAACAGGCTAACTTGAATAGCCCGCCCCTCACTTTTCGCCGATACAATAGAGGTAATTCGTCCCTCTGACGTACAGCCGGTTATTCAAAATTGCCGGACAGGTAACAACCGGCTCCGGCATCGGATTGACCGCGATAATCATCGCGGCTTCCGATTCCTCCGTCAACATTCCGTTCTCTTCCACGGCAATCTTGGATAAGTCAATCACAAACGCCCTCGCATTGTCGTCTTTCGACTTGTCAAAAGCATAAATGAGCGTTCCCACCCGGAGCGGCGAAGAATAAAAACTTGCCCGACCCTCGCCAATTTCCAATTCCCAATACCTCGCCCGCTTGTTGTCAGGATTCACTACCTTCGGATCGTAACCCGTCAGATAGCCGTAAGAGTTAAGCGTCAAATAATACTCTTCCGTCGCCAAGGAACTTACCGAGTCCGACGACGCATTCGCACCTACCCAAAGAACATGCGTCGATGTGGTGTCACCCGTCCCAGTGGCATCAATGGCAGTCGTGCCGGGAAAATCATTTGTAATCAAAATGACATTGCCGAAAGAAACAGCCGAAGGTCCCACGTCGGCACTCAAACGTCTGACCCGCCAAATTTCCTCGCCGTTGTCAGGATTGTACGCCATCACGTAAGGATTGGCACAAGTAATAATCTGATACGAGTCGCCGATCTTTTTGACCGTCGGCGATGCCCACGAATTCGGGATTTCTTCGCGGACTGTCTCCCAAATGGTAGAACCATCGTTCAAGTTAAGAGCGACGATTTTCGATGTACCGTCGCTGCCGTCGCCATTGTCGAACTGCACGATCAGCCGGTCAAAGTGAAGAGCAGGGGAAGCCGCAAAACCATAAGAGTTGTCGGGAATACCGAAACTTTTCCGCCAGACAAGATTGCCGGAAAAATCAACGGCAACCAGTTCACCGTTGGCAAACATCGCATAGACGTGCCGACCGTCCACGACCGGCGTGGGAGCGGCGTAGCCTGTGTCTTCATCGACTTTTTGAGTAAGTTTTGCTTCCGGTCGGGTAACATTTGCCGTCCAAAGGAGCGTGCCGTCGGTGCGGTCGTAGCAAAAAATCTTTTCCGTCTCTTCGTCGGCACCGGTCAGGAATAATCTATTTTCCCAGATGACCGGCGACGAATTGCCTTGCATTGGCACTTCGGATTTCCAGATGATATTTTCCTCCGTTTTGCCGTCCCATCGGATCGGCGGATTGTCGGAAAATCCGACACCGTTGCCGTCGAAGTTACGGAAGGATATCCAGTTTTGCAAGAGCAGTTCTTCCGTGAGTTCGATGGCGGGGGCAGGCGGTGCTGTCGGTATGGCGGCAACGTTAGGCGTTGTACCCTGTGCGGCAATGTTAGCCGTCGTACCTTGTGCAGTAATGTTAGCCGCCGCACCTTGTGCGGCGTTCAGCGGAGTGTTCGCTTCGGCAACTAATTTGTCGAGGAATATCTGTTCGATGTCATGAGCCGGTGCGAGTAGGAGTCCCAAGTAGAGTCCTCCGCAGAGCATAAGCCAAGAGAAAACGATGATAAACCGCCAAGAGACGACCGCTCCGTTTTGCCGGACACTGTCGCCGGGGGTGGGAATCTGACGTTTCAGGACAGTGATGGTACGCATGGCGGCGAAAAACAGAATTGATGATACGAGCAGGAGGTACGTTGTTCGTTGTGCGGTTGTCCGGCGTTGAAAGTAGTTGATTCGCAGGTCGTGATCGAGTTGCCGAATTTGTTCGCGGAGGTTTTCGTCCTGTCGGTTTTGTGCGAGTGCCTGCCGAAGAGCGAGGAAGGATTGGTAGTCGGTTGGCAATCTGTTGTAGGAATCGTCGGCGGGCAGTCGATACGAGGGATCGCCGGTCGGCAATATGTTATCCGTTTCGTTTTGCGGGGAGAGTTGCGAAACGCCCCATGCGACACCGCCGAGGTAGGCGTGATAGTTGACTGCGAGGATGGCGATAAAGAGGATGCAAAAGGCACCGCTAATGGCGGCGAGGATTACGGCAAGTCGGTACAGTGACCGCACGCCGGGAACGGGAGAAGTGTCTAAAACGGTTGTCATGCACTCCATTTTAACAGGCGGCGGTGACGTTTGCAATCGTCAGCGGATTATTGCCAGTCGGCGTGCCAGTCCGTCGACACGTTTGTCGATTGGGTAACATTATGGCGGCTTATCGAAATGACCACCTCATTTTTCTGACAAAATAACCTCAGTAGCAAGCACCCCCTCAACCACATTAACCTCATTTTGACGTGGGTAAAATGTGGCAAAAGGTTCGTGTTGTTCGCGTCAAACAAATGCAACAAATGCAACATACGGCTGAAGAGTTACAAAGATTCACAAAAAACAAAACAGCCCATTTGATCCCGTGTGGAGTATAGCCGTCCTGTTGCGGACGCACTTACGGAGCATTGCTCGGTTTTTTCACTTTCAACTCGCGTGCCGCCGCATCGTAAAAATACTCCTGATTGGTCGGCAGTTGGGGTAACCGGATATTGTTATCCCGAATCACTTTTTCCATATACTCTTCGTGAGAGGCGGGATAGCGGTCGTGCATTGCTTGGAACTTGTTCATTGCATCGTCAACTTGTATAAAAACAAGTCTCTGTTGCGTTCGGAACATAGAGGAAATTGGCGCAACGATAATATCCATTCCTCTGTTGGCGGTAACGGGAGTGAGCGATTGTCCTCTGACCCCGACACCTGTTTCTGCTCTGACCATTACGGTTTCCCCCTCGGTGGGGACGTTTTCCTGTGGTGGTGCGGGGGGGGCTTCTACTGGATTGGGGGCTTCCACTGGAGCGGCGGCTTGCCCTTTGTTTTGCGGCTGTGCCAAATCGCATCCACTCAAAAAAAGCGTACAGACGAATATGAACGAGAAGGAAAAAATCAAATGTTTCATTGCAGTACGAAAGGAAAAGAGAACGACCAAGTGCGTCCATTATAGGCAGTACAAAAAAAACCGCAACTCCGTTGCCATCAGTATCTACACAATTTTTTTGCGGCTAAACTAGTCGAGTCATAATGTGGGTTGCCGCCTCGCTGATTTTCGGACTGTCAGTCTGGATTGCCGCTCAAAGTGCTATGGGTATGGCTGTCCCGAGTTCACGTCGAAAAAATGAAGATACATATGATTACGTGAAGTTACGTCTCGCAAAGATTCGTGAGGCTGACGGAGGCTACCGCTTTATGGAGCGTTTTGTTCTGGAGTTGGCACCCTACTTTCGTACCACTGCCAAAACGGACATTGTTCGGCAAGCAATTCCCCACATGAAAAGCGGACTCCCATGGCACCCAGAGGAATATCGGGAGCGTTTGCCTTTTGTAGGCGTTTCACATCAGAGATAAATTGTACTTCTGTTGTAGCATCTATACGCACTCCGATACTCCCAAAATCGCTCAAAATCCTCCTTCATCAGATACGCCCGAACCACACGAAGATTGTAACCCAATAATTCCGACAACTTCTCCGCCTGATCGTCCGTCAGATTTTCAGGATTCTTCAAGAAGATATACTTGCTCTTCGTCAGTACCGCCTCACGACCCTCCGCCTTCAACTTTTTCACATCCGACTTGCGAGTCTCATTCACCGCATCCGTTAAATGTCCCTTGATGTGGAACCGATCAAGAATGTTCAACGCATAGAAAGAAGACGGGAATGTTCCAAAGCGGGACAAACTCAAAGTGGCGAGAAGTTTGGGAGATATCGTAAGTCGGACACTTTTTGCCGCATTCCGAGCAAGTTGCTTTGCTGTTGCGCCGAGGAAAAATCTCGGTAGTGATGTGTTGAGTTTCGCTTCCTTTTTCATTGAAGGCAACTTTGCCGAAACGGAAGGACTTGTAATTCGTAACAGAATTGAGTATAGTTTTGAGGAGCATCTCGGAAAGATTGCAAGGAAAAATGAAGCTATTGCAAACTACATTTTACACCAGCAAACGCCGAGGTGCTTTGGGAAAATCTACCCATAGATTCTGGGAGAGAGCCAATAATCTAAAAAAATCTAAAAAATTAATCTTGCACGCCTACTGGGTGCGATGCACCTAACGTTGCATCGGCGAAAAAACCTGCTACAATGACCGCCATGCCCCTTCGGCAAATCGCCCCCCTCTGCGACGACTTCGAAGCCGCTCGGACGAGGCGGAATGGGAATCGTCTATAAAACAAAACACAAACTCTTGCAACAAACCGTCGCCGTCAAGGTGCTGTCGTAAGCACTCCTCGGCAACACACAAGCAAAGAACGCTACCATTCCTTCGCCTTGAATCCTTCTGGAGTCTGCAAGATTTCCACTGCTTCGCCGGATTGCACGATGACGTACAATCCGTTTTCGAGAGCAAAGTCTTTGGCTTCTTCCGTAACGACCGCCCCTGCAACCGCACCGATGAAACGCGTGTTCGGCAGCAAGTGTCTGACATGCGGCTGGACGAAGCCGTCCGTAGCGATGTGATTGCGGTATTCTTCTATCTTCTTCAAATGCTTTCGGACATCGGATGTTTCCAATGTCGTTTTGACTTCGATGAGAATGATTATATCGCTATCGACCAGTGTCAAATCAAATTCGCCGTAGAGACCTAATTTTGTACTCGAAAAGGAACAATTTCTAACAACAGGATGCGTAACATTGTAGCCTAGTGTCTGAAATTTTTCGACGATTCTTTCGCCGATCATGTGTTCGATGATGTCGCCGATACGGTTGCCGAGGTTGCCGATTTTGTTGTTTAATTCTTTTCTCATTCGGTCGTACTCGGCATCGCGTTTTTCCATTCTGCGGTCGAACTCGGCATCGCGTTCCTTCATTAAACGGCGCATTTTCCGAATCTCACGGCTAGTTTTCTGAATATCTCGGTTCGTTTCCCGAAACATTGCTAAAACGCCTTCATAAGTCAACGGTTGCTCTGACATCGCTCCGCTCCTATCATTAGTGTACGCTCCATTGTACCACATAATCATTTAGCCGGTACTCCGGCTCTGCTTTTTTCGCAAAGATTACAACTCTGTCAACGCCCCCCGCCTACTCCACAACTAGGGAAAGACGGAGACCAACGCGGATGCTCCTGTACGCCGGATCGCGGCTGACCCGATACGCCGACCGGCAAATCTGCGCAGCGTCGCCCCAACTCCCGCCCCGAAGCACCCGATTCGAGCCCCGTTCAGCCCCCGTAGGGTCGGTTACAGCACCGCTAGGATAGTCCCCATACCAATCTTGACACCACTCCCATACATTACCATGCATGTCCTTCAATCCCCAAGCATTCGCAGGATAGGAACCTACATCACGAGTCTGATTGCCATTGATATTCGCCTGTTCTGCGCTAAGCGAGTTGCCGAAATGATACGCCGTCGTCGTACCCGCACGGCAAGCATACTCCCACTGCGCCTCCGTCGGTAAAGAAAACTTATAACCCTCAAGAGCAACGGGGTTTTGCGCAAGAGCGGCGGGTGTCAACCCGCCGTTAGAAACGGGGGGCTTATGTCCCCCCCCCTTAAGTTCATCATTCA
>Ga0099364_10011138_pt1 | contig 12310 bp, 7 predicted proteins | sample TergutTh196P3_FD_73070 | JGI IMG/M metagenome (GOLD analysis project Ga0099364, IMG submission 73070) | Microcerotermes parvus P3 segment gut microbial communities from Pointe-Noire, Republic of the Congo - Th196 P3 | ecosystem: Host-associated > Arthropoda: Insects > Digestive system > Gut ... | reverse complement strand
TACTGGCTGCCAGCAAGCACCGACATCAGGGAACTCAAAAACTACTGGATACCTGGCCGTGAAGGCTTTGAGGTGTTAGTCCCCGAACGCTCCAAGTACGATAACCCTTACTTCCTGGCGCATGAGATAAAAAACACGTTTCAGCGCGACCGTATCTTCGGCAATCTGATGCTGGAATGGCAAATCACGCCCAAACTAAGCGCCATGGGACGCTTTGCCATGGACAAACTGTTTGAACGGCGCGAGACGAAGATACCGCCCGGCTACCGGTCGGAACCCAACAACGGGGCGTACGGCCTCAGTAACTCAACCGGCTATGAACGCAACATCGACTTTCTGATCAAATTTACCGACCGTTTGGGCGATTTCAGTTATTCGGTCTCCGGCGGAGGCAACGAGATGTATTCCAAAGGTACCTGGACATCGTCGTCCTCGAAGGGAGGTACGGGGTTGATTGTACCGGGTGTGTTTACGCTTAACAACATCGCATCCAATAACTTGGATTATGGCAGCAGTTGGTCGCAGCAAGCCACACAAAGCTTGTATGCGTTCGCCAACCTGGGATGGAAAGACATGGTATATCTTGATTTGACGGCGCGGAACGACTGGAACAGCACGCTTCCCCCGGAAAACCGTTCCTATTTCTATCCTTCGGCATCGTTGAGCCTGTTGGTCGACCAGCTGTTCAACTTCGGGCGTAAAGTATCCCTGATCAAACTGAGGGGCGGCTGGGCGCAAGTCGGTAACGGCACTTCGCCCTATCAATTACTTGCCAACTGGGGTAACTACGGGCAATGGGGCGACTACCAGCGCTGGGGTACCTCAGGCACCCTTTTAAGTCCCGATCTGAAACCGGAATTGGCCACCTCGATGGAAGCAGGCATCGACCTTGGATTTTTTGAAAACAGGCTACGGTTCGAAGGGACTTATTTCTTGGTGGATAATAAGAACCAAATCATACGGGGCGTACCCGACGCCTATTCGAGCGGTTACAGTTCGTCGAACCTGAACGTGGGATGGGTGCAAAGCAAAGGATGGGAGTTTACCATCGGAGGGACACCCATCCAAAACAACAACTGGATATGGGATATCAGCGCGAATGTGACACGCCTCCGCACCACGCTCAAAGAAATCGCCCCCGGCGTCGAGAAATTGGAGTTCTGGGATGACGGGCGCGCAAAAGCATGGACCTTCGTCGGTGACGAGATAGGCGACATCTACGATAACGGCGTAGTACGGGTGACCGACAAGAACTCGCCTTATTACGGTTATCCCATCATCAGCGCTTCCGAATATGAATGGCAGTATATCCCGCAGGAAGAAGCCAGGAATAAGATTGGCAATTATAATCCGGATTTTATCGTTGGGTTGCAGTCGACATTGACGTACAAAAACTTCTCGTTGAACTTCGTACTCGACTGGCGGTGCGGCGGACAGTTTATCTCGCAAACAGAACGTATTGTGCGGGAAGACGGTCATTCAGCGCTTTGGCTCAAACAGGCGATCAACCCCGGCGGTCGCACGGGTAAAGAATTGAGGGACTGGTTGGTAGCCAATGAAGATAAGTATATCAAAAACGGGTTTAACATTGTCGGCGGTCCCACGATAGAATATGGCGGCTTCCTCGACCCATGGACACCTTCCACCCCCGTTTATGACGCTTGTTTCGTGCCGGGCGTATATATCCGGAAAGATGCGAACGGCAACGACACGTACATTGAAAATCTGGGAGAAGAGGGCACGTACCTGTATCCTTTCGCTTATTCGAGTCCCTGGGATTTTGCAGCGCCCGCCCTGTTCCCATCCGACTATGTCAAACTAAGGGAACTATCACTGACCTATCAGATTCCGTCAAAGGTGATGGAGCGATTAAAAATCAAAGGCCTGGCTGTCTCCGTTTACAGTAGGAACATCATGCTCTGGACAAAAGCCGGCATAAACGTTGATCCTGAACGCGCTTTCAAGCAGGAAACAAGCAACGACGGGCGAAGAGGAACGCAATTCAAGCAAGGCCTCGAGACCTTTAACATCGAACCATGGGCCATGCCCGTTGGCGTAAAATTAAACTTAACTTTTTAAAAATCATCGTTATGAAAAAATATTTTTCAATAGTTATAACATGTCTTTTCTTTTTTTCTTGCAAAGACCTGGATGAAATGAATATCAACCCCAACGGCGTCGACCCTGCGAAAGGCGATGTCAGCCTTTTGATCAATACGGTGATTGTCAGTAGTGGTACTACCACTCTCAATCTTGGTTTCGGCGATCTTGCAGGTGTGATGCAACATACCCAAAAAGACGGCTGGGCCGGAGGGCATAACGCTTATGACTGGAACACCCGGGATTGGAGCTACGATGTCCTCCGGAATGCGGATGAAATGTTGCGGAAGGCTGAAGAAGCTAATAATGATTTTTATGCAGGCGTAGCCAAACTGTTTATGGCCTATAACTATGGAATGATCACCGACTTGTGGGGCGATGCGCCTTTTTTGGAAGCGCTGCAGGGTAATATCGGGAATAAAAAACCAAAGTTCGACCTGCAAAAAGATATCTATTCGGGCGTACTTACATATCTTGAGGAAGCCAACACGCTGCTCTCCAAGAATCAGAACGACTATGCCATCAATATGTCGCAGGATGTGCTGTATGGAGGTAATGTAGCTAAATGGCAGAAATTCGCCAACTCGTTAGCGCTCAGGTACTATCTGAGAATCTCAGAAAAAGAACCCGCGATTGCAGAAAATGGTATCCGAAAAATACTAAGTAACCCGGCGATCTATCCCTTAGTCTTGGATGCAGCCGATGACGCCGCTTTTGTGTACCCCGGTGTCAACTCGGGCACCGCCTGGCCAACGAATCTCGTTTACAACGCCGACCTGACCAACTGGCGTAGGTATAAAATGTGCTCCACCTTAGTCGAACCGATGCGGGCTATGAATGATCCACGACTACCGGTTTGGGCCAGCAAAGTCGATATACCATTGGTATTGGATACCAGCAGGGAACCAGGTTTTGACCAGATTATTGATGGAAAACGTGTGATAGGCCAGGGTGTTGCCGATGAATTTCTCGCCGTTTTCGGCGAACCGCTCTGCTATAATGATGATTATGTGGGTTATCCCCCATCATGGAGCGAGATTATGTATGCTTATAACCTGGTAGACATCACACAAGTTGAGCAGGCGCCCCTCCATCCGCATGTTTCCCACATCAGTACACTCTACCAAAAAGCAAGCGATCCATTGCTGAAGGCCATAATGTTATCGGCGGCAGAGATACATTTCAGCCTTGCCGAAATAGCGTTGAAAGGATGGGGTGGAAATGCTGAGGAGCATTATTACGCCGGTATAAAGGCCTCTTTCGACGTATGGGGCGTAAGCGACGGCTACAATGCCTATATTGCCACGCCCGGCGTTGTGTTCAACAATACATTGACGCAAATTATGGAGCAGAAATGGATAGCCGCCTGGAGCGCCGCCTCCGAAGCCTGGTTCGACTGGAGAAGAACCGGCCTTCCCGCTTTGCTACCGGGTAAGAAAAATGTAAAAAGAGAAGCGATACCCTTACGGTTTTATTATGGCGATAACGAATTAAATTATAATTCGGATAATGTAAGAGAAGCCATCGAGCGCCTCCAAATGACTAACTTTTCGATCGAAGAGGAAGGAAAAAACAGCGCCTGGTCGAAGATGTGGCTTTTGCAGGATACGGGCAAGCCCTGGTAAAGATATTAAAAGACTTTCAAGTGATTGTCAAAAAAGATGAGTTTATCGCCTTTTTGTTTGATTACGGCAATTCCTTGCTTGGTACATTCACGTTGAAGTTCCTTATGAAACGTTAATGCCGAAATTCCCAGATATATTTTGTGATTTTTGTATTCCGGGAAATTTATTCTAAAGGAGTCGACCTTCTTTAGCGTTTTCTGAATATCTTCTTTTCGCACTTTATATTTTACTTCCACAATGCATGCAGTTTTCCCGTTTATCAGCACAAAATCGTATTCGTCTTCCATAATATGCCCTTTACCGCGTATTACCTTGTCAAACCTCTCCCCGAAGAAGTTCAGATGGTCTACTTCAAACGAGTTGAGAAAATAATCTTCTGCAAATAACCCGTTGCTGTTTGACACGCCTGTCACTTGTTCGGTGAGTCGTTTCAATTTCACATCCAATTCCGCATGTCTCTTGTCGAATGCTTCACCTGACTTCTTCAGAAACTGATTTAATTCGCGCATAAATTTTTCATCAGATTCCTTTGCTCTGCGTTCATATTCCTCTTTCGATTCCTTTGATTCTTTACGTGACAGCTCTATTTTACGCTCAAAGTCCTCATTCGATTCTTTACGTGACAGCTCTAATCTACGTTCAAATTTTTCATCCGATTCCCTTGATCTGCGATCATATTCCTCTTTCGATTCCCTTGATCTACGTTCAAAGTCCTCATTCGATTCTTTACGTGACAGCTCTAATCTACGTTCAAAGTCCTCATTCGATTTCTTTGATTCTTTACGTGACAGCTCTATTTTGCGGTCAAATTCGGCAGCTGATTTTGCTAACCTGGCATCAAATTCGGCGGAAGATTTTGCTAACCTGGCATCAAATGCCATCGTTAATCTTTCGAGTGTTATGTCATTCTTATTGTTCATATTAACTACTTTTTCCCTTCATAGAATGCTTCGCCGAGGCCAGTAATATAAATTCTCATACTCAGGTTGCCGGCATTGTCAATCCTGTTTTCAAATTCTTCGTCATCTGCGATAGAAATACCCGACGATATACCTATAGACGCGATTTCAATGTTTCCTGAACCCTCAAGACCATACTTGTCATCTTTTTGAGAAACCGTCAGATTAGCGGAGAGGACTGCGTCAACAGGAATAGGCACGCCCGGAATGGCTCCCGCCGGAATGGTTGCCGCCAGAGAGAAGGACACAGCATTTACCGATTGATAAACCATGTTTAGGTCGGACGGTATCTCCACTCTTTCAGTTTCACTCAATGGATTGATAATAATTTGTCCTTTGTAGACGCCCTCTACAGCTTTGCCATAATCGACATCTTTGACGGTCACACTACAGAAGGCGGACACATTGCTTCCGTCAAGCGCTTTCACCACAATTCTGGTGGTTCCCGGGCCAACCGCAGTGATGGTACCTCCTGCATTAACTGTGGCTATAGCTTCGTTTTCGCTTGTACATTCATACCTTCCGTTAGTAGCATTTTCAGGCAGAACGGTAATGGTGATCGAACCAATACCATTCGGATCAAGCTCAAGACTTGTCGGCTCTAATACGATGCTTGTTACAGGAACATTTTTTTCATCGTCACCACAACCCGTTACCGACAACATAACGGCAAACGCCGCAATTATCCAAATACTTTTACAATTTTTCATTTTTTCTGATTTTTGATTGATTAATATTATAGAAATTCTGACAAAGTAAATACATTTTTTTGTTTCCACCAAATAATTTTTTTATGTCAGGGGGACGGAGGAATTGACATAATGTCAATTCCTCCGTCCCCCTGACATAAAAAGTTAATATAACATAAATATATACAATAATACTTAATATCTTGTTCGTTTGCGAACAAGATATTATTTATATTTCTATCTTTACGGGTTGGAATCTTATTTTTTGCCTTAAAAAAATTTTATAATAAACTGATTATTAGTGTTTTTGCAAAAATCAGCGCAAACTTTTTTTATAATATGAAAAAAATAAAAACGATATATAATGACAAAAAGATGGTGCATACGAACCCAAACAGAAAAGGAGATACGCGCACAAGAGATGTTGACAGAGGAGTTGAGGCTCAACCCTATTATATGTCAACTATTGGTGCAGCGCGGAATTACCTCTGTGAGTGGGGTGAAGAAGTTCTTCAAGCCAAGTCTGAACGAATTGCACGACCCGTTTTTAATGCCGGATATGCACAAGGCGGTGAATCGATTAAACAAGGCGTTAGGCAACAATGAGAAGATACTGATATATGGCGATTATGATGTAGACGGCACATCTGCGGTATCGCTTGTATACCGGTTTTTACGTCCATACTCTATCTTGTTGGACTACTACATACCCGATCGTTACGACGAGGGCTATGGCGTTTCAAAACGAAGTATAGACTATGCAGCGGAGCATGGGGTGAAACTTATTATTACGCTGGATTGCGGCATTAAAGCAATCGACAAGGTTAACTATGCCAAAGAGAAAGGCATCGACTTCATTATCTGCGACCACCACATGCCCGACGACCGGCTGCCGGACGCCTTAGCCGTCCTTGACGCTAAACGCGCCGACTCGAAATACCCGTACGAACATTTATCAGGGTGTGGCGTAGGCTTTAAGTTTATGCAGGCTTTTGCGCAGAGTAATGACATACCTTTTTCGACACTTGAAAATCTGTTGGAACTCACAGCCATCAGTATCGCATCCGACATTGTACCGATAACCGGCGAAAATCGCATCCTTGCCCATTTCGGCCTGCGACAACTCAATTACAACCCGTGCGTCGGATTGAAAGGGATCATTAAAACTTCGGGTCTGACAGGTAAAGAGCTTACAATTAGCGATATAGTTTTTAAAATAGGGCCTCGTATCAATGCCTCGGGACGTATGATGAACGGACGCAAAGCTGTCGACCTACTGATATCGAAAGATGAAAAAACGGCTGCTGAAAAAAGCGCCAATATCGACCAGTATAACGACGAACGGCGTGAGATGGACCGTAAAATAACCGAAGAAGCGAATGCGATCATCGACGAACTGACGGACATCGAAGACCGGAAGGGTATCGTACTCTACAACCCCAATTGGCACAAAGGGGTCATAGGTATCGTCGCATCACGACTGACGGAAAAATATTTCCGACCGGCTGTCGTTCTGACGCGCTCATCCGATCTGATTACCGGCTCCGCCCGCTCCATCGTCGGATTCGACATCTACAAAGCCATTGAAAATTGCCGCGACTTATTAGAAAACTTCGGAGGACATACCTATGCCGCCGGATTATCGCTTCGCGACAAAAATTTACAGGAGTTTACCGAACGGTTCATGAAAATCACTTCCGACGAAATAACACCCGAACAAATGTTGCCCCAGATCGACATTGACACCATCATTACATTGAAAGATGTCACGACCGCCCTGATGAGCGACCTGAAAAAGATGAATCCTTTTGGCCCTGATAACGAGAAACCGGTCTTTGTCTCTCTCAATGTGAAAGATTTCGGTACAAGCCGTGTGGTAGGCAAAGAAGGAACACATCTGAAACTTGAGGTTATCGACGACAGTTGTAAAACACCCGTCCATGCCATTGCATTCGGTATGAGCGAACACGAAAAATACCTCAAAGAAGAGAGTCCAATAGATATTTGTTATACCATTGAAGAAAATGTCTATAACGGAACAACCTCCATACAGCTACTAATAAAAGACATAAGACCTTCGGTTCATTGAGCCGACGGTACGTCGGCTCAATGAACAATGAACAATGAACAATGAACAATGAACAATGAACAATGAATAATGAACAACTGCGGGAAGCGAGCATCGTCATTGCGAGTCGGCGAAGCAATCCGGAGGCGACGTTATTCAGTTATTCAGTTATTCAGTTATTCCTAATTTTTATTAATGCTTGAAACGTTAGAACAATATTGGGGGTATACCTCTTTCAGACCTTTACAGGAAGACATTATTCGTTCTGTCCTCGACGGTAAAGATACGCTTGGGCTGATGCCTACAGGCGGAGGGAAGTCTATCACCTTTCAGGTGCCGACCATGACCATGGAAGGATTATGTATCGTCGTGACACCCTTGATCGCCTTGATGAAAGACCAGGTGGATAACCTGCGTATTCGGGGAATAAAAGCGACAACCGTCTATTCGGGCATGTCAGCCGACGAGATTAACAAGCATTTCGACAATTGTATATACGGCGATTATAAATTCCTCTATATATCACCGGAAAGACTTCATACTGAACTATTCAAACGCAAACTGCCGTTGATGAACATTTGCCTGATTGTCGTTGACGAAAGCCATTGTATTTCGCAATGGGGATACGATTTTCGTCCATCCTATCTCCGCATAGCCGACCTCCGCAAAATGTTGCCGGAGCATATCCCTATACTGGCGCTTACAGCTACGGCCACGCCGCAGGTGGTCGACGACATACAGGATAAATTACTGTTCCGCACAAAAAATGTATTAAAGAAAAGCTTCGTCCGCGACAATCTGGCTTATATCATCAGGCATACGGAAGATAAATTGAACGAACTTAAACATATATTAAACAGGATCGAGGGCGCCTCTATCGTCTATGTACGAAACAGGAAAAACACGCAGGAGATAGCTAAATCGCTGCAACAGGCAGGTTTTACGGCGCACTTCTTCCATGCCGGCCTCAACCGCGATGAAAAAGTGTTGCGACAGGACGCCTGGAAAAAAGATGTTTGCCGTATCATCGTGGCGACAAACGCCTTCGGGATGGGTATTGATAAACCGGATGTAAGGTCGGTCATTCATGTCGATATGCCCGGTTCGCTTGAAGAATATTTTCAGGAAGCGGGACGCGCCGGTCGCGATGGGGAAAAGGCGTATGCCATCGCTTTATGCTCGTCTAACGAAACTACAAAGCTTAATAATCGCATGACCGATGAGTATCCTGACAAAAAGTTCATCATACGCGTCTATGAAGCGTTGGGACATTACCTGCAGATAGCCATCGGATTCGGCGCTTTTATGACACATGACTTCTCACTACTTAGCTTCTGTAAAGTCTTTAAGTTTCCGGCCATTCAAACGCACAACGCCCTGAAGATACTCGAATCGGCTGGATACCTTGAATACATCGAGGAGCCTGACAGCGCCTCACGCCTACTCTTCTTAACCAATCGTGATGAACTTTATAAATTAAAATTCGACCCATTGACCGACGACCTGATTCAGGTTATCCTGCGCTCCTACACCGGTCTGTTCGCCGATTATGTCTTCATAGACGAATCACTCATCGCAACACGATTACGTACTACCCGCCAAACGGTATACAACACACTAATCATGCTATCGAAGACTCAGATTATTAGTTATGTACCGCAGAAAAACCTGCCTCAGATCGTCTTCACCAAAAACCGCGAAGAGACCCGTTTTGTCTCAATTCCACGTAACACCTTCGAGGAACGACGGGAACGCTCTTTGCGAAGGATAGCTAAAGTAATCGAATACATCACCGAACCGACCGTTTGTCGCGCCCGCCTGTTATTAAGTTATTTCGGCGAGAAATCGGATACAGATTGCCGCATTTGCGATATTTGTCTGCAAAAGAAAGAAACAGGCCTCAAAAACTGGGAATTTAATGCGGTTCGTGAAACCCTATTCCGCCTTCTCAAAGACAAACCGTCGCAAAACATCCAAACATTAGCAGGCGCGCTCCCTTTAGAAAAAGAGAAAAACCTGCAGGTTGTCCGCTTCCTGTTAGACCACGATCCGCGAATCACTTTTGAGAATGGAGAGGTTTTTATTAATTAGGAATTAGCCCCGTCCGCGCACTCAGTAAGCATTTTAACCTTTAATATATAGATAATTATGCAAAATTTTGATCGTCGTGATTTTTTAAAAACTTTGACCGCAGGGGCAGTCCTCACCGGACTGCCGGCATGGATAAGCAGTTGTAAGACTGAGCCAAAAACCTTAAACAAGCTGCCCCGTTGGCGTGGATTCAATATCCTTGATTTTTTCTCTCCCAGACCTTTTCGCAATTCGCGACTTGCTGCTACAGAGCTGGATTTCAAATGGATGGCCGACTGGGGATTCGACTTCGTCCGTTTCCCGATAGCCTATCCCGGATACCTGAAATACAATCCTTCAAGCGGAACGCCTATCACTCCCGAACAAACTGTTGAGTTCAATGAAGAAGCTGTTGTTCTTATCGAAAAGACGGTGGAGGCCGCCAACAAATTAGGATTGCATGTGAGCCTGAATCTGCACAGAGCGCCCGGATTCTGTATCAACGCCGGATTCGTGGAACCGTTTAACCTTTGGAAAGATGAAGAAGCGCAGCAAGCCTTCTATACGCATTGGGATTTATGGGCGAAACGTTTCAGACATATCTCTCCTGAATTATTGAGTTTCGACCTGGTGAACGAACCCTGTTACAAGGAAGATATGAACGACCAGTTTTGTCCATCGACGGCTATCCCCGGCGAAACATACCGGAAAGTAGCCAAAGGATGTCTCGACGTGATTCACAGTCAAAACCCAGACCGCTTAGTGGTGGCCGATGGTAATCATGGAGGCTCATTAGTCATCCCTGAATTGGAAGACCTGCCCATTGCACAAAGTTGCCGGGGTTATTACCCTCATTATGTCTCGCATTACCGTGCCAGTTGGGTATGGCAAAACCCCGACGATGCTCCCATGCCTGTCTGGCCGGGGATGATCGACGGCAAACTATTCAACAGGGAGGTATTGGAACAATTCTACCAACCCTGGATTGAGCTTGTTCAAAGAGGCGTCGGCGTACATTGCGGTGAATGCGGATGTTTCAGCGAAACGCCTCACGAGGTGTTTTTGGCCTGGTTTAACGACCAGTTGGATATACTCACCTCGCATGGTATCGGTTGGGGATTATGGAACTTCCGCGGCAGTTTTGGACTGCTCGATTCCGGCAGGAAAGACATTGACTACGAAGACTGGCACGGACATAAACTCGACCGAAAATTATTGGATTTGTTGCAAAAGTATTGAGGAATCGTCATTCGTAGCCTGCGAAGTTTTCTTCAATTGTTACACATCCAATGCCAAGTCGGCGCCATTCTGCTTACCGGAATTTATTCAGCACAACTTCGCAAAGTCGACACTCCTGGGCGATAGATTATGAATTAACAATTTCACATGAAAAGTTGGTTTACAAATTTTTTTTGTATCTTTGCGGCTGGAATTTAAATACAATGGTTATGAAAGCAGTTTTAAATCATCCGTCAATGAATGCTGCGCAAATATTTGTAATGCAGACGTTTGCGGCAGCAAGAAACGAACAGGACAAAGAAGAATTAACTTCTTTGTACCTTGATTTCATTCAACGAAAAATGGATGAAGAATCAGACAAATGGTGGAAAGAGAATGACATGACACAGGAAAAATTTGAAGAAATGTGTAGAAATCTGCATTTCAGGACTCCTTACATTCCTAAATGAAAATCGTATTAGATACAAATTGTTTAGTGAGAATCTTGCCGAAAAATTCACCATATCGTTGTTTGTGGGATACATTCCGGAAAGGAAAATATTCATTGTGTTACACAACAGAAATGCTTCACGAATATGAGGAACTTTTGTTACGTTTTTAGATTATATCGTTACTAACGACAAACACTTCAATATATTGAAAACTATAGATTTCCCCAAAATTACTGTGATTGATTTAGATGTTTTTTTGAAATTATTTTAATCACACCCAAGCTATAATGAAAATTTACCCATTAATCATTAATCATTAAATCATTAAATCATTAAATCATTAATCATTAATCATTTTTTTACGTATGAAAAAACTATTAACTTATTTCTTTTTCGTATTGGCTTTTGTGAGTTGCAATACACAACCAAAAACGGTTTGGGAAATCGGGACAAAAGATAATGCCACATCTGATTTGGCATTAGGACCTTCCGATTATAAAAAATTTCTTGAACATGATTTCGGTTATGAAGACCGTTACTATCTGATAGGGAAATCGACCCCTGAGGTTGACTTTCCTTATGTCATTCCGGGCCCGGATGATACATGGGGTGGTACCTGGTCGACATCGGGATGGAGGACACATGAGATAAATATTCTTTTCGGGATAAAAAACCTGAAAGAGAATACACAGTTCGATTTCGTGATCGATGTGTTTGATTCAAGCCCTAAACGTTCATTGCTAAAAGTGACGATCAACGATTTACAAAGTGAAAAGTTTGAATTGAAAGGTCAGGATACGTTGTCGCTGACCGGGACGGCAAGCGTCCAAACGGGACAAACAATCACGATTCCGGTTCACGCCGGCGTCCTTCACAAAGGAGGAAATAAAATAATGCTTACCGTTTTGGAAGGCTCATGGCTTCTTTTTGACGCCGTCCGCTTAGAGGCTTCACGCCCGGTTACGTTGGAAAAACCGGATAAAGTGTATATTAGAGATATTCAGCCTTGTAACTATGAATTAGTTAAGGAAGGAATTCGTTTTCAGCCACTTTTAGTTGATGTCGAACATCTCGAAGGGAGACCGCTGTTATGTGTTGAATTAGACGGAATAACTATTTTTGAATCGCT
>Ga0099364_10011137_pt1 | contig 12312 bp, 5 predicted proteins | sample TergutTh196P3_FD_73070 | JGI IMG/M metagenome (GOLD analysis project Ga0099364, IMG submission 73070) | Microcerotermes parvus P3 segment gut microbial communities from Pointe-Noire, Republic of the Congo - Th196 P3 | ecosystem: Host-associated > Arthropoda: Insects > Digestive system > Gut ... | reverse complement strand
AAGTCGTTGTTTTCCCAGGAAGCTTGAAACTTTGCGAGCTGTATTAGAGGTTTTTGCCGACGCTTACAATCGGTTTGGTGTTGCGAAAGCGAAATATCGGCTCGACCGTGACCCTAATTCCCGCGAGTTGCCTTTTTCTGTGTTGGACTTTTTGTGATTCAATGCGTTTGTCCACTGCCGAATCAGTATTCCGCTTGACAAACCCTCATGTTTCTGATATAATAGGAAACATACCATCAGTATGTAACGCGAATCTGGCATCGGAGAATTCTCATGGCCCGCAACAAATATCCGGAAGAAACCGTGAAAAAAATATTGGATACTTCTCTGAAGCTGTTTTTGGAGAAGGGCTATGAGCACACGACGATTCAGGATATTGTAGACAATCTGGGCGGGCTTTCCAAGGGCGCAATATACCATCATTTCAAGTCAAAGGAAGATATTTTCATCGCGGCAAGCGACTACCTGTTTTCGCAGCAGGACCCCTCTGACGGTTGGGGCCAAATCCGGGACGATTCAACGCTGACTGCGTTGGAGAAATTCAGAAAATTAATCATGGACACTCTGCAGGAGCCATATGAGGCAGAGTTTCGGAAGTTTGGTGTAGTACAGACAAATACACCAAGGTTCCTGGTAGGCAGGCTTCAAAACTCAGTAGAACGTCTGCCGCCGAGATACATTCAACCAATTTTAGAACAGGCCGTCGCCGAAGGATCAATACAAACCAATTTCCCCAGGGAATTAGCGCAGGTGCTCATGATGCTCATCAATATTTGGATGGATGCCGGAACCTTTCACGTGTCTGATGCCGACTATCTTCATAAGCTGCTTTTTCTCATGGAGCTTTGTGAAAAATTCGGTCTTGATACAGAAGAATTGTTCAACGAAGAGCTGACACAATCCATACAGGAAAACATCATACAGGGATATAATACAAAATTTCAGGAGCAAAATTCTGAGGAATAACAGGCAAATATTTTTTTGCGCCAATACATACCGAACGAACGTATGTTAAAATTCAAACCAAGGAGATCGTCATGGAAACAACAGCAAAAACACAAAGCTACACAAAGAAGGAGCGTAACTACTATCTAGTTGGGCTTACAGGGCAAAACGTTATCTTCGGTATCTGCAGTGTGCTAGCCTATTATTTTCAGTTCACGCTGCTGATTCCGGCCATGGCTGTCAGCGTGATTTTAACGGCAAATCAAATCTGGGATGCGTTGAAAGACCCAATAATGGGCAATATCGTTGACCGCACCCGCAGCAAGTGGGGGAAGGCGCGACCGTATTTGCTGTTCGCGCCGCTGCCGATTGGCTGCTTGACGGTTTTGTGCTTTGTGAACGGAATTTACGATTCAGCGCAAAGTGTAACCTCGGGACAAAATCTGCTTATTGTTATTTGGGCAGTAGCCTCATATTTTTTGTGGGGACTGGCTTATACCTCGGCAGACATCCCCCTGAACAGCCTGCCAACACTCATGACAGAGGACAAGAACGACCGCACAAAACTGATTTCTTCAAAGATAATCGCGGTCGTTATTGGGAGCTTGTTGGGATTTGCTGTACAGCCTATGGCTCTACAGGCCGGAAGTCTTTGGTCGGGCGGCACGAGCAGTGCTCAGCAAAGCGAGCGGCTTGGGTTTATTTCGGTGGTAATACCCCTTGCACTTCTTGGTGTGACCATGTTTCAGTTGGCGGGGATTTTCACCAGGGAGCGAGTCGCCCTCAGCGAAAAGGTTTACTCAGTTAAAGAAAACCTGAAGCTCATGTGGAGTAATAAACCTTTCCGCGCGATAATGCTGTCCGGCATGATCGCTAGCCTCAAATCGGTGGAGGGCGTGGCGGCACTCCCCCTGTTCAGCTACTACTACGCCAATAAAGACCCGGCGAAAATCGTTGTATACACTGTACTGCTTGGCGTCGGAGCCTACATAGGCAAATTTGCCGCGGCAAAGCTGCTGCCCAAGTTGACCGCCAAATATGAAAAATCAAAACTTTACAATTTCTGCAACCTGATGATCATCCCATCGACACTGTTTGTCTTCCTGCTGTATTTGTGCGCTCCCACTCAAATGGCAGAGCCTGTTTTCATAGCACTCACGGCAACAGCGTTTACAGTCGGCAGCGTATTCCATACCTTTGTGGGGATTTTGACACAGCTCTTCACCGCCGACGCGGTGGACTACGAGGAATACCGCAGCGGTGTTCGCCCGGACGGCGTATTCGCCTCAGGATTGACGATGCTTGTAAAATTTGGTGCGGGCATATCAACGCTAGTCGGCGGAATCTCGTACACGCTAGTCGGGTTCACTAGCCAACGTGTTGAGGCGTTGAACAGTTTTATTGACGCAGGAGGAATCGCAAGGATAAGCGATGAATTTGCGCCGTATATGATGATTCTGTTTTTCCTTTATAATATTCCAACGGTGATTGGTGCGCTGCTTTGCGTAATTCCCACTTGGCGTTACCCGTTGAAGGATAAGGAGCATGAGGAAATTCTTGAGGAACTCAATCAGCGTAGGCATACAGCAGTCAATTTGTAAGGGTTATATTACTATATCGCTTTATCTTCCAAATTTCAGATCGCTGCGAACTTTGATTATTCGGGCGTAGGAAATCCACCTGTTTTCAGCGCAGCATAATAAGTAAATGCCTGGTGGGTATCGTTAATCGAATTCCTCGAATGTGGCGGAAGCCAGCCTTCAATAAAATAATCCGCGACCGCTTTTACCTCATTTCCAGCAGGGAGACGTTTTAACGCCGATCCTAACGAATGACCTAAGTCCGCAAGCCCCTTTGCCGCCGCATTCCCAATATAGTTGCGCATGAAGTCGTGCATGGTCAGGTCTATTTCCTGCGTTATCAAGCCATGATCGGGCGACATTTGATACTCTTTGGTATAATAAACGTCCACGCTTGGAGCCAGAGAATAGAAGTCTTCAATCACTTTTTCTGTTGCCGCTTGATTGAAAGAGGGTTCTCTGTCATATGACAACAATATATTGTCATCCACGAGCTTTTTGAAGTTGCTGTTGGTTTCATAGAGAGCTTCCGCCGACGCGGCGAATGTCTTCCCGTATTTGTCATAGCCCCAACGCGCCAGAGGCACCTGCGGCACAAAATCATCCTCAAAGCAGAAATTGAAGATATTCTTGTCTTTAGTCGGCGCGGTCGTATTATTGGGCGTGGCGAAAGCGTAGCAAAATACGTTTTTTGCCTTGCTTTCGAGAGTTGTCAGATTTTTGTTTAAATCCGCCGCGTAGAGGTTTGCCACCGCGGCGCCCCGGCTGTGTCCCGTCACAAAAAAGACGATGTTCTTAAATTTATGCTTATCAGCGTATGCTTTGACATCCGCCTGCAAGACCCGGTTGGCTTTTTCAAAGCTCTCGTGGCGTGTTGTGTCGCGACCCACATCCATATTGCCAAGCCACTCTACGCCATCCGTGCCGCGCAGTACCACAACCAACAGCACTTCATCTTTATTGATGTGCTGATAAGCCAAGGTGTAGCTGATATCATTCTCCTCATCATTTCCGTAATTTTCTGACTGCACCGACAGGTAGCCATCTTCAGAAAGCTGTGCTTGCAGGACTTTGGGAACGGGGACTTCATCTCGCTCAATTTTACTGTAATAGGTGTTTTGGTCACTGTCATATGCAGTATCGTCATAAGCAAGCATGGCATAGAGCGCCGCCTGTTCTGCCAATCCCTGATTATATTTGTTTGCGCTGTGATTCCAACTGAGAGAAGCGGTTTTTGTGCTGTTCTCATTTATGGTGGAAGAAACAGATGGATTTTCTTGTGAATGAGGTTGGGCGGTACAGGCACCCAAAAATATCATCGCTGTTAAGGTTAACAGCGTGATTACGATGACGGCTGATTTTTTCATATGACCATTCCTTTCGTGGGACGAGAGGTGCAAAGCGGTTTGTGTTTGCCCATCGTCAAAAATGTGTTATGTGATTGATTTTAACTACTGCTGTTATTATACAACAAAATCCGTTATTTTTCAAGACTTTTGACCAGTTTATCGTACTATCCATGTAAGTGGTAAACCCCGGTGCTATTCAAAGATTTATGTCATAATAAGCAAAAATAGAAAAAGGAGGCAACGCAATGCCCGAACGCCTAAAATACCACTTTGAGTCAAGTGAAGGTTGGCTCAACGACCCCAACGGGCTGATTTTCTACAATGGGAAATACCACGCCTTCTTTCAGCATAATCCTCACTCTTCGATCTGGGGGCAGATACACTGGAGTCACGCCATCAGCAGGCGTATTATCATCGCGTGACCGTATTCATGGGACAAAAAGCCTGATGAAAGCGCCGAATACAACGCTGTATTGACTCTTCCCAGAGAGTTCAAAATTATTGACGGCAATATCATGTTAGGGAAGCACAGCACTTGTTTTCTTCAAGCGATAAGGATGTGAAAGTAAACTACGATTCACTTACAATCAATACGAAAGCGATAAACTATCCACTTAGATATGACAGCGAGGTCAAAACCATTGATATTCTGCGCGACGGGGATACAGTAGATGTTTCTGTCAACGTCGCTTCGGTTATCATGGTTGAAAAAGACACCGGCGTGCAAACCTGCAATGGATTCAGCGAAATTTTGGAGGAGATTGCCATTCTGACAATGAAAACATTTTACTCATAAATGGTGAATGTATCATTCATTCGATGCTAACTGACTGCAAGACGCAGTTGATGGTCAATTCAGAAAGATACAGCAGCAGCCCACGGTTCCATGTCCATTTGATACTGCAGCAGAGGGTGCTGTTTACATCAAACCTGAACTTGTTTGCACAGTGATGTTCATGGAGCGGCCTTCACGGGGTGGGCTGCGGCAGCCAGTGTTTAAGGGGCTGAGGAAGGATAAGGTGACAGGAGAGTGCATAGCTCCTAAGCTTTGACATGGTTATACGTGGTCTTTGAGACAATAAAATATATTTTATAATATCAAAAAAACACGTAATAATTAGTATTGACATATACGTGGTTTTTTGTTATAATGTAAAAGAATAGTTAACATGCAGCGTGACAGTCAAGATTACCGTCGCTAAAGGCTCGACGATTTACTATACATTGGACGGGATGAATCCAACTACAAAGTCAAGAAGACCACCACCATTGAGCTTATAGCTAGTAAGGAGCGGGCAGAGTGCAAGTTCTGTTGTGACGAGGATGTATAAGGTGAAATAAATTCAGCTAGTCGACACAAAAGATATCTTGATATTGGTTGATCAATACGTTTATTAAATAAACTTCATTTGGAGGAAATCGTTATGAAATTTAGGCAAAGATTGTTAAGCATTTTGTTGGCATCACTGGTGTTGTTTGGAATTGTAATAGCTACCCCAGTGTTTGCGATAGAATCTTCTACTGAAAATACAGAAGAAGAGGTTATCTATAACATTGACGCTACCGACATTCAGCAAGCAATGGAGGATGGTAATTATACACGCGCTGCTGAATTATTTGCCCAATATCAATTTACAGCGGATACTCATAACATAGAGGCAGAATGCTATAGCATTCCCGCAGGTGTTAGTCGTGATAATTATATTGTTGACGGAGGCCGCATTGATTCTGGCTTTCCTTACGGTATCTGTGCAGCCGATTTTGCAGCTTCTTTAGGAGTGCTTGGATTGGTAACAGACCCGCCTGAAGTAATTAGCAGAGCGAATTTTGCTGGCGGATATCAGTACAGCAGTCATTATACCCGATGGGGATCTTATAGCTGCGATTTATCAGCAGACTGGATGTTATCAGGAGATTGGATGGGTGCCGGAGACCCTAATCAACTTGGTAACACCGCATTAAGCACTCAAACCTATAGCCGTTCAATTTATACTGCATTAAAGGAAGAAAAAGATCTAGATTCTATTCCTGAAATGCTTCCTTTGACTGGAATTTTGAATATAACTTATGGCAAAACCATAAGCCCATATGATAATTTTGATAATTTTCACGTGGCGGAGAGTACTGATTATGCTAGTGATGGTGGTGGTGGCAACATTACTAACGATATTTTTGGGCTTAGTTATGTCTATACATGGAATTACATGAGCGATAAGACCTTTGAGTATGATACTGCAAGTAATGTATCAACTGATAGGATTATAAATGCGATTCGAGATTTCAGAAATGACACAGTTTACGGCGATAATGTTAATGCGACTTTTCTGGCAGAGAATTATACTGCAGATGAACTAGTAAATGATGTAGTTTACGGTTGGAGTGCCAAACGCACCGAAATGATCGCTTCCATAATAGGAGGAATTGACGGCGTAGAAAATATCGGTGAAGGCAGTGCACTATTTGATAAATTTATCACATATAAAGCCGATTGGTACGCAAAAATCAATAATGCCCTTAGCATACATGGAGAGGAGGGTATTCTCGATTCTGTAAAAAATCTTTCTCCTGAAAAAGTAACAAGTAAAACTGTCAAATTAACATGGACTCCCCATACGAGTTCTAGTGTTACCGCATATGAGATTTGGCGCAATAACGAATATCTTGCCACAATAAATGAATGTTCTTTTTTAGATACAGACCTACAGAAAGGCAGTTCATATACTTATGAAGTTTTTGGAGTAACAGATAGATTTGCAAAAACCATTTCCACAGCACTCTCAGTTAAAACCACTATTCCAGAATTACTTGAAATATATACAGATAACCCTCAAAATATTATAAGCTCTACAAAAAATCTGATTTTAATATCTGCAAAGAATTTTGAAGATTATTTTGAGCAACCTCCACAGGGCAAACTATATTATATTGTCAATGATCAAAGACATTTAGTTGGCACCTCCACACTTGTAAGTGAAACCGAAGGTGACGTTACACTCTTTGGAGTCAGGTGGAATATTACTGATGTTGATGCAGGGTCATATAAATTAGTGTTTGTGTTTGAAGATATAGAGGGCAATTCATTGGAAGTTAAAGGCTCTGTCAAAGTAGATAAAAAACCTGAACAGATCCGTAATGTGGTTGCAGTAGGCGATTTCGATAGAATTATATTATCGTGGGCAATTTCTAGCGAGGTCAATTCAGAGATATATCGAATCTATCGTAAGACTGAACTTACCGAAAACTATTCTCTCATCGCAACAATAAATAATCGTAGCACACTTTCTTATACCGATATGAATGTGGGTGATGATTTGCTATATAGTTATTATATAGTAACGATAGATATGATTGCTAGTCAATTCGGAGTTGTCAGCGAACCATCATTGATAGCCTCGGCAAGGAAAGAAAAAGATACTGAGCCACCAACAGTCACAAGACTGATTCCTGCGGAAAACAGCATAATAAACAAAACAAAGACTATTACTGTCAACGCCATTGATAATTTCATGGTCACCTCCACAAAGCTTTACTATTCTCTAGATAAAGGCGAAAATTGGATTTTAGTTGGTAGCAAAGCAGCTCCGTTTAATTTCAGCCTTGACACCATGGCTTTTCCAGACGGCGAGATTCAAGTTAAGGCATTGGCATACGATGCAGAAGGTAACGAAAGTCAGCCTCTTGTTTACAGCTATGTCGTTAAAAATATTGGTCCTGAGCGGGTCGTTGGGCTTCGCACAACAGGTGAAATATATGCTTCACAATTTACCCTTGCATGGAACGACGTTGCGGATGATGATTTTTCACATTTTATACTGCAACGCAAAAACGGTAGTAGCTATATAAATGTTGCAACGAATTTAAATACCTTAGGTTATAATGTGAAAAATCTACAGGAAGACACCGATTATACCTATCGTGTTGCCGCTGTGGATTTTTACGGCAATGTGGGAACGTATTCTGAGGACTTCACAGTCACCACTGCACCTGATACCACAGATCCAGTAATTACTGTGCAATCACCAAATCCAGGACGCTATAATAGCAGTATTGCTTTTAGAGCTACAGCAACAGATGATTGCGGCGTCCGCTCTATAGCCATTCAAGTATCAAGAAACAGAATCAACTGGCAAATACTTTCAACACAAACTTTTAATACTCGAGCAACAACTAATAGCTATAGTTATACAATCTCACTTGTACCTTACAGCGACGGCAGTCTTTATGTACGCGCTATCGCAACAGATTTTACTGGAAACATAAGCGATACAAACGACAACGCTCCATTTGTAGAGTATTATGTTGATAAAACTCCTCCCTCGATCCCTAAAGAAGTGCAGGCAAATGGTGGTGACGGTTTTATTCGCATCAGTTGGCAATTGAGTCCAGAAACTGATTTGGGAACCTATGAAGTTTATCGCGCGTTAGAAGAAGACGGTAGTTATACACGTATTGCTAATGGGCTGAGAAAACTTGACCATTATGACTCAAATGTATTGAGAGATAGGGACTATTTCTATAAAGTTCGCGTCAATGACACAGCCGGTAACTGGAGCGAATATTCAAATGTTGTCTCTGCCAGAGTCGCAGATGATGTCATGCCTCCTTGGATTGTAAGCATTAACCCATCTAACAACAGCAAAATAGGTCCAGGGCTTAAAACCGTACAAGTATATGCGCAAGATAATAATTGCCTTAAAGAAATTGTTATTGAATACAAATTAAACGATACGGAGGAATTCACGCTTCTTCAGGGCTTTACGGATATCGGAAATTATTATAAAACCGTTGCCGCAGTATTACCTGTAGATTCCTTTGCAAACGGCGACCACGTACATATACGTGCAAGAGCAGAGGATATTGTCGGTCTGTTTTCAGAATACAAAACTGTTACATATCAAGTTGTGAAAAATCCACCTGTATTCAATTCATTACAGGCTGTGCTTGAGCAGGATACAGTCACTCTTACATGGAGAGACAGCAGCGGCGGTGATATTGATGGCTATAGAGTATATCGTATAAAAGATGGCGGTTCACCTGTACTGTTGGGTTCTCGCGCATATAAAAATACCAATAGTTATAGCTTTTCAGATTCTCTACGTACGCCGGGCGATGGTAACTATGTCTATCGAGTTGAGGTTTTTGACAAGTTTGGCAATACCGCAAACCAAGTGACAAATGCCTTGACCTATGTTTATCAGCGCGTTAATATTCCGCCTCAAGCGCTTATTACCTCACCCACTGTAATGGAAATTGGAGTTGAGGAATATTTTGACGCAAGTAAATCCACTGACGACAGTAAAATAGTCAGTTATCATTGGGATTTTGGTGATGGCACAACATCCAACCTTTTAAAGACCGTAAAAAAATATACTGTGGCTGACACCTACATAGTTACTCTCACTGTTACAGATGACGATGGTGCAAGCACTAGCGTAAGTAGAAACATTCAAGTGCGTGAGCGCACCTCTATGGGTACTTTACGGGTATTGGTGCAGGATGACTTAGGCAATGCTTTGAAAAACACACCTGTCTATTTTGCTTTGGGGAGTGAGAATCAGCGCATTGTATATACCGACAACAATGGCTATGCCATATGTCAGCTGTCGGATGGCAATCATGTTGTGGGAGTATATCAGTCCGATTACCTACCCGCACAAAAAACTATCACGGTACTACCGAATGCAACGCGTACAGTGACTCTAATCGCCGTCAAGCAACCTTTGGTGACGGGAAAATTCGAAGTCAAACGTATGACGCCTAAAGAGATTGAAGCGGCAGGGATTAATACTGCTGACCCGGCTAACCAGCATATATATACAATCAGTGTTCAGCTACGATACGGCAACAGCACAATTCCTGTGCAGTATACACGAAACGATACAACTATCCTTAGCTCCAACATAAATGATTCTGGCGGCAATGTTCCAACATATACCGACTCAAGTGGAACTGAGCGTAAAATTGTTAGCATAACCTTTGTTCCAAACACAAAAGGACAAGAAATTGTAGCAGTGCTAGATATTCCGTTGCAGGCTTCATTTCTTAAAGAATTCTTCGATGTTAAACTTCATATTGTAAACAACGCATCTGAAGAATTCTCCATAGTAAACAATATCGTCACATTGGATGTTCCAAGCGGTCTGACGCTTATGCAAAATCTAGTTGGCGGCTTTAATGAAAGCAGGGAAGTATTTATCCCATCTATTCAAAGACAGCAGACAAAAACCTTGAACTGGATTTTGCGCGGCGATGTTGCGGGAGAATATGACCTAACGGCAGATTTTGAAGGTATGTTGGCAGTATTTAACGAGCCGGTGAAAGCGACGTTTAAGACTGATGAAAAAATTAAGGTTTATGGGCTTGATGGTCTGCATATTAGTGTCGAGGTAAATGATGAAATAAGGTATAACGCATTATATTTTAACATTTTTTTAAAAAACGAGGGCGAAATCGATCTGTATAATCCTAACCTTGATTTCAATGGAGTAGTAAAAAATGTTACTGCCTTGTCAAAGCAACAGGCTGAAGGAATCGAAAGTACCGATACCGCAATAGATTTTGATGTTGTATCAAGATTACTTAATGTTAAATTTGTAGCTGCGGACGGGTCATATCGGTATGTTCCCTTTAAGGTGGACGAAAACGAAAAGCCAATTATTCCATTGAATGTTCTCGCTAGAGGCGAAGCGATATGCTATGAATATGTCGCATACGATGTGCTGAACTATGAGAGTATTGCGTACTTTAACAATTCTGCCCTTACAGTCTTGAAAGAGTATGTTAATAATGTTAGTGTAAAAACAGTCAGCATGGATTTATACAATATGAGCGATTATGTTTCAAAATATCATGCACTTAGTAATGAAACAAAAGCAGATTTTGATTTCATCTATAATAGCGAAAACTACTATTATTCTCAAGAAGCTGAACGTACTGAATACGGTGTTGGAAGATTTTTGTATGACTTAGGGGATGTCGTTCTGAATTTTGACGTCAGTCCATTAACCGGTTCAGAAAAGGAAAAGATGGTACAAGAAACACTTTTGGAGCTGCTTACAGATCAAAATGTATATGATAACATTGACAATCTTATAGACTACAAGACCATAAAAGTGTTTAGAAATGCCCTTGGTATAGTTGAAAGTTTAGCCAAAACCCATACCGAATTTACAGATGAGTATAAGCAACAATTGTCTGACAACATTAAAACCCTGAACGATGACTACAAAAAAATCAAAAGTTTAGTGGCCTCTTATGAAAGTGAAGGTATCACATCGTTTTTAGATAATATATTTGTAGAAATCGGTATAGGTATAGTCGGTTCTGTGGGTATGGCGGCATTCCGAAATAAAATCCTTGCGCCCGCCAACCAAAATGCCGTAAGTGAAGCTATATTTGGTTCGATAGCGGAATCAAGTGCTTATGTATCAAAGCTATTAAATGATTTTGTTGTCAAACCAACAGACTTTATAAATGAGTTGAATTATAATTCATACATCTTTTCTGTTCTGCGTTCGAATGCTTGTATAGAAGAGCAATTAAGGTTGCTTGACGTGATTATTGATTATTGCAAGCAAACCGACTCTGGCTTCGCTAATATGATATGCAATGTTGCTGAGGAGTTCAAGGACGACATACTCGAAAACACTAACGGTGTTGTAACAGAAATGTTGGAATATATGGGAGAGCTACTCTTGGAAGGAGGCTTGGATAAAGCTGCAAAGTGGGCATTAAAGCAACTAGGGTCGAAGGCAAACGTAGTTCATAGGATATTGGGAATTGCCTTTAATCTGTTTGATGAGATTTTTCAATGGGGTAAAAAATTTAATTCAGATGACAGCCTAGACATTATTAACGGTTTATCATTGACATTTGTAGTGGCAATTAACGCTAAGCAATTGAATGTTAATGGCTCTGAAGGTGATATACTTGATTTAATGCACTCTATAAAATATCTTACGCAGACAAGGCTTTTAGGTGAGAAAATCTACAAAAAACTCGTAGGTGACTTTAAAAAAGAATTCATCGAGTTAGTAAACGAAAAAAAAGGGACTTCATACAAAAATGTAGATGAGTTTTTTACGGCAGAGGGGACACAGCACGACAGCACGAATGCCTATTTTAAGACTATTTACACACAGACATTGAAAGCAAGAGACTCAATCTTCAACACAAGCTCAACAACGATGTTTGACAAGCCTGAAGCACCGTCAGTTACCATAAACTATGATGCTCTCACAACAAATCAAGTGTTTGACAGCAGTTACGAATATTGCTTCGCTGATGGTGAATGGAAGCCTTGCACAGATGCGCCGATAGCTGTTACACTTAAAGAAACAGTATCAGTTCTTCGTGTACGCAAAGTTTCGGGCGCTAGCACCCCTGCTAGCGAAATCGCTACCGTACCAATTTACGCTAAAAAGTCGCCAAGCAAATTA
>Ga0099364_10011136_pt1 | contig 12313 bp, 6 predicted proteins | sample TergutTh196P3_FD_73070 | JGI IMG/M metagenome (GOLD analysis project Ga0099364, IMG submission 73070) | Microcerotermes parvus P3 segment gut microbial communities from Pointe-Noire, Republic of the Congo - Th196 P3 | ecosystem: Host-associated > Arthropoda: Insects > Digestive system > Gut ... | reverse complement strand
GGGGGGATTTTCACCCCTATAAATGTGGGGGGTTTTTCCCCCCACATTTATGGGGGGGGGTAGGGGGGGGAATCATCTATTCTATTAAGAGACAACAACTTCGTTGTATTTTTAAGGTAAAATTATTGATTTAATAAATTATGTCTATTATCTATCAATTCATAATTCTTAATTCATAATTCTTAATTCTTAATTAACTCAGCACCGCAATACTCTCATACCCAAAGATGTCGACCGTTTTTACACAGACCTTTCGTTTCCCCTGTTTTCTTGGCACGGTCAATCTTGCTGTCTTTACTACTTGCATTCTATCTTTTTTGTCTTTATTTTCATTATCGCGGTAGTCCTGCCATCTACTTACAAAAGTTACCTCATCATAATCAGGGTCGACACTCCAGTATTCTATCAGTGAAAGTGGAGACTCCCGCACTATATCTTGTAGCATTTTTTTGTTTTTGTCATCGAGAGGCAAGGCATCTGGGGAAAGCAGAATATAGTTTTCCAGTGTGATAGTCAGTATCTCATGAACATCATCGACATCGTCTTTTTGTAGCGGTTTCAGGGTCAAATACTGCAAACTGCTAAACCTTACCTCACCAGTCCGCACAAGCTTTTCATAGCTTGACTTTGTCCGCAGTTTATCAAGCAAATCAGGGGGGATTATCAATACCTCTATCTGAGAGTCTATCTGCTTTACCTCGTTAATAGCTGCTATAATGTCAAAACAAAAATTCCACCCCAACACTACTACCTTTGACCAGCCACCACCCAGCAGGTTTTGTTTTAAATCTATCGCTTTTTTTAGGGTAGTTATTCCTGTCAGCTTGTTTGGGCTATCTACATAGACCAAAGACCTGCTCTGACGCAGATGACCGACATGACGGTGTGAACACTGACCCTCCTCAAAAAGACTTGCTCCATAAAGTTGCAAAACTATCTCTGATAAATCACCTATCCGCTTATATTCCCTTTGATTAGAAAAAACCTCTTTTTGGTAGTCCCCTATTGCCTGATAATAAAAAGGCTTCGCATCTTTGTCCACCATACGCTTACGCATTACCATACAAGCTGGCTTACCTATATCAGACATTATCCACCGCCGACCCAATCGCTCTGCTACCGCTCCCGTAGTCCCACTACCTCCAAAAAAGTCAGCTACCAAAGAACCCTCATTTGACGATGCCTTGATTATTCGCTCTAATAATGCCTCTGGCTTTTGGGTGGTATATCCTGTTATTTCCTTTGAATTTACTACCGTTTGAAAGCTTGCTATATCGCTCCAAACATCAGAAATAGGAACACCATTACTTTCATCAAGATATAGGACCCTGTCTTTTGTAATTACTTTATAATTTCGTCCATTTTCATCAACTCCAGAAAATCTTTTTAGTTGTTCCTTACTATAAGGTAAAAAATGTTTATTAAAAATTTTACTATCTTTATTTTTTGAGTAGTAGAAAATAGTGTCATGCCCTCTAACATATCCGTCTATTAAGCTTTTATATCCTGAAACTCCAGCAAGATGCCAAATTATCTCTCTTTGAAAATTCTCTTTCCCAAATATATCGTCGAGTAAAATTTTGACATAATGTCCAGCGTGCCAGTCAACATGGACATATATTGAGCCTTTTTCAGAGAGAAGTTCTCTCATAAGAGCGAGTCTTGGGTAGAGCATTTTGAGGTATGAGACAGTTCCGTCCTGCCAAGTATCGCTGTAGGCGAACTGTTCTATTACAGAGGGTTTTTGTTCAATTTCATCTGAGAGCAGTTTTATTTTAGTTCTATAGTCAGCTTTGCTATCAAAGGGTGGGTCGATGTAAATGAGGTCAATACCACCTTTTAGGAGAGTATTTTTTGAGGCGAGTAGTGCTTGCATGACGAGTAGGTTATCTCCGTATATGAGCTGGTTTATGTGTCTGTCTTTAATGAGGTCTTTTTGAGTGCTACCAAACATATCAGAGCCTGTTGTTTCTTTTGTAGGTATGACAAGTTCGCAGGTCTGTAGGCTCAATCTATGTTGGCTTTGGACTCTTTCTTTGATTTGTTCTACTTCTTTTTTTCCCTCTTTGACGATGCGTGGCAGCTCGTCTATGATAGAGTTTGGCATATATACTCCTTTATCTTTTAAAGCATAATAGCGGCGATTTATAGTGATACCCTTTGCGGTTACCTAATGGTGAAAATAGCAACGGATATGTGCGATATCTATTAACAAAACATATATTTTTATCTATTCAATTTTGTCAATCATTTTTTCATTATCCATTTTCCATTATCCCCCCCTTTCCCCCTTTTCTACAAAGCCATAATCCCTATCGGGATATTCAATGTAAGACTGATAAATCATACTTCATGAGGGTGGCTATAATTGGAACAGATAAATCAGTTCCCTACATCAATATCAAATGGAAATGCAGTAAAAATCCTACTATAAAAAAGACTTGACACAAAACCCTTTTTGAAAAAATTTGAAATTATTAATTGTAAATTATTAATTATAAATTGTAAATTGTATTGGAGTTTGTTATGACCGACAGATTAAAAGAGCATCCTATCTTGGATATAGCACCCAAAAAAGAAATTTCATTTTTTTGGGATAAAAAAAGATTAACAGCTTTTGAGGGCGAAATGCTTTCTACCGCACTTATTGCAAACGGGATAAATATATTTGGACATCACCACAAAGACAACAAGGCACAAGGCATATTTTGTGCCAATGGTCAATGTGCTAAATGCACAGTGATTGCCAATGGCATGCCTGTCAAAGCTTGCATGACAGAGGCAATTGAGAATATGATTGTAGAAAGTGCTGAAGGATTACCAGAGTTGCCAGCTCTCAATACTGGGAACGCAAGGCTACCGCTGCCAGCTCTCAATACTGGGAACGCAAGGCTACCGCTGCCTGCAATCAATGATTCTAGTTTTTTTGCAGGCAGCGGTAGCCTTGCGTTCCCAGTAGAAACAGATGTCTTGATAATAGGTGGTGGACCATCAGGTCTTTCTGCAGCCTTAGAACTTGATAAAAACGGCATAAAATCTATCCTTGTAGATGACAAAAATGTTCTCGGTGGTAAGCTTGTTTTACAGACTCATAAGTTTTTTGGTTCTGTGGAGGATTCTTATGCAGGGACTCGTGGGATAGACATTGGCAAGAAACTTGCAACTGAAGTATTAGAGAGCAAAAATATCACAGTTTGGGTAAATTCTACCGCTCTTTTTGTGTTTAAAGATAAAAAAGTAGGCATTTTAAAAGGAAATGAATATATACTCGTCAGTCCAAAGATTATCCTCAATGCAGCTGGAGCGAGAGAGAAATTTTTGAGATTTTGTGGTAATGATTTAGTAGGCATATACGGAGCGGGTGCATTTCAAACACTCGTAAATAGAGATTTGATAAAGTCCTCAAAAAGACTATTTATCATCGGTGGTGGAAATGTTGGTCTGATAGCTGGTTATCACGCACTGCAAGCAGGGATTGAGGTAGTAGGACTTGTGGAAGCAATGCCCACTTGCGGTGGTTATAAAGTTCACGCTGATAAATTGAAAAGACTTGGAGTCCCTATTTATACATCGCACACTATTCTATCTGCCAATGGTGTCGAAGTAGTGGATTCTATCACTATCGCAGAAATTGATAAAGATTTCAAGATTATCTCTGGCACAGAAAAAAGCTTTTCTTGTGATACTATCCTGATTGCTGTAGGGCTTGACTCTTTGAGTGAATTTACTGAGGAGGCAAAAATAGCAGGCATCAAAGTATTTGCCACTGGTGATGCTCTCGAAATTGCTGAAGCTTCCTCTGCTATGTTTAACGGCAAAATCATGGGATTGAAAATATCAAAAGAACTTGGTGTTGATGTTTTGGATGTTCCAGAGGAATGGTATCAAAAAGCGGAAGTCTTGAAATCACATCCAGGTCAGATATATTATCCTGAGACAAAATGTAGCTCCCCCCTTACAAGCCGAACGGAGTTCGGCACTACGATGGGTGGGGAAGGTGAGGGCAGTAGTGTATTCCCCGTCATTCATTGCTATCAAGAAATACCCTGTAATCCCTGCACTACTGTTTGTCCGACTGGTTCTATCCGAATACCTAATACAGATAACGATTTGATGGGTTTACCTATTTATGATGGAACTTGTATAGGCTGTGGAAAATGTTTATTTATTTGCCCTGGTCTTGCTATATCGCTTGTCGATTTTCGTAATATCGTAAATAATGCAGAAATGAGAATGCAGAATGCAGAAATACCCCCCCCTTCCCCCCCCGCTGCGCAAGCTTCACAGGGTGGGCATAATGAGGCAATAGTTTCTTTACCTTATGAAATATTTAATAAAAAGGTAAAAGAGGGGGATGATATTGAAGTAGTCGACATCGATGGCAATCCGCTTGGCGTCTATAAAGTAAACGAAGTCAAGGTAAATAAAACCATGAAAACACAGATTATAAAGGTAAAGATGCCTGTAGAAAAGGCTCTAAAAGCTATTTCTTTTAAAGTCCAGCCAGATGAAATATCAAAACCTTTGGACAAGGCAATCCTACCTGAAAAGCTCGATGATAACACTATGATTTGTCTCTGTGAAAAAGTCAGTGTTGCTACAGTGAAATCTTTGATAAAAAAGGGTATCACCGACATAAACCAGATAAAAGCTATCACTCGTATGTGTATGGGTCCCTGTGGTGCAAAAACCTGTGATGTCCTGCTCAGGCAGGTATTTCGACAAGAAGGCATTCCAACAGACAATATTGTAGCAAATACAAGAAGACCTCTTTTTGTGGAAGTTCCACTTAATAAATTTATACCAAAAGAATAAATACTGGGAACGCAGGCATCTTGCCTGCAAACAATGATTATTCTGGTTTTTTTGCAGGCAAGATGCCTGCGTTCCCAGTAAAGGATTAATATGAAAAATAATTATGATGTAATAGTGATAGGTGCAGGCTCGATAGGTGTCCCAGCTATGTTGAGTCTATCACAGCAAAAAATAAAGTCATTAAGTATAGACAGTATGCCCTCTGCGGGACAAGAGAACAACAAAAAAGCTATTGGTGGTGTGAGAGCTACCCACTCGATTTTTGGTAAATTCAAGGTCTGTCAGAGGAGTATAGAAATACTTTCTGCTTGGAAAGAGCTACATGGTGATGATATAGGCTGGATTTCAAATGGATATAGTTTCCCCGCTTACGATGAAGCAACAGAAAGTTCTTTACAAAATATCGTAAAACAAAAAGATGATTTTGGACTAAATATCTCTTGGCTTACTCCAAAAGAGTATCAGGAACTTGTTCCTGGTATTTTGCTGGAAGGTCTGCGTGGTGCTACCTTTTCCCCCCAAGATGGAAGCTGTTCTCCTCTTTTAGCATGTAATGCAATGTTTTTTAAGAGTCTTGAGTATGGAGCTATTTATAATTTCAATGAAAAAGTGCTTGATATAAGATATCAAAATTCCCTCTTTTCTGTCAAAACGGACAAAAATCAATATTTTAGTAAATATTTGATTAATGCTTCTGGAAATAATGCCTCCAAAATCAGTAGAATGCTTGGTTTTGACTGTCAAGTAATCCCTGATAGCCATGAGGCTGCTATTACAGAGCCTGTGAAAAGGTTTTTTACTCCTATGGTCGTAGATTTGAGAAAATATAAAGCTTCTACAAATTTTTATTTTTATCAAAACAACGAGGGGCAAGTAATCCTCTGCATCACTCCAGACCCTCTAATCTATGGAAATGACAACGATGCTACTTCTGATTTTTTACCTCTCTGTGCAGAAAGATTACAAAAAATCTATCCCAGATTGTCTGCTTTAAAGATAAGGAGGCAATGGCGTGGACAATATCAAATGACACCTGATGGCTCGCCTATTGTGGGTTTTTATCCTGAAAACAAATATTTTATACAAGCTGTAGGTATGTGTGGGCAAGGTTTTATGCTTGGTTCTGGACTCGGAGAGCTATTGAGCAGAATAGTCTGTGAAAGCCTAACTGAAGATGATTTGAGGACTTTACAATCTTTTGAACCTAATAGAGATTTTGTTGGGGTAGAAGCAGTAAAATAATGCAGAAATGAGAATGCAGAATGCAGAAATAAGTCCCCCCGTAAATAATGCAGAAATGAGAATGCAGAATGCAGAAATACCCCCCCCTTCCCCATCTGCTGCGAGATTGCTTCGTTCCTCGCAACTAAAGGCTTCACGGGGGGGGCAAAAATGACTTTTCGGAACGGCTGAAGGCGTTCCCTACAAAAAAAAACTGCCTGCTTACGCAGGCAGCTTACGACATAATTGTTTTTCCCAAAAAGTTTATCTAACTTGGTCTCTCAGTGTTTTACCAGCTTTAAAAATTGGAGCATTTTTAGCTGGGATGTCGATGATGTCACCAGTTCTAGGGTTTTTCCCTTTTCTTGCTGCTTTTTGGATTACATTGAAGGTTCCAAATCCTGTAAAGGTAACCTTTTCTTTTTTGACTAATGCTTCTGTGATAGCATCAATCATTGCTTCCAAAGCGACTTTCGCTTTTTTCTGGGTCAGACCTGAGTCTTCTGCGATCTTCTTAATAAGTTGATCTTTTGTCATACACTACTCCTTTGTGTGTTTTTTGTGCCATTTATTTTAAATTAGCTATTTTGTCAACAAAAATCTTAAAATTTCAATGTTTTTTTTGAAAATATTTTTTTTCCCATAATTATTTTTGTATTCCTTAAAAAAAAAGAGTTATCCACCATAAAGCTTCCTTGTTATAACCCCTTTATTTTAGTGTAGTTTAAATAGGGTAGCTACAGGAGGGCTACAGGGAGGGTATAGGAAACCTTTGTATGTTATTGAATATATAAGGAGTTATGATTCTATCGTAGTTGACTTATCCACAGGTTATCCACGGGTTATCCACAGGTTATTATTCCATTGAACATTTTTCACCAGCCAGTAAGTAAAATAGCTCCACTGGGAATGTAGGCATCTTGCCTGCAATCAATGATTATTCTAGTTTTTTTGCAGGCAAGATGCCTGCGTTCCCAGTAGAAGTTACAGCTAAGATGGTTCGACCCTCTAGTTGCGGTGGCTTACTCTTTTTTATCTACAAATCCTGAAATCCTGCTTTATAGATTATGTTGTGAGGAGTAATACTAACTCTTATAAAAATAATTTGACAAAAGAAGTATTTAAATTTTTATGGTTTTTAAATAAAAGATTTCAGTAGGGAAGATATGAAATTTAAAGATTGGATCAATGTATTAGTGATTTTATTGCTTTTAGGGATAAGTTTTTATCGGTATAAGAGCAAAACCTATACTGCGAGTAGGATTAAGTTTCTGATGGATACTCAGGTAGAATTATCTGTGGTATCTCGAAATCCTGAAGTTAATCAATTACTTGATGAAGCTTTTGAAATGATAGAAAAATACGATGCGATTTTCTCTTATTTCAATCCAAATAGTCTTTTATATCAGATAAATCATAGTGAAATCATGCCCATCAGAATAAATCAAGATTTTTATACAGTATTGACAATAGCTGAAAAGCTTTTTTACGAGTCCAACAATCTTTATGATGTCAGTATAGCTCCTCTATTAGATATCTGGGACTTTGTAAATGAAAATATCCCTGCAATTGAGGAAATAGAAATAGCTCAGAGGAGGGTAGGATTTGATAGGATAATATATGACGAGGATTTTATATTTTTACCAGAGGAAATGAAGCTTAATCTGGGCAGCCTTAGTAAAGGATATATAGTTGATAAAATAATCGAATATTTTATTGAAAACGAGGTTGAAGAGGCTTATGTCAACGCTGGTGGTGATATTAGATTTTTTAGCCATAATAAAAAAAGATGGCGAATAGGGGTGCAACATCCGAGAGATAATCAGTCAACCATAGCAGTGCTGCGTGTTCCCGATATTGCAGTCGCTACTTCAGGCGATTATGAAAGATATTTTATGATAGATGGTGAAAGGTATCATCATATATTAAATCCCAAAACGGGATTTCCATCATTTCCCACAATAGCAGTAACGATATTTTCCTCAACAGCAGTTTTGGCAGATGCCCTTTCTACTGCTGCTTTTGTGATGAGTCCATTTGATGCGATAGAGTTGATAAAATCCTATCCTGAAACTGAAGGGATAATATATTTTTATGATGTAGATGGTCAGCCATTATCTTTGAAAACAACAGATACGAGGAAATGGATAATTAGTGAGGTGAATGAGTTTTAATTTACAATTTACAATTTATAATTTATAATTTATAATTTACAATTGAGGTTTTAAGTTTCGACAGAATATATTCTGTCGCAATAATGTGTGTAGTGCCGAACTCCGTTCGGCTTAATGATGTTAAATGGAAAAATAATAAATGAACAAAAAAGAAATAATCCCCCCCCTCCCCCCCCAAGCACAGAGGCAAGCTCTGGCACTACATAGTGGTGGCAAGATAAGTGATGTCCAGAGTCAGATGGACAAGCGAGAAATAGAGATAGACAAAGTAGGTGTAAAAAATATTAGATATCCTATAGTGGTAGAGGATAGAAATAATAAGTTTCAGAATACTGTAGCCACGATTGACATTTTTGTAGATTTACCCTCACATCATCGTGGGACACACATGAGCAGATTTTTGGAAGTATTAAATAGTTATCACAAAGAGACACTTATCGATAATTTGGAACCCTTTTTGAAAGAAGTGAAAAGACAATTGAATTCACAAAGAGCGTTTGTAAAAATAAGTTTTCCTTATTTTATAGAAAAGGTTGCACCAGTGAGTAAAATAAAATCACTTTTGGATTATATGTGTGTTTTTGAGGCGAGCTTGGGAGGGGAGTTACAAGTTACAAGTTACAAGTTACAAGGAAGCCCCCCCCTCCCCTCCCCCCAAGCACAGAGGCAAGCTCTGGCACTACATAGGGGGGGCAAAGATTGTTTCGAGTTCAAGATAGGCGTGACGGTGCCAATTACTACCTTGTGTCCTTGCTCAAAAGAGATAAGTGATTTTGGAGCTCACAATCAGCGTTCTTATGTTTCATTAAAGGTGATATATAAGGAATTTATCTGGATAGAGGAGTTGATAGAAATCATAGAAAAGAGTGCGAGCTGCGAGATTTATCCTCTTTTGAAAAGATGTGACGAAAAATATGTTACAGAGAAAGCATTTAATAATCCTGTATTTGTAGAGGATGTAGTTCGAGAAATAACATTAAAATTGCAAGAAGATAAAAGGATAGTATGGTTTTGTGTGGAGTCTGAAAATATAGAGTCGATACATAATCATAGTGCTTTTGCACAGGTGAGTAGGGGAATTAAGAATTAGGAATTAAGAATTAGGAATTAAGAATTGTCACCCCCCTACCCCCCCCATAAATGTGGGGGGATAGCCCCCCTCCACTCCGCAAGTTTCATGGGGGGGGGCAGAAGAATATATAAACAAAATATTAGCGAGGTAAAAAATGAGAAAGAATAATATAGGTCATTTTTATATCAATTTACCCCATAATGATAGAGTAATTGAAAAAAATAATGAAATAACAACAACAGTAATCAACCAGTTTTTTGAGAGATCCGAATCGGAAATAAAAAAGAGAAAAAAGTCAATAAAATCAAGGAGAAATGAACCCTTTAAAGTCATTTATGCTCATGATAATACGACACCATTAGTGAGTTTACAGTTATTTGTCCGTGTAGGTTCAGCTTTTGAAAAAGATGGAGAGTCTGGATACAGCCATTTTTTGGAACATCTTGTCTTTAAATCAACCCAGAAATATCCAGATAATAGCCTTACAGACAAAGTAGCGGAGTATGGAGCGACAATAAATGCCTACACAGAATATGAGTCTACTTGTTTTTATTTAAATATTCCATCAGAATTTTGTTATGAAGGAATAGAGATACTTTTTGAGCTTGTATTTAAATCAAACTTTTCAAAAACTGATTTTGAGATAGAAAAGAAAGTAGTTATGGAAGAGATCAAGCAATACGAAAATGACCCAGAGGACTCTTTTGTAGAAAATATCCCATCTTTGATACTAAAAAATAGTCCCTATCAGGGACTTATTATTGGAAAAAAAGAAGACCTAAAAAAAGCTAAGATAGAAGATTTAATAAATTTTTATACAAAGTATTATCAGCCTCAAAATGCTTTTCTTATAATAGCAGGAGATTTTGACTTAGCTAAATTAAAAAAACAGATAGGTTTTATCCCAAACTTTAATAAAGCACCTATCTCAGAAACTTTGCTTGAATATATAAATGAAACAAAATCATCATTTCAAAATGCAGAAGGTTCTTTAAACTACCACCATATCCAAAAATCAATCCAAAATGACATGCTTGCCTTTGTATTACCGGAGCTATCTGACAACAATTCAGATTCGACCTCACTTTCCTTTGTCGGCAAGGCTTTTGCTATAGGAAATACTTCTCGTCTTTATAAGCGACTATATCTCAAAGAAAACTTGGTAGACAGTATCAAAGTTCACTCGATATCGGGGTTGTTTGATGGAGTGATGATTATCTTGATACATCCCCGACATGCAGCCGTTGTAGATAGAATAGTTAAAATATTTTTTGAGGAATACATAGATATATATAAATATGGTCTCGATGATGTAGAAATAGAAAAGGTCAGGAATGAACTATTGAACTCAGCAGGCTATGTTTACGAATATATGGAAGTATTGGCGGAAAGTCTCGGAAATGACGAACTATTAGGCGATTATAATACCTTTTTTGATTATGAGAAAAATATAGAATCCATAACCGAAAAGGAAATAAATCAGCAACTTTTGACCTACTACAATTTCAAGATGCTCCATGTAGTCAAAGCTGGGAAAGAGGCAATCAATTATATACCTGAAATATCTGAAATTGAAGTAAAAGGGGAAAGTTTGTGGCATATTCCAAAAAAACGGAAGATTAACTGGCTACATAGAGATATAAAAAAGATAGATTATCAACAATTGATAGACAAAATGAAGCGTAGAAAAGAGGCAATATCTCTAAATCCAGTTTTAATACCACAAATAATAGAAAGAGTTCCTTTGTCTACTATTTTTCAAAAGAAAAAACAAGAAAATGTAAAACCTGTTAGAGCTTGCTTGCGAAATGATAAGCTTGAACCTGATGTCAGATATTATGAGCTACCCAACGGATTACGAGTTGTCTTAAAGAAAGCTCATAGTAAATCGATATGTGGTGTATCTCTCGCATTTAGAGCATCCCAGATAGATGAGGATGAGCCTACTCTGGGCTTGAATCAATTGACTTCAACTATGCTCCTCTATGGAAATGAAAAGAAAAATTATGATAAATGTATTGAGTTTTGCAATAACCATGGAACCCATTTATCTGTTTCCTGTGGAAAAGAAACAACGCGTTTAAAAATGAAATGCTTTAGTAAAAATTTATACCCATCATTAGAATTTTTGAGTGAAGTCTACAAAACACCTCTTTTTCAAAAGAGTTATATAGACAATCTGGCTGAAACATTTATTAGTATCATAAATAAACGAGAGGATTATCCGCAATACGAAGCCGTTCATCTCTGGAAAGAACAATTGTTTGGAAAAAATAGCAATCTCGTATCAAAAGATGGCATTATAAAGACTTACAATAATATACAAACAAGAACAGTAAAATCTTGGTATAATAGCAGGATTCTATCTGCACCTGCGGGTTTGTGTATAGTAGGCGATATAGATTTTGAAGATACAATACATTTTATTTATAGTGTTTTTTACGAATGTTATTTTAATAGCACTCTACACGAAAGGACTTTTCATATCTCACCATCGTCAAAAAAAAGAATAACTGTTAATAAAAATTCTGACCAGTCAATAATAAATCTTGGTGGCTTTTGTATGTCGAGCAAAAATACAGAGTTACGAGCTCCTATGAATGTCCTTTCTCAAATTATTGGAGGCGACATTAACTCTCGAATGCATTATTATCTCAGAGAAAAAAACGGGTTGGCATATTCAGCTGAGTTTGACTTTGAATTATTGTCAGAGATAGGATATTTTAATTTCTTTACTATCGTGGACAAGGAAGAAGAAAATTTTGCCATAAACCTATTAGTTCAGATACAAGAAAAACTAAAAAATAAAGGAATAACAAAAAATGAGCTTGAAAGAGCAAAAAGATTTTTGATAGGTCAGATGCGAATGGACGAAGAAAGTGTCTTGTCACAAGCCCAGACTATTTCTTCTTTGCTTGCTATGGGATATGATTATGATTTTTATGCGAACAGAGACGAAAGAATTATGGCAGTCGACAAAAAAAGTGTTAAGGATATCCTACAGAGATATTTTAATTTTGATGAAGAGTAT
>Ga0099364_10011135_pt1 | contig 12313 bp, 9 predicted proteins | sample TergutTh196P3_FD_73070 | JGI IMG/M metagenome (GOLD analysis project Ga0099364, IMG submission 73070) | Microcerotermes parvus P3 segment gut microbial communities from Pointe-Noire, Republic of the Congo - Th196 P3 | ecosystem: Host-associated > Arthropoda: Insects > Digestive system > Gut ... | reverse complement strand
CGCCATTTCCTTTGAGACCTCATCCATGTCAGGTGCAAAGCCCGGAGGAAGTCCGTCAATTACAATGCCAATGGCAGGACCATGTGATTCTCCAAAAATGGAGAGTCTAAATTTTTCACCGTAAGTATTCATACTGGCCTCCAAGGGCTTTATAGTCTTCAAAAAAATACGGGTATGATTTATTAACCGCCTCCGCATCTCTGATTATGACAGGGCCTTCGCACATACCGGAAAGAATTGCAGCTGTCATTGCAATGCGATGATCCCCATAAGATTGAGTTTCACCGCCAGAAAGTATTTTCCTTCCATTTATAACAAGGCCGTCTTCAGTTTCAGTTATATCTGCGCCCAGGCTTGAAAGCAGTTTCGCAACTGTTGCCAGGCGATCGCTTTCCTTTATCCGCAGGCGCTTTGCATTACGGATTATGGTTTTACCTTCTGCAACAGAAGCAACAGCAGCGAGAACCGGAACAAGGTCGGGCGTGTCTCCTGCATCGATTTCAATGCCGTGTGGTTTGCCGGGTGATACAGTAATGGCATCCTTGCTGCGGGTAACGATTGCGCCAAAACGTTCAAGCAAATCGACAATGGCGCGGTCGCCCTGCCGGGAGTCCAGGTCAAGGCCGGTACAGGAGACTGCGCTTTTTTCAAAACCGGCGTTTTTTCCGATAGCGCCCGCACATAACCAGAACGCGGCATTGGACCAATCACCTGAAACATTGATATTCCCGGGCGAAGCGCCGGTTTGACCGCCTTTAATGGAAAAAACCTGAGCTTCTTCTTCAATAACAGTTATACCAAACAAGCGCAGCGCATCCAAAGTCATGTCAACATAAGGCCGGGACTCCAAAATATCTGTTACGCGAATAATGCTGCTGCCGGAAAGCAAAGGAAGCGCAAGCAATAAGCCGCTTACAAACTGTGATGAAATATTTCCAGGCAAAGTATAGGTTCCGCTTTTAAGCTGCCCTTTGCAAACAAGATGTGATTGTGAATGCCTTGACAGGGTGCAGCCGTGTGATAATATCTCATCCCAAAGGGAAGACAGCGGGCGCTCTGGCAAACGGCCTTTCATGTTAAAAGATACGGGCAGGCCAAGTGCGGCGCAGACCGGCAAGAGGAATCGCAGGGTTGCTCCGCTCTCAGCGCAGTCCAGCATCTTAGGTTCTGCATCTGCTTCACCCATTCCGCAAGGTTGAATAAGGGTTCTGTCAATAGGCGTAACAAAGAACCCGTTGTTTTCGTATCTCAATGCAGCGCCTATTGCCTGGAGGCAGCGCACTGTTGCGTCAATGTCTTCGGAGCGGTCCGCACAGCTTATGAAAGTTTTCTTATCTGCCGGGGTTGCGCTGTCTGCGCCTGCCAGGGCTGCGCAGATCAAAAGCCGGTGAGCCTCGGACTTGGAGGCAATGGCCCGGATCGTGCCGCCCTGTATTGGCTTTAGAATCCGGATGGTCATGCTGAAATTCCCTTTTGTATAATGGACTCAAGTTCAGTTACATTAATTTCCTTTAACGCACAGTTCCCGATTTCAAGAGGAAAAATCATTGTAAGGGTTTCTCCGTCACGTTTCTTGTCAGACAAACAGGCTCTGGCAAGTTCATCTGCTTTGTAAGATGTGTTTACCGGTAATCCATATTTTTCAAGCATCTGCAAAAGGTCTGCAAGACATTTTTCATCGCAAAGGTCCATGTCAAAAGCCGCGCGGGTTTCTATTGCCATGCCAGCGGCAACAGCATGGCCATGGGAAATTTCATATTCGCTTAAGAGTTCTATTGCATGCCCTACAGTATGACCAAAGTTGAGCAGTTTTCGTTTACCTTTCTCAAATTCATCTTCCATGACAATGCCGCGTTTTATTTCAACATTGCGGGCAATGACTTTATCAAGCTGTGTATTTATGGGTGTTTTATACGACTCAAACAATAAGCGGTCAGCTATCATTCCGTGCTTGATCACTTCGGCGCAGCCATCACGAAAGACTTCCGGCGGCAGGGTTGAAAGGGTTGATATATCGCATAACACAAGGTCAGGCTGATAAAACGCGCCTGCAAGATTTTTCCCGGCTTTAAGGTTTATGCCTGTTTTCCCGCCCACAGAAGAATCCACTGCCGCAAGCAGGGTTGTGGGCATTTGTACAAAGCGCACTCCCCTCATATAAGTTGCTGCCACAAAACCGGCAAGGTCTCCTGCAACGCCTCCGCCCAGAGCGACAACAACATCGCTGCGGTTTATTTTTTCTTCTGCAAGAAAGTCAAGAAGTGACAGGAAGGTCTTTGCATTCTTGGAAGACTCCCCATGCGGGAAAACAAATTGCGTAATACGGTAAGAATTTTTAGCAAGGGAATCATAAAGGCGTTTAGCGTAGAGTTTTGCAACATTATCATCAGTAACAATGACAGCCGCATTTCCGCCGGCTGTCTTTCGTATTAATTCTCCGGCTTCATCCAAAAGACCAGCTCCGATTAAAACATCGTAGGTTTTGGAAGCGTTAATCTTTATTGTTTCCATGGATTATCGCACCTTTAGCTGTCCAGCTCGTGTTTTATGCGGCTGCCTTCTTCCAGTAATGTTTTGAGTTTTTTCTGATCCTTTGCTGCAAGCGCGTCCCTGTAAAATGTAAGAGAGCTGATAAAGCCGTCCAGTTCCTTAACCAAAAAATCATTGTTATCAATGCACAGTTCCGCCCACATTTCCGCGTTAAGGCGCGCCACGCGTGTCAGGTCTTTGTAACTGCCGGCAGAAAACCCTTTATGGCCCTGCGCAGAAGGACTTTTAATATAGGCATTTGACACAATATGCGCCATTTGAGAGCTGAACGCGATCAACTCATCATGTTTTTCCGCGGTTGTAACAGTCAAATGTCCGAATCCAGCCGGCTTTAACGTCTCTTCTATGCGGCCATAAAGGGCAGGATTATCGTAAACCGGCGGAACCAGGATCATGTACGCGCCGCGAAAAAGATTCGCGCGGCTGTTTTTAAAACCAGCGTTATGGCTTCCGGCCATGGGATGCCCGCCTACAAAAATAAAGCCGTGCTCTTTTGCGATCTTAAAGCACTGCCTGCATACATTGCGCTTAACGCCGCAGCAGTCAAACACAAGCGTATCTTTTGCAATAAAGGCAGCCGCGCTCTTGAGATAAGCAACTGCATCGCCCGGATTAATGGCAATGAATATCGCATCACATTGGCCGAGGGTTTTTTCGTTAAGTACGCCTTTTGCAGCTCCTGAAAGCTGCGAGAATCCCAATATGGCTTCATCCTTGTCAAATGCAAAAATTGTATGGCCTTCTGCGCAGTAAGCCTTTGCCAAAGAGCCGCCGACCAGGCCCATGCCGGCAATTCCTATGGTCATGATAACCTCAATATAGTGCGGCTGCATGGCCGCACATTTATACCGAACATGAAACGTCGTTTCATGATGCAATAACCCCGCGTATTCTCCGGACTTTTTCGGCAACTTTGGCAAACTGTTCCGGCGTAAGCGATTGCGCGCCGTCGCAGAGCGCGTTGACCGGATCGTTATGCACTTCGATCATAAGTCCGTGCGCGCCTGCCGCCGCCGCTGCCATTGCCATGGGTTCGACCAAACGAACAAGCCCTGACGCGTGGCTTGGATCAACAACAACCGGCAGGTGGGTCAATTCGCGCAGCATGGGTACTGCCGAAAGATCCAGGGTATTACGTGTATATGTTTCAAACGTGCGTATACCGCGTTCGCAGAGTATGACATTATGGTTTCCTCCGGCCATGATATATTCCGCGCTCATAAGAAGTTCCTGAAGCGTATTTGCAAGACCGCGTTTTAACAAGACAGGCTTGCTGCTCATGCCCAATACCTTTAGCAGTTCAAAGTTCTGCATATTGCGCGCACCAACCTGAATAATGTCAACTTCATCAAACAAAGGCAGATGGTTCGCGTCCATAATCTCTGTGATAATGGGCATGCCTGTCTGTTTTTTTACATCCAACAGCAGGCCAATGCCGTCCGCATGCAGCCCCTGAAAAGCGTATGGGGAAGTGCGCGGTTTGAACGCCCCGCCGCGCAGGATCGAAGCGCCGGAAGCAAAAACACTTTTCGCGACAGCCAGTATCTGTTCAGGAGACTCCACAGAACAGGGGCCTGCAATTATTTGAAAATGAGGGCCGCCGATTTTTAATGCTCCGGAATCCGGCGCAGTAAGTTTGCCGACTTCAATAATGCTGTCGTCAGGATGGAATTTGCGGTTTGCGCTTTTGAAAGGCTCGGTAATACGCTTGACAGATTCAACCATTTCAAGGCTTCCAAGCAATTCTGTGTCAATTTTGCTTGTATCTCCAATAAGGCCGATTATGGTATGAAACTCCCCTTTTGATATATGTACCTTAAACCCGCGGCCTTCAAGCCATATAGTAAGATTATCAATTTGTTCTTTTGTCGCACCAGGCTTCAAAACCGCTACCATTATTTACTCCTTAATAATATTATACAAAATACTTCCATGCGGTCAATTCATGACCGCTGTCTCAAGACTGAAATCATTTGACAAAACCACCCTTGCAGTTATTTTCGATAAATTTCATAATAAATTATGTCATATAAATTCGATCCGAATGCTTTATCCGAATTTGCGCGTTTCTACGGTTTTCATTATGATCGCATCGATCCAATAGGCCTTGTAGATGATGCCCTTGTTGACATGGAACGGGGGCTTAAAGGCCAGTCGTCCAGCATGATCATGATTCCCACTTACCTGAACCCGGCGGCGAAGATCACTCCAGGAAAGACCGTAATAGCCCTTGATGCGGGCGGAACAAATTTCAGGGTTGCTCTTGTCAAATTTGACGAGAACGGCAAGGCCATGGTCGGCGAAAGCCAAAGGGCTCCAATGCCCGGCACATCCGGCCGCATAAGCGCGGAAACTTTTTTCAACCAGATAGCGGGCATGATAGCGCCGCTTATAGAAAAATCCACTGAACCTGTTGAAGGCATAGGATTTTGCTTTTCCTATTCAATGGAAATTACCAGGGATGCAGACGGCATACTCCTTTCATTCAGCAAGGAAGTTGATGTACCTGAAGTAATAGGAAAAGCCGTTGGGCAAGGCTTAAGGGAAGCGCTTGCAAAAATGAAGGTCAAAGTTCCTGAACGCATAGTGCTCCTTAATGACACTGCCGCAACCCTGCTCTCGGGCCTTTCGGAAATACCATGGCACGGCGGACTGCTCCGCGGCGAAGACCGTTACGGGGTTCCCTCCGGCCCCATGATTGGCTTTATTCTTGGAACCGGTTATAACACAGCATACCCTGAAACAAAAATACCAAAGATTGGTTTTGATTCTCAAACCCCCCAGATAGTTGTTTGTGAATCAGGAAATTTCGCGCACCGCTATATGGGCCCGCTTGATCATGAATTCGATAAAACAACAAATTCGCCGGGAGCCTATACGCTCGAAAAAGCAAGCGCGGGCGCATACCTCGGCCCCCTAGGCTTCCATATCTACAAGCAGGCCATCAGGGACGGGCTTCTCCGGTTCAAACGCTCCGATGAATTCCTCTCCTGGCCTACCCTGCTGACAAAAGACTTCAATACCTGGCAGCATTCTCCGCTCTCAATGGAAGGCCCCATCGCCGAACTCTTTGACAAGGATGAAAAAGAAGCGCTTGCTTCCCTTGCATATCTTTCTTCAATGATAACTGAAAGGGGCGCGGTTCTTTCCGCGGCTGTTGTGGCCGCCGCTGTGCAGAGAACCGGAGCTGGTTTTGATCCATTCATTCCTGTACGCATTGCTGTTGAAGGCACTACCTTTATGATCTATAAAGGCATACGAAAATCCCTTGAATCATGGCTGCACATAATGCTCAACAAGGGTAAGCCGCGCTCGTATTCAATTACTCCGGTTGAACAGGCCAGCTTGTTTGGCGCAGCAGTAGCTGCTTTGGCGAAATAGCATGAGGATTATTTTATGGCTTCTTTGAATGGCAGTCTGCCGGAAATGGATTTGGAAATAGGATCGGATCATCTTACTATAGAAAATCTTGCCGCCGCCGCAAAAAAACAAATCAAAGTACGGCTTTGCAGTTCTTCTGAATTTGAAAAAAAAATTAATGCGGGCGCAGCCTTTCTAAGCGAGTCACTTGATAAACACGGCAAAATCTACGGCGTGACAACAGGTTATGGTGATTCATGCAGTGTGGAGATAAACCCGGAACATTATGCGCAGCTTCCTGTCAACTTAACACGCTTTCATGGATGCGGCATGGGGGATTATTTTAACAGCGAAACCACAAGAGCCATTATGATAGTAAGGCTAAATACTTTGGCGCAGGGTTTTTCCGGCGTCAGTATGGATTTGCTTCGATACATAGAATTCTTCATCCAGCATGATATACTTCCGCTTATTCCGGAAGAAGGTTCTGTCGGCGCGTCCGGCGACCTTACTCCCCTCTCATACCTTGCCGGAGCGCTCATAGGCGAGCGGGATGTTTCTTTTATGGGAGAAGTGCGGTCATCCAAAGATGTGTTAGCTGAAATGGGAAAGAGCCCGTATCAATTACTTCCCAAAGAAGCCCTTGCCATAATGAACGGAACCGCAGTAATGAACGCAATCGCGGCTCTTGCTTTTTCAAAAGCCAAATATCTTGCAGACCTTGGCTGCCGGATTACCGCGATGAACTCCATTGCGCTCAAAGGCAATGCAAATCATTTTAGCGAACGGCTCTTTGAACTTAAGCCTTTCGCCGGACAGGCTCTGGCGGCAGAGAAAATAAGTGCCGCACTGCCCTGTTCTCCGCCCGAAAGCATGAACAACCCGGGTACATCCCCGGGACGTATTCAGGATGCTTACTCCATACGCTGCGCTCCGCATGTTATTGGAATTTTTTATGATGCTGAAGAAACTTTAAGAAAATTTATTGAAACTGAAATGAACAGCGCCAATGACAATCCTTTAATTGATCCGGAATCAAAGGAGATTTATCACGGCGGACATTTCTATGGCGGCCATATCTGCTTTGCAATGGATTCCCTTAAAAACATTGCCGCGAATATCGCAGACCTTCTTGACAGGCAGCTTGCACTTTTGGTTGACCCCAAGTTCAACCGCGGCCTCCCTGCAAATCTCTCCGGCAGCCGGAACAATCTTTCCTGCAATCACGGTTTCAAAGCCGTGCAAATCGCCGCTTCTGCCTGGACCGCCGAGGCCCTTAAAACCAGTATGCCCATGAGCATATTCTCCCGTTCCACAGAATGTCATAACCAGGACAAGGTTAGCATGGGGACAATAGCTGCGCGTGATTGTGTCAGGATAATCAAGCTCTTAAGCCAGGTAATGGCTGCCTGCCTGCTTGCTGCTTTTCAGGCCCTTGATCTAAGACTTAAAAACAATGAATTAAAAAAAGATAAACTTGGGCAGGCAGGAAAAACCTACGAAGAAATTGCCGGGTTTTTTAAGGCTCTGGAAGACGACCGCCCCCTTGAAGAAGATCTGCGCAGGGCTTTGGCGCTTATTGAAGAAGGACAGATTAAAATATAGCTGCCCCTGAACATTCATAGGTGGTTTTTTATTGTTGGAATATTTGTTTTCCGGGCAGAATTTTATCAGTATTTTTTGTTATTTTGACAAAACCGGATAAATCAGCTGGTATATTACTTGTTAATTAGTTAAATTTATGAATATGATAAGTATAAATATAATAAAGAATTTAAATATGAATATGTGCCACAAAGAAAGAAAAACCGGCAGACTAAATTTTGTTGTTCCTCTGTTTTTTATTACTGCTACCCTTATGCTGGTAGTGACTTTGGTTGTTTCTTTTTATATTCATTATATGGAAGAGGCAGTTGAAGACAATATACAGAACCATTTGATTGCTGCTGCCCAGGCAGCCTCGACTTTCCTGACTGTGGAGGAATTGGACTTATTTCATACTGAAGAAGATATGGAAAGGCCCGAATGGGAAGCCCTAAGAGCAAGGCTTATGCAATTTGCCGCAGACTTCCGGGTACTCTATGTTTATTATTGGCGCTTACACGGAGACAGTCAAATTCAGTATATTATTGACAATGATGAAGACGAAGAATGGATGGTCACACCGGCATTAATTTTTGATATTGATGATGACCCTGCAACTGCAGAAGCAGTCCCCCTGCTAATGGCCGGGGAAAGATGGGTTTCGGATATTGGCACCTATACCACATCCTGGGACGGTCTTATTTCCGGCCTTGCTCCGGTGTTTAATGCCGATGGTTCGATCTATTGCGCCGCCGGGGTTGACCTGAGCGATGAAATAATAATAAACCAGCGAAACAGTATCAGGTCCATGAGGATTGTGCTTATTGCTTCCCTGTTTCTTTCGATACTCTCGGGAATTTTGGGTATGGGGTCATATCGTAAAAAAGCCATCCAGAGCGAAAGCGCCAGCCAGGCGAAAAGCCGTTTCCTTTCCACAATGAGCCACGAAATCCGCACCCCCCTTAATGCGGTGATCGGCCTTGCGGATATTGTACTTCACCGGGGCAGGCTGCTGCCGGAAAGTAAAAATGACATACAGCAAATCCACCATTCCGGTACTACTCTCCTGGGAATAATCAACGACCTTTTGGATATTTCAAAAATTGAAGCCGGCGGGTTTGAGCTTGTGCCGGTTGAATACGTGACTGCGGAATTTATTAATGACACAGTTAATCTGAACATGGTACGCATAGGCTCCAAGCCCGTTGATTTTGTACTTGAACTTGGCGGGGATCTCCCCAGGAAGCTGTATGGGGATGAATTGCGGATCAAACAGGTTCTGAACAATATCGTTTCCAATGCGATTAAATATACCAGGGAAGGGAAAGTTACGCTTAACGTTGGATGGGTCCCGTTCGGAGAATCGGTTCAGCTCTGTTTTAAGGTGCAGGATACCGGCATAGGTATCCAAAAGGATGATATATGCAGGTTATTCACCGATTATACCCAATTTAATATCACGGCAAACCGTAAAACCGAAGGAACGGGACTTGGTATGGCGATTACCAAAAAACTGGTTCAAATGATGGGCGGGGATATCACCGTTGAAAGCGAATATGGCAAAGGTTCGACTTTTACCGTGACACTGGTACAGAGCATTGTGGACATGGAGCCTATCGGAGAAAAAACTGCCGAAGAGCTGAGACTTTTTCAGTATGAAAGCACGGGTGAAAAAGAAATCATCCGTTCATGGATGCCTTATGGCAGAGTGCTTGTGGTGGATGATATGCAGATAAACCTGCAGGTGGTCCAGGGATTACTGGAGCCTTACGGCCTTAAGGTTGAAACTGCTCAATCAGGTAACGAGGCCATTAATTTGTTTCAAGCCATGTCTGTGGACAAGAGCTATGATCTTATATTCATGGATCACATGATGCCCGGAATGGACGGCATTGAAACAGTCAAGATCATCCGCGATTTGGAACAGGAGTTAGGCGTTGAGCCGGCCCCCATAATCGCCTTAACCGCAAATGCTGTGTCAGGGATGCGGGAGATGTTTTTGGAAAAAGGCTTTAATGACTTTCTTGCCAAACCCATTGACCTTGCTTTACTTGATAAAGTCCTTAATGAATGGGTGGGGGATAAAAAAAAGCCGGAAATTTTACAGCAGGCGAATAAAGAGATACCTCCCGAATCACCATCCCTGGATTCAGTGTCTGAAGATTCAGGCGCTGGTTCATTGCCTGTAATTTCCGGAATTGATACTGCAAAGGGTCTTAAAATGACCGGTAACAAAAAAAACTTTTACATAAAAATCCTTAGGCTTTTCTGTAAAGAAATTAAAGAGAAACTGTCTTTGCTGCAAACCTCGACAGAAGCAACCATAGTGATTAACCAGATACATTCAATAAAAGGTATATCCGGCTCCATCGGGGCAGATGCTTTATCAGCCAGGGCAGCAGAACTTGAAGTAGCCGGCAAGGCCGGAAACACAGCCTTTGTTTACGAAAACCTGGCCGGCTTTGTAGAGCAGATTGAGGAGCTGGAAAGAAATATCAATAATGCCCTGATAAATTATAAGTCAAATCCGGTATAAGTCAAATCCAGGCTCGTCAATTCATCAATAATCATATATTATATAATCATGAATATTTTAGTTATAGGCGGCGCCGGTTATATAGGCAGCCATGTGGTCAGGGAATTTCTTGACAATGGACACAAGACAACGGTTTTTGATAACCTCTCTTTCGGGCTTAGGGAAAATCTTTTTCCCGAGGCAAAGTTTATTCATGGCACAATACTGGATTATCCGGCTTTACTGGCAGCCTGCAAAAGCGAAACCTTTGATGCGGCCATTCACCTTGCGGCTTTCAAGGCTGCGGGCGAATCCATGATACTGCCGGAAAAATATTCCATTAACAATATTTCCGGAACCATAAATATCCTGAACGCTCTTGTTGAAACCGGAATCAAAAACATTGTCTTTTCTTCCAGCGCCGCGGTATACGGCGAGCCTGAATACCTTCCCATAGATGAGAAGCATCCGTTAAACCCGGAAAATTATTACGGTTTTACCAAACTGGAAATTGAACGCATTATGTATTGGTATAATAAAATAAGGGGGCTTAACTGCGCCATGTTAAGATACTTTAATGCCGCAGGCTATGATGTAAAGGGGCGCATCTTTGGGCTTGAACAAAATCCCGCAAACCTTGTTCCAATAATAATGGAAACCGCTGCAGGCATGAAGCATGAAATGAATATCTACGGCGATGATTATGATACACCGGACGGCACTTGCATAAGGGATTATATTCATGTAAGCGATCTTGCAACAGGCCATGTTTCTGCCCTGGAATACATCATCAAAAATCAAAAAAACCTTGCTGTAAACCTTGGAAGCGAAAACGGCTCTTCTGTAAAGGAGATTGTCGAAGCTGCGCGCCGCATAACAGGGAGACCCATTAACGCGCCTGTCAGCAGCCGGCGGCCAGGGGACCCGGCAAAACTGACAGCATCCGCCAAACTTGCATTTGATCTTTTGGGCTGGAAGACCCGGTATTCTGACATTGATACCATTATTAAAACGAGCTGGGATGTTTACAAAAAGCATGGATGATATGGCCAACCCGCAAAATTTATTCAGCTATATCGATACTCTTGAACCCCTTGCAATCGAGCTTGAAACAGAATTATGCAAACGGCCTGCCATTTCCCCGGACTCTGGCGGCGAAGGCGAACTGGACAAATTCATTTTTCTTGAAGCCTGGTTAAAAAATCAGGGCATTGCAGAGCTCGAGCGTTTTGACGCGCCTGACCCAAGAGCCAAAGGGGGCGTTAGGCCAAATCTTATGGCAGCGATCCATGGCACAGAATCCGGCAAAGGCTGTTTTTGGATCATGAGCCACATGGACGTTGTTCCGCCGGGAGAAATTTCTTTATGGCACAGCGATCCCTGGAAAGCAATTCTTGGGCAGGCGGACGGGAAAAAATGTATCATGGGCCGGGGTGTGGAAGATAACCAGCACGGGCTTGTCTCGTCGGTTCTGGCCGGCCTTGCGCTGATCCGCCTTGGTCTTAAACCGGCGCGGACGGTTAAGCTGCTCTTTGTATCTGACGAAGAAAACGGCAGCATCTTTGGCGCCCAGTGGCTTATTCAAAATCACCCGGGACTTTTTGGCCCCTCTGACACTGCCCTTGTACCGGACATAGGCGATACACAAGGAACATCCATTGAAGTTGCGGAAAAGAATATCGCCTGGGTTCGTTTTGTAACACACGGAATCCAGACCCATGGTTCCCGGCCCGAGCTGGGAGCAAACGCGCATCTTGCCGGAGCGGACCTGGCAATTCAACTGCATAATGGTCTTGCAAAAAAATTTGCAGCAAGGGATACTCTTTTTGAGCCCAGCCTGTCAACATTCGAGCCTACAAAGAAAGAAGCCAATATCCCAAACGTCAATACCATTCCGGGCGAAGATATTATTTATTTTGACATGCGAATTCTTCCGTGTTATCCCATAAATACTGTATTGAAGGAAGTAGACATTATTAAAGCTGAGATCGAAGCCAAACACAAAGTCAGTATAGAATATTCCCTTTTGCAGAACACTGAATCAAAATCCACTTCTCCGGACGCGCCCATTGTAAGAAGCCTGGCCAAACACATTGAAACTGTTTACAAAGTCAAGGCAAAACCAATAGGCGTTGGCGGAGGAACCGTGGCAGCCTGTCTGCGCAACAAAGGCATTGATTGTGCGGCCTGGTACAAAGCAACCGAAAGCGCGCATCAGCCCAATGAGTTTGCTCTTATAGAGAATATTCTGGGAGACGCAAAAGTAATGGCTCTTATGATGCTGGAAAACGCCTGATACGGGAA
>Ga0099364_10011134_pt1 | contig 12314 bp, 5 predicted proteins | sample TergutTh196P3_FD_73070 | JGI IMG/M metagenome (GOLD analysis project Ga0099364, IMG submission 73070) | Microcerotermes parvus P3 segment gut microbial communities from Pointe-Noire, Republic of the Congo - Th196 P3 | ecosystem: Host-associated > Arthropoda: Insects > Digestive system > Gut ... | reverse complement strand
AGATGTTTTGTGCGCTATGTATCCTCATGAGTTGCTCGTTTGCTGCGGTAGCGCAGAAGCGGGTTATCGGAACAGTGACGGACGCTTCAGGTGAAACGATCGTCGGCGCTAATGTAGTGGAGAAAGGCACTACTAATGGTATAAGTACGGATGTTGATGGCGCTTTCAGCCTCAATGTCAAGGAGAACGCTACATTAACGGTTTCCTACATAGGATACCTGGCTCAGGATGTTCCAGTTGGCGACCGTTCGAATTTTACCATCATACTTCAAGAAGACACCCAGTCTCTTGATGAGGTTGTAGTAGTGGGGTATGGTTTCCAGAAAAAGGTTAGTTTGATTGGAGCTGTTGCTACTGTCTCCTCAAAAGACATTCAGACTATTCCTGCAACGAACCTTTCGGCGGCGTTGAGCGGACGCATGCCCGGCGTCAAGATTATGCAGACGACAGGTACGCCAGGCTCAACATCAAATCTATCAGTGCGTGCAACAGGTACATGGAACAATGCAGACCCGCTTTATGTCATAGATGGCGTAGTGAGGGATAAATTCGCCTTCGATGGACTGAACGCTAACGAGATTGAGAACTTGTCAGTCTTGAAAGACGCCTCGGCGTCGATATACGGTGCAAGAGCCGCAAACGGCGTAGTGTTGGTGACAACCAAAAAAGGAACAACGGGAAAACCGTTAATATCCTACACCGGTCATTTCGGGGTTTCGAGTCCGACAACATTCCCACAACCTCAAAGCGCCTATACACAGGCTGTTCTAATCAACGACTATCTGCGGGAACAAAACATCACCGACATGAACGATGGAAGATGGTATACGCAAGACGAACTCGATTTCTTCAAAACCCATGACTTCCCGTGGTTAGAACCGGTTTTGAGGTCGCCAACCGTCAACAAACACTCATTGAATGTGACAGGCGGCAATGACCGTGTCAGGTATTTCATCGGTGGCAACTTCCAGGATGAAACCGGAATATTCGACAACAGTGATTTCAAAACATATAATCTGCGCGGTAATATTGAAGCCAATATCACCAAAGACCTCATTGCTTCACTGAATTTGAACATGGATACACGGAATATGCAGGTACCGCAATGGAGGCACAATGGTGATAACATTACGCAATATGACTTGTTCAAAGCGCTGTTAATCCACTCCTCTATGACTCCGCCTTATGTTGATGGCTTACCGGTTGGACCGCCATACGTAGAATGGCATCCATTAGAACTCATCAAGGGTGTCAATGGCTATGACAGGCGAAAATACAGCAACTATGAGGGAACGGTCGCTTTGCAGTACAATATACCCTTTATTGAAGGGTTAAGCGTAAAAGTGCAGTATAACAAGTACGACTCTTATACTCATCGCAAACAATTGAGATTACCTTATGTAATGTACCGTTTCGAGACCACAGGCGGTCACGGGCATATAGTCGATCCGAATAATACGCGCGTTATTGGTGATTATATCAGAAATGACGGGAACCAACTTATTATACGGCAGCAAATCGATTACAACTACCAGTTTAATACTTATGTTACATACAATCATAAGTTCGGCAAGCATGATGTCGGGGCTTTGTTCGTTTATGAGCAGGCTGAAGGTACTACTAACTGGTTTCAGGCAGAACGAGACAATTACATCTCAGCCGATATCGACCAGTTGAATGCCGGATCTTCCACCCCGGCTATTTTGCCTGAGGGCAGCGGATCGGAAACTGGACGTCTTTCCTATATAGGTCGTTTGAATTATGAGTACGACAATAAGTATCTGCTTGAGGCTTCTTTCCGTTATGACGGCTCTGTCAGATTTGCTCCGAAGAATCGTTGGGGTTTTTTCCCGTCGTTTTTTGCTGCATGGCGTGTCTCGGAAGAAAATTTCTTCAAAGATAATATTAATTTCATCAACAGCCTCAAACTGAGGGCTTCGGTTGGAGTTGCCGGTAATGACGCTGTCGGCGGATGGCAGTGGGCGCAACGGTATAACTTCACTTCAGGACAATATTATGGCGGTTCGGGATTATCATCCGGTGTTAATGCAGCTGTAATACCTAACCCGGATATAACATGGGAAAAATCAGTATCCTGGAACGGCGGGTTAGATGCTTCTCTGCTGAAAAGTAAATTAGTTATTGGGGCGGATGTGTTCTACCGGCACACTTACGATATACTTGGAAGCCGTCTGGCCGCCCTACCGACAACCTTTGGCGCTAACATGCCACAAGAGAACTATGCCACCATCGACACAAGAGGATTCGAACTTGATTTGACCTATACTAACCGTTATCAGAATTTGGAATACTATGTCAAAAGCAACCTCGGTTACGCTGTCAATAAACTTGTTTTTCAAGATGAAGCGGAAAACCTCAGACCTTACCAATCGAGAATAGGTCTTAATTACGATATAGCAATGGGATATGTTGCTACTGATATTATCCGTACACAGGCAGAAGCAGATGCTATATTGGCACAAAATCCCAATTACCGTATATTCGGTAACATACCCGTTCCCGGTATGCTGAATTACAAAGATATACGTGGGCCGAACTCGGAAGAGCCCGATGGGATTATAGACTCAAACGATCAAGAATGGATTCAGAAACATACATCCCCCCCTGTCACGTATGGCTTCGGCTTTGGGGGAAGCTGGAAAAGCCTTCTCTTAGATGTATTTTTTCAGGGAGTAGGCAAGTATGACGTGATGCCTTCTTACAGAGGTGTTCAAGCTCGTCAGATAGAAACAAACTTCGATATTTGGGATGACCACTGGACGCCCGAAAACCCCAATGCAACCATGCCTAAGACATGGAGTAATCAGGCAGGTAACGCTTCTACATTTTGGCTCAAAAACGGAGCTTATCTACGATTGAAAAACGTGACCCTTGCTTATGATTTACCAAAATCACTCATTAGCAAACTCAAAATGGGACAATGCAAGATATTTGTTGAAGGACAAAACCTCTTGTTGCTTATCGACCACGTGAAATGGTTTGATCCTGAAGTAGGTAACACCGGCAATAATATGCTTGTTTATCCTATTACCAGGACTTTTTCTGTCGGTTTAAATATTACTTTATAAACCCTTTTAAAATAAATCAGATATGAAAGCAAAATATTTATTTTTGATAGTTTTGTTTATGATAATAAGCATTAGTTGTACAGATGTGCTTAATAAAAAGGACCTTACGGCCTTGACTGAAGAAACGGTATGGAACAACCCTTCTTATGCCGAGTTTTATGTTAATAAACTCTGTATTGACAATCTTCCGGGTTGGGATACAGCCGATAACTCGGACAACACCCCAGGAGGTGGCAGTACCCTATACGGACAACTGACAAGTAACGACGTCAACACATGGCTCTATACAGATATTCGTAATGTAAATCTATTCCTTGCCAAAATCGGTTCCGGCTCAATTGACCAAAACACACAGTCTACACTAAAAGCACAAGCGTTGATTATACGCGCATGGCTCTATTTTCGTATGGTACGACTCTATGGAGGCGTTCCTTTGGTACTTGAACCACAGGACCTTAAAGACGACTTGTATGTTACCCGAAATAAGACATCAGAATGTATAGCACAAATAGTTAAGGATTTAGATGATGCTATTAGTTCCAATTTGCCATGGTCATGGGATGGCGACGATGCTGGCAAATTGACGAAAGCGGCGGCGATGGCTCTCAAAGCAAGAGTATTGCTTTTCTATGCAAGCCCCCAGTACAATCGTCCGGGCACTCGTGATGCTCAACGTTGGGAGACAGCCTATACGGCTAATAAACAGGCCATAGAACAGTTGCAGGAACATGGCTATGGCCTCTATCGTAGTTATGCTGATTTATGGTTCGACGAGATGAACCCTGAAGTGGTATTTGTGAAACGTCAATTCTACCCCGGCGAAACCAACTCATGGACTGCTTCTACCAGACCTCTTGAGGCTTCTACAAATTATACCGGCGGGAATCATCCTACTGTTGAGATCGTAGATGCATACCCAATGGCTGACGGCGTACCCACATCCGAATCACCCGATTTCGACCCGATTCATTACTGGCGCAATAGAGACCCCCGTTTCGCAGCTACCATTGCCTATAACTCATGTTACTATCCATTGAATGGAAGAACGGCTACCAGACAATGGACCTATCGCGGATATCCTGCTGAACAGAATAATGGCTCCCGCACAGGTTATTACTGCCGTAAAGCAATAGACATTAACCAAACGGTTTTTGAGTGCCAGAACAGTCCGATAGACTGGATAGAAATACGTTATGCGGAAGTCTTATTGAATTTTGCCGAATGTGCAGCTGAGACAGGGCATAACGATGAGGCTTTGGACGTACTGAAGCAAATCAGGGCAAGAGCAGGAATTACTCCCGGCAATGATGGAATGTATGGCATTAAAACGGGATTGTCGGGCGATGAACTGATTAAAGCTGTTTTATTCGAGAGAAGGATAGAATTGGCATTTGAAGGTAATCAACGGTACTGGGATTTGCGGCGACGCCGTTTATTCGAATCCGAACTCAATGGTACCCGCCGTCACGGACGTTTTGCATTGATTGTTGAGCCGTACACGACTGCCGACCTGGACTTGTTACGGCAAAGTGTTCCGGAACCGGACTGGGATGCCGATTATACCAAGTATTTCGAGGACGAACTGATTCTCGTTGATACACAGTATGACATTGATTTCAAGGACAATTATTATTTCTTTGCAATACCGAACAGTCATCTTGAGACCAACTCGAAGCTACAGCAAACAGAAGGTTGGCCTGACAACGGCAGCGGATTGTTTGACCCGTATCAGTAGATTTTTTTTTATAATAGATAGCCTCTCATAAAGAGAGGCTATCTATTTATTATAAATTACAACAATGATGAAAAGCTTATTCCCTTTATTAATGCTCTGTGTGTCGATATTTTTACACACTGCCTGTAAGCCGAAGCCGACTCATTTGTCCGATTATATTAATCCCTTCATTGGGGCAAGTACAAATACTGAGGCTGCACATGCGCTTCATGGTCTGGGTAAAACATATCCGGGCGCGGCTACGCCCTTCGGACTGACACAAGTCAATCCGAACACCATCACCGGCGGCGACAACCTGCCCGGTTATAGCAACGAACATACCAGCATCGAAGGATTCGCCTTCACGCAGATGAGTGGCGGAGGCTGGTATGGCGACCTCGGAAACCTGCTTGTCATGGCTACCACAGGCCCCCTGAAGACAGTAGCCGGCGAACCGGATAATACCGCTGCAGGCTATCGTTCGCACTACGACAAGGCAAGTGAGGTGGCAAGCGCAGGCTATTATTCGGCGCAACTGACAGATTACGACATCAAAGCCGAAGCGACCGCATCTCCTCACGGAGGCATCCTGCGCTTCACCTTCCCAAAAAACGAACAGTCGCGCATCCAGATAGACCTTGCCCGGCGTACCGGTGGAACTTCGGTACGGCAATATGTGCAAGTTGTTGATAAACAAACAATACGTGGATGGATGCAATGCACGCCCGAAGGAGGAGGTTTTGGCAATGGCAGAGGTAATGCCGACTATACTGTCTACTTCTATGCACGCTTCAGCAAATCCATGGAAAAGTATGGCTTCTGGAACGCCACAATCCCCGACACGCTACCACGTAAGTTGTGGGACATTATGAAACCGGAATATAAAAAAATCATTGCAGAATCGGATATTATTTACGGGAACAATGAATTGGAAGGCAAACATATCGGTTTCTTCACCGAGTTTCCCACTACCAAAGGCGAGGAAATAATTTTCAAGGCGGGCGTTTCGTTTACTGATATGGATGGCGCGGAGAAGAATTTTAAGGCAGAACTCGAAAAAGCTACTTTCGACAAGATACGAAATAACGCTCGCTCACTTTGGGACAAGGCCTTGAGCAAAATTACGGTTACCGGCGGTACAGAGGAAGAGAAGATCGTGTTCTATACGGCGATGTATCACACCATGCTTGACCCGCGTCTGTTCTCCGACGTTGACGGCAGGTATCCCGGGGGCGACAAGAAACCGCATCAGACGGGCGACTATCGTCGTCGAACTGTCTTCAGCGGTTGGGATGTTTTTCGCAGTCAATTTCCACTTCAAACCATTATCAATCCCACACTCATCAATGAAGAGATAAACTCTTTTATAGACCTTGCGACAGAGAACGGCACACATTATTACGACCGTTGGGAACTGATGAACGCCTATTCGGGCTGTATGATAGGCAATCCGGCTATCTCGGTCATAGCAGACGCTTATATGAAAGGCATCCGCAACTATGATATAGAAAAGGCTTACGAGATAGCGAAGAACACTTCAACGTTGATCGGTAATGGCGAACTTGGTTATTCACCAGGCAGCATATCGGGCACGCTCGAATATGCATATTCCGATTGGTGCATGTCTGTCCTGGCGAAGGAATTAGGCAAAGACGACGATGCCGCCTATTTTGCCAAACGGGCCAAGGCTTACGAACTGAATTTTGACAGTGAGACAGGTTGGTTTCGCCCTCGCAATGCCGACGGTACATGGCGACCGTTGCCTCAAAACAGAACGGAGGCAGACTACCGCCTTCATCACAACTACGGCAGCGTGGAATCGAATCCCTATCAGCAGGGATGGTTCGTCCCACACGACATTGACGGCATGGTACGACTGATGGGGGGTCGCGACAAGACCCTCGCCGACTTGACGGAGTTCTTCGAGAAAACACCAGACGATATGCTATGGAATGACTACTACAACCACGCCAACGAACCTGTTCATCATATTCCGTTCCTCTTCAACCGTCTCGGCGAGCCAGCACTGACGCAGAAATGGTCGCGACATATCTGCGCCAACGCCTATCATAACAAGGTAGAAGGCTTGGTAGGCAACGAAGACTGCGGGCAGATGTCGGCATGGTACATACTTGCAGCAAGCGGCATCCACCCCGTCTGTCCGGGCGAGACGCGCTACGAGATAACGTCGCCTGTCTTTACGGAAATCCGTTTCAACCTCGAAAACAACAAGACTTTCACCATCAAGGCTAACAATAACTCCCTGCAAAACATCTATATCCAATCCGCCCTTCTCAACGGACACCCCTACAACAACTGCTACATCGACCATAGAGAGATCATCGCAGGCGGCGCTCTAACACTCGAAATGGGGCCCACACCCACAGGTTGGGGGAAATAGGTTTCGTCAGGGAAGCATACAGCGGATACAACCATAAATCATATTGTATTACGATAACGTTCCTTCACATACCCTCTATCGATTACATATTCTTACTCGATGCATAGAAGAAGGCCCGTTTACATACGAAAAAGGCAAACAAGATTGTTAATTATATCTAAATTTTATTCATATAACATAAAAAACTATAAATCTTGAGATTTTATTTGCAAATATGAAAAGTACTTTATTATCTTTGTAGTCACTAATGAAATGAAAAAGAACGAATATGAAAAACAAAAGAAAGATAGACAACGCAAGGGACGAAACGAAACGGTACAATTTTGTTTTAGTTAGTGTCGTTGCTATATGCTTTTTTTCATGCAGTCTTTACGTTCTTAACTAGTTTTTCCAGTTTTTCTTTTTTATGAACTCGTATTATCATTTAATATCAACTAATTATGTTAAAGTTAAAAATTATCTATTCATTTTTTATTTTTAGTATCCTTTTTTTTGATGTTTTATCTCAAAACGTCAATATGTTACCAAATCAAAGTATAGAATACAAAACAATTTCAACGCCTATGGGGGACCGGTCATTGGCCCCGCAACCGTCTGAGAGTAGCGAAAGGATTAGATATGAAATAGAAGTTTTAAAAGATTCTGCTTTTTATTCGCTGAGAGCGGATCGAATTGAAAAGGGTGTTTATGTGCCCTTTGTCTCCGATGAATTAACAAAAAGAATAGTTTACAAAGGAGAAGAAATTTTCTTTGAGTTGGTTCCGGACCCTGCACATCCCGCAAATACAGTTTTGTTTACTTATTTACTTCATATGAGCCGTGTAAATTATTTGTGGGCAGATGATAACAAACATATTAAGTACAAAAAATTTGAAGCTGTCGATCAACTAAAGCATAACCTGACTCCTTTATTGTTATTTTATATGGATGATGAAACAAATCAAACTGAAAAATTGCTGGAAAAATATTTGAGTGCTGATCTTATTACCGTTACTTCTATGGAAGAAATACAAGAAAAAATTCTAAATCATATAGAAAGATGCCTTTTTGTTTACTATAAACTCATTGATGAATAACTATGAAAACAAGATTGATTATTAATTTATACCTTTTGGCTGTTCTGATCACATCGTGTCAATCGGAAAAATACGAAAACACATCCCTGTTTTCTCTTAGGGATTTTAAAAAAACAGTAAAACTAAATGCTGTTACAGTCGATTTTGATGACCTGATATTGTTGCCTCATTTATTTGTAAAGTCAGATTCGCTTTTCATCATACAAAATATTTTCACAAAAAATTTGTTATATGTTTACAATATCAATTCAAAGAAAAAAGTTGGAGAATTTATTGCACGAGGTAGCGGCCCAAATGATTTGATCGGAATTAAAAATATGCAATTATTAGGTTCCGAATTAATTATTTCAGACAGCCAAAAGCGGATGGTCTTTATATACGATGTAAATGATTTTCATCAATTAACAAAAAATCTTACCCCAAAACAAAAAGTACCTATCGAAGATTATTGTTTTCAATTAGCTACAATTGAGAATGGATATGTTGGAATAGCGATGAGCCCTGATAACAAAAGACTTGTTTACTACAACTCAAAGGGAGAAAAAGAATTAGCATCCGGAGAATATCCTTATTATGGAAAAGAATTGACTATGCTTGAAAAAATTGAAGGATTTAATTCTCAAATTGTTGTTAGTCACAAAAATAAGAGAATTTATCTGTTTGGCATGACTACTGATTTGATTGAAATATATGATTTTCAAGGTATGTTAATTAAAAAGTTACATGGTCCTGATCATTTTTTCCCTCAAGTAAAAGAAAACCGTTCAACAGATGGATATTCAACCATTTCGGCAAAAAACTCGATATTTGCTTATTTTCACCCTATCATTGTAGATAATGAAATTTATGTATCCTACTCAGGGCATCATTATGTCATTAATGAAGAAGTCGCCCGTGTCAATCATATTTTCGTATTTGATTTGGATTGTAATCCTATCCGTCGATACGAATTGTCCGAAACAATAGCATCTTTTACAGTAGATATTGATACAAAACTTATATATGCAACAAGTAATACCCCTGACTATCATATGGTTGTTTTTGAACAGTAATTATTTTTTAGGTTTATTACTCATAAACAGTTCTAATTTACCGCTTACCTCTTTTCCCTCGTTTTTCAAGGATTTAGAAGGTGCGAAACATTAGTTAGATAATAAAGATGACTAGTTAAAAAACGCTTTCGGGTATTACAATTTTCCGTTTGATGGTTGATAAAATCGGATGCTACCAATTTAAAGTCGAACTCGGTGTTCCAAATGCATCTTGCCAAGCATATCTTATTAAGATTACTTGGTCATGAAGCGAAAATTGTATTCGGTGAACGACCATACTTTACCGTTTTTGGGAATACTGACTTTTCCTTTTTTCTGCCCCTTTTTGTCGATCTCAACGGTTAGACGAATACGGGTGAAATCGCCTTTTTCATAATCGAAGGTTTGTCCGTCGTCGTCGTACAACTCGTAAACGGATGGCTTATTTCCGTAATGACGTACTTCAAGCGGGTATTTATCATTTCCGGTAATCTTGGTTATCACCGGCCACATTGGGATTATGCCTCCATCTTTCACATAAACGGGAATCTTGTCCAAACCTGGCGCCACGGTGATCACTTCTCCTTCGCCGGCATATTCTCCGGTATAGAAATCATACCATTTGCCCTGTGGAAGCACGACTTTTCGTTCCTTTTCTCCGGCAAACAAAGGGGCAATCAACAAGTTGTCACCTGCCATGTACTGGTCTTTCATTTCTTTCCTGACAGCCAGTGCGTATGGATTTTCCGTAGCGTCCAATACGCCTTCTTCCATTTTGTCGGCCGCGTGGTAGCCTTCTTCCAAGTTCATGGCCCTGAACGGAGGCGTTCCGTCGAAAGCGTAATCGGCAAATGCAGTGTAGAAATATGGAATCAACCGCATTCTGAGTTTGGATATTTCGTTCACCTGGTCAGCCACATCGGGAAACGACCATGGTTTTGTTCCGTCCGACCAGGCATTCAGCATGGCAAGCGGTGCGAAACAGACGGTCTGCATACGGCGCAACCATTCTTCGGAACTTCTCGAAGCCCGCACTTCAGGCGTCCACAATACACCAATAAACGAGCAATTGATCAGGGCTGTAATAAATTCCTGATGGTTGTATGAATCGTTGTAGATCACATACGGAAAAGAAGTTGTGCCGGCATTACCGGCGCGTACTAATCCGTAAGACCGCTGATTGCGCTGCCTGAACGACTGCATGGTGATGTCCTGCATGATGGAACCATACAACTGGCGGAGTTTTTCAGCCGGATTTCCGGAAGGGAAGGTGGCGACATCCGGCCATAGCCATGAATCATATCCATCGTTTTCGTCCATTTTGTATCCGCTGACGCCCTTGTCCAATACATGATTGTTAAAATGTTCCGTATATATCTGTTTGGTCTGTGGCATGGTGAAATCAGGAACAATACCGCCCCACACCTTGTGTGAACCGGTATAGGGTTCTATTTTGTTATACAGCGAGCCTTCGGGAGAAATATAGGGATTGATCCATACATTGATTTTGACATGTTTATCGCTCAACTCCCTGACAAACGCTTCCGGCTGCGGGAAACGAACAGGGTCCCATTCATAGGTGCAGGGATACGCGCGCGACATCCAACCCGGCTCCAACCCAATGACCGTTAACGGGAAATCCCGTTTTTCAAACTCTGCCACTTCTTTCCGCACATCATCGTCAGAAAAAGGCGTTGGCGTCCGTTGCCAGAAACCTAAACCCCAACGCGGAGGTAATACGCCGCCACCATTGTACAGGTTAAACCGCCGGACAACATCCAGCATGGTAGGTCCTTCAAACAGCAGGATTTCGACACCTTCTGCAGGAACAAGAAATTCAAGGTTGTCGGAATACTGCTCCGACCGCCAGTTTCTGTCGGTAGTACGGTCGCGTACCGGCGACTGCTCTTTGCTGTCCTTGCGAACCGAAGAACCTGCCCAAACATCGATGTAACGCGCCGAATTAATCAATGCTCCGTATCCGCGGGAGGATACGAAGAAAGGAACGGGTGCATGATTCCGTCCGTCGTCCCTGCCTCCATAATGGTCAACGTGCAACCGCATGATGCGTCGGCGCTGTTCTACTGTTTTGAAATTCAAACCCAATCCAAAGATTTTTTCATCCCTTTCGAGCGGAAAACGAATATAGGTCTTACCATCGACAATTTCTAACCGGATGTCGTCCTTACCCAAGGGTAACGGCGCTTTTTCCATTTTCAGAATGGCCTCTGTTTTAGGCGTTAAATGTAATTCGCTCAGCAGGTTCATCTTTTCAGGGTTTCCGACCGAGAGATTCCATACGCCGGACATTATCTCAGTCCACGATACTTTTGCCGGTTGGGCATTTACAGCCACCAAACCGGATAACAACAATAATGATACACAAAACTTTTTCATATTTGATAGTCAACTCGTTTATATTTCGGCAATAAATTTTTAACAGGTTCAATCGGGGGAATGAAAGTCCCATAGTTCATATAGCAATACATCTGCACAAAGATACGAATAATTCTTCATCAGCAAAAATTTTTTTGAAAAAAATTTGTCAATTCAAAAATTAGTTATATCTTTGTCCCGTCAGTACCCGCCGAGCCTCTTTACAATGCTTAAATTAGGCGGGTCGTTTTTTTATATTTCTTTGTATGAAAATTTCTTTTAATCAAAATTTTACCCTTCCGCATGATTTAATTTCGGCGCTGAAAACTAATGGATTGTCAATTCAGGACGAACAACGCGCTATCAGTTATCTTAACAATATCGGATACTTCAGATTAAGCGCTTATTTTTATCCTTTGTTGAAAAAACCTAAAACAGACGGCGCTTTTAAATTTGGAACAACTTTTGACATGGCGCTTGATATGTACCGTTTTGACAGGAAGTTACGAATTTTACTTTTCAACGAAATAGAAAAGATTGAAGTTGCAATCCGTAGCACGATGAACAATTGGATTAGCGATGGTTTGGGTGATGTTTTCTGGATGACCGAAGCAAAATATTTTAACA
>Ga0099364_10011133_pt1 | contig 12315 bp, 4 predicted proteins | sample TergutTh196P3_FD_73070 | JGI IMG/M metagenome (GOLD analysis project Ga0099364, IMG submission 73070) | Microcerotermes parvus P3 segment gut microbial communities from Pointe-Noire, Republic of the Congo - Th196 P3 | ecosystem: Host-associated > Arthropoda: Insects > Digestive system > Gut ... | reverse complement strand
CAATACGATTCGCCTTATCCCAACCGTGAACGAATGGGATGACGGCGATGAGGATTTGAACGACGATCATAAAATACCGCCTACTTAAAAGATTCTGTCCGTGAATTACACGAATTTACATGAAAAATTCCAATTCTTATTTCGTGAAAATTCGTGTAATTCACGGACAAAAATAAAAATCCGATGAAACAAACATGTTATTTAAATCACATCCAAGCGTTTATGAAAAATAATTTAATTGTTCATTGTTCATTGTTCATTTTATTGCTGCTTGCGGGATGTGCTGTGGACGAGCGGAACAATATTGACGACGTGTCGGAAAGTTATCAGGCGGTTTATATCACTGTGACTGCATCGGTGGATGAGGTAGTCGAAACACGCGGGATTCCGGTTAATGCGGTGTCGCAGATGGATGACCTGGGGTTATTCTGCTCTTATTCGGGAGATGCCCTTTGGGATTACACGTCAAATATTCCCGATAAAATATATAATATGATGATGGTCCGTAACGCACAGACAGGTTCATGGGACTATTTCGATACATCCGTGCCGTGGGACAATGCTACAGCAGCCGACAACTACACATTTTTCGCGTATGCTCCATACGCTAAAGCTACTAACGGCATTATGGTAACGTCGTCGGCAAATACTGCCGGCATTCCCGCTTTGCGCTACACCGTACCGTCTGTTGTACAAGACCAACCCGACTTGATGCTTGCCGTGCCTAAGGAAAATATCCATCCGACGGGTCATCCGGTGGATTTGCGGATGCGACATGCGCTTACAGCCGTCGGTTTCATGGTTTACGGCTACGGTACGGTTACTGCAATAAGCGTTACCGGCGTGCATGTAGGCGGCGACCTGTTGATGGACGGTAGCAATATTGTATGGAGTATCGCTTCGGGTAGCGTGACAGCGCTCGACTTCACAGCCTCTATATTAGGCAATTCTTTTACCGTTGATTCAGAAACGCCGCAAAACCTGCTCGCCGACGATGGCTACCTGATGATGATTCCTCAGACGCTGACTGAAGAGGCTAAGGTCAACATAACCATCAACGGCGTGACGAAAGCGCTCGAACTTCATCTCGCCACACCCCAATGGCAGGCCGGAAAAAAGGTCATCTACAGCATCAACCTTTCGCCGTCCATTTAATTAATTTATAACAATTCAGATTGCTTCGCAAGCTGTCATAGTTTTTTTTTCGCATGTCTAAATAAACTGAAAACTGAAAACTGAAAACTGAAAACTACATAATATGAAGCGTTTTTTTTACCTGTTTATCATGTTGTCGGCCTGGGTGATGCTGACGGGTTGTATGAACAACATTTTAAAGGATGAAGTTTTTTCGCCTCAGGCTTATATCCGGTTTAGCAGCACTACGACGCGTGCCGCCATAGCCGATATAGAGACATTGCAAGACGACGAATACGGCTTCAGGGTATTTGCTACGGGTGGCAGCAACCCTTCCGGCTGGTATTTCGACGGCGAAAACAGCATCGACGGTATGAACAACTACCACTATTCTGCCTCCTCTGATGAATGGGATTTTGTCGAACCTGTTAAATGGCCGTCCGATACAACGGACTATCCGATGTATTTCTATGCTTTTCATCCTTCGACGCCCGCCGGTTTGTCGGTGACGGGCGATTTTAATGCCGGAACGAGGCTCACGGGTGTTTATACCGTTCAGGCAGCAGGCAGTCAGACAGACCTCTTAGCCGCCAGGGCGATGGCCAATACCCAACCGGCTACGGGCTATTTGACGCTCACATTTCGCCATATCCTGTCGAGGATCAATTTCGGCATTATTGCAGGTACAGGTACAATGCCCTTTATTCAGTCGCTACAATTAGTAAACGTGTGCGATACGCGCACTTACGATTTTGTGGAGGGCGACTGGGTCGCGACGACCCTATCGGGCAACGCTTCATATATATACTATCCCGTCGGCGCCGTTTTTACGCCCGTCCTTGCAGACGAGAGTACGGCAAACCTTATCTATACCGGCGTACACGATCATCATTTGATGCTCATGCCGCAAACCGCCTCAAGTTGGGCGCCTCAGAGCGGCATGACGCCAACAGCAACGTCAGGCGGCTATATCAGCGTGATTTACCGTATGAGTACGGGCAATGCCACAAACGGTAAAGGCGACCCCAACGAAGTGGGGTATGCCGATGCTGCACAACATCCCGATTATCAAGCCATGGGAGGAGGCGTCACCGGCCCGCTCTATGTGAAAGCAGGGTTCCCCTTACCGTCCGTTTCGGGCTATTTTACATGGGAGAAAGGATACAGCTACCTGTATAACATCGTATTAGGCGCTCACGGTTCATGCAACGGCTATATACTCGACGAATATTATTACGACAGGAACGGCGTCAGGACAGGTCTCAAACTAAGAGAAGTACGCGATGAAGGCAAGCAAACAGGCGACAAGTTGCAGGAAGGAACGATCTTTATCACCTTGGATATAGACAACTGGGACAACCACAATGGAGGCGATATTAGCCCCGGTACAAGCGCCGTCACACCGAGAAATATCATGCTGAGTTACCATGAACAGACGCCTGCAACGCAAAGTCTGACTGTAAGCAGCCACAAGGCTAACGGCGCGCCCGACCCTGCGGCAAGCTGGACGTTGAGCGTTCCCGATACGCAAAACCTGTTACGGATATCTTTCGACCCCAACGCCTCTTTTGCCACTGCATACACAACACTTTCGAGTAGCGCTTCTTCGAGCAGTACCGGTTCGCATACGGTGTATATCTACGCGACGGAAAATACCACCGACGCGCTCCGCGAAACATCATTTTTCCTTGACGGAGAAAAAGCCGGCAATATCTATCAGGCTTTTAATTATAACATGGCGCCCGGTATTAATAACAATCCCACAGATTTCCAGACCTACGTGGGCGCATTCTGGCGTGCAGACGAGACAGGCGAACGAATCATTGACATGGGCGCAGGGAACGTTGGCGCCAATTATGGCAGATGGACCGCTTCTGTCGTGTGGATGGACCCACGCTGGGGCAATAACGATGAAATAGTACTCAGTACCGACATGACGGGCGCCGACCCGAATCTTTACACGGAAAACCCCGGCAATGCCGAAGACTACCGCGTAGAAAGCGATGATATTTCCATAAGCGGCCATGTGACGGCTACTGACAGGCGTATCGTTTTCCGTATCGGACTGAAATCGAAATACACGCCGACGCCAGACCATCCGGCGCGCTATGCACAATTGTTAGTCTCTTATGCCGACCATTCCAAGCATCAGATCATCTACCTGCGTCAGGGCGAAGAAGCCGACTATCTGTTTAGAAACGACGACCGGGTGACTACCGGCGGCCTCTCCGCACGCACTGCAACCGCACGTTTCTCGCCTTACAACCTTACAGCGGATCATTTTGATACCGCCACAGATATACAGGGCGACGATCCGCCGGTCAATCCGGGTAAGTTTACCGAATTTCCCACACAGGCAGGCGCTTTCTTTCAGTGGGCCAACGCCTATTACAGTTCGTCATTAACACATTTCATCCGCGCACGCTGGGCCTGGAATCCTTATGCAGCAACGATACCTTCTGAGCCTGAAGCGGTTACCTGGCGAATGTATGCACCTGCTGCCACTGTTTTCTGGTCGTCATTAGCCGCCGAACACGAGACCTGTCCTCCCGGCTATCGCCGCCCGCACGACGGTTCGACAACAGTAAGCGTAAACGCCAACAATATAACCAATTCCGAACTGAGGCAGTCCTTATTTCTGAACCCGCAAACCGGCTTCAACTATGCAAGCGATTTGGCCAACTGCATGTTAGGCTATTACGCCGACGGCTTCTTCGACAGGCGCAAAATTAACAATGTCGGCAATGCGGTAGCCGAAGGTACGGGCGATGTCGCTTATATCGGTCGCCTGTTCTACAATCCGCTTCCTGACAGCGACCATTACGGCGCCTCGCTATTCCTGCCCTACGGCGGCACCCGCTATTACACCACCGGAACGCTCAGAACCGATTTCCTCAGTGGCGCAAGTTATTGGACGGGGTCTTCTGACGGAGCAGATGGCATTTCTTTGAGAATGATGGAAACACATGCCGGGCCATGGGAAGGCAGTAAAAATTTCGGCTATATGATACGTTGCGTGAAACAATAAGTTTATTGGGAACAATACTGTCGTTGGCAATGTAGAGACGCAATGCATTGCGTCTCTACCCGCACGAGGCGTATATATCGTTACCGATGGCAAATATTATTAACCGCAAAGTACGCAAAGAAAGCGCAAAATTCGCAAATAGAAATTATTTGTTATCAGGAAATTGCGCTCTTTGCGAAATCCTTTGCGCTCCTTGCGGTAAGAGAAAATATCTTTTCGAAGTAGAAAAAATTTGCAAAAAAACTTGTTGCTTTCAAAATAAGTTGTATTTTTGCAGCCGAAAAGTTTCTGCGGCATGCCCCCTGGCAGGCTGATATTTGGCGAGTATTTTTTAAAAATTAGATAACAATTAAACCTATTTAGAAATGAAAAAGCGGTTACTTTTTTTATTGGTAACGTTATTGTGTGGCGTTAATATGCTCACACAGGCGTCTTTTACAGTTGATTTTGGATCAAGTGTTAAAACGGGTTCGGTATTTACCTTCCCGGATTTAGCCGTGAACGGCCTCGCGGGTGATAGAGGGTATGTGGTGCGTATCATGTTTACACGCGCAGTAACAAACAGTGACGCCATCAATCTGCCGACAGTGGCGGGCTTTACGCCGCATGCCAATTCAACGCAGCATGTGCGGGTCGTAAATATTACTTCCGGAGCGACGACGAGCGAACTTCAGGCTTATCTGAGGGCGGTGACCTTTTCGTTGGATGCGTCGAAACATGGGCATGGCATCATGATTCTTATAAGCGAAAACGCCGTCGACGCCGGACGGTCGGTGTATTACAGTTCGGACACGAAAAACTGGTATGAACTAATTGATAATGTGAGCAATATTTCATGGATTAATGCGTATAACGCCTCCCTTGACAGGGAATTTCTGGGTGTGAAGGGGTATCTTGTTACGGTAACATCGGCGGCGGAAAACAGTTTTCTTTCGTCTTTGGTAAGCCAAAACACCTGGATGGCTGGTACGCGCTGGAATATCGCCAGCCATGTGGATGCAGTGACAGGAAAAATCACCTCAACACCCAACATGTCGTCCGACTTGCTGACTTACTGGTACTGGGCGGCCGGCCCGGAATGGATAGAAAACGGGAAAGACCCGACAAAGAGTGTTTATTACAATAAAATGACTTATAACGCATCGGTAGCGCCGGGCATAACTGTCAAATATCCCTATACGAAATGGGCTACCAACGAACCCAATAACAGTAATACGGAATATTGTACGCATTTTCTATCGAATGGAAATTGGAATGATTACTCTCATACACAGGCGGTAAGATATTATATTGTAGAGTTCAGCGGTATCGATGCAGGGTCGTTGGGATTGATGGGTTTTAGCAGCTCGAAAAGCGCAGCTATCAATGGCGTGACGGGGAACGGTACTTCCGATACGCCGGTACCCCTTTTGTACGGCGATGTTTTGCGTTATTCGGTTACTGCCGTCAATGCTTCGGAAACCAATCCTTCAGTTGTTGTCATCGATGAGGTACCGGAAGGATTGGTAGTTAACACAGGTTCAATCTCGCATGGAGGCGTCTATGACAGTGTGAAGCGTGAAATAACATGGAATCAGGTGGCGATTACGCCGCAGGGGTCGACGGTCGTCAGTTTTGAAGCGACAAAGGAAGCCGGCGCTATCAATCAGATGAGAAATTCGGCTATTGTCACGAGTTTGACACGTGCTACGGAGATGCTGACAAACAGCACCTACCATGTAGGTGTGATGTGTGATGTGACTTTTGACGCCGCGTCGAATGGAACGATTACAGATGGAACGCCCCAAAGCGTTGATTATACACTAAGCGCTGATGCGGGTGTAACGCCGGTGCCGGATGCCGGTTATGAGTTTGATTATTGGGGTTATCCGGCATATACCTCGCTGAAAGGGGGCAGCCAACCTGCCGGCAATGTGGCGGACTATACGACGGTGAGCGTCTTGGGACATATTGCTTTTACGGCGAATTTCAAGGTCGTAAATTATGATATCACCTATACATTGAACGACGGTACGGAACCCGGTAACCCGGCGACCTACAATATCACCCAACTGCCGTTGACATTATTAGACCCGACACGGACGGGCTATGATTTTACGGGATGGACGGGGTCGAACGGCGACGCACCCGTGACAGGGCTGGAAATACCAGCGGCAAAAACAGGCGATCTGAATTATACGGCCAACTGGAAGAAAATAACGTACAAAATAACCTACGATGGCGCCGGTGGCGTTATCCCCAGCGAAAACCCGACGGCTTACGACGTCGAATCCGGTGACATTATATTAACCAATCCCGTGCGTCCGGGGTATACATTTCTGGGCTGGACAGGCTCTAACGGTACGATGCAGCAACTGACCGTGACCATAGCAGCAGGGTCGACCGGTGACAAAAATTTTATAGCCAACTGGCAAGTCGACACCTATACCATCACCTACAACCTTGATGGCGGCTCCGATCCGTCCAACCCGCCAACCTATACAATAGAAGATACACCGTTGACAATTTCCGGTCAGCCGACCAAAGCCGGATACGAATTTACAGGATGGACAAGCGACGACGACCCGACGCCCCAGCCTACGGTGACGCTGCTTGAAGGGACAACCGGCAACAAATCATTTAGGGCCAACTGGGCCATCATTACCTACACCATCACTTATATAGCCAATGACGGTATTTTAGACGCCGCGAATCCTGCCGACTACATAGTGGAATCCGCACCGATCGTATTGGTAGCGCCTACCCGGTCGGGTTATGACTTTACAGGCTGGACAGGCGATAACGGTTCGACACCAGCCCTTAATGTCACCATTCCGACAGGCTCAACCGGCGATAGAACGTATGAAGCAAATTGGAGTGTCATTACCTATAATATAACGTATAATTATGCAAGCGGAACGCCGCCTGCCACCGCGAATCCTTCCGAATATACCATAGAAGATACTCCGTTTCAGTTTTCCAACGAACCGACGCGGTCGGGCTACCGCTTTGCAGGCTGGACAGGCTCAAACGGTATGACGCCGCAGACAACTGTCTCCGTTTTGGAGGGGACTGTCGGCGACCTTACTTATACAGCCAACTGGACGGAAGACGATTATTTAATCAGTTATGACTACAATGGCGGCATTGCGCCTGCTGTTGATAATAAATCAAGTTATAAAATAACCGATACGCCCTTTGACATCGTTAACGCACCTACGCGTCCCGGTTATACATTCACAGGCTGGACAGGGTCTAACGGTACGAATCCCGAGATAACCGTTTCCCTGCCGAAAGACGACACCGGCGATAAATCATATACAGCCAATTGGACGCCCATCAATTATACAATTAATTATGTCTATCATGGCGGAACAACGCTGACTACCAATCCGTCAGCCTACGATATTGAGACGCCTTCCATCGTGCTGGACGTCCCTGTTCGTCAAGGGTTTACGTTTGCCGGATGGGCTGTCACGAGCAGCGAGGCGGCCGTAACCGTACCCACAGGCGTAACTATTCCGAAGGGTACGTATGGCAATCTGACGTGCGAGGCGCAATGGACAAGAGACGTCTATACCATTCGTTATGACTACACCAGGGGCGTTGGCAGCGTATCGTCAAATCCTGTCAGGTATCATATAGAAGAATTGCCCATCACACTGAATCCTCCCACACGTATCGGTTATGAATTTATAAACTGGAGCATCACAAGCGATACGACAGGCGTTACCATTCCGGACGGTATGACAATACCTGCAGGGACGTATGGCAATCTATCCTGTATCGCCCGATGGGAAAAATTATACAGTGTGTTTTATAGCCGTGATTTGGGAACATCCGGCTTAGAGCCGGCGGACGACAACTGGTATGATCTCAATGACTATGTTACTGTATTAGGCAATGTGGAATCGCCCAAGATGGCGTTGGCAGAGGCCTGTTTCATCGGCTGGTCGTTTCTTTCGCAGAGCGCGGTGGTAACTGCTGAAGCATTGATCCCTTCCGATCTGATACAGCCAGGGGCTACGTTTCAGATTGTCGCCGATACGACGCTGTATGCCGTATGGGCCGAAGACAAAACAGGCCCGAACGGTGTCCCCGACGGTATACCCGACTATTTGCAATTCAAAGTGTGGTATGACGGCAATGCGCATACCGGCGGGTACGTACCGGTTGACATTCGAAATTACGACTTGAACGATGTAGCGACCATTTTAGGCAATACGGGCTTTCTGGAAAAGACGGATGCCTGTTTTATCGGTTGGTCGGAAACACCATCACCTTTGGTGACGATGCTGGCTGACGAGCCTTCTGATTTGCGCCAGGGCGGCGATGTCGTTCCCATTACCGGTAACAGGACATTTTATGCCGTATGGGCATTAGACATAAGCGGTCCGGGCGGCGTCCCCGACGGTGTCCCTGATTATCTTCAGTATCAGGTCATTTACATTAATAGCAGCCTCGCCTACGGCCCTGTCCACATTGATCCTAACCTGTATCAAATCGGAGATATCGTTACGGTTTTGGACAATAACGGTATCTTCACACGCACAAACGCCTGTTTCATCGGTTGGTCTTACAGTTCGCACGGCCTCATTACGACCGAATCTGCCATACCGTCCGACCTTGTTACGGGAGGCGCCACCTTTCAAATCACCGCCGCCACAGCATTTTATGCCGTTTGGGCCGAAGACCTTTATGGTCCGGATGGCGTACCTGATGGCGTCCCCGATTTCTATCAAACGAGGTTGACCTATCACCAAAACAGCGCTTATCTCGCCTCTGGAGGTTCGCTGCCGACGCCCAATCCGGTGATGTACCTGAAAAATACTTCGGCTACAATAAAAGGGAATACGGGTAAACTGTCTCACGCTCCTGTCGGCGGCGATCGGGTCGTGTTTGCGGGCTGGACTGAGACGGATGGCTGGGGTATTGTGACGAATGCATCAAGCAAACCTGCGGATATGTTGATGGACGGCGATGTGCTGCCGGTTGGGACAATGGATATTGAGTTATATGTTGTATGGGCCTACGACCGCAACGGTGATGGTGTTCCTGATTATAACGAACTCGATGTATCGCTCGACCCGCTGCATAAGTGGGCGGAGAACTGGGAACCGTCAAACGATTTGATAGGCGGAGCGGCCATGTATGAGTCATGTGATATGTGTTTCGTTATAAACGTCGACCCCGATCCATACAGGGATCGTGTCATCACACTGAATTACCTCGGCGCTTTGACAAAGGAATTGGTCGTCGATAAAGACGGCAAGCCGCTTGCCGATTCCTATATACTGCCGAAAGGACAATCCGTCTTTACGATTTATTTCTTATTGACAAATGTGAATAGCGAGATTGAAGGTCTTCAGGGCGCTTTGGAAGCGGTGATTGAAGGTGGCGGACGCGATACCTCGGCATGGGTGTCGCTGTACAACCATCCGGTATACGATGCTATTTGGGTTAGTCAGTATGTGGACATAACCGGACGTATTAACTTAGGTATCACCGGTGGAACGCCCCATTTAATGAGGAGCATAAACGGTCATGCCTGGACTAATGCGTATGCACCGCTTACCGAAATGGAGCGGTTAAGCATTGATGACGGCGTTAGTATCCGGTTACGCGAGCCGGGCGGTTGCTGGGAGGCTCAACTGTTTTTTGCTTCCTACACAAACCCAGATATTCAACGCATTGTGACTTTGGATTCTTTCCCCGGCGTAACAACCAACCCCGAAGCCGGCGAACATTATGTGCAGGGCCATCAGGATTTTGTCTTTACCGCTTCATTTGCAGGAGGAACCCCGCTTAAAGTGATGGCGCATGGATATTACACCGGTATCAGTCGGGAATTGATTGGCCGAAAGTTGGATGATGGTCTCTATGAATATGTGCTTCGCATGGTGACAGAACCGTGGAGTATCACTTTCAGTGCGGAGCCTGCCAGCGGGGTGACCGGCGAAATCAGTCCGGCGGAAGGATTTTCGGTTTGGTCTTATAATAATACGCTGCATATCCATTCGTCAATACACAGGGCAGTTTATATCTACGATATGCGCGGCGCTTTATATAAAAGGATTGATGTCGCGGAAGGCGACCACAAAGAGATTATGCATCGCGGTATTTATTTAGTCCTGTCAGGTCAGAAACGTTATACTGTAATCATTAAGTAAGTAAAACTGGGTACGCGGATGTCTGCGTACCCAGTAGTTTTAGAACGATTACGAAATTTTTCGTAATCGTTTTTTTTGTATATTTGCAAAAATTTTTTAATAAAACAGTCTATGGCAAACCCATTCAAATTCGGATCAATAGTGGATGATGAGTATTTTACCAACCGCGAAAAGGAATTTCAATATTGAACGCTTTCCATAGCTACCTCACAATTTTTCTTGTGGAACGCGATGCCGAATTTGAATATTCGCGTATAACCTTCGCGTTTCAAATTGTGGATATAGGCCTTTTCGTTTAACTGTTTGAGGCCTTTTTGGGCTTCCTGCATCAAATAGCCCTTCACCCCTTCGTCCCTTCGTCCCTTCGTCCCTTCTCCCATTCTCCCATTCTCCCCTTCGCCCATTCTCCCCTTCGCCCCTTCGCCCTTCCTTACATGCTTAAATTCAACGATTACAGCGCTTTTGTTTTTATCTAAAGGCGTAATAACGCAATCCGACCGGCCTTTCCCCGTTTCGGGGTTTGAATAAACGGTGTAATCGCTTGAAACAGCCAGCAAGATACCGTATATAAACGTATGGTAACTGTTTTCTTCCTTAAAATCGTAGCAACTGGGGTTGTTGAGCAATTCTTTGTTAAGAATCGTACTGACCCCTTTGGCGTCGCCCCTTAATATACCGCTCACAAATTTTTGTATCGTTTCGGGCATGGAAGACTGCTGTTCGCTAAACCAGTTTTTGGCATAGCGCGAAAACATATTTCTTACTTCCATGTTGACCAATTCGGCTGGGAACTTGTCTATTTTCAACGGCAAGGATGCCGTTGTTACATTACACGGCTTTATATATCCGGCATTTAACAGCAATGTCCAAAAAGTGTCCGAATGAGTATATTTTATAGGATAGGTTATGCCATCCTCTAAAAACATCATCACAGGGGCGCCCGTTATTAATCCGGCCAACTCATTTCTTAACTTATTATCGCCTTTGTAAAATACATCCTGCATGATTTGCATTGAGCCGGTGTTCACCCAATATTCGCTAAATTCGTTTCTATCCAAATAACTGATGATACTCCAGGGATTGTACATATCACGACCCCCAAATCTGAAGCCATCGTACCATTTCTTTACTTCATCATATTTGTCACCCATCTCAAACATTTCACATGCGTCTTTCACTTCTTCTTCGGTGAAGCCAAAGCATGTCGCAAATTCTTTATTCATGATCCCACAGACTTTCGGGTTGTTAAACCCGCTAACCAAACTTTCCCTTGATATGCGTTGCACGCCGGTCAATACCCCAAACTCCAAGTAATCGTTTGTTTTGAAAACATTACCTAAGAAACCGCGCATGAATTCAATCATATTAGAATAAAAGCCTTTCATTAAGGCATTGGTTATGGGAGCATCATATTCGTCCAACAAAACAATGACCCGTTTGCCGTGATATGTATAGAGGCAAGCGGTTAAAAATTTCAGCGCGGACTTCAGTTCTACATCCGTTGATTTTCCTAAATAGATAGCGTGAAATTTAACTTTTTGTCGCTCAGTAAGTTTACCGCTTTCGTATAAGTACAAATTTTCTTCAAATAATTCAGATACCATGTCTTTAATATTCTCAATAGAATCTTTGTATGTAACATCCTCCACATTTTTTAGCGAGATTGAAACAACCGGATACTTATTCATATACCTTTCCACGATGTCTTTGTGATCCATTATTTTAAGTCCGTCAAACAAGGTTTTGCTATCCTTTCTGACGTCAAAAAAATGTCTCAACATGCTCATATTCATCGTTTTTCCAAAACGACGCGGTCTGGTTATCAATGTAGCTGTTCCCCTGTTTTCAAGCAATTCTTTGATAAAAAGCGTTTTATCAATATAGAAATAATTGCCTTCGATAATCTTTTCAAAAGACTCTTCGCCTGTTAGAATCTGCTTTTTCATACGTAAAAAAATGATTAATGATTTATGATTAATGATTAATGATTAATGATTAATGATT
>Ga0099364_10011132_pt1 | contig 12315 bp, 9 predicted proteins | sample TergutTh196P3_FD_73070 | JGI IMG/M metagenome (GOLD analysis project Ga0099364, IMG submission 73070) | Microcerotermes parvus P3 segment gut microbial communities from Pointe-Noire, Republic of the Congo - Th196 P3 | ecosystem: Host-associated > Arthropoda: Insects > Digestive system > Gut ... | reverse complement strand
GCTTTCTCCGAGGGCTTTTTCGGAGATTTTTTCCATAAAGTCCTTGACGACCGGAAAACTGACGTCGGCTTCGAGGAGCGACTTTCGGACGAGATCGAGTCCTTCCCGCATATTCGATTCCGTGAGTTTCCCCTTCCCTCGAAGGGTACGGATCGCGGACATCAAGTTGTCTTGAAGGGCTTCGAACATAGCGCACGGAATGCGTAGAGACTTTACAATCGTCCCAGAATTCGGTGCATTATCGGCTCAATTGGCGTTTTGGCAATGGAGGGTGCTAAATTAAGGACTCCGAAAGATTCGGCGTTGCTTCGTCATCGAAGTTGATCCGCTCTTTTTCGATGGCGAGAGGCCGATTTTTTACCTGCGTCAGAATGGCACCAACGTACTCGCCGAGGATGCCGAGAAAAATCAGTTGAACGGTCGAAAAGAAAAACAGGCCGAAATATCAGCGAAGCGACACCGATGGTAAAGGAATCCCAATACAGCAACTTGTAGACGAAATAAAACACGGCGACGAGCAAACTCGTCAGGGCGACGGCGAAGCCGGTCAACGTTGCCAATCGCAGTGGAACACGCGAATAGTGGACGAATCCGGCCATTGCCAGATCGAATAAATGATAGAATGACGCTTTGGACCGTCCGTGTTTCCGCTTCAGCTGAACAAACTCGGCGGTCGCAATATCGAAACCGAGTTCCGCAATGATTCTGCGGACGTAAGGGTAGGGATCACGATAAGATCGAATGCTTTTCATCACATCCTTGTCATAGAGTCCGAGTCCGGTGAAGCGTTCGATCTACTTTGAGAACGGCAGGCCGCCGACGACAATCCGGCGTGCCAACCACTGGCGGCTTTTCGTGCGGTCTTGTTTTTGTTGCCCGGCTTTTCTATGGGAATTACGCCTTTAATGCCCCTTGGGGGGTGAAAAACGAAATTTCGGGATTTTGCCCGATTTCACTACCAAGAATAGACCTTTTCTCTAACCTCCATTGGTCAGAGAGTGATTTTGGCATTGCGGCATTTTACAAAAATGGCTATTCTCCGTCAATCGCACATTTTCCCCCTTTTGACGGCAATGTACATCCAATCCAAACACGTGCAAAAAGCACTGATGCTCCGCCACCGAAAATTCAAACAACTCTTCGGTGTCAAACGAGAAACCTTTCACAACATGCTGAAAATTCTCCAGGAAGCCTTCGAAGAACTTCATCGGTTCGGCGGCAAGCCGCCCACGAAATTGCGGGTCGAAGACCGCCTCCTCCTCACGCTCCAATACTGGCGAACCTATCAAACAATGGAACACCTCGCTTATGAATACGACACGGTTGTCAGCAACATTCACAAAGCCATCGAGTGGGTCGAAGACTCCCTGATCCAAGACGGTACCTTTCGTTTGCCGGGCAAAAAAACACTGGATTTTCACAAACTCTTGGTGTTTTGAGGGTACTGGACGACCGAAAGATCGAGTACAATGAGAGACGGACTGGAGAAAGCCCATCCGCTTGAATGTATCGTGTCGTCTATTCCCATGTATTCCAAACAATCCAGACATGCGGATGTTGGAAAGCGGGGCACTGCGTTGCCGCTGTTCTTGGTCTGTCTGTGTTGGCTGGCTTTGATTTCAGGTTGTTCTGCCCAATCCGCTCCGCCCCTCCCCGTCAAGGGTGGACTTGAAGTCATCGGTGGCAATTCGTATGACTTCGGCGAACAACCGCAAAAAACGGAACTTTACAACGAGTTCACGCTGGTCAACAACAGCAGCGTTCCGATACGGTTCACTGGAATCCAATCTTCTTGTGGCTGTACTTGGGCGCAGGACAACGACAAGATCGTTGGTTCGCGGCTGGGGCCGAATGACTATCTGGATTTTATCGTCTTTCTGAGTACCGGTTCGCAGCAGACCGCAGCGAGCGGCAAAATCCGCCTCGATTATCGGCACGAGACGGACGATCCGAACCTTGCCTTTGAAGGAAAGTTGATCCTTCAAGTCGAGGCGACAATCCTGCCGGACTATCGGATGGAGCCGTTGGAACTCGACTTCGGCGAAATCAATGGGCTCGACGTTCAAAAAGTCCAAAAACGGCTCCGAATCACGCCGGAACAACTGAAATCACTGGTCGTCGACGAAATCAGGCCGTCCATTGACGTGTTGACGATAAACATTGTTTCGATGGACGACAATGTTTACGAGGCCGAAGTCACCTTGGACGTTTCTTCGTTCACGGAGAATCGGGACTTGCGCGGCCATTTGGTCGTTTCCACGAACAGTGAAGCGGTGCCCAAAGGCATCGTACGGGTCAAGGCGAAATACGTTGCGCCGGTCAATGTTCAGCCGTCGGCCATTATCATTTCCTCGGATCAGGAAGGCATGGTCGAAGAGGCGATTTTGATCTCGACGAGTTCGCCTTCCCAACTGATTCGCGTCGATTGCGGTGCAGAGAGTTCTGTCCGCGCCGAATACGATTCTGCTCACAAGTCCGACCGCCATACCATCAAATTGATCGTTGCTCCTTGCGATGACCATAGTGACCAAACGATTCGTCTGGAGTTATCGCTCTTTCCGTCGTCCGGTGAGAGCGTTTTGCGTTCCTTTCCCGTTTCCGTTTACCGCTTCAAAAAAGGAGATTGAAAATGAAAAAGTCGTATGTCATCGTGTTTGTGTGTTTGGCTCTTGGAGCATTTCTTTGGACGCATACTTCCGGAATCGCCGAGCAGTGCTATGTTCCGAGTCAGTCCACGAAGTTCTGTATCCCCTTAACGGGCTTTACGTTGGGATGTAGTTACACAACTCAACAAGAATGCATTGGAAAAATCCAGCAACTTGACCGTGTACAATGGACTGTTGGCCCCGTTCTTGCTGACAGCGGGGTCACGACAGAAGTTATTACAGATTGCTACAGAACACAGGCGTGCGGCTGGGATATTAACCTGAAGAAATGCGGCATTCCAAATGGGGCTTTTTCGTCATGGCATCCCGGAGATAAAACTGTGGTAGATGACGAAAAGGAATGTCCTTCACCGGGGTAGAACAAGCAACCCCATGTGGAAGAATACCGTTTGTGCGTTTTTTATAGCATTTGCGGAATATGTCTGTTGTTAAAACGTTGTTGCCGTCGTCGGTAGTTTGTTTCTACCGACGCAGTGGATGGTTGGTCGAGTTAAAACAAAGGAGACTCCTTGTGATGAATGCCTTTCTCAGAAATAGAATTGTTCCGTTCTTTGCCGTTTTGACGATTCAGCGAGTGTTGTTGACCATAATGGTGGTGTTGCTTTGCGCTTTGCACATGGAAGAGACGAGAGGGGAACCAAGCGGATTGGGTTTGCTCAAGGGTGCCGAAGCGTCCCGTTTATCGCAACAATGCCTTGAAATGTCGTTTCTCTATACAATGGAGAACAATCCGCCGATTCCCTATCGGATTTATCTGAAGACACCCCTTTGTTTGATCGACCAAGATGCAATCTCGAACGGAGCGAATGGAATTCTGCCCTATTCGACAGTGCTCGTCAAGGAAAATGAGATGATTCGCTATATTGATAGGCTCGACAAGCACGCTGCGATTTATGACTTGCCTTATGTTCAATCCAACGTCATCACTGTTGCTTTTGATCCAAGAATTTTGGGGCTGTGTGATTACATGGCTGTTATAACCACTGTCACCAATTGTTTGCAGTACGAGTATGGGGGCGAAGTGTCGGTTGAAGAAAAAGCTGAACACGAAGGCCGTACTGTTTGGGTTGTTCGCGTGAAAGATGAAGATGCAGACAATCGTTATTGGATTGAAGAACCATCGTTTCGGATTCATCGCGTTACTCGTCTGGGACTTTTTGGTCAAATTGATATTCGCTCCTACTATGACAATGACAACACGGGGCCACTCCCATCCCGTATTATGATCCGCCGAAATGGGCCGCAAGGCGAATTAGAACTCGATAGAAAAATTGATGTTACAAACGTAAAGTACAATCAGAATATTCCAGATTCTTTTTTTGATTTGAAATCAATGCGGCTTCCGCTCAATACGGAAGTGGTCGACTATCGTGTGCAACAACGTCTTGGCTATTGGGACGGCGAAAAATTGGTCGAAAGATATGTAAAGATGTCTGCCCAAGAGCAGCGAGAATGGGAGGAAAGGATGAATCGCCAACCGCTGAGTAAGCCGGTTCGCTATATCCTGACGGCCATCGGCCTATTGATGGTTATCTACGCACTTTTCGCCAAATTTCGAGAGTGGAGACGTGGGAGGTCGTCCGAGCAATAAATCCGGATTCTCACGTTGCGGCGAGAAGTTTGATTTTCTCCTGTTTCTTGGTATATTCTTGTGTAGTGAATTTGGGCAAACCCCAGAAACGTTCGCCCCTCAACCACCGGGGGGATTAAAGGCGTAATTCCCTTTTCTATACTGGTCGGGGGGTTGAAATAGAACGCCGGTGTGACCGGCCGATTTCTCATGTTACGTTCCACCAAACAATTACGAGAAGACGCCGTGGCGATTTGGCGGGCCGGAGTCGACGGTGTTGCGCCGGATCGGCTGGTTCAGGACAATGTCTTTCTCTCTCCAGATGCGGCAGCGCTGAATGTTGCCGGAGTTTCATACCCGTTTTCCGAGGTTCGCCGTATCGTCGTTGTCGGTGGCGGAAAGGCATCGGGCCGAATGGCCCAAGCGCTGGAGTCGGCCTTAGCGGCGCTGTTCGAGCAAAAAGGCTTGGAAGTCGTCGGCTGGATCAACGTACCCGACGACTGTGTACTACCGCTTCGGAGGATTCGTTTGCATCCATCCCGACCGATGGGCGTCAACGAACCGACCGAAGCCGCCGCTTGGGGAACACAGCAGATGATCCGGCTCCTTCAATCATTGGAACCGGACGATTTGTGTCTCAACCTTCTTTCCGGCGGCGGCTCCGCCCTGATGCCCGCTCCGCCGCCAGAGATTGCGTTGGCCGAGAAACTTGAAATCACGCGGTTTCTCAGTGGAGCCGGTGCCGACATCCAAGAACTCAACACGGTTCGCAAGCAGATCAGTCTGCTCAAAGGCGGAAAGATGAAAGAACTCTGCCGCGGACGCCGGGTCATCAGTCTGATTTTGTCCGACGTTCTCGGCGACCCGCTTGACGTCATTGCGTCGGGACCGACCGTTGACAATCCGAGCGGTGCGGACGACGCGCTGTGGGTTCTCCGGAAGTTCGAGGCCGCTTCTGCCACAGAGGCGCAGAAAACAGCGATCCAAAACGTCGTTCGGTTTCTTGAGCGGAAGCCGGGGATTCCGAAGGGTCCGTCAGCGACTTCCGACGAATGGGGAACGATTTGTGACGACATCGGCGGATGGGTTCGCAATATTATTATTGGCAACAACGCCCTTGCTGTCGATTGCGCCGCCATGGAAGCGGAACGGCGCGGATATTCCGCCGTCTCGATTTCCGCGACAACATGCGAAGGGACCGCCGATGATCTCGGCGCTCACCTTGCGGAACAGGCGTGTCGGATGCAATCCGGCAACTCCGGTCCCGATTGCTTGATTAGCGGCGGCGAACCCGTCGTTCGGTTGGCCCCCAAAGAAATTCGCGGCAAGGGGGGCCGTAATCAGCAACTCGTACTGGCGGCTCTGATCCGACGGTTGAACGCCGATCGGTTTTCAGGCGGACTGGCGTTCGTTTCTGGTGGAACGGACGGCGAAGACGGTCCGACCGACGCCGCTGGCGCCCTGTTTGGCAACGAATTGATGGAGCGGCTCCGTCGTCGGATGCGGGATGATCCGACCTTTGATCCGCAACGGTTCCTCGAAACAAACGACGCTTATACTTTTTTTGAAACCCTCGACGGTCTTCTGATAACCGGCCCCACCGGAACCAACGTCTGCGACCTTCGAGTCATTATTTGTCAAGGAACAAGGGAGCAGTAAACGGGGGGCCGGGAAACTAACGTCCCCTCCCTCTCTCCTGTCTTTCCTGTTTCCTGCGCCCTTTCTCCGATGAAACCGATTCGACTTCTTCTTGCCGGATACTGCACTCAACGTCCCGGGGGCGTGGAGACCTTTATCCGCAATCTTGCTTCAGGACTTCCGAAGGACGAGTTCCAAGTCGACGTCCTTAGCATTGACTTGCCTCCACCCGGCATTCAGGAAGCATTCGAAGCGATGGCCGTTCGTTTGTTCAGTCCGCGCAAACGCCTGTGTCAGAAAAAATGGGAGAATGACATTTATGACATTGTCAACGCTACCGGACCGATTGACATTGTCCACTGCAACGGCGTAACGAATATATGGCGGTGGCTGAAAGGAGCCGAGGAAGTCGGAATTCCTGTTCGTATTTTTCATGGGCATAATCCGATCCAGAAATACGGCGGCTTTTTTCGTGAGTTGTATATCCGTCATCATGCGATTCCGTTGCTGTCCCGGCACGCGACCCACTGTGTGTTCTGTAGTGAATACGTGATGGACCAATGGGTGCGTCTCGATCCGGGCAAAAAAATTCCGTGCGTTGTGAAGCACTGCGGCATCGACTTCTCGTCTTTTGAAAGAGTTCCGGGGCTGCTGCGTCCTTCATTAGGCATTCCGGAAGGCGCGATTGTATTCGGCCAAGTCGGTCGGTTTACCCGTCAAAAGAACCATGTATTCTTGATCGACATCTTTAAGTCGATTGCCGCTCTGGAACCTCGGGCCTATTTCCTTCTAGTCGGTAGCGGTCAGCGGGAAGCGCAAATTCGCCATCGCATCGCTCAAGCGGGACTGGAAGACCGTGTCATTCTGACCGGGCGCCGTGGCGACGTCCCCGACCTGCTCGCCACAATGGACGTTTTTGTTCTTCCATCCTTTTTTGAAGGTTTGCCGCTCGTTGCCGTGGAGGCACAAGCCGCCGGCGTTCCCAGTCTGTGTTCGACCGGTATTTCACAGGAAACCTGTCTTTTGCCCGGAATGATCAAAACGCTTTCGTTGAGCGATCCTGCCGAATGCTGGGCCGTCGCGGCAATTTCTCAATCCCGAGAACCGTTTCCGCCGCAGGAAGAGTGTCTGGAAGTCGTTCGGGACTCTCCGTTCGAACTCTCGCGTGCCATTCAAGCGTTCGCCGACTATTATCGGAGTTGTATCCGTGGGGGGCCGCAAATTTGAACCTCCGGTGTGTCGGCTAATTTCCTCTCCAACCGGCGATCAGAGAGCGGAAGGAGGCGAGGGTTGTGTCGCCGGTGATGCAAATCCGATCCAACCGCATCGGAGGGGGACGTTCCGGGTTACGGTGCATACAAAGCGTCGTACCGATTCGGAATCCGAGATCACTCGCCGCGTCCACTACGACGTCGGAAAATGCACTGCGATCGCCGAACGGGTACGCCAGAGCGAAGCACTCGGTGCCGAGTTCCGCTTCGATACGTTCCTTGCTTTCCCGCATTTCACTGACGGCTTCATCAATCGGGCGCTTTGCCAAATTGCAGTGAGATACCGTATGGGCGCCGAGTTCGAAGCCCATTCCACGGAGCTGGCGGACGTCCTGCCACGTCAGGAAGCGGTACAGTTCGTACTGCCAATACTCCGTGGTTTGGAAAACCGTTTTGCTTCGGATCGTTTCGAGATATTGAACTCGTCGATCGTCCGGCAACAGTTTACAACGGTTCATTACGGAGATTGCGGTCTCAATTCGTTCGCGGGGTTCCGTGGGAAGCGCCAGTGTTCCATCGCCGTTCGGCTGTGGCAAATCGTTTCCGTACCAAGCGACGATGCGTTCAACCAGTTCGAGCGGCCAGATCGTGTCGCCGGTTTCAATCAAACCAGTCGTCAAAAAGATTGTTGCCGGAATCTCGTATTTTTGCAGGATCGGCGCCGCAACGTTCAGGTTGTTCAGAAACCCATCGTCGAATGTTACGAAAACGGAGTGTTCCGGAATCGGTTCATTTTCCCGGAATCGTCGGTCGAGTTCCGACAGGGCAATCGGCCTCCAATGACGGCGGAGTTCTGACAGTTGAGTCTCGAATTGCAGTTGCGTAACGGCAATGCGTGTTCGCGGATCGTCCATCGGAGCATCGTCTCCGATGACCCCGTGATAGCACAATCCGAGCAACCGCGACCGTGTCCGGTCACGAAAGAATCTGTTGACGCCGAAGAACTCCGCCGCCTGCAATACCCCCTGTTTGACTCGCCGGGCCATGGAATGGCGTTGCATGAACAACTGGAAACCGAATCTTTCAAACTAACTCACAGCCACCGTAGCGACCAAGACGGATTTTACAAGGGCGAGCAGAAATGGCAACCGGTCGGGTGCGCCAAAAAGTACCGATCGGCAAGGAGCGTGCGCCAAAATCACCCGCCTTGCTCCGACACCCCTGCTCCCGAACGGACCGTCTCCCCCGGCGTTGATTACGAGGATTGTGAAGCCCTATCAGGTCGGCTGCCGACCTTTGCCGACCCGATTGCCGACTTGACAATCCTCCTGGGTGTTGACAAACCGCCTTGGAGCCGTCACAATGTCGTTTGTCGTTCACATCGTCATCTGGAGACACGACGGAACCGATGTTTTACCTGACCCTTTTGGGACTCGCTCTTGTCGGTTTGACCTCGTTCGCATCCCGTTCGCTCAGATCGTTTTCGCGGCACGACTTGGAAGCGCTTTGTGCAAGGCGGGGAAAGTCCGACAGATTCAATCGCATCCTCAAGGAATACGAACGGACGGCCAATTCGGTCGAAACGCTCGGTATTCTTTGCACGGCCTCGGTTTTGATTGGGGCCGCTTTGTGGATGGAGGCCACGTTTCTCGTCGGTATCGTTTTGGGACTGCTCGCCGTCGACCTCTGGTTGCCGCGGACCTTGTCCCGACTCTGGGGAACAGGTTTCGTCTATCACACTTGGCCGATTTGGCGTTTGGTGGCCTTCTGTTTCTATCCTCTCGACCTTGTAGACCGATTCGTCAATGTTTTTTTTCATCGCCTGACCGGGAAGCATCCGACCACCGACGGCGAAGAGGCATTTGAAGACGAAATCCGAACCATCGTGACCGAAGGCCACCGTGAAGGGCACCTCGAAGAAGACGCCCGCGAAATGATCGAAAGCGTCATGGAACTCGGCGACTTCACCGTTTCCGAAATCATGACGCCGCGTACCGATATGGTCAGTATTCCCACTTCGCTGAGTTGGGACGAAATGCTGAAAGAGGTCGTTCTGAGTGCCCATTCACGAATCCCCGTCCACGGTGAGAACCGGGACGACATCCTTGGCGTCCTCCATGTTAAGGACCTGCTCGGAGAAATCGCCATGAGACCGCCGGATTCCCGCCGCCCTTGGACGGAACTCATGAAAGACCCGCTCTTCGTCCCTGAAACAAAACCGGTGGATACGCTGTTGCAGGAGTTCCAAAACCTGAAGCCGAAAAACACCGTTGATGGCAGTGATGACAACGGCAATATCCGCGCGAAACCTCACTTGGCCATCGTCCTCGACGAATATGGCGGTGTCTCTGGAATCGTGACCTTGGAAGACGTTTTGGAAGAGATTGTCGGTGAAATCGCCGACGAACACGACGAAGCTATCGAAATCGACGATATTTTTGAGATTGATCCCAACATCTTCGAGGTGTTCGGCAAAGTTCGTATCGACGACCTCAACGAGCGCCTCGGCATCAAACTGCCGGAAGAGGAGGACTACGATACCATCGCCGGATTCATCTTTTCAACGCTCGGTCATGTTCCGGAAGTCGGCGAATCAATCGATTACAAAAAAGACGGACGAACCGTCCGATTGACCGTCATGGAAGCAACGAAGCGACGGATCGAACGAATTCGCATCGAACGCCTTCGCGAAGAGTCAGCATAGGATGCCCCCGGCTGTCTTGACGCCGACGATTTGGGTACAATCGTGTCCTTTGCCGCCTTCAGCATCTTCGTGCTCGCTCCATTATGAATTCGACCGTCTCCGTTCGTCCGACCACTCTTTGGAACCGGGGTTTCATTGCCCTGCTCGTTACGCAGTTCACCGTCGCTTTCAACGACAACGCCTTCCGCTGGCTCCTCGTGCCCATCGGAAAAGCGTACATCGACGGCGACTTCATCCGAACCCTCGGTGCCTTTTTTCTCTTGGTGCCGTTCCTGCTCTGGACGTCCATCGCCGGGTACGTGACCGACCGATTCAGTCGGCGGAACGTCATGATCTGGACCAAACTGATCGAAATGATCCTCCTAACCGCTGCGGTTGCCGTAATTATGTTCGGTCCCGCCGCACCGGAATCGGCTGCCCAGGGAACCTTTTCGATGCCGTGGAGCGTCGTCGCCCTGCTCGGTATCCTGTTCCTGCTCGGTTCGCAGAGCGCGTTTTTTAGTCCGTCGAAATACAGTACCATTCCCGATCTCGTTCCCGCAGAAAAACTGTCCGCTGCCAACGGTCTCGTGTCCATGCTCACCATGATGGCCTGCGTTTCCGGGATGGTCCTCGGCGGCTATCTCTTTGCTTGGACGACGATCTTCCAAACGGTCCCCAATGCCGAAGGAGTCATCGAAAAAGTCGCCAGCGGCGTTCCCGGCGGCAATCACGTTTGGATCACGGCATTGTGCTTGGTCGGCATCGCGGGCATCGGATTCGCCGCCAGTTTTTTCATCCCGAAAATGAAAGCGGTCGATACGACGGCTCGATTTCCCGTCTTCTTTTTCAGCCAAACCGTCAAAGACCTGGCGTCGTTGTTTTCGTATCGCAAATTGTTCTGGATCGCCGCCGCCAGCGCCTTCTTTTGGGGTCTCGCTGCCTTGGCACAGAACAATATCGATAAATTCGCTACCGAATACTTGATGGTCTCGCAGGAATACGTAACGCCGTTGCTTGCCATTCTTTTGATCGGCATCGGCATCGGAGCGGTTCTCTGCGGTTGGATTTCCGGCAAACGCATCGAATTGGGCATTGTTCCCATCGCTCTTTGCGGAATGGGCCTGTTCATCCTGGTTCTCGGTTTCACGCCGGGTTATGCCGAAGTTGTCGGTGCCGGAATGGGCGATCCGGCGCAGTTTCCGTATATGTTCGCACTGACGATGATGTTCATTACGGGACTTTGGGCCGGTCTGTACGATATTCCATTGTCGGCGTACATTCAGCGGAACAGTCCGCCGGAAAAACGTGGGCGGATCATTGCGGCGTACAATTTTCTGAACTTCTCCGCAATGCTCGTTTTCACCGGACTGGGATTCGCAATGGCAAAGTTCTTCGGCCTCCTCCAAATCTACGACGCCAGCCTATTGACGTGGATCGCCACGGGACTGCTCACGCTTTCCGTCGGTGCCGTCTTGATTTACTACCTGATGACGCCGTTCCTGATCTTCACGATTACGAAAACCGCAATGCTCATTTACCGTCCGAAAGTCATCGGACTCGAAAACATTCCGACGGAAGGCGGCGTTCTGTTCGTGTCGAATCACGTCAGTTATCTCGACGGCATTTTGCTGTACGACATTCTACCGAAGAACGTCCGGTATTTTGCACACAACAATTATGTGCCTAAACCCCTCGACGGCGTTGCGCGGGACACCGGCTTGATCCGCGTTTGGCCCGGTAAGAAAGTCGTCCAAGCCTTGAAAACGGCAAGGGAAGCGTTGAAGAACGGCGATTGGCTCGGAGTCTTTCCTGAAGGCGGCATTACCCGCACCGGACAGATCAAAGCGTTTGAACCGGGCTTTATGTCGATCCTCAAAGGAGCCGAAGACACGCCGATCGTTCCCGTTTATATCGGCGGACTCTACGGCAGTATGTTCAGTTACAAATACGGCGACAAAAAATTCACCTTTTGGCCGCGTCGCTTGCTGACCAACGTGATTGTTGCGTTCGGAAAACCGATTTACAAGCCGGAGTATCCGATGCAGGTCCAGCGTGTCGTCGAGGAACTCGGCGTCGACACGATGCGGGAACACAACACGAAAAAGCTCGCGGTGCCGGGGCGGTTGTTGATCCGCGTCCCTCGAAAACGGGGCCGCAAACTGATGTATGCGGATTCGACGGGCATCGAACTGAATGGATACAAGTTCCTGACGGCAGCGTATCTGTTCCGTAAACTGTTGAGCCGTCATGCTCTGGCCCCGCGCGGCGAGGAACCGAATGTCGGACTGCTGGTTCCGATGTCCGTCGGCGGATCGCTCTTGAACGCTGCCCTGACACTGGACCGCCGCGTACCGATCTTCCTGAACTTTACGTTCAATCAGGAAACGCTTGATTACTGTATCAATCAGGGCGAAATCAAACACGTTTTTACAAGCCGAAAAGTATTGGACCGTTTGTTGGAGCGGTTTCCGAACTTCAAATTGAACGCCGAGGTCATCTGCACGGAGGACATTTTGAAGAAGGCAACGCTTTTCGACAAAATTT
>Ga0099364_10011131_pt1 | contig 12315 bp, 12 predicted proteins | sample TergutTh196P3_FD_73070 | JGI IMG/M metagenome (GOLD analysis project Ga0099364, IMG submission 73070) | Microcerotermes parvus P3 segment gut microbial communities from Pointe-Noire, Republic of the Congo - Th196 P3 | ecosystem: Host-associated > Arthropoda: Insects > Digestive system > Gut ... | reverse complement strand
TCGTGTAGCGAGTAAATAAAAGGAGCGAAAGTCAGCTTGGCACCGTATATCGTATACTGATCTACAGTTATACGAAAGGGGAGCGCAACAAATGCTGACGAAAGAAAAGATGCAAGAAATACAGGATATCAAACTCCGAGGCTTCTCGAAAGCGGAAATCATCAAGCACTATGAAAGCCAAGGGAAAGGGAAGCCGTGTTTGGCTCCCCTTACTGTGATTATGGAATAACCGCCCCGCTCGTGAACGGTTCTTACTGTATTTTCACTATAACAACACCCACGACAGTTGTCAACAGTTTTTTCGCTATTTTTCGCTGCTTGCGGCATGCTTGGCAATCAGCTTTTCCACCGACTCGACAAGCTCCTTGTTTGATTCCACATTCGCTATATCCCGCAGTTTTACCAATACGCTATTAAGCGCATCAAGGTGTTTATCCTTGTCTTCGGATGCTTTCGCAAGCGTGTTGTAGTGGTGCATCAAGTTTAAGTGCCGCGCTGCTGCCGCGTCTATCTGTTTCAATTCGTCGCTGTCCAAGTCGCAGATATAACCTGCAAGCCGGTAAGTACTGATTGACCGGATACTGGATAAGTCCGCATATCCGGAGAGTATAACCGCTCCATTTGCGTCTCGTTTTTCATTTATCGGAACAAAAACGGGATAATTCTTTTTCGTATGGGTAATCGCCGCGACAACGACCATAGACGAGTTAATGTTGCTTACGGTATTGGAAAGCACAACGCAAGGCCGCCTTTTTTGAAACTCGCTTCCCACGCCGACGCCTAAATGACAGTAGAAAACTTGCCCCCTGCGCGGCTTTGCGCGGTTCCCCGTGTGTGTCTTGCCTTGTAAATATACCTGTTCTTTTGACGCATCGATAATATTCTGCGTTTCGTATAAATCTATATTCACCTTTTCACCCCACGACTGTATTATACAGTAAATCCGTTTTTTAACAATAGTTTTCTGAAGTTATGGATTCTTTGGATTGCAGCGGATAAGCGGCGGGAGCATGGCTTGAATCTTAGGGACACTAACGGGATACTGTGGTATGCTGTGATTGCCCTGAATGAAGCGGCATTGTGCGGTGTTGTCATAATTTGCTGTTTTTGAGAAAATTTCTCCAAAAACTTGACTATTTGTCGTTGCGTGTTAAAATAGTATTTGTACCACGTAATATATGGGGGAGTGAGCTATGTTACTGCAATTTAGGTTTTCGAATTATCGATCATTCGCTGAGGAAACCGTTTTTGATATGACCGCCACATCGATTAGGGAACACCAAAAAAGTTTAATTGAGCAAAATGGTGTTCAGATGCTTCCTGTAGCTGCATTTTATGGAGCTAACGCATCCGGAAAGACTTCCTTTTTTATGGCATTTGATGCTATGTGTCGTTTGGTTTCAGGAGCTTCGGCGCGAGAAACAGACGAACAGAGCATTTTAAAAGCGCATTCAAATCCATTTATATTTGATCGCAATTATTCTGATAAGCCGACAGAATACGAAGTGTGCCTGGCAATTAATGGATTTGAGTATCGTTATGGCTTTGCGCACATGGGACAAAAGGTTTTATGCGAATACCTTTACAAAAGAAAGCTCAGCAAAAACAAAACGATTGAGAAGACGATCTTTGAAAGGATTGGCAGAAAAGTCGTAAGCGAATTCAACGCATCTATTAAAAAGGAAGTCGAGTACTGTGCGTCAATGAGCGTGGATCACTCACTGTTGCTTACGGATTTAGGGTTGCGTAAAAAAATGGTTGAGTTTGATGACATATATAGCTGGTTACGCAATGCAGTTGCTTTTCGTTTCCGTGTCAACCTTCTTATACCGCAGTCATTTATCGATATAGTGGCTGGTGCTGTTTTTGATAGCAGCAAACCTTTTGAGAAAGAGTTGTGCAAGAGTATCTCAAGCCTAATTACAGAAATGGATAAGAGTATCATTTCAATTAAGTCCGAAAAAAAAGAAGCCGATGAGAAATACCTGCTAAAGTCAATACATCAGTACAATAATGCAGAAATTGAAGTCCCGTTTTCAATTGAATCCGATGGGACAAAGAGATTACTTGTATTGTCCTACTATATTTTTGTGTCGCTCCATTACGGGCATTGTTGTTTTATTGACGAGTTGGATTTGCAACTGCACCCATTACTGTTGCGTAGAATCATTCATATGTTCAAGGATAAGGAAATCAACAAAAATGGCGCACAGCTCGTTTTCTCAGCGCACAATATAATCAATCTCGATTCTTCAGATTTGCGACGAGACGAGGTTTGGTTTGTGGAAAAGAAAAATCACATATCTTCTATTTTCTCATTATACGATTATGAAGACGAAGATGGTGGTGATATTCGCTCTGACTTGAATTATGGGAAACACTATTTGTTAGGGCGTTTTGGTGCTATCCCGTACTTGGACTAAGGTGGTGAAATACTGTGGCAGACCAACTGTTCAAAAAACGCTGAGAAGTTGAGCAATGAGTGCAGCAATGAAACATCATATTCGAGAAGGGTACCGTGTACTCAGGTGTTTGTATTAGTCCGAGAACTTGAAAAGCGATTAAAAATCAAATTCAGCCAAGAAAGGCCCGATTATGGTGAGCTGTGAAGTTTTCGCCTAAGCAGTGCGCAGCATTCTACATTTGCAGTCCGTGGGAACATGTCCACGGCGCAGATCTGTTGTACCTCATAGTCCCGAAGATTTCCTATGTCACGGGCGAATGTCGCAGGGTCGCAGGAAATATAGACTATGCGCGACGGGGACATTTCGAGAATCTTTTGAATAGCGCCCTTTGACAGCCCTTTACGCGGCGGATCGACAACCACGCAGTCGGGGCGCAAACTGCCGGCATCCCATTTCGCTGCGTCGGCGTATATAAAATCCGCATGGCTGATTCCGTTGCGCCGCGCATTATCCCTTGCATCGTCCACGGCTAATGGATTGTTTTCCACACCCAGCGCATACCTCGCGTCGCGCCCTAAAAAGAGCGTCAGCGATCCGACGCCGCAATATAAGTCAACAAGGACTTCGTTTTTTGACAAGGCCGCATATTCCCTTGCTTTTTTATAGAGCAGCAATGCGGCGCTGTTGTTTACCTGAAAGAATGACGTGTTTGAAACTCTGAAAACAAGCCCGTCGAGCGTTATTTCAACCGACGCATCAACAGAGTTCTGCCCGGTGCGGAGCGTTATTGTTCTTTCCTTTTGAAACGGGTTCCTCTGCAGCTTGCTTAATGCATCGTTCAGTTCGTCATGCAGCAGCATACAGCGCCCGACAGGGCAAACATCATGCGACCCGGCGCGGTAAAACCCGATAACTGCATTACCGCCCTGCCGCGCGGAGTGAAACACCGCTTTGTTGCGATAGCCGTCTATTTGCCCTGTTGAAATAATTTCGTCAGCGCGCGCCGATATGCCCCCAATCCGCTCGAGCGCGTCGTTAACTCGCTTGAGTTTTGCCCATAGCTCCTCTTCATAAGTGATATGCCGGAAGTTGCATCCTCCGCATTTTGGGTAGACAGGGCAATCGGGTTCGATGCGGTGGTGAGACGGCTGTATTAAATCGGCTATCTCCGCCCTGCAAATCTGCGGATGCTCGCTGATTAAACTGACCTTGCAAATATCCCCCCTCACAGCGCCGACAACAAACACAACACGCCCGTCGCCTAGGCGCGCCACACCCTCGCCTTTTGAACCATAACCTGTTATCGTTACAATGTGAGCATGATTATCCAAATAAATACCCCACAAATTCTATAGCCCAAGATAGCGCCCGCCCTTTTGCTTCGCCGAAAGTTCAATGTCAGTCTACCCCCAGCAGTGACGCAAGCTTGTGGAATATGTCTGTGTTGTCATAAAATCCCACAAACAGCTCGGCGCCCGCCCCTGTGGCAAAGACCGGCACAGGCAGTGCTGTGTGCAGCGTAGACGACCAACTCAGTCCTGCTTTATTTGCGAGTGTGCGTGTTACGGCAAGCCCGAAAGGCTCGTATGTGGACGAACTATACACTGCCAAGTATTCCTCCGAGCGGTTATCACGCTCGGCATACGGAATCATGCTGTGTTCATACGCGTCGCGGAGCGCTGTCAGTTCGCGTTGCGTTAAAACAAGCAAGGGGTCGGACCCGGCGCCCGCATTTTCCGGCATTATTAACCCAAACAATTTTTCCACTTCAATCATGGCTGTTTCAAAATCTGTCTCCGCGTCCCGCCAAGGGATGATGTAATTGGACGCAAACCGGGAATACGATATGCGCTGGTTTGACAGCACCGACAAATGCGTGTTGTAGCCGGTTAAGTTATACCCGTTGGATAGCCCGCCTGTTTCGTGGTCGCCGGTGACGACAATCAGCGTTTCGTTCGGATGCTTTTCCATAAACTCCAGTGCAACAGTCACGGCTGCGTCAAATTCGTGGATGTCCCAAATAGCTGTTGCCGCGTCGTTGGCGTGGCACGCCCAGTCGATTTTGCCGCCCTCAACCATCATAAAGAATCCTTTATCATTTTCCAGCACATTTATGCCTGTGCGGACGAAATCCGCTAGCCGCAGGTCTCTATCGCCGAGGGATATGTCTATGGCATATTGAAGCGAGGCATCGCCGAAGTAGTTGTCCAGTTCCGGTGCGATGGCTATGATCTTGCCGTCGTCAGCACTCAGCGCCGCGATTGCCTCGTATGTATCGGCAACCGTGTATCCGTCTTCCGCCATAAGCTCCAATATGCCTGTCATGTCACCATCATCGCCGTGAGGCTGCCTGAAGCCGCCGCCTCCGAAGTAATCAAAACCGCTGCCAATAATGTTGAGGGCTATTTCGTAATAGCTCCGCCTTCCCATCATATGCGTATAATACGCGGCAGGCGTGGCATGGTCTACGGACACGCTGGAGACAATGCCGATTTTATAGTCTTTTTGCTCCCGTAGAATCTCGGCTAGAGTGGGATGCGGGTTTTCAAAAGCGTCTACGCCCAATGTTCCGCTCAGTGCCTTTACGCCGGTCGCCATCGAGGTAGCCGCCGAAGCCGAATCGGTTATAAACACCGACGCATCCTGCGTAGCGGCAATACCGGTTACGGGGAAGTTGGCGAAAGACGGATATAGCGGCGTAGGCTGGTTATCGGCGGTCGGGTCTGCAACCGTTCCGGTAAAATTATATTCCACCGTTCCCATGTAGTTTGCGTAAGCGGTTATTTGCGGCGTACTCATCCCGTCGCCTATGAACAGGAAGACATACTTGGGCATGTTGTCCGCAGTTTCCTTAGCGGTGCAGGCTGACGGGAAAACCAGCAGCAGCACCATTAATACCGCCAGAATCGCGCTAGTGATTTTTTTCATGTGTTATTCTCCTCATCGATTATTCAAAAGCATTATAACAAGGATTTCCCCTTTGCAAAAGCGTCCATGGGTGGTAGTGCAGCAAAAAGTCAAAGAAAGTCAAAAACTGCCGCGTCTCACTGCGGTGCGAGTTTTGTTGACAAATCTTTGGAAGAAGTCTATATTCATAAAGGAAAGAGAAAGTGAAACGGTACCTCTTAATGTTGAGAAAGGCTATTAATAATGGTGGAAAATATGCCTGATAATAAATGTTTGCGGTGTTTGGGAACTATGCACAACATAGGAATTGAAAAAGTCCAACTTGGGCAGACCGGATTATTGCTCGGCATGTGGCACAATGTTTTAGCCGGATCGCTTGAGGTTGAAATTCATATATGCTCAGAATGTGGAAAAGTCGAGTTTTATTCAACTAGCAGTCTTTGCTATGAAGATCTCCCCCAAAAAACTTGTCCTGAATGCGGGAGCGTTCATGATTTCGATTTTCCAAAGTGCCCAAATTGCAAGCACGAGTACATTATCAACACAGGCATGATGCTGTAGTTATACTAAGTGCGGAGGTTTGAATTTGGATAGCTCTATAGACAAAAGAGGTATACTTGACGAAGAAGTTTTCACCTTTCTAATTACGAAGGATAGAAAAGCGCTTATTTCATACGAAGGAAAGCAAGTAACCAAGCTGAGCGGCAAGAAAGCGGAGGATTTTATTGCGAAAATTCAAAACGCCGAAGGCAAAGAGGCTCAATTAATCATGGCAAAGGCAACCGGCAATTTCAAGCGAGGAAATGAAAAGCTGTTTAAACATGCAAAACAAACAGGGAGCTAAACGACATTCTCTTTTCGAGCGGGGTTTTGCATTATATCCTAGATTCCCGACATGACTCATAACGAGGATGGGGGTTCGATACCGATAGCGGCGTAGAGTTCGCGTTGCGTATCGAGCACCTCGCCGACCTGCAGTTTTTTGCCTTGGCTTTCAAAGCACTCGATAACATCGAACTTATCCAGCAGGCTCGCCATCGAGTAATTCTTGTACAGATGGGCATCCCGCATCCGATTATTTAGCTCCGACAGATATATCAGCGCGACAAACTCCACGAACAGCTTACCGTTCAAGCTCTGCTCAGACGAGACAAGCGCGCGCCGGAGATTTAGCCTTTCCTTTAAGTTGCCAAATGCTTTTTCGACCAAATCCTTGTTCCTGTAGAGTTCCAATGCCGCAGTCGAACCCATCTTTTCGTTGCTCAGCAACGCAAAGAATCCGTAGTAGCGTTTGGCATCCTTGACCGCGCCCTCGTTTACCGTTGCCTTTACGCCTCGCACCGGCGTGGACTTGACCGCAAAGTATTTCTTGTAGAGCTTCTCATGCTCCGGCTTCCGGTTTCCCGATACGATCTCGCCCTTAAGCTCCATGAGCTTGCGGTCGAAGTTCTTCTTGTCCTCCGTCGCCCTGTCGATGTTGTAATACAGGTGTATATATACTCGGCGCTTCTCCTCCAGCACGTCCCCTTTGTAAGGCCGCACTTGCGTATAGGGCCAATCGTAAGGCACGGTTGTCGAGTATAGCTCGTAATCATCGTTGAAGTGCTCGAATGTCAGCAGCTCGTCGTAGACCTTGTCAAGCTCGCCCCGGACATACTTCAGGGACATTTTGACGGCAACAAGGAATTTCAGATGCTCTTTCATCAACCCGTTGATGTTGCCCTCGCTGTAAAACCCCCTGTCCATTACCAGCTTCACTTTTTCGAGGCCAAGGTTTTTCAGGTCGGCCAGCAGGACCTTGACCGTCGCCACGTCCGTGACGTTGCCGGCGAGCTTCCGATAGTAGAACGGCAGTTTCGACTCCTCGCCGAACACCAAGGCGAGATTGAGCTGCGGGAGCCCGTCGCCGTCCTTGCTGTGGCCGTACTGCACCTGCCGCAGGCACTCGGAGTAGCTGGATATCGTGGTTGTGTCGTACGCCCAGTGTTCGCGCTCAACGCGGCGCCTGCCCTGCAGACGGAAGAATTGCCGTATCGAGTCCTCGCTTATTCCCGAGAATATCTCGCTGCTGCGCTGCGAGGATATGTCCTCCCCGTATGGATGCCTGTGGATTTGGCCCCATTTCTCGAACCGGTAGAGGGGGCTCTTGTCCTCCAGTATCAGGTAATACACTATCGAGAGTATCTGCTCGTACGTTTCCGGGAAGCACTGGCGCAAGTCGCCTGTCAGGCCGAGCTCGCCTCCCATGGCATCGAGGAGGTATGTCGCCCCGAAGAATAGCCTTCTCTCGGTGCGTTTGGGCTTGGCGGGCGCTTTGGGAGCCTTCCCCCCTCTCATCCTGCCGTCGGTGGGAACGATTTCACCGCTTGCCTCGTCCACCCTGCCAATCAAAGTGCGCTTGCTGCGGGATTGCTTCTTCTCCTTGTCCCATTTTGAAACGGATTCGTAAGCATACGTTATGCCGGATCGGCTATCCAACTGATGAACTACAGCCATGTCGCGCCTCCATCGTTATGAGTTATCGTTATTTTAACACATAACGATGATGCTGTCAACTGGTTTCGTCAATGTTCTTTAGTATTTTCAACGCTTTGATGCGATTCTACGCGGGTCTCGTTATGAGTCTCGTTGGGAATCTAGGTTATATCAAGCCGGAGCTGTATGACGAAATAATCGACAAAAATCATCAAGCGCAAAGTTTTCTAGAAAAATTCCTTGTTGCGCTTGTAAAGCATTTGCTGCATAATAAAGAACATGGCGGTAAAACGTATACAGCATATAACAAGCGGAGGTTAACATGAAAAATAGTGTTGTGGAAGTCATAATGTCACGTAGGAGCGTACGCAAGTACAAGCAAGAGCAAGTGGACGAAGCGCTGTTGAGCACAATTATAGAAGCGGGTAGAGCTGCGCCAAGTGGTGGCGACGCTCAACTCACTCATATAATCGTGATCCAAAATCCGGATATACTCCGAGAAACTATTAGGATATCTAAATCAGAATTCGCAAAGATGCCCATTACCGACAATATGTATAACAGTTTGCGCAGCACTATTGAGCATGCACTGATGCCTGAATTTGATTTTGACTATATTTACGGTGCGCCGACGCTTATAATAATCGCGAACAAAAAAGACTGTACAAATGCTATGGCGGATTCAATATGCGTTTTGCAAAACATGTTAATAGCCGCCGAGTCGCTCGGAGTGGGGGCTTGTTACCAAAATGCGCCGCATTGGCTTGACGATAGCGAAGGATTCCGCGAGTATATGTATACATTAGGCCTCGGCCAAGATGAAACCATTGCGGGCGCTATTTCGCTGGGATATTCTGCCGAAGAACCGCGGCCGCCGCTGCCACGCAAAGGCAATCCTGTTACATACGTTAGGTAGTGTGTTATGTAAATATGCACGGTATTAAACGATTATATGCAACATATGCAACGGCATCGCCGATTTTGGCGACCACGCGGCGTCTGGGTTGTGGGGCGGAGCCTCACGTTAGTCCTGCCCTGCTGCTTTGAAATTATATAGCGGTTTGATTATCTTAATAATATCCACCGTGTCGCCGATGTTTGCGATGATTTCTTCCATAGGCTTGTAAGCAAATGGCGCTTCATCGAGAGTGGAGCGGTTCACGGTGGACGAGTATATACCTTTCATCGCCTTTTCATATTGAGTGAGCGTGATGCTTTTTTTTGCGGAGGTGCGGCTCATTATGCGCCCGGCGCCGTGCGGGGCGGAGCAGTTCCAGTCGGCGTTGCCCTTGCCGACGCAGATAAGGCTTCCGTCGCGCATGTTCATCGGAATCAGCACACGCTCGCCCTTTTGCGCCGAAATCGCGCCCTTTCGCAGAATCATCGCCTCAAGGTCGATGTAGTTATGTATCGTTGAAAACTGCTCAACAATTTTGAACTTAACGCGCTTTTCAAGTTCCCTCACAATAGCCTTGCGGTTCAGGTCGGCATAACGCTGGATTATGGCCATGTCGTATAGGTAATCGTCAAACAGCTCGCCTTCCAGATACGCAAGCACCCTGTCCGCGCCCTTGCCTTTGCGGTTTAGGCCGTTGGCTGCGGCGTTCTGATAATGGTCGCATACCTGCTTGCCCAAGTTGCGGCTGCCGGAGTGGACGACAAGGTATAGCCGGCCGTCGTCGTCACCGCCCAACTCAATGAAGTGGTTTCCGCCGCCGAGAGTCCCGATTGAAAGCGAGGCGCGGTCGAGGTTAACATGCTTGGCGCAACGCAGTGCCGTAAGGTCGATATCTTCGCAAAAGTGGTGCCGTGCCTCGCGCGTGTCGAATCCCGACGGAATATACTGGTGAATCGCCTTGTCGAGTTGCGCAAGTTCTATGCGCTTGTCCTTTAGCAGCACTGTCTCCATGCCGCAGCCTATGTCCACGCCGACAAGGTTCGGCACGATCTTGTCTGTTATCGTCATGGTTGTGCCTATGGTGCAGCCCATTCCTGCGTGGGTATCCGGCATTATGCGGATTTTGCTGCCCGCAATGAACTCCTGCTCCAATAAATGCTGTATCTGCGATATTGCGCTTGGCTCAGCGTTGTCCGTAAACACTTTCGCCTTATTATACTTCCCATTAAGCTCAACCATTGCCTACCTCTTTATACATAATCTGAATGCGAATACTAATTTCATAAAGTGTCTCACAATATATAGCATATTGCAAGGTTATTTTGTATTTACATGAGTAGAGACGGCAGGCGAGGACGGCGAAAAAAAAACACCCGCGTCGCTGTTATGCAAACGCGGGTGTTGCCGGATGGCGCCGAAGCATCAGCAGTGCATTGAAAACAGAAAGCAGGCCGTCTTCTTTGGAGATGTAGGGAGTATGTATTACTGAGCTTTTCGGATTATTACCCCCGGCGATTATCAATATACTCTCTTCAAGCACATGAAAGTCAATATTGTTCACAGAAATTTTATATACATTTCTGTATAATTGTAATATACGCAGTAAAATCAAAGGTTTCGCTGATTATAAAAATGCCATAAAGCGCATAATTCCGCGAAAAAATCGGCGATATACGCTTTTGAACATTAGAAAAACATTAAGGTTCTTGAATCTTACGATGTAATTTGGAGGTGCTTTCAAGATGAAGGATCATGATTTGCTGTCGATAAAGGAGTTCTCCGAGCTGACAGGCGTCAAGCAATCGAAGCTGCGATATTACGACGATATCAAGCTGTTCAAGCCGATGAAGCGCGGCGAAAACGGCTATCGTTACTATTCGGTTATTCAAGCAATCGCGATTAACTGCATAAACGTCATGCACAATATGAATATCCCCGTGAAAAAGTTTGTTGAGCTGAAAAAAGAAAGAACCCCGGAGCAAATCCTAGAGCTTTTGCATGAACATGAATTAGACCTGAACCGGGAGCTGTTTCGTTTGCAGCAAGCTTATCTGATAGTACATACATACTCTAGGCTGATTCGGGAAGGGCTGGCGGCGGATGAGGGATCGATAAGCTGCCGCTGGATGGAGGCCGTTCCAATTGAAATAGGGGCGGTGAACGATTTCAGCAGCGGTCATTTCTACAGCAGCTTTTTTAGCTTCCTGAACCAAATGGCCGACCACAAGGTAAACCCTGCTTTCCCAGCGGGCGGGTATTATGAAAGCATGGATGATTTCGTTAACGCGCCGGGACAGCCTGTGCGCTATTTCATCCATTTTCCCGAAGGTCGGGACTGCAAAGACGCGGGGGAATATCTGGTCGGCTACACCAGAGGGTATTACGGAAATCTCGGAGACCTTCCTCGGCGAATGGAGGATTATGCGAAAGCGAACGATGTCGTCTTGGAGGGACCTGTATATGAAATGTACCTCCACGACGAAATATCCGTAGGAGACCACGATCAATATTTAATCCAAGTCTCGGCGCGAATCAGCAAAACCAACGGCAAAAAACGCCGAAGCAATCGCTAATTTCCGGCGTGATCTCACATTAGAGGGATATACCCTACGACTTCATTGCTTGCACAATTGGCTCCCTCGAAAAACCCTTCTCGTCATTGTGGGCTTGACCCGCAATCCCCTGCGGGGCTTGTGGGGGATTGCGGCTCGGAGGCCGAAATGACGGTAAATAGAGGGACTTAATTGCATACTAAATGGGCCGCATACCCCTTAAAACTGAGTGTCTTGATACTCCGACGGGGTGATGCCCACTGTTTTCTTGAAAGTAGCGGAAAAATATGTGATATCGCTATATCCGACCAACTCGGCGACTTCATATACCCTTATCCGGCAGTCCCGCAGCAGTTCCATGGCTTTGTGAATGCGGCAATAGGTCAGGTAGCGGAGAAACGTATAGTCCGTTTCCTTCTTAAATGTATGGCTCAGATGCCCCTCGCTAATGCCCAGATGAGATGCGACGGAACTCACGCTGATATCGGGGTCGCTGTAGTGACCGTCGATATATGCCATAGCCTCCATCACATATTTGCTCTTGTCTCCCCTTTTCAGCCCGGGAGCGGCTAAGAGGCCGTTTGGCGCGCCGCCGTCCTTTAGGCGGCTATGAATCGAGGTGATCGCGCGCTCCAATTCCCCGTCATGGAAAGGCTTAAGCAGAAAATCCACCGCACCTAAACGTAGGGCGCTCTGTGCATATTCAAAATTATCGTAAGCGGTGAGAATTATAACAAACGCATTGTTGCCTGCTTCGCGCAGTCTGCGCACCATTTCAATGCCATCCATTTTGGGCATTTTGAGATCGGTGATTATTAGGGTAGGCGCATACCGCTCCACTGCCTTCAAGCCTTCCTCGCCGTTGGCGGCCTCTCCCACCACTACGCAATCCAGAGCAGCCCAGTCCACAGTCAGCACGATACCCCGTCGAATAATCTCTTCATTCTCAACCACAAGAACTTTCAGCATGAGTTGTCTCTCCCCTCGTCTCTATTCAGATGGTGTCCGGGAGAGGGGGTTTTTGAAGCGTATCTCGATGGCATGAGGCGGTAGCCAATGCCAAGTTACCCACTTAAAG
>Ga0099364_10011130_pt1 | contig 12315 bp, 8 predicted proteins | sample TergutTh196P3_FD_73070 | JGI IMG/M metagenome (GOLD analysis project Ga0099364, IMG submission 73070) | Microcerotermes parvus P3 segment gut microbial communities from Pointe-Noire, Republic of the Congo - Th196 P3 | ecosystem: Host-associated > Arthropoda: Insects > Digestive system > Gut ... | reverse complement strand
TCCGGTACGATTTTCCAGATGTACTGCCACTGCAGCAAATACACTATCCTTTTCATCAGGGTGAATTCTGTTGCTCCAGCTTGAAAGTACATTGGGAAAATCATTCTCATCAGAAAAGCCTAACATATGGCGGAATTCCTGTGACCAGGAAAACTTGATGTTTGGATCAAAGGGATCTTTGCCAAATATATCTGTGTCCCAGAGTGCAATATTCAGAGCATTGCATGTTAGCTTGTATTTCATCAAGTCGTAATCTGTCGCTGCTTTGTAGTTGATATTAATCTTATTTAACATGCGGATTATTTCTTTGTCCTCATCACATAAGAAATTATCATTTAAGGTTATGTTAAAATCACCTTCTTTACTTGCTTCAATAAGCTTTTCGAGTTCACCTATCAGCTCATTTGAATACTTTCTTTTTTTACTTTTCATTAAATTTTCTTTCATCTTGCTTTCCAATCTCCTATTTAACAGCATACCGCCGGGAAGCAGTTACTCTTTTTAGAAGTTATAAACAGAGTCTCGTTTTTTGAATATTACCTTTCAGGGTGATTTTGGGGTAGTTTTGGGGTAAATTTAGGGTAATTTAAGCTTATTGAGGCGGTTTATAACCGCGAAAAAGGGCTGCGAGGGCGTTTATATTGGAAACACCCGTTTTTTTATAGATATTCTTCAAATGAGCTTTCACTGTATTACCTGTAACATTTAGGACAGAAGAAAGCTCTTTATAGCTATAATTTCCCGCAAGCATCGCTTCGACAAGCTCCAATTCACGCCTGCTTAAAACCTGAATAAACTTCGCGTAGCTGCCAAGATCCGAAGATGTTACATCTGCTGGTTTTACAATATTTACACCAGGAGCCGTATTATCCAGAGCTAACCGGGAATACAGATAAAATAAAAACAGCATTAAGCCCACAATGAACGCGCCTACAATAGCTGGAATATAAAAAGGTATAGACAACACCGCCAGTATTTGTTCATACAATGCAAGAACCGCTTTAGGGAATAGAGCAAAAAACAAATTGAAAAACACATACATTTTAATAGGCGGTTTTAGTCTGGTTTCACTAAGCCATTGCCCTGCTAAAATACAGCAAACAACAATTAAAGTATTGCTAAAAACAGTTAAACTGTAATATATATGTGTATTTTGCTGTAAAAATTCCGGCCAGCTTAACGAACCAATAAATGGATGAAATAAAAAAAGGAAAAAATAAATGAAAGGCAAGTGTGCTAAATTAATAAGAGCATAGGCAAATGTGGCAGAAATAAGCGCCCTTTGACGGTTATCACCTAATAAAACAGGAATAAGAAGATAAGCAGCTATATGGATAAGAGTAATATCAATGAATGTAGGCTCCTGTACATGATCAAACATGTATAATCTCTGCCATAATAGAGAAAGAGGCCTTCCCAGAAAAAGTACCGCCAAAAGAGCGATAGACCGCCATCGGGACTGAGGTTTATTCAGCTTATAAAAAAGGAAGTAAAATCCTATAGAGGAAATTAACCCCACAAAAAAATTTGGAATAGATTAACTCCTATTCACAGGAATATCCGGTATACTTGCAAAACCCCGTTCCAGTTCTTCGTCGCTGGGTATATGATCTGTAAGGGTATTATTGTTATACGCCATATATGCACCCAGGTCAAAGTAGCCGGTTCCGCTTAAGCCAAAGAGTATTACCTTCTTTTCTCCGGTTTTCTTGCATTCCAATGCCTCATCAATTGCCGCTTTTATTGCGTGTGAGGATTCCGGTGCAGGAAGTATGCCTTCTACTTTCATAAACTGTACTGCTGCCTTTAGTATCTCGGTCTGCTTTTCTGATCTCGCCTCTATAAAACCATCCCTGAAAAGTTTCGAAAGTGTAGGGTTCATACCGTGGTAACGCAGACCTCCTGCATGACTCCCGGAAGGTATAAAACCGTTACCCAGTGTCATCATTCTTATTAGGGGAGTGGTCTTGCCTGTGTCCCCAAAGTCATAGGCATAACGCCCTCTTGTGAAAGTAGGGCAGGATGCAGGTTCTACAGCTATAATTCGAATATCGGATTTCCCTGCGATTTTTTCTCCCATGAAAGGTGCAATTAGTCCGCCCAGGTTGGAACCGCCTCCTGCACAGCCTATGATGATGTCCGGCTTCACTCCGTACTTGTCCAGAGCAGCCTTTGCCTCCTGCCCGATTATCGACTGATGCAAAACCACATGATCCATCACGCTCCCTAGCACATAACGGCATTTGTCTGTCTTTGCTGCAGTTTCCACAGCCTCTGAAATTGCACAGCCCAGAGAACCCCCTGTATCGGGATTGTCCTTTAAGATTGATCTGCCGGATTCAGTTGTGTCAGAAGGGGAGGGGATTAGTTTGGCTCCGTAAGTTTCTATGAGAGCTTTACGGTATGGTTTTTGCTCGGAACTTATTTTTACCATATAGACTGTCAAGTCCAGTTCATAAAAGCCGGCTGCCATTGCCATCGCCGTACCCCACTGGCCTGCACCGGTTTCTGTTGTCAGCGAGGTGATTCCTTCCTCTTTCGCATAATAAGCCTGGGGCCCTGCCGAATTTAATTTATGGGAGCCCGATGTGTTTGTTCCCTCGAATTTATAATAAATCTCCGCCGGAGTTCCCAGCATTTTTTCCAGAAAATATGCCCTCACCAATGCAGCAGGTCTGTACGCCCTGTAGAATTCCTGCAAACCCTCCGGAATGGGGATTAACCTGGTAGAATTATCCAGTTCCTGCTTTATCGGCCCCTTGCAGAAAATCGGGTCCAGATCATCCGCTGTAACAGGCTGCAGGGTTCCCGGGTGCAGTATGGGGTCAGGCTTGTCAGTCATATCCGCTCTCAGGTTGTACCAGAACTTTGGAATCTCATCTTCGGAAAGGTATAAGCGGGTTGGAATTTTTTCTGCCATTTTTTTCTCCATATAAATTAATCTTGGAAATCTTTGTTTCTACTTATAGAAACATATCATAAAAAGATATTTTTTGTCAAGCTTTCTTAATCATCCCTGTAATGTGAAGCCTGAGCTTCCCAGAGTTCATGATACCGTCCGGCATTATCCTCCAGCAGTTCCTCATGGGTACCTAGCTGTACAAGCTTTCCGCTGTCAAAGACTGCAATTCTTCCGCAAAAACGGCAGGAAGAAAGCCTGTGTGAGATAAATACAGCGGTTTTGTTGCCGATTGTGTGTTCGAAGGTGCTGTATACTTCATATTCTGCAATCGGGTCCAAGGCTGCTGTGGGTTCATCCAAAACAACAATCGGTGCGTCTTTGTAGAGAGCTCGTGCAAGTGCTATCTTCTGGGCTTCCCCGCCGGAGACCTGTACGCCGTCCTTGTCAAAGTTCTTGTAGAGGATTGTATCAAGCCCCTCGGGCATTTCTTTTAATCTCTGTGAGAAGCCTGCTTTTTCCAGGCTGTCAATAATTCTTTCACTGTCAAAGTTTTCCGAAACAGCAACGTTCTGTCCCAGCCAAAGCGGGAAGAGGGTATAATCCTGAAAAACCACCGAGAACAATGAAGTATATTGCGCATAATCATATTCTTTGATGTTTATGCCGTCCAGTAATATTTCTCCCTCAGTCGGATCATATAAGCGGCAGAGAAGTTTGATCATGGTTGTTTTTCCACTGCCGTTAAGACCAACTACAGCCAATCTTTCACCAGGTCTAAAATTTAAATTTATGCCGTTAAGTGCATATTTTTCTGCTCCGGGGTACTTAAAAGAAACATTGCGGAATTCAAATACATAGTCCCGGCTCTCTTTTTTTGGAATCTCCCTGTCTCCCTTAATCAAAATATCAGGAAGCTTATGAAATTCCTGCATGGGTTTAAGAAAGGCTGCGTTAGTCCACATCTGTGCTGCCACGTATGTAAAGGTGCCAAAGGCTCCTGCAAAACCGGTAATTGCACCTACCTGCTGTATGACAGCTCCAATGGGAATAGAACCATTAAGTGCATAATATCCCACCAGAAGGAAAAACGCTCCGCCTATTAGTGCATTTAATGCCTGTGTAGAACCCTGCTGGCGGCTTCCAAAAAAGAAAAACTTCATCCAGCTTTTTAAGTTAAAGCTGTGTTTGAATATATCCAAAAGAATATCTTTCTGATCGTAAAGCCTTATGTCCTTTGCCGCATTTTCTACATTAAGGTATGAGTTGTAGAACTGTGCTGCAGTATTTGCCTTTGCGTTTTCCTTATACATATTATCAAGTATAACTTTGGCTTTTGCAGAATACCTAAAGCTAATAAAGGTACCCAGGGAGATCATGAACAATAAAATTAAACCGGAATTGCCTGAACCTGACCCAAGTGAAAAAACTGACATCAATAGATATGCAAAAACAAGTGAGAAAAAACTCTGGGATATACTTACATATTGAAAAAAGATATTCATCAGCCCCAGCCCGTTTCCCCTGGCTTGAGTATCCATCCTTGCCAATACTTCGCTTATCTTAGAGTCTTCTGCATGTGCATAATCCATCTGCGTAAATTTCTCTGCCTGCATTAACTGCATTCTGCTGTAAAGCCTTTCCCAGGCTGAGTAAGTTTCAACTTCCCGTGATATTAATACCCTAAGTGACTGTAAAATGAATGACAGGCCAAGGGTTAACACTGCATACTGTGTAAGTATATTTATATTTTGTGCGCCGGCAAGCTCGTTTAATATGCGGGCAGAAAAAAACAACACGAGCATTGGCTGGAGAGCGGTAATAAATGAGCGTGCTGTTGTAAAGAAAAAATAAGTGGGTACCATTTTATGGGCAAGTTTAAAGCCGAAGGAAATTAACTTTATCCTGTCTTGTATACTGAGTTTAACTTCACTGTCAGTCATTGATGTTTACCTCCTCGTCTGAGTAATAACTTGCCTGTATTGTAAACATCTCTGCATAGGTACCACCCAGGGACATCAATTCATCGTGGGTACCTTCTTCTGCAATGATGCTGTCTTTTATCAATAGGATGCGGTCGCAGAAACGGGTGCTTGCAAGCCTGTGAGAAATAAACACCGATGTCTTTCCCCTGGTGAGCTCAGCATACTCCTGATATATCTTGTTTTCTGCCAGGGGATCCAGGGCGGCGGTGGGTTCGTCGAGCAAGAGTACAGGAGCATCTTTATACAGGGCACGTGCCAGGGCAAGCTTTTGCTGTTCCCCGCCGGAAAGTTCGGCTGCATTAGGGTTAACAGCTCTGACAAGCAGGGTATTATCTTTATCCGGCAGGGTGTCGGTTTTTGTAATGAGACCGCTGTCTTTAAGGCATTGCAAAACTTTTTCATTGTCAGATTGATCCATCATCGTTAATGGTTTTTGTGAAATATTTTCCTTAATGCTGGCAGAGAGTAAATGGATTTCCTGAAACACAGCCGAGAATAAGCTGTAGTATTCATCTCGATTGTATGCACTGACCGGATGCCCTCCCAGCAATACTTCGCCGGAACTTGGACTGTATAGTCCTGCGATAAGTTTTACAAGCGTGCTTTTTCCGGCTCCGTTGGCACCGACTACTGCTATTCTTTCGCCTGCCTTTATCGATAGATTTATGTCTTTTAATGCAGGTTTTTCTGCTTCCGGGTATGTATAGCTCAAGTTCTTAAGTTCTATTACAGGCGGCAGCTCATTTTCTTTTGGAAGGGGAATGCCCCTGCCAACATTCATCTTATCGGGATAAGAAAGCACATTTATGCAGTCACCCATTTCGATATTTGCCTTGGCTAGGTTACTATATGCGTCAATGATGCCTGTTACCCATCCTGCCAGAGCCCCTATAGCTGCAAAGATAAAAACAAAATCCCCCAGGCTCATTCTGCCGTTGAGTACAAGATAAAATAAAAATAGATATGCCATTCCATCACGTATAACTATCATAAGTGCATCGACAAGACCTGCGTGCATATTTTTGCTTAAAAGTTTTCTCTCTGCCTTTTTATGGATGGCATACTGCTTGTTAAAAATGCCATATAACCAGGAGAAGGCATTGTAAAGCCGTATGTCCTTTGCTGCCTCCGGTTTACGCAGGGCATTATTTATTGCAGAAAGCTTTGTGTAGTGCTTGCTGCGTTCTTCCCTGGTTCTTTCCATGTAACTTCTTGCGCGGGAAAGCATTAGTGAATTAACCGTTGCTGTAAAAAGGAGGATCACTAAAATCAAGGGATGTATTAAAGCAATGGTTCCTGCATATAAAATAAAACCAAAGGAGTTTGAAAAAAGCTCCACCAGTGTTTTTGGTATATTCATCGCAAGAGAGTGATTACTTTGAATTGCCTTTTCTGCCTTGTCATTTAACTTTTTAAATTCCGGATCTGTCATTAATTCATAATCCATAGTGATCCGTTTTTCGTTCGATTTAAGAAGGATGATCCCTATGCCGGTGGTACCGATAGAGTCGTTTACAATGCTGTCGGTAAAACCTTTCAGGTAATTTACTATAACCAGTAAAACTGCCATTGTGCCGGCAGCCAGGAAAAAACCGGCAGGTTCTGCTCCGGCAAGAATTTGATCCAGTACAACCTTTGGCATAAGTATACCCAGATAGGGTAGTGCTACACGCAAAATTACAGCAAAACCGCATAAAATTAGAATTGCCTTTCTTTCTTCCCAATACAATGACAGTGCATACCCAACATTTGACCAAACTGCCTTTTTTTCTTTGATTTCTTCCATATAATTATCCTATTCGAATTCTCTCTTTTATATAAGACGAATAGATAAGCCTTAGTGTTTGGTCTTGCCTGTAAATCTCATTTCTTTTATACTGTATGGAATGTACAGATTAGGGGAAGTATATGAAAATTGAAATTCCGGGCGTAGATACCGAAAAGGGAATGGATCTTTACGATGATGATGAAGATCTTTATTTAATCGTACTGCGATCGTTTGCAACAAATACTCCGGGTGTTTTGGATAAGCTCCGTATAGTTACAAAGGAAAATCTTGCTGAATATGCTGCCACCATACATGGTATGAAGGGAACCAGTACAACAATCGGAGCGGAAACCCTCCGATCTGCCGCTTTGAAACTCGAAACCTTCGCGAAAGCAGGAGACTTTGAAGGTGTTATAGATGGAAATGAAGCCTTTTTGAATCAGGCAACTGCCCTTGTTAACGATATCAAAGCCTGGCTTGATAAAAATGCCGAATAATACATTGGAAAAATACAATGGATCATGAAAAACTTACAATAAAAGCTCAGGAAGCTCTAAACGAGGCGAGTTCCATTGCCCAAAAGGCCGATCATTCACAGATAGAAACTGCCCATTTATTACTTGCACTTCTGCGTCAGGATGAGGGCATTGCAGCTCCCATCGTAGAAAAAATCGGTGCTAACCCGGATCTTTTAATCAGCTCGGCAGTGGATCTCATCAGCAATTTACCCAAGATCTACGGAGAGGCCGCCCAAATATTTTTCTCCTCCGCCGCATCCAGGATTCTTGCCAAGGCGGAAACCGAGGCAGCATCTCTTAAAGACGAATTTGTATCAACTGAACATATACTCATCGCAATTGCCGCAGGGGAAGGCGAGGCGGCAAACCTGCTCAGAAAGGCAGGTGTCACAAAGAACGCAATACTCGGCGCCCTAAAGCAGGTGAGGGGAAACACCAGGGTTACCGACCAGAATCCCGAAGTAAAGTATCAGGTACTGGACAAGTACTGCCGCGACCTCACTGCCCTTGCAAAACAGGAAAAAATTGACCCGGTTATCGGCAGGGACGAAGAAATCCGCCGCTGCATGCAGGTGCTTTCACGGCGTACAAAAAATAACCCTGTATTAATAGGCGAGCCCGGTGTGGGGAAAACCGCCATAGTCGAAGGTCTTGCCCGCCGCATAGTTGCAGGTGATGTCCCGGAGGGGCTTAAAGGTAAAAAACTCCTTGCCCTGGATCTGGGCGCCCTCATTGCAGGGGCGAAGTTTCGCGGAGAATTCGAGGAACGCCTGAAGGCAGTCATTCACGAGGTTCAGGCTTCGGAAGGCGGGATCATCCTTTTTATAGATGAACTTCACAGCCTGGTAGGAGCCGGAGCATCGGAGGGTGCGACTGATGCAAGCAATTTATTAAAACCGGCACTCTCCCGCGGGGAACTTCGCTGCATAGGTGCCACCACTCTGGATGAATACCGCAAGCATATAGAAAAGGACGCTGCACTGGAGCGGCGCTTCCAGCAGGTTTACACCGCTGAACCCTCCGTGGAAGATACCATTGCCATACTCCGCGGCTTGAAGGAGCGCTATGAAGTTCACCATGGTGTAAGGATTAAGGACGAGGCACTTGTGGCGGCTGCCACCCTTTCCAACCGCTATATCACAAGCCGCTTCCTCCCCGACAAGGCGATAGACCTGGTGGACGAGGCAGGAAGCCGCCTGAAAATGGAACTGGATTCCCGGCCTACTGAGCTCGATAAACTTGAAAGAAAGCTCCTGCAGCTCTCCATAGAAAAGCAGGCTCTCTCCCAGGAGGAAGACAAGGCAAGCAAAACCAGGCTTGGCAAACTTGAAAAGGAAATTGCAGATCTTAGCGCTGAGCGCGATGCAATGAACGCCCGCTGGGAAAACGAGAAAAAAGATGTCCAGGCAATAAGACAGATTAAGCAGTTAATAGAAGAACTTAAAATCGACGAAACCCGTTACGAGAGGGAAGGGGACCTTGCAAAAGCTGCTGAAGTTAAACACGGCAAGATCCCCGAAGCCCAGAAAAAACTTGCCAAACTAAGCGATCAAATGTCCAGGCAGCTCTCCGGTGATAAAACTCCCCCGCTTCTCCGCGAGGAAGTAAGCGAAGAGGATATTGCCGCTGTAGTATCGGTATGGACAGGGATCCCTGTTTCAAAAATGCTCTCCGGCGAGCTGCAAAAATATCTGGAACTTGAGAAGGTTCTTGAAAAAAGGGTGGTAGGACAAATAGCCGCTGTAACCTCCGTTTCCGATGCCATCAGGCGCAATAAGGCAGGGCTTTCCGATGCAGCCCGCCCCCTGGGTTCCTTTCTTTTCATGGGACCCACAGGTGTTGGAAAAACTGAGCTCGCAAAAACCCTGGCGGACTTTTTATTTAATGACGAAAAGGCTCTCACCCGCATCGATATGAGCGAGTACGGCGAGAAGCATACCGTCAGCCGCCTTATCGGTGCACCCCCCGGCTATGTGGGTTATGAGCAGGGCGGGCAGTTAACAGAGGCAGTCCGCCGCCGTCCCTACAGTGTTATTTTATTTGACGAAATAGAAAAAGCTCATCCGGAAGTTTTTAATGTATTTTTGCAGATACTTGATGACGGACGCCTGACCGACGGACAGGGCAGGGTAGTGGATTTTAAGAACGTAATAATAATAATGACAAGTAATCTCGGATCGGATCTAATCCTTGCGGCAAATAATATCGATGACATCAGGGAAAGTTTATTGGAACTCTTAAAAACAAGTTTCCGCCCGGAATTTTTAAACCGCATTGATGAAACCGTTATTTTTAACCGCCTTGGAAGGGATGAAGTTGCTAAAATTCTTGATATACAGCTGGAAAGACTGGCATTGCGCCTCACAGAGAGAAGGATAGAACTAAAGTTTAAGAAAGCCGCAAAAGACCTGCTTATAGACAGGGGTTATGATCCCCTGTTCGGCGCAAGACCTTTAAAACGTGCCATCCAGGCGGATTTGGAAAACCCCCTTTCCAAGGGCATTATTTCAGGAAGAATAAAGGAAGGAGATCTTATCACTGTTGATAAAAATGAAAAGGGAGAGAGTGCCCTTTCGTTTAAGAGAAAAGATCTTGAATTAGCTTAAAACTTTTCTTTCATTGTTTCTGTTCAATTTTGGTATTACTGCTAATATAGCTGTCAATAATCCCAGGCTGAATATAAGCATAATAATTATGCTTATTCCATACCCTAGTGAAGCTGTAAATCCTGCCAGTATATAGCCCATAACACAAACAGCTGCAGCAGTAAGTGCATAGGGAAGCTGGGTTTTTACATGATCCATATGCGGGCATTGGGAAGCTGTCGATGAAAGTATTGTAGAATCCGATATTGGAGATGAATGGTCACCAAAGACCCCGCCTCCCAGAATTGCAGAAAGGGTAATAATGACCAAAACAGAGTCGCCGTTATGCGTAATTCCCAAAGCAATGGGTATCAAAATTCCGTAGGTTCCCCAGGAAGTCCCTGTAGAAAATGAGAGCAGGCAGGCTGTAATAAAAAATACCATGGGTAAAAGGGGCATGGGAAAATTAAATCTTATAAAAACTTCACTAATATATATCCCTGTCGAAAGTAAATCATGACAGACAGATGAAATTGTCCATGCGAGTATCAGTATCAGAAGGGCTGGCGAAATGGACTTGATCCCCAGTCCCATGGAATAAAAAAAATCCTTGATACTCAATAAACGCCTTGGTATATACATTAAAAAGGCAGCAGTTAAAGAGATAAAGGCACCCAGGGCAAGTGCTTTTCCTGCATCATTATTTCCGTAGTAAAACATACCAAAGCCGGAACTAACAATAAGTAGCAGTATCGGCGTAATTAGGTCAAAGATCTTTCCCCTTTCTGAAAACTCCATGCTCCCTATTTCGTCAATCTCTTTGGAAGAGGGTTCTCTTGTTATTATTTTAACCATGGAGCCATAATCGGATTCCTTTTTAATGCAGAGCCAGAAAACCATAAAAATTGATAAAAGGGCGTATAGGTTTAGGGGAATGGTTTTTAAAAATGTTTCAAATCCGCCTGCACCAAGCATGGAAACAACCGCAGCAGCCCAGGAAGAAAGGGGTGCGATAATGGAAACAGGTGCGGCAGTTGTATCAATTAGGTAAGAAAGCTTCTCCCTGGGAATTTTATGCCTGTCGGTAATCGGCCTCATCACGTTTCCAATGCAGAGGCAGCTAAAATAATCGTCTATAAAAAGAATAAGCCCCAGGAAAGAGACAGTGAGCCCTGCTCCCTTTGCGGTTTTAATGCGTCTTATCGCCCATCTTGCATAAGCAGCAGGTCCTCCTGCTCTTGTGATAACCGCTACAAGGGAGCCAAGGAGGGCTAGAAATATCAGCATATCTGCATTGGCGCTTACCTTGTCTATGATTAGTTCCATTGTAAGAGCCATCATCCCAAAGAAACCTGAACCAATGAACAAACTGTAGATCACCGTTCCGCTTAGTATTCCAAGCATTAGTGAAAATATAACTTCCTTTGTTATTACAGCGAGGATTATTGCGATTACAGGCGGCAGTATAGATAGTATACCTGCATTAATGGATTCAAAGGGCATTTTTATTATTGCATAGTATATGAATTAACCGTTAAATAAAAGGGCTAGAAACAATACGATAGTATGATTATCTTAGTATATGGAGTTACTTTCCGCCTCGGATAAAGATATAAAAAAAGCAGCCATGGCGATACAGGAGGGGAAACTTGTCGCCTTTCCTACAGAAACCGTTTACGGCCTTGGGGGAGATGCCTTTAATCTTAAATCCCTTGCACGCATCTTCGAAGTAAAAAACAGACCCCGCTTTGATCCCCTGATTATTCACATAGCAGATCACAAAACACTTTACAATATAATTGATGAAGAAAGCCTGGATGCATTATCCAGAGAAAGGCTTGATATACTAATAAAAAATTTCTGGCCGGGACCCTTAACCCTCGTCCTCCCCAAAAATAAAGCTGTGCCTGACCTTGCAACAGCAGGACTCCCAAGTGCAGCAGTCCGCTTTCCTTCGTTCCCCCTTGCACAAAACTTAATCCGCCTCTCCGGCAGAGCCGGTTTCAGCGGAGCAATAGCAGCCCCCAGTGCAAACCCCTTTGGCTTTCTTTCACCTACCAGGGCGGAGCATGTAATTGCGCAGTTAGGCGATAAAATTGACTATATCATCGACGGGAGCAGTACCAGTGTCGGGCTTGAATCTACAGTGCTGGATATATGCAGGGAGATTCCCTGTATTCTGCGTCCTGGAGGAGTAACAAAAGAAGAACTGGAAAAATTAATCGGCAGTGTAGAAGTTTTTAATGAATCTTTCGGCAATAAACCCCTTGCTTCCCCCGGCATGACAAAGAGCCACTATGCCCCCCGCACCCCGCTTATTCTGCATTCCCCCGGGGAACTCGAAAAAATCCCCGTTAAAGAAGGCGAGGGTAGGCTTTACTTTAAAATGCTTTCTTCCATAGGGGATCTTGCTGAAGCTGCCGCAAACCTTTTTTCCATGCTTCACGAACTGGACTCCCGGGGCTTCACCCTCATCCATGCAGAGATGGTCCCCCAAACCGGCCTGGGTCTTGCAATTAACGACAGACTTAAACGCGCCTCCTCCGCATAAAATTATTCA
>Ga0099364_10011129_pt1 | contig 12316 bp, 4 predicted proteins | sample TergutTh196P3_FD_73070 | JGI IMG/M metagenome (GOLD analysis project Ga0099364, IMG submission 73070) | Microcerotermes parvus P3 segment gut microbial communities from Pointe-Noire, Republic of the Congo - Th196 P3 | ecosystem: Host-associated > Arthropoda: Insects > Digestive system > Gut ... | reverse complement strand
CTCCAGGGAGCGGCCGCCCTTCGTTAAACAGCCCTTCAGCGCGTTTTCGTAGTCTTGGCCCATGGAGTCATCTCCAAACTTGCCGCGCAGGGCCTTGACCAGCAGTTTGCCGCTGTCGTCAGCCCATTTGCTCTCTCCAAGCTCCCACTGGCCAAGTTTGTGCCCGCCCACGCCCAGGAGCACGGCATTGCGATCCAGCTTCACCGCCTGTTCCTCCAAGAGGCCGCAGAAGACCGAGGCAAAGACGTAGCTGCGGGCTATGTGATCGCGTCCGTGGGCCGTGGCATGCTCTGGGCCGGGCCGGTCAAAGGTAAGCTCATGGCGCATATACGGCCCGGAATTGGCCAGGGCCCGCTCCAGGTCTTGCACGGCCCGCGCTGTTTCCTCCCGCGTGGCGTTCTCCTTATTCAGCGTTGTCCAGGCCTGTTCAGCGAGGTAAATGTCATCCTCATTGGTCGCGGGGGCCAAAAGGACGCCGGTGAGAAAATCCCGGCGCGCGGCCTCGTCCTGGGGCAGCTTCGTGCCCGTGGGAGACGGAAAAATTTTCAGCGGGTGGTATTGGTTCAGCTCCTCGGCCAGGCCGGGGAACAGGCTTCCCAGGCAGTCGCGCGTGGCTTTGGGAATCATGGACAAGTCGCCCCGGAAGGGTGGTATTTCCCGGCCCGGGGCTATTTGCCCCACCAGGACGTAAGACAGGGCGTAAAGGCGGGCCGCAAGTAAAGGCTCATTCGGCTCCTTCCAGCTATGGTCGCGTATAAGGCCCATATGCCCCAGGACCGCCATTTGTTCCGGCCGAAGGAGAAGCCGGCCCAGTTTTTCCAGCGCGTCCTGGCCGCCCGGGCCGGCTTTCAGGAGGGGCAAGCTAAGGAAGACCATGCGGTTAAACTCCGCGGCAACGTCATCCATCTCATTGATCTCGTTTCCCTTCCCTGCCAGTTCGCCAAGGGTTCTGCTCAGTTCGGGATTGATGCTCTTGACAAATTCCCCCAGCTTATTGGCCACCTCAAAAGGCGAAGGTTCCGGCTCCATCCCGGCCAGGCCGCGCAGGGCCGGCCCGAACTCTTTGACTCCGTTATAGATAAGGAGCATTTCATCCGCCGAACGCAGGTTCCCGGCGGACAACACCCAATTGGTGAAGGAGGGCTCTTGCGAGGGCAGCGAGGCCAGCGAGTTCAATAATTCGGCCTTGAGCTTAAGCACGGGGGTGAAAGACTCTTCAAAGGCCCGGCGCACCAGGTCATTCTCCAGCTTGTTCGGGTTCATCCCCTTGGGCATAGTCTCGGGATTATTCCGCCAGCTCGCCACCTGGGCCTGGAACCCTATAAGGGCATTCTCCAGGGCCTTGCCCCCCAGGCCCTTCAGCAGGTCTTTAGTCGGCCCCGGCAATTTGGCAAAGGGCCCTTGAGGTTTTTCCAAGAGTTCCCCTATGGCCTCTCGGGGATTGGCCGTAACGGAATCGACCAGTTTTTTCACCAGGCCGGCGTGGCTATGCCCCTTGACGAATTTTTCGGATTTCCCACGAGCCTCGGCCTCGGCGGCCATTTCATTAGTGTGCCTTTGACTGGTAATTATGGTTAACGGTATTCCGTTGTCTTGGCTGAACTTTTTCAAGGCCTCTTTTGCGGCGCCATCTGGAAGCATACTATCCAACACGCGTATTTCCTTGATATCCCGGCTGGGGACCACCCCCCCCTGGATTTGGGCTTCAATATATTGGGCGCCGCATAGCCTAGCCTGGCCCTTGCCGCTCTCGGTAAAATGGGCCATGGAACCCACCGTGGGCCCTTTCATGCCCGGCAGGAGGCTTTCCAGGGAATCCCAGGTGGCGGTGCGCCCCCGGGCCGACTCCCGGTCGCCGAAGGCGGCTATGAGCGCGGCTTGGAAGGTGTTCCCTTGATCATCGGTCATTTGTTTACGGACCACCTCTGGCGGGGGATAGTTGAAGGCGCTGATATCCCCCGGCCCATTCTTGGACTGGTTATCAAAATACCCCTCCATGGCCTTGCGCTCCGGCGAATCCACGTTTTGCAGGGCCTGGGCCAGCGCAAGGGGAATTTTGGGCGGGTTTCCCTGGGCAAGGCTCACCAGGCTGAGGTAAAAATCATTCCGCCGCTTCTGGGTGAAGAAGGTGGGTATGTTATAAAAGGTGTCGTCCACGGTGAAGGTGGAACGCTGGGCCACCTCGGGCTTGAAAACGATTACCAAAGCCCCGTAAGAACCGGCCGCGCCGGATTCAAGGCCGCTCAGGTTCAGTGCCCCGTAGGCGGGATGGGCATCGGGCTGGGGCGCCTGGCCTTTGTAGAGTTCCGGGAAGACCTTTTGCTCCACCGAATCCCGAACCTCCGTATAGGTTTCGCCCTTGGGGAAGATGCCCTGGGCGTGCAGATGATAAATGTTTTCCACCCGCTGGTGGGGCTGGTTCGCTATGGAATTGATGAAGAAACCCACATCCACGTTCTGGGTGAGTTCCGAGGAACGCATGAAGTCGCCTATGTCCTTGGGCGAAATTCCCCCCAGGTCCCGCGCTTGCAAATCCTTGACAAAGCCCTTGGGCAATGTTTCGCGGGTGTTGGCCCCCTGGGCCCCCCTTTCCACCATGATTTTCAGATTGGCCGAGGACATATCGGGCGCGCCGCCCGGCCGGGGCGCACCGTTCTCGCGGGGTTCATTCACCAGGGGGGCGAAGGCGCCCGAAAGGGGGGGGAGGTTTTGCGCCCCCGGGATGTTTTCGCCCTTGGCCACGCGGTCGCTCACCTCCTTGAGCACCAGGCCCTGCACGTCAAAAAGGGCCATGGCCGCCGCCCAGGCATCGTCGCCGCCGGCCTCGCCTTCGTATTTGAGGGCGGTCAGGAGGAGATCCATCTCCATGCTCATGAAGCTCTGGTATATGGCGGAAAGCTCATTATTGCTCAACTTTTCCACCAGCGGGGCAAAGGCCCGCAAATTCCGCTCCAGGGGGGAATTTTTCGGGCCCGTGCCGTTCGTTTGCTCATTCAATTTTCCAAGGGCGTCCAGGCGCTGGCAGTGTATGCCCAGGGCCTTGAGATGGCCCAGGAGCGCCCCGGCATCCAGCTTGCCGCCCGGGCGGCCCAGGGCCCGCAGGGCGTTATTTCCGCACTGGTCGATTCCTCTTTTGCCGCTGGCCACTTGCGAGGCCCTTCTGAACCCGGCAAAGGGGATTTTTGCGGCCCGGATGGCATCAAGCCTGATGGGCTCGCCCTGCCCCAGCCGAACCTGGTGGTCGCCGAACACGCCCACCTTTTCGTCCACGCCCCGCTTTAAAAGCTGCCTCTGGACCTCTGGGTTGGCTTTGATCGCCGTGGTAATGGTCATGGTAAATCCTTTTCTCGTCATCTGTCGGCTAATCTAGCTCGCCCCTACTCTAATTCCACGGCTCCAGCTCGGTTGGGTAGTATGAGGTATTTATGGCAATATCATCGAGGTCTTCGTCCATAAAATTCATCCCCCTTTGGGCGCCCTGGCCGGAGGCGGAGAATTTGGCCCAAACATCGTTGAGTATGCCGTCGGCCATAAGCGCGACAAGGGCCTGGAGTTCCCCCCCGGTGGCCGAACTTATCTTTCCCTGGCCTTTTTTTTGTTCTTGGGAGACCCGCTTCAACAAAAGCTCGATTTCCTCCTCATCGCGGAACTTGAAGTCTATGGCTCTCGTGGCAAGATCCCCCAGTTTATCCAGTATTGTGTCCCGCAAGGCGGGGGCAGCCCCGGCCCACATTTTCTTGAAAGCCGGGGGCATCCCACCCAGGCCCTGGTCAAGCCCGTTCTTAAGTATTTCAGCGCCGGTCCAGGCGGGTTTTGTGCTTAGGATATCCTTGTTTTCGTCGAACAGCTTCGTGAGCTTATCCGTAGCCTTGATCTTGGCGAAAACCTCCAGCCTGGAGGGGGGCCTGACCTGTTGTTTTTCAGGAGAGGGCTGGATAGAGTCGGGGTTATAGAGGGCCTCAAGCATCACCGGTATCCGGTTTTTGGCTTTGTCGCCGCCGCTGGAGGAATTTTTCCAGACTTCCCCCAGTTTAAGGGTCGCCAGGCCCCCGATCAGTTTCATAAGCTGATCCCCGGTATTGGCGCTTACGCCGCCCGGCTTCTTGGCCTCGTCTTCGGCTTTTTCCAAAATACCACCAAGTGTTTCATCAAATCTAAACTCATTCAGCACCCCGTCCCTTAGTCCCATCTCTACTCGCTCCAACTGGGAGTTTCCGGAATATAGTATTTTTTTGAAAAGCGGGTCCTTCTGGTTCGCCCCCATCCAGGCCAGTTCAAACGCGTTGCGCTTCAGCTCGGAGAGGTCGGGGGTGGGCTTTAAAAGATTCACGACCTGGCCGAGGGTGGCTTCAACCCTGGGCCAGCCTTCACCGCATTGGGACAAAAATTTATCCAGCCTGGCCCCATCGGTCTGGCACAGCCCCTGGGCCGGGTCAAAGACCCAAAAATTGTCCCCTTCCCGGAAAATTCCCATGGCCTTGCCCCCCCCCTTCACATCGGGGTCAGAGGCGCTGAGGACGGCGAAGCCGCCCCTGGGGCTCAAAGAATCCCGCACCCAGCCGAAGCCCTGGGCGCCCTCGCCTTTCAGCACGGCGGGCTTGTGATAGTTGGAGGAACCGTCAAAGAAGACCCGCTTGGCGGGGTCGTTCTGAATATTCACCGTTAGCTGCTGGACGATCAGCTTTTCGGACAATGTGTTGGTAACATACCAGCTGACCCCCTCCCCTAGGGGTTTTTTTTCCGCCAATTCCTTTTGGTGATCCTGGCAGGCTTTCATGTCCTTGGGGAGGCTGGCGAGGGCTTTTCCTCCCCCCATCAGGTTCCCCAGCCACATGCTTACCGCCGCCTCGGAACCTTTGGCCTGGTCATGGCCTTTAAGGCTCCAGGGCTGCATTACCGCGGCCAGGGGCCCTTGCGGAACCCCCTGGTTTGGCGGCTGCTGGATGTTGACCTGGTTCGGCGGCTGCGGCCCCCCCTGGTTCGGGGGCTGGGCCTTGGCCTTGTTTGCCTTTTTTTCCAGCTTCCTGATTTTATCCCCTATATTTTTTTCAACCACAAAGTTCGTTTTGTACTTCTGGGGAGGCTCCGCCAGGGCGCGCTTGACCGCTTCCGGGGTGTCATCCTCCTCCCCCGGCACGGCATCCCGGCCCCGCACCAGAAAATCCACCCGCACATTCTTCACCGAGGGCTCGATCCGGGGGCCTTCGCCCACCATCGGCGGCCCCAGCTTGACATCAACGGCCACCTCGTACATCACGCGCTCTATGCCCATAGAAGCCGTCTGATCGATAAAGAGAGGCCCATCGCTGAAATTGCTTTTTGTGGATTTGCAGTAAGACGCGGTGATTCGGTAAAGGCCGCTCTTGCTGTCCAGGGTTTCAATGCGAACGTCATTATTCTCTCCATCCCTCAAGGAAAAATTATTCAAGACGCGCTGGTAGAAATAATCCGCCGCATCCGGGCCGAGCCGTCTTTCCAGGCCGGTCAACAAGGCTTGCATGAAGGTGCTGCCCGCCAATTTCTGGTTCGCGATTTTGGAAAGGGTTTCGGCCGTATAGGCATCTGGAAAGCGGTTTTTAAAATCCGTAAATGAGGCGCCGGTCTTATTGGGGTGATGATAGATTCCGTCCACATATACCCCGTCGCGGCCATAGTCCACTACGAACGTGCCATCCAGGCCGCTGTCAACGCCGCCCGGTACGCTCCCCCCACCATAGAGACCACCATAGAGGCTCAAGGGCTTGATCATACCTTTCGCTACGTCATTGGCAATATGGTTCTTGATGTCCCCCATGGCCTTGGAGAGGAATACGTTCGCCTTTTTCAGCAGGCCGAGGCCCTTAATCTCTTCCTGGATTTTGCCTATGTAGTATTGCTGGACTTCCTTGTCATTCTTCAGGGCCTCAGGGAGGCTGCCGATAGCCCCCCCCAGGCCGGGGGGGACCTCCCCCGCTCCGGGGGTAATATAAACCCAAACCCCGCCCTGGAGTTCCCGCTGGCGGGCCACGGAGAGATCGCGCTGGCGGATGTTATCCGGGTTCAGGCGGGCCTGGGTTTCCTTTTCCAGGGCCTCATTGCCGATAAGGCCCCCCGGGCCCATGGCCTTTTGGATTAGGAGGCAGGGATGGAAGGCGTGTTCCGCCTTTTTTCCGAAGCCCGGGGCATGATGGGCAAGGCCGTGGATAAAGTCGCGGTAGGGGCCGCCGGGCCGGGTAAGGATTCTGGCAAAGACCTCATCGCCATGCCGCCCCGCCACTTCCCCAAGCCCCAGGCGCATGGCGGCCAGGAGGGGGGCGCTGAAATCGCCCATGTCCTTGCCCTTGAAGGCTTCGTGGTTTATGAAGTCGGCCTTTATGGAGCCATAGAGGTTATTCATGAGGGTTTCGGCCCCCCGCCAGTGGCCCGCGCCCTTGAGGGCCTCTATGTTTGTGCTGACCAGGCCGGCCATGTTCATGATGGCGGGCACGAATTCCGGCCTGGGCAATTCGCCCAGGTCCAGGCAGGCGCGGATAAAGTCGTTCCGCTTGGCCTCTTTGGCTTCATTCGTCAGGATATTTACACTGAAGCCTTGTAAATACGCATCCGCCTTCTCTCCCAGGGTTTTGAGGTCTTTGAAATAGCCGGCCACCGCCGCGTCGCGGAATTCCCGGATTTTATCCTGGGAGGGATTCTTGCCGCTTTGGGCGATTTCGGCGCTGACGCGCCGTATGACGCCTTCCTTAAGGCTCTCGTTACCCGTCAGGACCCGCTTAATGGTGTCCATGCTGAAGTGGGCGCCGGGATACAGGGCCCCGGCGCTTTTCCACGCGCCAATAAGCACGCCCGGGCCGTCCGGGCCCTCCAGGTCCAGGAGGGGTTCGGCCATCTGGCGGGCCGATTCCATACGGCTGTTGTGTTCCTGCAACAGGCGGCTTTCTTCCCTGGCCGCGCGGACCAGGTCAACGACCATGCGGGTGGTTAAGGGTTTGCCCTGGGCCAGGTGCCCCGTAAGGGCGTATTTGTTGGTGAGCATATCGGCGAAGGCGTCTCCGTATTCGGCGCGCAGGCTCTTCAAAAATGCGCTCATGGCGTTTCGGTTGGCTTCCTGGCTGCTTTCCTTCCCGGCAAAGAACACCTTGTCGTTTTCGACCCTAAGGTTATCGGACCCGATTACCTTGAAAGTATCAGTGGCCCTGATGTAGAAATTGTTCAAGTTGATGGTCATATCGTCCTCCGTTGCCCTGGCCTGAGCCCAGGCCGGTGAATTTTTTAAGGAATGTCCTTTTCCAGGCTGTGTTATGAATTTATGGTATTGAGGAGGCGAGGTTCTGTCTATCACCCTCACCCCATCACCTGTTGTGCGTTTGTTGTTTTTTTTGCTAAAACAACTCGACCGGAACGCTGACAGTAAATGCAGCGGCTGAGGGCAGGATGCGAAGCCATCCGTCAGGGCCTTTTAGCTGGATTTCTGCGTTGCTTCGCTCCTCACTCAAACCTCGCTCATGTCCTTTTGCGGCGCTTTTTCCGGCCATAGGTAAGGATATAGAGCAGGCGGGAGGCGTCTTCCAATGAAACCGCCTTCCGGGACAGTTCCTGGGAGGATTCGAGGGTCTGGCCGGCGGCTTCCTCGTTCTTCAGAACCGCAGCATTTAAGTCGTTCATGGCGGCGTTGACCGCGCCCAGGGCCCCTTCCTGTTCAAGGGCGGCCGTTCTGATCAATTCGACCTGCCCGGCTACTGTCCGGACAGCGGATTCGATGTCCAGAAAGTTCGCCTCAAGCTTGTTTTGGGTGACATGGCCTTCCTCGACCCGCCGCACGGTCTCGTTGATCAGATCTTCGGTCTTCCTGGAGGATTCCGAGGTCCGTCCGGCCAGGCTGCGCACCTCGTCGGCCACCACGGCAAAACCCGCCCCGGCCTCGCCGGCCCGGGCCGCCTCCACGGCGGCGTTGAGAGCCAGGAGGTTGGTCTGGAGGGAGATGGCCTCAATATCCTTGAGGATATTGATTATCTCCGAGGTGGCCCCGGAGATGCCGGCCATGGCCGTGTTCATGCCGGCCATGGCCGCCCGCCCGACGGCGACTTGGCTGGTGGCTTGCCTCATGGCCTGGCCGCACTCCGCGGCGGCCAGGCTGCTGGAATGGATCTGCCCGGAAATCGCGCCTACGGATTTTGAAGTATCGGTTATGGAACGGGATTGGCTGCCGGCGCCGATCTCCAGGGATTCCGCCGTCCTGGAGACGGTTTCGGCCACTGTTTCGATGTCGATGGATTCCTTCAGGAGGCCATCCACTATGCCGCCCAGCCGCCTGATGGTCCTCAAGACGGAAAGTACAATGACGGCCAGGGCGATGAAGACGAGGACGAGGGAGACGGCCAGGGCGAGGGAAAGGTTCCTCATCTCGCTTTGCTGCTCCAGGCTGAGTTCCCGCCCCCGGGCCAGGGCGCGGTCGCTTGCGGCGTGGAGCCTGTCGTCGGGGATGAGGACGGCCACCCCGAAGAGGGAGGCTATGTCTTCGGCGAACAAGGAGTATCGGCGTTCTTCGAAGGTCACCGGCGCGTACCGGCGCCGGCCCTGGCCGGGGCCGGCGGAGAGGGAGGCGAGTTCCCGCCGGAAGGGCAGGTGGTCCAGGGTCCTGGGGGGCATGGTCCCGGGGTTTTCCGGGGGGGCCCAATCCTGCCGGCCGGGCGCGGCCAGTATCTCCCCGCTGGCCAGACTGTAGGCCAGGGCCAGGCTCCCTTCGGGCAGGCGGGAGACGATGGCCGCGACGGTGCTGTCCAGAACGGCAAGATCAAGGTCTATGAAGGCGACGCCCAAGACGCCCGTGCCGGGGAGGTTGACGGGGGCCGTGGCCGAAATCATGAGGGTGTTGTTCATATCCTCCAGGTAAGGCGGCGTCCAGTTGACCTTTTCGGGCAGGGGGACGGACCGGTCGTGACTGACCGGCACGGAGGTCAGGTAGTAGAGGAGCCGTATCTCGTCCTCCTGGCCGGCGGAGAGTTCTTCGGGGGAGGCCGGGGCGTCTCTTTCCCTTTCGATGGCGGGAAGGTCATCGTAGTCCAGGCCCCCCTCCTCCCGGTAGGCGTAGGGGAGAAAGTAGGGGATGTGCCGGGAGAAGGCCTGGTGCTCGAAGGAGGCGCCGGCGCCGAAAGCGATGGGGAATCGCTTTTCCATTAGGTTGATGATGAAACGTTTCACCTCCCCGCGGGCCAGCTCGGCCGCCCTGGAGGATTGCCCGGCCAGGGCGCTCTGGGCGCTGAAGAAGTCGGCGGCCAGAAGAGTGACCTTTTCCGCGGCCCCGATAAGGTCCTTAAGTTCGGTAATGCCCAGGGAAATGGAACGCTCCATGCGTTCGTCCTCACCCAGGCGAATGGTCTCGCCCATGTCCCCGGCCAGCTCTTCCGAGTGGAGGCGGATGTTGTCGCCCATGGTTCGGGCCATGTGCCAGCTAAGGCCCATCTGAAGAAAAACGATGGCGGCCAGGGCGCACAGAAGCGTCATAAGGTAGGTTCGAAGCCCCATGGTTCGGCCTTGCATATTCCGTCTCCTTTTCAGGCCTTGTTATTGCCGACCGGCGGCCTGGGCAGATAATATTTGGTCAACAGCTCGAATAACCGGATGAACCTAAATTATTAACGGCCGTGTGGTATAAATTGTTCAAGTTGACGGTCATCATACTCTCCTTTATCCCGGCCTGAATTTTGCTGGCGAATTTTTTTATGGGCTGATTTTTGGTCTATTATTAGAATGAAAATCGGTAAAAACAAGGGCTGCCGGGCGTTTCAGAGGGAGAAAAGGAGATATTTGTAAAACTATTTTTAGAAAAAGGGGCCGGGTAGTATCTGAGGGTGATGGCCCGGCTCCTACCCGAGAGGCCGGCTTCGCCGGCCTTTTAAATTACGGGCACCTCTAAAAATTTGAGCAGAAGAAGTAGTGAAGAAGTGATAAAACCTAAATTCCCGGAAAAATTATGGTTCATCCGGTGAATGCGTACGCGACGATTGGCGAGGCTTTAAGTGTTTATGAGCAACCTGCCTTTTGAAGGAACCCCGGAGGAGGTTTTAGGAAGCTTGCCCATTCACTTTCAAGGCACCGGACCATTTCTCTCCATCATCAATGAATACGCCGCAATTGTTACTCCAGGGTTCGAAATCCTGCTGACGCAGGAGCAGAGCCGCGCAAAAACAGGAAAAAAGGCAGACCGTAGGGCTTACGCATTAAAATATTGAGCGGCCCGCGGGGCGGCTTTGTGAATGGGGAAGGTCAGCGTTCAAGGTCGGCGGCCAGCCGCTTCACTTCTTCAATAGGCAGGGCGGTCAGTCTGGCGACGGTTTCCACAGGCATTTTTTCCCGCAGTGCATTCCGGGCGACTTCCAAGAGGCCCTTTTGCTGCCCTTCCAAGAGGCCTTCCTGCCGCCCTTCCAAGAGGCCCTTTTGCCGCCCTTCCAAGAGGCCCTTTTGCCGCCCTTCCAAGAGGCCCTTTTGCTGCCCTTCCAAGAGGCCCTCCTGCCGCCCTTTGCTATACGCGCCCTTTTGTCTATCCGCCTCATCCCTGCGGGCCTTCTCTTCATATTCAGCCAAACGCCGGGCTTCCTCATCCGCGCTGAGGTATTGGATAACTCCCCAGGCTTCAGCTATCGCGGGTCTTGTTTGCGCTGCCATTTGAAATTCCTCCACTGTTTTCGCCCCGAAAAAAAGCATCCAGTTGGCCAGGGGCGTATCGTCGGCCCCTCGCGCCTTTTGCACCTCAAGAACATTTATTTCCAATGAATCAGGGTAGCTGATTTTCGCCCTCTCATCATACAGGCGGAACCTTAAGTGATATTCATTGGTCTCTTCAAACAGAACCGGATATGAAATCAAGATGCTTACGGCGCGATTTATTTTGTCATAGTCGTCGCCCGACAAAATCTGGTCGGTCAGAAGCCTTGCGTTATAGTAGAGCATTCGCTTACATATGGAGGGTTGAGGCGCCACCTGGAGCTCCACGTCAATGGCGCCGCCGCTTTTTGTGGTGACCCGCAAGTCGAGAATGCCGAGCTTGTCTTTTTTGTGCTTTCTTAAGAGGTGAGGGTCAACCACGCGGATATCCTGGTACTCATCTTCCGGCAAATCAAGCACCGACTGCAGGAAATCAGACAGAACCCGGATATTCCCGAATATGCTCTTGAAAACAACGTCATACTTGGGCGAAAGCGGCGTCAATTCCATTTGTCCGGCTCTCCTGGTCAATTGGACAAAGAATAACGCATAGTTGCTGAAAATTCAAGGCGGCGGCAAAACCGGGGGAGGAAAGACCTCCCCCTTTTAAACAAAGGCAGAAGAACCCTACGGAACGCAGACGACCCGGCGGGCGCTGCCCGGGTCGTCGTAGTTGAGGAGGACGCTGCCGCCGTAGTCGTCGAAGAGCCACGAGCCGCCCGGGAAGTCTGCGTGCGCCGTGCCCGTCCAGTAGCGGTAGCTGGGCAGGCCACTAGACGGGTCAGTATGAGCCCAGGGCGTTACCGACGGATAATATGACCCACTACCAGTAGCGGTGATAGTCCCAACACTGTCTATGGTCACTGATAAAGATGGAAGTGGGGAAGGAAGGGTAGGCGCATTATCTATCCTCGGCAGTTTGCCGCCATGACTTGCACAATAGTCATTCGCATTGCTCCAAGTCATGCCAGATGCGGTAGCGCCGGTCAAATAATAAGGAGGGCTGCCGGAACCCTCCGGAATCCTTCCCACCCTGAATACGGTTGACGGGTCGGATTGGCCGCAACTGTCCGCTACCGCTCTCAGGCGTACATTACGGGCCAGGTAACCGTTGTTATCCAAGGTGGAACCGGATTGCCCGGTGAAAGTAAAAGAAACTTGACCTTGACCCCCGGAAACCACGCCGGTTGCCGCTAACAGCCAAGCCGCCGTGTTAGAGGTGCCGGTCAGAGGCTGAGTCTGCGCCATCAATCTTATGACCGTTCCATCCGATGCGTGGTCGGTTGTACCTTGCTGCATAACCTCATATACGACCTGCAGGGTGCTGCCGGAAGGCAAATCCGGGATCGGGATCGGGATAGGAGGGGTGGTGGGAGGGGGGGAAACCCAGGTTATGGTGCAAGGGCAACCGCCAGGCGATGAATCAGGTTCCGTATACAGGTCCAAGGTAACAGTGGTATCGCCCACGGTCACGTTCACCGTGGTCTGCCCGGCCGGGCCGGGGGGCGGAACCGCCAGGAAGCTCACCTGCCCCTGGTCGTCGGACACAAACTCCTTGGTGGGCTGCTTGGCCATATCAAAAATGGTCAGGCCCGGGGTGGTGACGCCCACGGCCGGCGGCGGCTCGGTCTTAGCC
>Ga0099364_10011128_pt1 | contig 12316 bp, 10 predicted proteins | sample TergutTh196P3_FD_73070 | JGI IMG/M metagenome (GOLD analysis project Ga0099364, IMG submission 73070) | Microcerotermes parvus P3 segment gut microbial communities from Pointe-Noire, Republic of the Congo - Th196 P3 | ecosystem: Host-associated > Arthropoda: Insects > Digestive system > Gut ... | reverse complement strand
AAAACGAAAATTTCGATCATTGATCCGGCGTGCGGAGCGGGAACATTTTTGTACAGTGCCGTTGACCGAATCGTCGAAGCGTTTGAAGGAAAAGGTACGAAAACCGAGTCCGTTCTTATCAAGGAATTAGTGGACAAAAACGTTTTCGGTCTGGATATTGCGGAGTTTCCTTTGTTTCTTGCCGAAATGTGCATTCTGCTACGACAATTGCCGTTGATTGTCAATGATCTTTATAACAGTCCCGTCGAAAACAAACTGAAACTCTTTAAGACACGGGACAGTATCTCCGAATTTATCGATACAGGAATTACGTCGCAGGAAACGCCGGTTGACCTGTTCTCACATTTGAAAGAGAGAGCATTGGATTACAATTCGTTTATGCGCGATGACGAGAACTTGACGGAAATGTTGTTGTCAATGCAAAGCAATGGGCAAGATCGATTGCGTTTCGATTATGTCATTGGCAATCCGCCGTATGTCGGATACAATGCGTGTGCAAAACAAGGCATGGATTTTGTAAAGAAAATTCAAGACTCAAAAAACAAATTCAACATGGGTAATGTCTTCGGCGTGAATCTTCATTCCGTACCGGGAAGACCCAAAAAAAATGTGCCGAAGCCTAATTTGTACGCATTTTTTATTGCACTCGGACAGGCACTTCTGAAGTCGGGCGGGAAAATGTCCTTTATCATTCCGCAAAATGTCTTGCAGTCAAGAGATTTGGATGTCGTTCGTTATCATCTTGCAGACGCAATGACTATCGAAAAAATAATCACATTTGAGGCGAATATGTTTATTGGGCGAGGATTGTCCATGAACAAAACGATCCCGACTTCTTCGTTGATCTTTCTCGTTTCAAAAAAATCGCCGAAAGAAAACCATAAAGTCCGCATCGTCAATTATCAACGTTATACTGAAAAGCAGAAAGGAGACTTCGAACGATATTTGAAAAGCCGAAACAAACAGGTAAAGGCTATCGATCAGTCCGAACTTCTTAAACGTTTTGAAAATTGGAATTTTATTACAGAAAACGATAATTTCCTTCCGCTGTTGGAAAAATATAAAGAACATTCGTTGTCGATAGAAGAATACCGTCGCCAAGTTCTTGACGATTATAATGACGTGTGCTTTGACATTGGATACTTGATTGACGAACGAACTTTGTCGGACACGCCGGAATACTATATGTATCCGCATATTGACAAACGTTATTTCACCATTAAGTCGGCAAAGGGATATTGGGCAAAGGATCGGGAAATAAAACTCCTGCGGGCCAATCGAGGGCATCTGTTGCTGTCGATGCGGTATAAAATTCTCTGGCGGTATAACAATCCCAATAAATTTCATTTTACGGACAAAAACGTTATTTCATCTCGCAATAACATCTGTTTTCTCGGTCATAACAACAAAGAAGAATTACTGTTCATATTATCACTCTTTAACTCGCCGCTGAATTGGTTTTTGTTAAATAAATTGCTGCGGGTTGCCAACGAGAAATCCGTCTTAATCGGATTATCGTCCATTAAGGATTACATCCGTATTCCCAAAATCACCTCCAGAAACCAAAAACTGAAAGACAAGATCATTGCCTTAACCGAATCCATGCTCGCTCTCGAAAGCGTAACGCTTCGAGACCTTGTCGACTTTGCCAAGTTGAACGTACAAAAATTCGACACGGTCGGCGTTGAGAAAAATGAATTGGTCTTATCCAACGGCAAAGAATTCCGATTGAAAATCGCGGACGGCAAAGCGAAATTGATACAAAAAGTCGTCCACGAAAAATACAGAGACGACGAATTGCTCACGACGCAATCCATTGCGCTGGCAGAGTTAAAATCGCTTCCTGCCATTGACTTTGACGAACGGGATGCGATCAAAAAAGCAATCGACGATCTCGTGTTCGCATTGTATTTCGACGCTTCCGTTAAAAATGTTGAAAAGCACGAGTTTTATGATTGCGTTAATCCATAAACGAACAGTGGCGTAATCTTACGATTGCAGCTTGATTAAATAGTTGTACCGTAAACGGGGGTAAATTGGTCTTTTGGCTACGGAAATACGCGGGAGTAAATTTCCGTGTTATTTCGTGGCTGAAAAAAAGACCATTTTCATGCCGTTTTTGGTATAGTACAAAGTCATCGAATTGACCTTCATAGAAAAAGGATAAACCACCGTCACCTCCGCGTAGGCGGGGGTGACGAGTATTCACAATTTTAGCCTTGGTGCGGCCCTAGGCCTCCCGCCTTCGCGGGGGTGGCGGGGTTATGAAGTCTATTGGAGGACCGCATGGAATTGTCGGATCCATGCCGGATGTGCGGGCCACGCTGGAGCGGTGACAAAGTTACCGTCCGTTAGGGCGTCGTCCATCGCTATGTCAACATATTCGGCACTGGCGAGAACGACTTCCGTCGCACAGGCAGGATACGCCGAAATTTTGCGCCCATGAATCACTTCCGCCGCCGTGAGCACTTGTGCTCCGTGGCAGATCGCCGCAATCGGTTTGCCGTGCTCCGCAAAGCGTTGGACGATTTTAAGCACTCGCTTGTCCAGCCGGATATACTCCGGTGCTCGACCACCGGGAATGAGCAAACCGGCATAGTCGTCGGCGTTCACGGCATCGAAATCGGCGTTCAATGTGAAGTTGTGTCCTGGTTTCTCTGTGTAGGTCTGATCGCCTTCAAAATCATGGATCGCGGTTTTGATCGTTTCGCCTTTCTTCTTGTTCGGACAAACGACATCGACGGCGTAGCCGAGAATTTGGAGCGATTGGAAGGGAACCATCAATTCGTAATCTTCTGTAAAGTCGCCTGTCAGAATCAGGATTTTTTTCATAGTAATCGTGGAGTAGAGGAATAAGTTTCAACCGCAAACTTCAGTGTGCGGCAATCATTGTTTCGGGAAAAAACCAGTGGCTGATCGATGGGGCAAGCGAACTCCTAAAAGTTTGGGGAATTATGTCGTTGAGGCGGCTGGACAGCGAAGTACCGGCCAAATTTTACCCAGGGCGGCGGCGACTACGTCGTAACGCTCCGGCCTTTCAGGCCGAATTCCCAATCTTACAAAACGACCGCTTTATGATGGAGCATAGTGTAGTAATTTTTCCCATTCATGTCAACAGTCCGTCGTCAAGTTCCCCATCTTCCTTTTTTAATGCGGAAAGTGTGAAAGATTTTCTGAATTCTTTCGCATTCCTTTCCGCCATTTTCGCTCCTTTCGCATTGAAAAAAGAAGCTTGACGACGGACTGCCCAAAACGCCTGTTTCCTTCTTTCCCACTTTTTTCCCTCCGTTCTTCGTGTTATACTTCCTCGGTAGCCTTCGGCCAACGAACGAGCCGTTGGCATTTTTCCAAGTTCTCTCCAGGAGTCAGATACCATGAAAGAGTGTTGTTGTAAAAATCGTTCGACCGTTGTTACGAAAGACAATGTCGGCAAAGTCTATCAACAGGCAATGGACGCCGGCGACGGCATTCTGCGTCTCATTCCGAACTGGGTGCCGCGGAGTTTCCTTCATCCGGGCAAACGGATCAAATTGGCACCGACCGATTGGTACGCTCTTGGCATTCACCGCGGCGGAATCGACGAACGCTGGTTCGGCAGCACCACAGAAGCCGCCAACGATAACCGGGCCGACGACGAAGGACTCAGTTACGTCAAATTCAACGGCAAGAAATTCCTGTTGCGGGATGCCGTCGCCGAAGGCCAGGCCGCCGTCGTCGGAGAGAAAATCTGGAAGAAATACAAACGTTGGCCGGTCTACTCCAAATTTTTCGACAACGCCGGACCGATTCCGCATCACATGCACCAGATGTCGGACCACGCCAAAAACGTCAATCAGGAAGGCAAGCCGGAAGCGTATTATTTCCCGCCGCAATTGAACGCCGCCGAGAACCATTTCGACTATACCTTTATGGGCTTCGAACCGGGCACGACCAAGGCCGATGTCCGAAAATGTCTCGAAAACTGGAACAAAGGCGACAACGGTATTCTTGACCTTTCAAAGGCTTATCGACTCAAACGGGGCAGCGGCTGGGTGATTCCCGCCGGAGTGCTCCACGCACCGGGTTCGCTTTGTACCTACGAACCGCAATGGGGCTCCGACGTCTTCGGGATGTTCCAATCGCTGGTCGAAGGCCGTCAGGTTCCGTGGGACCTGCTCGTCAAGGACGTTCCCAAGGACAAGCACCAAGACCTCGATTACATCATCGGAATGCTCGATTGGGACAAGAACGTCGATCCGAACTTCAAGGATTCGAACTACCTGGAGCCGATCCTCGACAAACACGCTTCCGGCGACGGTTATTGCGATAAATGGATCACCTACGGCAAGGTCGACGGCAAGCAACTCTTCTCGGCGAAGGAACTGACCGTGATGCCCGGCCATAAATGTACGGTCAAAGACCCCGGTGCCAGTTCGTGGATTTTCGTTCAAGGTTGCGGTAAGATCGGCAAACTGACGGTCGAAACGCCAGTGATGATCCATTACGGCGAGGAGCCGAACGACGAAGTCTACGTTACGGCGGAAGCCGCCGCCAAGGGTTTCGTCGTCGACAACACCGGCAGCGAACCGCTCGTCGGACTCCGCTACTTCGGACCGGATGCCCATTCAAAAACCCCACAAATCGGAGACCACAGGAAGTAGTTAGTAGTTAGTAGTTAATAGTGAATAGTGAAGACGCAAGCGATTGTCAATGCCTTTACTATCCACTATTAACTATTCATTATTAACTATTCACTATTAACTATTAACTCCTATGGCTTTTCTTCGCACCCCTGAGAATGTTGTTTTCGAAAAGAGGATTTTTACGATTCCTTCTGCTTTGACGCGCGTTGGGCGTTTGCCTGATTGCGAGGTTTTTCTCGACCGCGCAGGTGTCAGTCGGGAACACGCCCGGATTACACTGGACAAGGACGGGTATCATCTCGAAGACCTCAATAGTCGCAACGGAACCTTCGTCAACGGCCTTCCGGTGACGGACCCGGTACTGTTGAACGAAGGCGACGTTCTACGGTTCTGCGATTTTGAACTGATTTTCTCGGCAGGCGAACCGGAACGGATCGCCAATCTGCCGGTAACTCGTGAGAAAACACGCCAGGCCTTTGTTTTTGACGACTGCGACGACGAATCGTTTACGGTCAAATCGCAGATCAAGTTGGCCGACAAGAAGCCGACATTGACCTCGGCGAACGCCGCCGTCAAACTGCAAGCGATGATCGATATCGGACGCCACCTCGGTGCCGCCGTCGACGATGTTTTGGATCAGTTGCTCAATAACCTCTTGAAAATCTTTCCGCAGTCGGACTTCGCTTGTATTTTGCTCAACGACAAGCAGACCGGGCGACTCGAACTTAGGGCGTACAAACACCGCGCACCGGGACATCAGGAGCAATTCCGGGTCAGTCGCACGATCTTGGAGAAAGTCGCCGTGTCAAAGGCTGCAATCCTCTCCGACGACGTTGCCAACGATTCCCGATTCGATCCGAGCGAAAGTATCGTCAATTACAATATTTACTCCATTATGGCAGCGCCGATTATGGACTACGACCAATCGGAAGTCCTCGGTGTCATCCAAGTCGATTCCCGATCCAGAGGCCAAAAGTTCACCTACGAAGACCTCGACTTGCTCGTCAGTTTGGCGTATCAGGTTGCCGTCTCGTACCAGAATGCAACGCTTCAGGAAATTGCGGTTCATGAACGGGTGATGGAGCGGGAAATGAACATTGCCCGCAAAGTCCAGATGGGTCTGTTGCCGACGGAACCGCCAAAAGTTCCCGGTTATGGGTTCTTCGATTATTACCAAGCGGCAAGGCATCTCGGCGGCGATTATTACGATTACATTCCGTTGCCGGATGGACGCTTGGTTTTCACTCTCGGCGACGTTTCCGGGAAAGGGGTTTCAGCCGCTCTTCTGATGGCGAAACTTTCCGCAGAGGTTCGATACGGTTTGCTCATTGAATCGTCGTTCGGCGAAACCGTCAAACGGCTCAACCGTAGTTTTTCGGAGAGCCGCTGGGACAACCGGTTCATCACGTTCTTTTTCGGCGTACTGGACCCGAAGACGCATGAAATCCGGTATTTCAATGCCGGGCACATGCCGCCGATACTCGTTTCACCGGACGGTACGACACAATTACTCGGCGAGGACAAAATCGGCTTGCCGCTGGGCGTGATGGAGGATTCGGAGTACGAAGAGAGTTGTCTGACCATCGACAACGGACAGAACCTCGTGGTTCTTAGCGATGGCATCACCGATGCGATGAATGCTCAAGAACAGTATTTCGCGATGCGTGGCGTCCTTGATCACATCAAGCAATCGCGTACGCCGACCGTCGTCGAATTCGGCCAAAACCTGGTCAATGCCGTCCAAAGCTTCGCCGGTCGAACGCCGCAAACCGACGACCAAAGCCTGCTCATCGTCGGACGACGGGATGGGGGGTAGGTGTCCTACAACCGAACGTCAAACTCCAGAGAGCCGGGGACTGTGTCCCCGGCGTGTCCCACCAGTATCCCTGTGAGTACCATACCAAACGATCTCAGTCAAATGTTCAACAGTCCACAAACCTTGGGGCCTGGGGAAACCTTAGGAGCTTGGGGCGACGAACCGGTCGTCTCCCTCAAGCCGGATATGATGCTTGCGAACCGCTACCGCCTCATCGAGGAGATCGGACGCGGCGGAATGGGCGTCGTCTGGAAAGCCGAAGAAAGAACAGCGGAACGAAATGTCGTACTGAAATTCGTTCCGCACGAAATCAAAAACTTTGCCGACGGCGTGGAACAATTCAAGGTGTCGTTCAAAACGATTCACGAGTTACAGCATCCGCATATTTGTCCCGTTTATACGCTCGAAGAAGATTTGTCGCTCGGCTGTTACCACGTGATGAAATGGCTGGACGGCGAAACGCTCGACCAATACGTCAATCGTACGGTCGGCAAGCGTCAACCGCTGCCGTTCGATGAAGTGTTACGAATATTGAGCCCCGTTGCGGAGGCATTGGATTATGCGCACAACAATCGGATCGTTCATCGGGACATCAAGCCATCGAACATCTTCCTTGTTCTTGATGAAACGAAAAACATTAAAACCGTCCAGGTGATTGACTTCGGTTTGGCGTCGGATATTCGCAGTGCGTTGTCGCAAAAGTCACAGGTGTCGCAGACTCAATTGCGTTGGGTGGGCACACCGCTTTATATGGCGCCGGAGCAATGGCGTGCGGAACCGTTGTCGGAATCGACGGATCAATATGCGCTGGCGGCGGTGGCTTATAAATTATTGTCCGGTTATCTGCCTTTCGACAGCGACAACAGTGAGCTGCTCCGAATGGCGGTTACGCAGGACCCGCCGAAACCGATTCCGACAATGCCGGAACACGTCAATGGTGCGTTACTGAAAGCATTGGCAAAAGATGCCGGGCAACGCTTTGAAACCTGTACAGAATTCATCGCCGCCCTCAGCGAAGCGGTTGTTCACAGAGCCCCTGGCGTAAGCCAGGGTCCCCCCACCCAGAAGGCGGGCGACCTAATGGTCTTGCCGATCAAACTCTTTGAAACCTGTACAAAATTCATCGCCGCCCTTACCGGAGCGGTTGTTCACAGAGCCCCTGGCATAAGCCAGGATCCCCCCGACAGGAAAGCCGGCGATCGAATGGTCTTGCCGATCAAGGGTGTGGAGTATGCCTTCCGTTGGTGTCCGGCAGGAACATTTTTGATGGGGACGATATCTGAAGACCTGCGTAGAGTAACATTGTCCCAAGGTTTTTGGATGCTTGAGACACAGGTGACGCAGTCGATGTGGGAAAGTGTGATGGGGTACAATCCCAGTATTTTCAGAGATAGCGTAAGTCTTCCAGTAGAGCAAGTATCCTGGTACGATTGTCAGGAGTATATCAAAAAGTTGAATACTCATTTAGCCGGTACTCCGGGTTCTGATTATCGTTTTTCGTTGCCGACGGCGGCACAGTGGGAATATGCTTGCCGAGCGGGGACGACGTCGGCGTATCATTTTGGTAACACGTTGGATGAAAATCAGGCGAACTTCAGTCGCAACATTGGCCGGACGTGCGAAGTTGGTCGTTATCCGGCGAATGCTTGGGGATTGTATGATATGCATGGGAATGTTTGCGAGTGGACTTTGAGCAGAAATAGATGGAGCGGAGAGAATGTTGCGCTATTTCTGTTTTTTTCTGTAATCACTTGTGGAATACCATTGTTATGGCTGCTGTTCAGCTTTAATGATCGTCAGACTCGTGGGGGGTCTTGGATATCCTATTTCGACCATTGCACGTCGGCGTACAGTTATACGCAATCCCGGAGTCGCCGAGATTGCGACCTCGGCGTCCGCCTTGCCTTGGTTCGCGTTGAGTAGACAGAACCCGCCACAGAGCCCGACGCGTAAGCGAGGCAATGTGCGAGAACAAGCGGATGCCGGTTCCCTGGCTTACGCCAGGAACTCCGTGGGGGGCCAGGGGCTCCGTGGGGAGTTCCTCGCTTACGCTGCGGCTAACTTTTGAATGGACAACCTCCTGATATTCCATGAACGCCCAATTGCCTGACTCCGGCGACCTCTTCCTCGAAGCAGTGAACGCCGCCGTAACCATTGAAGAACCCGCCGACGCTGCAAACGTCCTATTGCAAATCACGACGGCATTGTTCGAAGCCGGAAATACCGACTACGCCCATGCCCTGTTACAGAAATCATTTCGAAGGATTCGGGAACTCGACGATCCCAAGGAGCGGTCGTACCTGTTGCGGCTTTTCGTAACGCTCCAATGCCGACAGGGATTGGTCGATGCCGTCGCAGAGACATTGCCGCTGATCGATGATTCGGAACAACGGGCCGTCGCTCTGAAAGAATTGGCGATGGCCAACATCAAAGCGGGGCGGCTGGACGACGCTCGAAAAATTGCCGAGGAGGAAATCGAGGACAACGACGATTACGAAGCGGTGCTTGCTGCCATTGGAGAAGAGTGGACACCCAAAGAGGAAATGATGCCAAACATGTCCCTTGAATCCGCACGGAAAATCGACGATGCGTTCCATCGAAGTGCCGTGCTGCGACAAATCGGAACAACGTTACACCGAAACGGCAAGCCGTCGGAAGCCCGTGCCGTTTTCAAGGAAACGTTGAATGCCGTCCAACAAATTCGTAACTGTTATTCGAGAACAAACTCGCTGACGGACTTCGCCGTTGATTTGGCGAACACCGGAATTGACGACGGCGCAATCAAGGTCTTTCGTCTGGCAGTCGATGTGGCACAGGAGATTGAGAGCGTTTCCTTTGCGCTTCCTTGCCTTTGCAGAATCGTCGAGTGCCAAACATCGGCAAGGTTTTTCGACGAAGCGTTCGATGCCGTGAATGTCATCGAGGACTTGCGTGACGAAATTCCACGCAAGTCTTCGGAGCGTGGTCCGTTTGACCGCGATTTTTCCCTCGTTCTCGGAAAACTGGCGGTCGGCCTGGCGGATTCTGCGGAATTTGAAGAGGAGTCGATTCCTCTTCTTCAAAAGGCTCTCGACATTGCCCGAAACATCGGTGATGCCCAATGCCGTGCCATCGCGTTGATGCGGCTTGCTTACGCGTCGGGATCTGTGCGTTTTGCATAATTTCTGGCGATGAGACCAGCAACGTAACCGGCTTTGAAGCCGGCATCGATATTGACGACCGTAACGTTCGATGCACAGCTGTTGAGCATTCCGAGCAATGCGGCGAGACCGTGGAAACTCGCTCCGTAACCGACGCTGGTCGGCACCGCAATGACCGGACACGCCACGTAACCGCCGACGACGCTGGGCAGTGCCCCTTCCATTCCGGCGACGACGATGACGACGTCGGCGTCTTGGAAACTCGGCAACTTCGCTCGCAGTCGATGCGGACCGGCAACGCCGACGTCTTGAATCAGCACGGCTTCGGCACCGGCCCAGAGAAGCGTTTCAAAGGCTTCTTCGGCAACAGGAGCGTCGGTGGTTCCCGCCGTAACAACGGCGACTTTGCCTGTCGTTTCCTTGGCGGAACCCTTTCGATAGACGCGGAACGTCCGACCGAGTTCATTGTGCCGGACTTCAAGTTCGGAATCGGAGCCGAACGCTTCGAGGAGCACCGCCGCTTTGTCGGCATCGACCCGTGTTGCAAAAGCGTCTTGGCCGTGTTCGAGGAGCGAACGGAAAATCTTGAGAATGGTCTCTGCCGATTTTCCTTCGCCGTAAACGACTTCGGGAAAACCGCAACGATTGGCTCGGTCCAAATCGAGTTGCGTGTCGCCGAGATCGGCAAAGCCGCATGGTGTGTGAGAGGGTTGCATAGTCTGTTCAGGGTACCGGGGACGGTGCCCCCGAATTTCGACACAAAAAATCAGGCATACACGCCTGATCTATCGGAAACATCGAGATGGGGCACGACACCATGTTTCCGAAGGTATTCCCGTCCATTGGCTTCGCGTTCTTTCATTTGCTCCAACTGACGGGTCAGTTGGGGCCGCAACATTTCTTCTTCTTTCAGTGTTTCGTCGCCGTCCATCTCATCATCGCAATCAAAAACCAACGTCCCCAACGGCCTGGAGCGGACCGACTCGGATGCCGCCGAGTTTCGCCTCCTCCTCCGCTACCTGCCGGTTCCATTCCTTGCTGAACGTATCGATAGGCGTCATTATTTTTCTCCTGATCCGGACTATTTTGCAACCGCTTCAAAAGACATCAAGTCTTCGCAGGCCGGGTCACGTCCCAGAGAAACCATTGGGCATGAGTTTGCGTAAAAGCGTTCCACTCCGGGTAGGGGATGAAGTCCGACTCTTCCGACAAAACCGAGAAGGCGGCTAAATCGATCAATCGACTTGTCGTCATTCTATCCGACTTGTCTCTGGAAAGCAAGCCGAAAACACGAGGATTGCAAAGTGCGAAAGGTAAGCCGCCGCCCGGCGGTCGGCAACCTGCCTCGTTGGGGGCGTGGCAATCCTCCTGTCGTGGACGCTTTTCTCCTGTCGTTTTTTTGTTATACTGGGTCGAGTGATGTTATCGCCGTTCGTGGTCCTCCGGGCGCGTGTCTCTCCGCTTTCCCATCCAACTATGATCGAAGGTTTTTGGATCCGCAATTTCCGATCAGTGAAACGTCTCGGTATCGGGAGTTGCTTCGGGCTTTTTTCCGTTGTCGACGGGAATGTTGACATCCATCCGTTCGAGTTGGGCCCCATGACGCTGTTCACCGGTGGTTCTGGAACGGGAAAAAGTACGGTGTTCGACGCCTTGGCCTTTCTCGCCGACTGTTTTCATCGTGGCCTTGATTACGCTTGTCAAAAACGCGGGGGATTCGAGAATCTCCTGTGCCAAGGAGGCGGTCGTTCCTTTTCGATCGGCATCGATGTACGCCTGAAGGAGGATGCGGACACTTCGACCTATGCCGTTTGCTTCGGATGCGACAAAAACGGCATCCCGTTTATCGAATCGGAACTCCTCGCCATTCGCCGGGCGGTGAATCCGGTTCCCGTCATTTTTTTGCAAAACGGGGTCAAGTGTATTCGGTTTCTCGCCCCGTCTGAAAGCATCAGTTCCACCGACCTGACGAAGGTCGAGTTTACGGATTACAAACACCTCGGCTTGGCAAGTTTGGAACGGCATCCACAGCATCCGATTTTGGCCACAATCCGGAATCTGCTCGAGAACGGATTGTTCGGCGGTTGGCCGACCGGCGCGCTCCTGGATTTCGACGAATCCCAGACGAAGCGGCAACGACCGCCGCGAAGCCGGGGCATCTCGGGACTTGTCCGTTATATCGCCGCCCGGTATGGAAACCTGACACCACATCTGTTGGAACGCACCGCCAGATTTCTACCTAATGTCGAAGCGATTTTCCAGGAAGCGCCCCCTACGGGGGGACTGAAGCTCGCCTTCAAAATGAAAGACCTCGAACGCCCGGTCCCAATGGCGCTACTCTCCGAAGCAACACTCCGACTGTTCGCTTACGCCCTCCTACTGGAAGAAGATGAGCCGGCCCCGTTGGTCGTCCTCAAGGATCCGGAAAGCGGATTCGACCGCCCACATCTTGACCAGCTGTGCGAACTGATCCGGCGTGTGATCGACTTTCCGCGTCCCGTACAATTATTTGTTTCGACCCAGTTCCCGGAACTCTTCGAGATGGTTCCGCCAACATCCATTTGGAGTCTCGGGAAACGCTCCGGCGAACCCGTCGCCGAACGAGCAGAGTAAGAAAATTTGAGCGCATCAAAAATTCGTGTACTCCCACACCAAGCCCCCTTTCTTCCCGGAACAGGGGTGGGGAAGGAAGTTAGAGCACATGAACATTGGAAATGCTCTAGAAATCAAGCCAAAGA
>Ga0099364_10011127_pt1 | contig 12316 bp, 17 predicted proteins | sample TergutTh196P3_FD_73070 | JGI IMG/M metagenome (GOLD analysis project Ga0099364, IMG submission 73070) | Microcerotermes parvus P3 segment gut microbial communities from Pointe-Noire, Republic of the Congo - Th196 P3 | ecosystem: Host-associated > Arthropoda: Insects > Digestive system > Gut ... | reverse complement strand
ATCCACGCAGCCCGGGACGGCTATGGGCATTTTGCCAATCCTTGACATCTACCTTTCCCTCCAATCCTTGATTAAGCCTAGAACATCAATGCCCGCCTCAGCTACCACACAAAAGCGAGTACTTCGCCGCCAACGCCCACTCTCCGTGCGTCTTTGTCAGTCATTATCCCTTTTGATGTTGAGATGATTGCAATTCCGAGCCCGCCAAGAACCTTCGGCAATTCGTCCCTGTTGACATAAACCCTCAATCCAGGCTTGCTGATTCTCTTAATGCCTGATATGACATTTTTCTTATTCTGGGTATATTTCAAAAACACCCTAATATTGCCTTGCTTATCGTCTTCCATAAACTGGACGTCCCTTACGTAGCCTTCATTTAATAGTATACGCGCGATAGACTTTTTCAAATTCGACGCCGGAATATCCACAGTCTCATGTTTAGCTGAACCCGCATTTCTGATCCTTGTAAGCATATCGGCGATAGTATCGCTTATTTGCATAGACTTTACCTCCCATCATAATTCACTTAAGTCAAACAATCACCAGCTCGCTTTTCTAACGCCGGGGATTTGCCCTTTATACGCCAACTCTCTAAAGCACAGTCTGCATACGCCGAATTTCCTTATAAAGGCATGCGGCCTACCGCATAGTTTACACCTATTGTGAAACCTTGACGGGTATTTGGGTTTTCTGGACTGCCTAACCTTCATTGATGTTTTAGCCACAATCATTTCCTCCTTTGACTAGCTACGACTAGTTTTGACTAGCTACAACAAGCTTTTACTAGCTTCTACTAGCCCTCACTAGCTTCTACCAGCTTTTACTAGCTTTGCTAGCTTTTACTAGCTTTACTAGCCTTCCTAGCTTTTTCTAGCTTTGACTAAAAGGCATCCCTAGCTGCTTAAGCAGCTCCCGGGACTCTTCGTCTGTTTTAGCCGTCGTCACAAAAGCGATATCCATACCCCTGATTTTTTCTACTTTGTCGTATTCTATCTCAGGAAATATCAACTGCTCCTTGACGCCGACAGAGTAATTCCCCCTGCCGTCAAAGGAATTCGCAGGCACCCCTCTAAAGTCCCTGACCCTTGGAAGAACGACGTTTACAAGTTTGTCAACAAACTCGTACATCCGGTCGCCCCTTAGCGTCACCTTGCAGCCGACGCTCATGCCCTGCCTAAGCTTGAAAGCAGCAACCGACTTCTTCGCTTTTGTGATAATCGGCTTCTGCCCCGATACAATTGAGAGGTCGCCAACCGCGGCGTCCATCGCCTTAGGATTATCCTTAAAATCGCCGACGCCCATGTTGAGCACAACCTTCTCAAGCTTGGGGACTTGCATAACCGACTTATATTTAAACCTTTCGCTCATCGCAGGCACAATTTCGCTCAAATACTTGTCCTTCAACCTGACCATTTAATCGATAACCTCCTCTCACACAGTTTTATTCTTTAGCCTTCTTAATTATATCCATTACTTCTTCGCATTTTTTGCAAAGTCTGGCCTTTTCGCCATTCTCCATAATCAGCTTCCCAACTTTTGTCGGTGTTTTGCATTTATCGCAAATCAGCATCACATTCGAGCTGTGAATAGCGGCTTCCTGGTCAATAATCCCCCCAGGGACTGTCTGCTTGGCCTTTCTATGTTTTTTAACAATATTTACTTTCTCAACAATTACCCTGCTCTTGTCTGGAAAAACCTTGAGAACTTTCCCTCTTTTTCCTGCGTCCTTGCCCGTGAGCACATATACCGTGTCACCTTGGTTTACATGAACTTTGTTGCCCATGTTCCGCCTCCTTTCCTACTGTGAGACCATTTGCTATGTGAACGCGCCGCAGACAAACAATCCTCGTGGGCGCGCGCCGTTCCTCGTTATAATACTTCAGGCGCCAAAGACAGTATCTTCATGTACTCTTTATCCCTGAGCTCTCTCGCGACCGGGCCAAAAATACGCGTGCCCCTGGGGTTTTTGTCCTCCCTTATTATCACAGCCGCGTTTTCGTCAAACCTGATATACGACCCGTCGGGCCTTCTTACGCCTTTTTTCGTGCGCACGATAACACACCGTACAATTTCGCCCTTTTTTACGACCCCTCCTGGAGACGCGTTCTTAACTGAGGCGACAATTACATCGCCGACATTCGCGTATTTACGCCACGAACCGCCAAGAACCTTTATGCACATCATTTCTTTCGCCCCTGTGTTATCTGCTGATTTTAGCCTGGATTGCACCTGTATCATGCTTAACAAGCTCCTTTCCCGTTTTATACATCCGGTAGGCCGCATGAGCCAACTACCGCCGCAACGCCTACGCCCTTAACACCCTTAACATGCTTAATGCTTTAACGCGCTTTCTCAAGAACTTCAACCAAACGCCACCTTTTATCACGGCTGTATGGCCGCGTTTCCATAACCTTCACCTTGTCGCCAACCCCGCACTCGTTGTTCTCGTCATGGGCTTTAAGTTTATATGTCCGTTTGATAATCTTTTTATACAGCGAATGCTTAACGCTTGTCTCAATAGCCACAACAACCGTCTTGTCCATTCTATCGCTAATGACTTTTCCTGTCCTTGTCTTTCTTAGCGCCCGCACTCGCTCGTTGGAAACGTTGGGTTCCATTATTTCCGCCTCCCCTCCCGTATTTGACCGGGACCTGTGTATTCTTTGCTTCAGTTTGCCTTGGGCCATATTTGCTCTTGCCCTATTTGCTCTTGCCCCATTTGCACTGGCCCTATTGCACTGGCCTTATATAACCTTCGCTTCTATCAGCTCTCTTTCACGCATAACCGTTTTGATCCTTGCAATAGACCGCTTTACTTCTTTTAGCTCCATTGGGTTGTCAAGCTCGTTCGTCGCAAGCCTAAACCTCAGCTTGAACAACTCGGTTTTTAGCTGGCGCAATTCCGTCTCCAGTTCTGCCTGTGTCAATTCCCTCATATCACTGGCTTTCATTTACATCACCATCCATTTCTTCCTGACGGGACACAAATTTGCATTTTATCGGAAGCTTGTGCATCGCAAGCCTTAAAGCTTCTCTTGCAGTGTCTTCCGGAACCCCCGCTATTTCAAATAATATTCTGCCTGGCTTTACAACGGCTACCCAGTATTCCGGCGAGCCTTTTCCGCTGCCCATACGTGTTTCCGCTGGTTTCTCGGTTACTGGCTTATGCGGGAAAATCTTTATCCAGACCTTTCCGCCCCTCTTAATGAACCTGGTCATAGCAACACGGGCTGCTTCTATTTGATTTGAGGTTATCCATGCCGGTTCCATCGCCTGGAGGCCAAACTCCCCGTAAGCTATCTTGTTGCCCCTCGTGGCTATCCCTGTCATCCTGCCCCGCTGAACCCTTCTTCGCTTAACTCTTTTAGGCATTAACATTACTTTTCTCTCCTTCCGTCCTTGGATGTTTCTTGGCAGCCGGAAGCACCTCGCCTTTATATATCCAAACCTTAACGCCGATCTTGCCGTAGGTTGTATTTGCTTCACAAAAACCATAGTCAATATCCGCTCTAAGCGTTTGAAGAGGGATCGTGCCTTCGTGGTAATGTTCTGTCCTGGCTATTTCAGCCCCCCCCAGCCTTCCCGAAACTGAGGTTTTGATTCCTTTCGCGTATCTCTTCATGGACCGCGTCATAGCTTGCTTCATTGCCCTTCTGAAAGAAATCCTCTTTTCCAGCTGCTGGGCAATGTTCTCCGCAACTATCTGGGCGTCAAGGTCGGGATCTTTAATCTCTGTTATGTTTACGATGACCGATCTTCCGGTCAGAGCCTCGACTTCCTTTTGAAGCTGTTCGATACCCGCCCCGCCTTTTCCGATCACAAGCCCGGGCTTGGCGGTGCTGACGTTGATTTTTACCCTGTTAGCCGCCCGCTCAATTTCTATTCTTGAAATCCCTGCGGCATAGAGCTTTTTCTTAATGTATTCCCTTATCTTAACATCCTCGATCAAGAGGTCGCTGAACCCCTTTTTGTCAGAATACCACTTCGTATCCCAGTCTTTGATTATACCAACCCTTAAACCATGCGGGTTAACCTTTTGCCCCATTCAACTCAAACCTCCCCGTCCCTTCAATTCTATTCCTTCTCCTTAACAACCACTGAAATATGGCTCGTACGCTTTTTTATCCTGTCCGCGCTTCCTCTGGCTCTCGGTATGATTCTTTTCATGGTGGGCCCCTGGGATGCAGTCGCCTCGGTTACATACAAGTAATCCGAGTCAAGCCCGTTGTTGTTGACAGCATTTGCCTCAGCAGACTTCAACAGTTTGAAGATAACAGTACTTGCTGACTTTGGGGTATTTCTAACAATAGAATACGCTTCGTGTATGCTTTTCCCTTTAATTTGGTCGCATACTAGTTTAACCTTATTAGCGCCAATCCTTACATTTCGCAGAGACGCTCTTCCTTCGTCCCTGCCAATGCCCAGGACTTTTCTCTCTTTTTTGGTGAGAATTATCGGCTTATTGTATTTCCTGTGTTCTTTGGAATACTTCGCCAGTAATTCTTCTTTGTTTTCCAAAAGCTCGTCTTTTGACATAACTTTTCTTTCCAAGCGTATTTCCTCCCTTCCTGAAGCGTTGTCCACTCCTTCTATAAACTCTATCCCCGCGCCCTGCCGCACGCCGGAAACTTGCGCCCCGGCTACGTCGGGTTTACGGCCAATCATCATTTTATGCCCTTCAGGGCTAGCCCCCTTCTGGCTTGCTGCCCCACTGGGCTTTCGCCCTTCCAGCTTGCCGCCCAACCAGGCTACCACCCCATTGGGCTTCCGCCTTATCGGCTTGCCGCCCAACAGGACTGGCCCCCTTCTGGCTTGCCGCCCAACCAGGCTAGCGCCCTGCTAGTTCGTATCTCCGCGCCAATTCAGCCACTCATCAAGTAAGCCTAAATCCTGTCATCGCGGCTTCCGAGCCACAATTCTCCTAATTGCGCCAACACGGTACAACTTAATCCGCATCTTTGCCTCATTATCCACAGGGGGTTGCACCACCTTCCCCGAGCTAAATCCAGGGTAAAGCCCGCAACAACGGGAGGGGCTCCGAATAGGCACAAATCACCTCACTTGGGAAGACCTTTCCGTGCGGCCGTGCCCCCTGTACGTCCTTGTTGGCGAAAATTCTCCTAGTTTATGCCCGACCATGTCTTCCGTTATGTAAACCGGCACATGTTTCCTGCCGTCATGCACCGCTATTGTATGCCCAACCATCTGCGGGAATATTGTAGACGCTCTGGACCAGGTTTTCAAAATGTTTTTCTTGTTGGTCGCGTTCATCTCCATTACGCGCTTCATAAGCCTATCTTCAACAAATGGCTGTTTCTTTAATGATCTGCCCATATTATGCTGCCTTCCCCCTCTCAAACCTATCGTTACCTCATGCAAGTCTTATAAATTCTGTGGGCCCTATGTATCAGTGACACCATAAACTCCGAAAACTCTGTGGCCCCTATGTGCTTTGTAAGCCCTATTTACTCCGTAGGCACCTACGTACTCTGTGCCCCCACATACCCTGCGAACCGAGCGCGAACCTAAGATTACTTTTGGTTGCGCTTCTTCACAATATATTTATCAGTCGGTTTCTGTTTTTTTCTAGTTTTGTATCCAAGCGTAGGTTTCCCCCAAGGGGTAACAGGGCTTGGCCGCCCTATAGGCGCCTTGCCTTCACCGCCGCCATGCGGATGGTCAACCGGGTTCATTACGACTCCGCGTACCTTAGGCCTGCGCCCCATCCAGCGCGTGCGCCCTGCTTTGCCTATTTTAAGGTTCTCGTTCTCAATGTTGCTGACTTGCCCGATAGACGCCTTGCATACCATCAGTATCATCCTTACTTCCCCCGATGGCAACCTTACTTGGGCGTACCTGCCTTCTTTTGCCATGAGCTGCGCCGAGCTTCCAGCGGATCTTACTATCTGTGCGCCCGCGCCCGGCTTCAGCTCAATATTGTGTATAATCGTGCCAAGTGGTATTTTTTCCAGCGGAAGGCAGTTGCCCGGCTTGATGTCCGCATCGGGCCCGGACACCACATAGTCTCCCACCTTAAGCCCCACAGGAGCTATAATATAGCTCTTGGCGCCGTCTGCATAGAAAAGCAACGCAATATATGCTGACCTGTTTGGGTCGTACTCAAGAGCCGCAACCCTAGCTTTAATTCCCTCTTTATTCCTTTTAAAGTCAATGATTCTGTACTTCCTCTGCGCCCCGCCGCCCCTGTGCCTTACGGTTATCCTTCCGTAGGAGTTTCTGCCGCCTTTTCTTTTTATCGGCTCCAGTAACGCTTTTTCTGGCTTTTTCTTGGTCAGTTCACTAAAATCCGCCGATGTCATATGCCTTCTTGAGGGCGTTATAGGCTTATAAGTCTTTACAGCCATTTCACTTCACTCCAATCTCTCAGTATATCTAAGTCGCTTGAAAAAATAACTTGTGTTTTTGCGCGGCAAATTCCACAACTTATTTTCTACAAGCTCCTATACAACGCCAAACTCCTCAATGCCTGATTTATACTTCTTATTTGTGCTTACAGCCTTCCCTTCCTTCGTCAGATAAACCTCCGCCTTGGGGTCCGTGTCAATCTTGACAATCGCCTTTTTCCAGCTCGCCCTCGGCCCAATGTGAACCCCCATTCGCTTTACCTTTCCATCATAGTTCATGGTGTTCACCTTCAGGACTTTCACCTGGAAAAGGCTCTCAACCGCATGTCTGATTTCTGTTTTCGTAGCTGTTTTGTATACTATGAAGGTATACTTTCCGCTCACTATCTCCTCGTTGCTCTTTTCTGTAATATGCGGCCGAATGATAATGTCCTCAGGGCTTCGCATTATACGTACACCTCCTCGATACTATTCACCGCTTCCTTCGTAACAATGAATTTGTCATGCTTTAGTATGTCAAACACGTTTAATGTGTTTACAAATGCCGTCTTTACGCCTGGAATATTCCGCGCCGACTTTTCGACGTTTTCATTTTTGCCGTTCAAAACGACCAAAACAGAGTTTTCGTAAACATTAAGGTTGTTCAGAACGCCTACCATCTTTTTGGTCTTTATCTCATCCAAAACCAACTCTTCCAATACCATTATATCGTCGTCGGCGACCTTCGAAGAGAGTGCAGACTTCATTGCAAGCCTTCTCACTTTCTTTGGAACCGTGTACCTGTAGCTCCTTGGTTTCGGCCCAAGCACAATCCCGCCCTTGATCCATTGGGCAGACCTTCTGCTCCCGTGCCTTGCGCGCCCTGTCCCCTTTTGCCTGTAGGGCTTTTTGCCGCCACCCCGGACTTCGCTCTTGGTCTTTGTGGATTGAGTTCCCTGTCTCCTGTTCGCCAATTGGTTGTGGACAACCATGTGTAGCGCTGCCTCACTAATCTCAATGCCGAATATGCCATCTTCCAACTCTATGTCACCAACAACAGACCCTTCCATATCGTATAAATCAACTCTAGGCATTGCCGTTTGACCCTCCTATCGCGTTATTGCTAATTCTTCACCGTGTTTTTCACAGTCAGCACCGAGCCCTTTGCACCGGACGCCGCTCGCGTTATTGCTAATTCTTCACCGTGTTTTTCACAGTCAGCACCGCGCCTTTTGCGCCTGGCACAGCGCCTTTGACAAGCATGATATTCCTGTCAGCGTCTATCTTTACAACCGCGAGGTTTTGGACGGTTACTTTATCTTTCCCCATATGCCCAGGCATTTTCTTTCCTTTAAATATCCTTCCGGGGTACGAACATGCCCCCAGGGACCCTATCCCCCTGTGAAACTTCGACCCATGCGTAACCCTGCCGGTACTGTACCCGTGCCTTTTGATGGCGCCTTGGAACCCTTTACCTTTCGATATGCCACTCACGTCGACTTTGTCCCCATTCTCGAACATGTTACCCACACCGATAACCTGACCTACGTCAAACCTGTCTGAATCTTCGGCTTTAAACTCCTGGACAAACTTCAAAGGCGACACGCCTATCTTCTTAAACATCCCCAGCTCTGGTTTTGTCACCCTTCTATCCGAGACCTCTGAAAACCCGACTTTTAGCGCCGAATACCCGTCCGTCTCAACCGTCTTCTTCTGAATGACAGTGCACGGCCCCGCTTCCAGCACCGTAACCGGGATGGCAAGGCCTGCTTCGTCAAAAACTTGTGTCATTCCGATTTTTCTCGCAATGATAAATTTCTTCAACTTATTCCCCTCCTAATATGGAAAAATACTAAGTCTTTATCTTTACATCAACCCCAGCAGGCAAGTCAAGCCTCATAAGCGCGTCCACCGTTTTCGGCGTCGGCAGGAGTATGTCAATAATCCTTTTATGCGTCCTCATTTCAAATTGCTCCCTTGAGTCTTTATACTTGTGCGGAGCCCTCAAAATGGTAATAATCTCTTTTCTCGTCGGCAACGGAATAGGCCCTGACACCTTCGCGCCTGTCCTTTTCGCAGTATCGACTATCTTCTCCGCCGACTGGTCCAAAACCTGGTGGTCGAACGCCTTTAGACGGATTCTGATTCTCTGTTTGTTTGTCATTGCCAAACCTCCCTAATTCAATACGTTGTAGGCAAGAGAACCGGGTTTTCTTACACTATGCCGGGCGTGTCATTCACCCGCATAATAAAACCCAGCGAAAACATGTCAAAACTACCGACCTTAACTCTGGGCTGTACCTTTAATCACCATATATAGAACAACGAACTACTATAACAGTAACTGTACAGAGTGACTTGCCGCCCGGTTTCTTGAATCGGACATTCTCCATCGAAATCCCCTGCCATCTGCCCTAGCCCACGCCTGCCTTTTATGCAACCCAACATGGCTATGGCGGCAACAACCTCCGACTTCATCGTATGCCAATGTCACAACAGGAAATATTATATTTTATATCGACTTATTTTGCAAGGGTTTTAAAAAATTTTGTACCGTTTGCGTTAAATGTGTTGTCAAGGTGAAAATGTCCAAAACGCGATATGGCAAATAAGGGAGGAAACGTGGGCTAAAATTCTTTATGCGTACGTATACAAATTGTGATACAATAAAAATTGGAGATTATCTGCTTTTTTATAACGTGGACGAGGAGCGAAAGCTAATAACTGTCCATCGCATTCTCCATCACACTAGAGATATTGAACGGTTGATGGCGGAGCATCTGATGAGAGAATAACTACGCTAATTACTGTTCTTGGCCTTGGAATCGCTAACGCAGCATCTGTTATAATAGAATCCGAAACCAGGCAATCGAACCTTTGTCACCAACACACATTAGGTAAAGTGAATCAAAATCTGCAAAAAATCTTCAATGTCAACAACGCCGTCCCTGTTGACGTCAGCCCACATGGGTTTTATATAAATTATGTCGCCGCTGTTGCCCAGTAGATCCTTCGCAAATAGATAGTCATCTGCCCAATAAGTATTCTCTACTCGATCTTCAATAGGCATCACAGTACTGTCAACCCATCTCTCGTACATAAAGAAGTACGCAGCAGCAGCAGCGTCCGCCAAATTAATCACTCTGTCCCTGTTGACATCGAAGCGCGAGAATTTTACTATGACTGTTTCCACAATGGCGGGGGCAATGTAAATATCCGGAACAGTGTACTCCCTGCCCACATTGGCAATCGTCGCATCCAGGATTTCTACTTCAACAGTTCCCGCTACATCTGTGCTTTCAAGGATTATTTCTAGGAAGTCAAAGCTTTTCTCTGCGTTCTCGCCAGGATATGTCAGCAAGAACGTCCGTTCAAACTTGCCTCCGTTCAAAATCCAGTCGGTGCCATACGGAGGAAGATTATGTATGTCCCACAAACCAATTCCCACAGTATCGCTATTAGTGCTGTCTGGGTCAAAATACTCTGCATCAAAACTAACTTTTATAGATACTGCATTTATTGAGATGTTCTGCCATATGCGCTCTACGCTGAATGTATAAGTAGCTGTTGTATCGTCGACATCCAGGAGGGCAGGCCCAGTCACATACACTGTGGGTAGCTCAACAGTGCCATATTTTGCATATATGGTCGTGTCGCCTACGATAGCAAATGTGGTAAAATCTGTGATTTCGACCTCTTTACTACTACTATCAACGTAGTACCAGTAAAGAAACTCCTCGCCTGGCTTGTCTTCGTTCGGCGTCGGAACACTGGCTATGAAGTTGCCGTGTTCAATTATTTGTTCATCTATTACGGTGCCATCCCAATTGACAAAGGTCACGGCAAACTTATTACGCTCAACTGTAACAGATACACTTGCAAACAAGTTAAGCGGGTTAGTAATAAAGCCATCAAGCTGTAACGCGCCTGTCAGAATATATGTTCCGGGTGTGTCGCCGTTGAAATCCAATGTGTTCCAGTTCACCGGAAGCTTTCTAGGTAGCAACCCGTTGATTGTGACTTCTATGGATTGAGGTAACTCGATATTGTTTATTGACGCGCCTTCTGTAACTGTAATGTTATCGATGGATTCAATCGATTCGATGGGTCTTTCAAGGATTACAGTTCCCTCCATTACCTCGATGATCCAGGTGTTGTTAGCAGCGTTTAGGGGTTGCAATGTCAAATAGTTATGCGGGTCACCGACTTGGAATACAGATGTAGGCGCAATACAAAGTTCAGTGTTGGTTTTATTTACAAAAATAAAATGTCCGTTTGATTGGCGCTGAAGCTTCCACCATTGCGTTTCGTCGGTAGCATTAGGCTCCGCCATGATCAGGCGTGCACCCAAATTTGCATTGCTGCTAACCGGGGCAAACACACTATCGTCAAAACCAGGATGAGCTGAGATTTGAAAGTATTCTTCATTGGCTCCAGGTATAAGGTTAAAAGCTTGGTTGTTGGTTGATGGCAGGGAATAGTCTTTGGCAATCCATAGGATTACAAATTCACCTCTTCTGATGCCCCCTCGAATATCCATGACTGTTTTAGCTGCAGTTACGTTGGGGGTGGTGTAAACAAGGTTACTGGCACTATTAGCGATAACAACAAGGTGATCATAGTCTGCCGCCTCCGCTAACAAGCCGTTCACGGAAGACAGGCACAGAACCAGTACGAAAGTCAATAGCGTACATTTTACACAGTTTTTTACAAAATGCTTCATGATTATTCTCCTGTTTTGTATATTAACCCATTTTTTTTGGGAAAGCGAACCAATAGAAGATAACGACCAGGTCTTGACGCTATATGCAATCTTCTGGACCGAAATTGCTATTACCATAACCGCTCATAATATCGTAAGCCACCGCCCACTTCGCTTGTATTGCTTTCATTATAGGTGAAGCTTGCCGTTATTTCAACCGGGTTAGCAGACTTTGTGAAAGTTATTGGCTGTTACACCTTTTGTACCTGTTATACCCGAGAGCGAAAAGATTTGCTACTAATGCTTGTCTTTTCGCTCTCGGGTATAAATAATAAATTGCGATTCTTGCCTTTTCTTTTTACCGCCATGCTTGTTACTGGTATTACACAGAAGTGTAGGGGCTGTTGAATTTTGAATAATTCAACAGCCCCTACAGCCCCTATCCGAGTCTTCTATATAAATGTCCGCGCCCACGCTTGTATGGGCTTTTTTACGCACTTAGGAAGTTTCAGATATAAAATAGCTTTATCCGTCAGCCGCGTAACCCGATCATACTCCCATGTTGTTAGAAGAAAAAGTTCAAATTATTCTGTCTGCCGACCACGGCGTTGACTGACGCAAATTTATTGTTTCTGACGTCAAGCCAATGCAAGCGCGGTGCGTTTGATACGTCTAGGCTTGTAATCTGGTTGTTTTTACAGTCAATCCATTGGAGCTTGGTGTTATTAGTCACATCAAGGCTCCTTAATTGGTTGTAGCCGCAATCCAGATTTGTCAACATAGTATTTTTGGACAAATTCAACGTGGTTAACTTGTTGTAGCTACAACTGAGGATTGTCAGCGCGACATTTTTTGTGAGGTCCAATTCCGTCAGCTGGTTGCTGTGGCAGTCCAGGCTTTTCAGCGCGGTGTTTTTGGAGAGGTCAAGCTTGGTCAAACGGTTGTTGTAGCAAACGAGCGTCTCTAGCCCAATGAAATACTCTATGCCAGCTAAACTAGCGATATTTCTATTGTTTATGCTGAGCGTCTTAACCTTCTCCACGTCGGACTTGTATATGGCGCCTGTGGGTTTGCTGACAGCTGTGCGCACTGCCGCGAGGAAATTTGCGTCTGTAAATACATTGGTGATGTCAACGCCGCCCGGCGTACTCGTCGGAGTTGGTGTGCGCGTTGGCGTTGGTGTTGGCACAGGTGTCGGAGTCGGCACTGGTGTACGCGTTGGCGTTGGCGTCGGTGCTGGTGTGCGCGTCGGCGTCGGTGTTGGCGCCGG
>Ga0099364_10011126_pt1 | contig 12318 bp, 11 predicted proteins | sample TergutTh196P3_FD_73070 | JGI IMG/M metagenome (GOLD analysis project Ga0099364, IMG submission 73070) | Microcerotermes parvus P3 segment gut microbial communities from Pointe-Noire, Republic of the Congo - Th196 P3 | ecosystem: Host-associated > Arthropoda: Insects > Digestive system > Gut ... | reverse complement strand
GTTGCATTTTTTATGAATAATTTAAGTTAAATTAAAATCGTTTATTTCTAAAATAGTAGCATAAAAAACGGACCCCAATCGGAATATGATAAAGTAGGGTCGAAACAGTTCCGAAATATTTGCACATGATATTAAATCGTTCTTTTAGTCCGGGTACGATATTTTTTTTTGTAAGTCCTCCGTCCAAAAATTTTGAAAGAACCATACGTGTATTTACAATTTTTTCAGAATGTTTCAAAGCTTGCAACAACCACTCATAATCAGCAGAAAATCTGTAATTTATATTATATGTTTTTGCAATTTTTTTTGCAACTATTATTGATTGATGGCTGACTAACATACCGTTACGTAAATCTTTCCATGTCAATTCATTAGGAGGTACAAGTCTGCGGCTTCCTATAATTTGGTTATTTTTGTCAATCATCATGGTTTCACCGTAATAAATATCTGCAACACTTTGATTTTCAAATATTTTTTGAAGTATATCAGGGGCGGCTATCTCATCACCTGAATTAATAAACCAAAAATAGTCACCCGTTGCAAGTTTCATTCCTTTGTTCATTGCATCGTAGAGTCCCTTGTCGGGTTCGCTGAGTAAGGTTGAAATGTTGGCTTCATATTTTTTGAACAAATTTTGTGTACCGTCTGTGCTACCGCCATCTACAATAATATACTCAATGTTGTTATATGTTTGATTTATAACGCTTTGTATTGTACGTTCCAAAGTGTCAATTCCGTTAAAAACGACTGTAATTATTGAAATTGTTGGCTTTTTATCTTTCGTTTCCATTGTTTAGTATAGATTTGTACAATTCTTCATATCTTTTTGCAATAATTTGAGGAGCATAGCATGTTTCAGCCTTTTTTCTGGCATTTATACGCAAAAAAACTGCGTTGTCATTATCAATCAGATACTCAATTCCTTTTGCGAGTTCTGATTCATTGCCCGATTGCGCTAAATATCCGTTTTCTTTATGATTAATCATTTCTGGTACTCCGCCTGTTTGAAAAGCAGCAACGGGCAATCCGCAGGCAAGGGCTTCCATAACGGTATTGGGCAGGTTATCCTCCAATGAAGGCAGCACAAAAACATCGGCGGCATTGTACAGATTGATAAGCGTTTCGATATTTGAAACATAATTTAAAATATGAACGGGCATTGGCATTTTTTCAGTTATATTTTTTTCAGTTTTTCCGAAAACAATCAATTCAATATCACTGATTTTACGGTTGTTTGCCAATTGTTTTAATACATTAATCAACAGGGACATCCCTTTCCGATTATCCGTAATATTTGCTGCGCCGAACAAAATCAGTTTTTTATCTTTTGGCAATCCTAATGTTTGTCTTGCTTCTATTTGGTTGCAAGGTTTAAATTGTTCTGTATCAATGGGATTAGGAATTGATGTCAGAGGTTTATTTTTCAGTAAGGCGGATTTTTCAGCAACACAACATAGCCACTGGCTGCATGTTACAGGAAATAATAGCGCATCGGAATATATTTTTTTCTTTCGGCTAAATTGAACATGAGAGTTGTCATCTTTTTTTGGATTTTTAAAAAAATGACAATTACCGCAATTTTCCGTATAATTTACACAATCGCCAGCGTAATGACATCCCCCTGTAAAGCACCACATATCGTGCAGCGTCCAAACAATTGGCTTACGTAATTCCATTAAATTTTTTATACCTTTTAAAGATAAAAAACCTTGATTAGTCCAATGTAAATGAATAATATCTGCTTCTTTTACCAATTTATGTTTTGAAACATCGAACCCCGTATTTGCAATAGAAATTTTAAACAAATTTTGACGGCTGAAACGATTAATTACAAAAATAATAACCCGTTCCCAAAGGAAATATAACTTTGCAAGTTTCCGTTTGGCAAAAGATGCTTGAATAGATATTACATTTTTATCATCTGTTTGTTTGTCAAGCACTAACGATTTTGCTTCAATGTCGTTGTCAATCAGAGATTTCATTAGTCGGTTGGCTGCAATTGCGGCTCCGCCCGAAAGTTCGGAGGTGTTTAATAATAATATTTTCATTTTTTTTATTATTAGGGTACAAAGCAACCAACCACAAGACAAAGAACATCCCTTATGTGATTATTTTCTCCTCTTGTGATTAAAAAATACTATTTTGTTTTTTATCAATTTTTAGGGTTCAGATATTTACTTAAAGTGTCTATCAGGATTTGCAATCTGATAGGCTTGGTCAAATAATCGGTACAGCCGGCATCAATACATTTTTCTCTTTCACCCGACATAACATGGGCGGTCTGGGCAATAATCGGAACATCAGAATTTATCTTTTTTATTTCACGCGTTGCAGCGTATCCGTCCATTACAGGTAACTGCAAGTCCATCAACACTAAATCGATACGATTTGCCTTAAACATTTCAATTGCTTCTTGTCCGTCTTTTGCCCAGAGAATTTTTGCATTGGTGCGTCTTAATGCTGCATCAAAGAAAATCTTATTGGTTTCGACATCCTCTACTACCAAAATAACTTTATTACCCCAATCTTGATAAAGATCTACGTTAAGCTTTTCAAACATATTTATTTAATATTATTTTCGGTTGCAAAGATAACTCTTTTTTTTAATAATTTACATTTTTGCAACTTTTTTTATTTTTTTTATTCTGATAACATTCCCTCTTCCAAATTTACGACCAATGTAAAGCCAGCGTGTTTTACTCGTAAATATATCTTTTTAACTCCTTTTATATCAGTTATTTCACCTGTTATCCCTTTTAATGGACCAGCTGTAAACGTAACGGTTTTTCCTTTTTTCAAAGTTCCCATTTCAACGGTGAAAGACAATTTATTTTCTACGGCACGTTTCATAACTTCAATTTCCTTGTCGGGAATAGGTACGGCTTTGCCCTTGTACGAAACGTATCCGACAATATGCCTTACTTCAAAAACTTTTCGATATTCCAATTTTGTAACTCGTACAAAAATATAAGAATTGATAACCGGTGCTTCTACCCACTTTTTTCGGTCGCTCCACTGCCTGAGCTCTCTGCGTAAGGGCAAATATGTTTCAAACCCGTTTTGCGTCAGTTCCGAGTAGGCTTTTTTTCGGCTCTCGGCTTCGTGTATAGTGCGTACCATCTATATATCATTTTTTATACTCCTATTTGTTCTTTCTTTTATTTTATTTTCTTGCTGATTATTTTGAGGTATGTAAAACTTTTTACTCAATATTTTTTTTGGTAAATATTCTTGTTCTACAAAGTTTCCTTCGTAATTGTGGCTATATTTGTACCCTTTTGCGTAGTTTAACTCTTTCATCAGTTTCGTTGGTGCATTTCTTAAATGTAGCGGAACGGGTAGGTTTCCTGAGTTTTTTACTTCCGCTATTGCGCTCTCTATTGCAAGGTATGCGGAATTACTTTTTGGACTTGTTGCTAAATATATCGCTGCCTCGCTCAAAATAATGCGTGATTCGGGCCATCCTATCATATTTATTGCTTCGAAACAGGTTGTTGCAATCAGTAAAGCGTTAGGATTAGCCAATCCGATGTCTTCGGCGGCTGCAATCAACATTCTGCGGGCAATAAATTTTGGGTCTTCGCCGCCTTCGACCATTCTTGCAAGCCAATAGACAGCCGCATCGGGGTCGCTGCCACGAATGGATTTTATAAATGCTGAAATAATATCGTAGTGCATTTCACCGTTCTTGTCGTAGTGTGCGGGATTTTGCTGAAGAGATTCGGTAACGTTACGGTTGGTTATCACAATTTCTTCTTCAGGATTAAAAGAATTGGCAACTAACTCTATTATATTCAGAAATTTACGGGCATCGCCACCCGCAAAACGCATTAAGGCATCATCTTCTTTGAGAATAAAATTTCTGTCCTTATATATAATGTCGGTTGAAATTATTCTGTTCCAAAGTTCCATCAAATCGTTTGGTTCTAAGGGCTGCAAAACATAAACCTGACAACGCGAAAGCAACGGCGAAATAACTTCAAACGATGGATTTTCGGTAGTTGCGCCTATCAAAGTTACAACTCCTTCTTCCACAGCACCAAGCAGACTATCCTGCTGATTTTTGCTAAAACGATGTATTTCATCTATAAAAAGAATTGGAGAGGGCGTATTGAAAAATCGTGTCTTTTTAGCGTTCTCTATTGCCTCGCGTACGTCTTTTACTCCGGATGTTACCGCCGATAGAACATAAAAGGGACGTTGCAACTGGTTTGAAATAATTTTTGCAAGCGTTGTTTTGCCTACTCCGGGGGGACCCCACAAAATTATGGACGATAGATGACCTGATTCTAACATGTTTCGGAGTATAGAACCTTTTCCTACTAAATGTTTTTGTCCAACAAAGTTGTCCAAGGTTGTGGGGCGTGTTCTTTCGGCTAATGGTTTCATTATTTTAGATTTTTATAGAAATATTCGGCGACAAAAATAGTTGTTTTTTTTTAATTACGCACAGACTAATAAAAATTTTTTAAAAAGATGCGCTCCTCATGAAATGCGCCGTTATTACGTCATTATGTTTACTATCCACCTCTTCCTACTCTATAAGCAAGCCCAAATTCCATAAATTCCGAAGAAAAGAAATTTAATTTTATGCTATAATGTAGCGACAGATTACCCACAATTTTTTGTCGAAAACCAATTCGGGCATATATTGGCTGTTTTGGTTCGGTTTTATGATAAATATATGCTCCAACTGCAATAAATGGTGCGGTACTACCTAAATGCGATTCCATTATTGCGAATAATCCCATATAAATATTGTCGGACGTTGTGTATTTTTGGTGGATGTCTATTGCATCGACTTCTGCAAAAACGTATGGCGCACCGCCCAAATGTATCAAATCAACTCCCAATCCGTAGGCTTTCGTTCTGTTGGTAAACCATAAATGAGCAACCGATATGCTACCTGATAGATATTTTTGAGGATTTATCATCAATGCCTGATTTGCTCCCATGCCGATTGCACACACAAATTCACGCAGAGAAGAGGGAGTTTTTCCTGTATATTGATATTCAATACGTTGCTTGGAACTCAAATTATATTTTGCGCCAAAACCTGCGTTCAATATTGAAATACCATTGTTTGGTTTGCTAAATGAGCCGTTGCTTATATGATGAAATAAAAAATTCCCCGACAATGTTAGTCTGTTTCCAACCTCATAATTTAAAATAAAACCTATACTGGAGTAAGCGTTCAGGTGCGTACTGAAAGAATTGGCAACAATATTTCGCTCAATATCAAATATTTTGGTAACGTAAGCGGGACCGAATGCGATGTTATATTGGGCATGAACACGACCATATTCAAAAATATGATAATTGGCAAAAATTTTCAAAGCAACTCCTTCGCCAAAAACATCTTTGTTTCCGAAAGTTCCAAACCAAAGCCCTGCGCCTGTTTCCAAACGATTAAAATCGCTTTCCCAAACATCTGATTGATAACGGCGGCGAATAATGTTTATTTCACCACCTCGCGAAAAATCATTTATAAAATAAACATTTTGCGGGTAGTCATACAAAACCACTCCTTGATGATATCCTGCTGATATTGAATAGTTTGTGCCTTCATTTTGGGGAGAAGAGGCTTTTAAAATGTGTGACGTTATAAAAAAGGTATGAATATAAATCATACATATAATACTGATAGGCACAGATTTACGCATTTTATTCAATTTGAATGATTTTCCCCGTTGCTTTCATCAGATTATTTTCTATCCATTCAAATGTTGTTTGGGGATTACCTTTATAATATAGATTTCCTGATGCAAATATCTCAACATCAAGTTGTTCGGATACAGCAACATGACAATGTCCGAAAGATTTATGCACAATTTTAGCACTAACCGTTGATAGTTCTAGTGCATTAAGCCTTGCACCGCCTTCAATATGCAAAAGCGCTGACCTAACTTCACCTGACAAAATTTGATTACATTTACTTGTAGTGCCGAATGCATAAAATCTTAAATTATTTCCTTTAAGAATAAGGTTTCCCGTAGTATATGCAGCTCTTCCATTAATCACAATAACCAAATTGTCGAAATAAAGCGTATCGTTACTATGCAATTTGCCGGGATAATTAACTGTAATACGTTCAATTTTAGGCGTATAAAGATATAAATCGGCAATTTTATGTTCCTGAATACGAATGGGCTTTTTATGTTCGACAACAATCTTCTCTTCCGAATGGGTTAAAACATAATCCTCTACAATAAAATCCATACCGATGATTTTAATTTTGCTTTCATTATGAATTACAGGGATTAACCTCACGGGCGCAAATATTTCAATATGCGTTGCACTGCTCACGTCATATTCAACCGTAATAATATCGCCAGTACGTTTTAAATCAGTAATATAACTGCATGAAACAAACTGCAAAAAATATAGGCAGTATAATGTTTTTTGTATTATATTTTTCATTTATAAGTAATTTTATTAAAACCTAAACAACACCTCACAACCAATAGAATTATTGTTGAATTTTGTAATAAGATTTTTGTTCCAATGATACGGACAATAATGATATTTAACCGATAAGCCCAAATAATTTCTGACAAAAACAGGAATTAAAGCAGTAAATCCCGCAGATAGATTTAAGGCGTTTAGGTTATGATATTTATAAAAATCTTCTTCTAAATCGTTTTCAATTAATTCGTTAAGTCCTGTTAGGGTGGATTCAAATCCTACTCCTATTTGTGGTATCAGAATAATGTTTTTTTTGTCTAAAACTTTGTAACCTACTGTAGTATAAAACAAAAGTGTTGTCTTTGAATTTACTCTGTTTGTGTCTTCCATTGCATAAAATAGAAACTCTTTGTCATTTGCATTGAAACGTATATTCATTCCGAAATCGGCAATTATTTTATTTTTTAGCGGAGTTGGAATCGAAAATCCGACATAATAATTGTTGCCAAAAACTCTGTTTTTATTTCCAAGCATAGTGTGAACACCTGAAAAAATTATTAACGAAGGGGCTTTGCGGCTATTTTGGTATCTTTTTTCGTTGATTGTTGCTCTTGAATGGCTGTTTTTGAACTCATTATTAGACAATGACCTTTTAAACTCCCTTTGTCCGTAAGCAAATAAGATGCAAAACAATTTGTCATCGTTAGAGACGAGGTCTTTGTCCAAAAGTTCTTTGGATTTCATCATGATAATTGAATCAATCGGGTGTCGCAGAGGCAAATAGCCGTAGTATTCTATATTTTCCTCATAATGAGTAGAATAATCAGCAGATTTTGCATCTATTTTGCGGTATTCATAAACATTTGCATAATTTTTCGTCAGATAAGTCTCAATATTTTTCTTTTCAAGCCTATTATTAAGGATTGCACTGAAAATAATAACCCGCTCGATGCTTTCGTTTTTTCCGCAAAAGAAATCTAGGATATTTATCAGACTATCAGCATTTTCGTAGTTGTCCGAAATAAAAATGTCGGCAATTTCATTCATTATATTAAGCGTCATTGTTTCGCAGTCGGGTCTATTACTTTCTGACAACAATTTTTTTAGTGCTTCCTGCTGCGGAAATGAACTTACAGATATAAAAAGAATTGGAAAAAACAGAAAAAATTTCATTAAGGCACGAAAAAATTTTAAATTATTACAGTTTAGTTGTCTCGGTGCAACTTTGTGTCCTTTGTGCCTCTGTGTTGAATTATTCAGCACAGAGTTCACAGAGAAATCACAGATATCCACAGAGCAAACTATCACAAGTTGATTATTTTTCATGCCTAAGTCTATATTTTAGTAATGTAAATTAGTCGTCTGTTTTGACTTGCTGGCGTTTATTTTTTCTTTAAAAATTTTTTGCGATAAAATTTTCGATGATGATTTTTGCGGAGATTTCCAATCATAATAATCCTCATAAAAATACCATTTTAAACCGCCAGGGTTAATATTTGTGATTGAAATATTTATTTTTATTGAAGTTACGTTATCGGTTTTTGTTATCGAGTATTCTTCCATAAAGAAAACAAGATTCCAACCTTTCGTAAGAGGCAAGTGATATAAAGCTGTTACCTCAAACTCAAAAATATCATCTTCTTCTGTTTCGGTTAATGTTCCATAATAACTGCCTTCTATTGTAACATCTCTATCTACGTACAAATAATCAGCCTCAGCATAAACTTCATTATTTCCCTCATAAATATCCTTATAATAGTAAAAATCACCAACATATCTGCCTGATTTATAGCCTTCAAACCACACATCAGTTACCATAACATCATAATCACTTACAGTTACCCAATCAGGAATATCCTCCTCATCATCATCTTCATCAAACCATCGCCATAAATGCATACTATTTACATCTACAGGCAAACCAATTTTAAAGCCGCCATTTTTATATTCGCCTTTTGCAATAGTTTCACTATAAATTTTTCCTCTAACCTCGTCAATTATAGAATTATAACTGTTTCCATTTTCAACCTCTACCGTAATGGCAAAAAATTCATCGCTATATTTTTTTGCTTTTTGTGTAATGGAAGCAGAAATTTCATTGTTTTGCCCAATAATAAAGATTTTTGCAGAGCGGTCACTGCCTGTCAAATTTTCTGTTAAAGAAATGGTAACTGCGTAACTTCCTGCGTTGTCGCCGCTTTGTGGTGAAATGTTAAGCCAATCAACAGATTGAGACGCTGAATTTTCACTTGTAATATTTGAAGTCCAAGTTCCTTTTGCGGTAAAAATTATTTCTCTTTCTCCTGTTGTTTGGTCGGCATACACAGTTTGGACTAATGATTTTTCGTCCACTCCAATAATGTCGTCTTCGACTGTTTTTTCACTTTTTTGAGTAACCGTAATCATTATTTCCGAGCCTTTACACATAATAAAAATTTTTGCGATACGGTCTTGTCCCGTCAAGTTTAAGTCAAAGTTTAAAGAAATTACGTGTGTTCCTGATTTGTCACCACTTTCGGGGGTTATTCTCATCCAATTTATAGTACCAGCGGTCTGATTTTCATTTGTTATTTTTGAAGTCCATGCTCCTGATGTAACAAAAGTTATATCGCTTTGTCCCGTGGTTTGGTCGGCAAAAACTATTTGGGTTAATGCCTCTTCTTTTATTTCAATATCTGGCTGACTGTTTTTATCGCAACCAAAATACAACGATGCCAGTAGAAATCCTACAAATAATGTTTTTTTCATTTTTTTTATGCTTTAAATAATTAAAAAAAATTTTTTGCAAAGTTAAACAATAAATCAAATAATTTATTACCTTTGCAAAATATTTTTTGAAAAATAATTACAAATTAATGAATACGATGCGAGTTAATGTTTTAATAATCATAATGATTGCAGTAGGATATTCTTCTCTGCAGGCGCAGAATAATAATTTATCTACCAAAAAAGTGATTTTGAACGGTAGAGAATTTTATCTGCATACAGTTCAACAAGGCGAGGGACTTTACCGAATAAGTGTCAATTACGGGGTTTCGCGCCAAGAGATACTTCAAGTAAATGATGATATTTCCGAAGATTTGAAAATTGGGCAAATAATTCGGATACCCGTTATTTCAGGGCAAAAGAGCGATAGCCAAGAGACTAATAAAAGCGGTTCCTATACCTATCACACGGTAGAAAAGGGGCAGACGGCGTTTTTCGTTTCGCGCAAATATAATGTTCCGTTGGAAGTTATTTACGATAACAATCCGGGCAGTAGGGAAGTATTGTCGGAAGGCGCAATTTTAAAAATTCCGTCAGGACAACCATTTTTTGAAAAACCTGTTTCAACCCAAACAAATAACGATGATGTTGTATATCATACAGTTCAACCAAAGGAGACTTTATTTGCTCTTTCAAGAGAATACAACACGACCGTAGAAAAAATTATTGAGGCAAATCCCGTACTCCAAAATAGCGCACTTACAATAGGTAGTACGATTAAAATTCCTAAAAATCAAGTTGTTACTGCATCAATAAACACAAATTCTCCCGTTGCGACACAGCAATCTACCGAAAACGACAAACTTTTTATTTACCATAAAGTACGCAAAAAAGAGACATTGTACGGAATATCAAGAACATACGGCGTAGATGAAAATAGCATAAAATCGCACAACCCATCCGTTAATTTCAATAATTTAAAGGTAGGCGAGCAACTTAAAATTCCGACAGAAGCATGGTTCGCACAACAAAAGGCTCCGCAAATACAAATTCCTGACAATAATATTTCTATAGCCGAAGAAACTATTAGTAATGATAATACTGATGCTCAAATAGTTATCCCGACTTGCACAAATACCACGCTCGGTTATGAAATACCGATTAAAGTTGCCCTGATGTTGCCTTTTTCGGCAAGAGAAGCGCAAAGATATTTTAGTGATACTATAAGTTCTTCTACTACGAGCCGTAATGCCGCTTTACGCTCAAAACCGTTTATCGAATTTTATACAGGTATGTTATTAGCCATTGAAGTATTAAAAAAACAGGGAGTAAACATCAATTTACAGGTTTTTGATATTTCAGCAGAGTCAAATGCAATACAAAATGCGTTGAATAACAGTGAATTACAAAATGTTGATTTGATTATTGGTCCCGGGGTTACAAACGAACTGCCACAGATTTCAGCATTTAGCAACAGGCATTCGATTCCTTTGGTTTATCCGATGTCTAATGCCAATCCCGAATTGTTCAATAATCCCAATATGTTCCATATAAATTCGCCCGATAGTTTATTTCACGATTTAATTGCCGATGAAATTATACGTCAGGCAAAAGGCGAAAATATGCTCGTTATTTTACCCGCCGCCTCGGAACGAGAAGCAACAAAATTAGCAGAAATAATTAAGCAGAAAGTAACATCTTACAACCAATTAGATGCCAATAAAATAAATTATAAAGAATATCGCTCAGGAAGAGATGACGTTACGGCTATTGAGGCTTTAATAGACAAGGATAAACATACATTCATTGTGATGCCAACGCAACTTCAAACAGAAGTCTCAAAATTAGTTCCCACACTTGCCGTTGTAAAAGGAAGAACAAAAGCAAATATCACTCTTTTCGGAATGTCTTCTTGGCTAAGATTTCAGACCTTAGACCCCGAAAATATTTATCAGTTAAATGGAACATTTTTTCCCACTTTTGCCGTGGATTACAGAGACCCAAATACAAGACAATTTATTGATAACTATCGACAAGCCTTCAATACAGAGCCATTTCCTGTTCATCCATATTTTCAAAGTGCCGATGCCAATTCGTCATTTTCTCGCTACGGAATTTGGGGATATGACGTGTCCCTATATTTTATAAACGCTGTTTACCAATATGGGAAAAATTTTGGCACCTGCTTAGAAAATTACTATCCACAGCAAATTCAGTTTAATTTCGATTTTAAGCGAATTTCAAACCAAGGCGGCTATTACAATAATGGCTTGTATATGATACGATTCAAATCGGATTTTACGACAGAAAGGGTGAGAATCTCGGTGAGGAAATGAGGGAATGGGTAAATGGGTGAATGGGTAAATGAGGGAATGGGTGAATGAGGGAATGAGTGAATGGGTATAGTAAGTGATGTGTTTACATTTTATGTTATAGAAACTAAATATTTGCAAACGCAAAAACTCCAGAATTATGGTCATATCATTTTTTAAATTTAAGAAAATGAAAATAATTGTTTTTTTTGTTATGGTTTTGAATTGTATTAATATTTTTGCTCAAAGTAATCGGCAAAATGAGCGTAAGATATATGTAGGAAAACCAAGATCTTATGGACAATTTGTGCTTATTTTTGTCATTGTCGAGAATGGACAAATTGCTGACAGCCCTAATTTTTTGATAAAATACAACAAAAATGGGCTCAAAAAAATTGTTAATGCAAACTTCACACCTTATACTAATTATAAGTTCTCATATACAAATAATGGGGACATTTATATTGGTACCTATGATGCGGTATGTTACACTACCGAAAATTTTAACAATTATCTCGATGAGAAGTTTAAAGCAAACGAAGGAGCGAATTTTTTTAATAAGCTTTTGCATCCAAAAGAAGCATTTCTTATGGCATGTCCCGATTTTTTTGAAATGACAAACGAAGAAAGACTTGAATATTTTTTAAATCAGGTGGGTCAATGAATATTTTTTAAATTTAAGAAAATGAAAATAATAAAAATGATTGTTTTGTTGTTTGTTATGTTATTATGCAATATTATGGTTTTTTCTGTTGGCAATGAAAATAAGGAACGACAAATATTTATAGAAAAGCCAACATATTATGGACATTTTATACTTATTTTTGTTATAGTTGAGAATGATAAAATTGTTGATAGCCATAGTTTTTGGATGAAATACAACAAAAAAGGGTTA
>Ga0099364_10011125_pt1 | contig 12318 bp, 8 predicted proteins | sample TergutTh196P3_FD_73070 | JGI IMG/M metagenome (GOLD analysis project Ga0099364, IMG submission 73070) | Microcerotermes parvus P3 segment gut microbial communities from Pointe-Noire, Republic of the Congo - Th196 P3 | ecosystem: Host-associated > Arthropoda: Insects > Digestive system > Gut ... | reverse complement strand
TGAACTTGGTCTTTCTGCGTTCTGTCATTACGCCTGTCAGCGAGATCACCAAAGTATCAAAACGCATTGCCGATGGCAGCTATGGCATACAGATTAGCAATAGTTATAAAGATGAGATAGGTGAAATGGTTAGTTCGATCAATGAAATGTCTTTTAAAATCGCGCAGACGGAGAAAATCCAAACTGAGTTCATATCATCGGTGTCACATGAACTCCGCACCCCTCTTACTGCTATTACCGGATGGGGTGAAACCCTGATATACAGCGATGATTTAGATACGGAATCTAAACGCGGTATTGCCATTATGCTAAAAGAGGCGCGGCGATTAACAAAGATGGTAGAAGAGCTGCTTGAGTTTACAAGGATGGAAGATGGGCGGTTTACGCTGAATATTGAGCTGATTGAAATTGCGGCGGAGCTCGAGGATGCGATTTTCACATTCCGTGAGCTTCTTCATCAAGATGAGCTGGAGTTCAACTATGTTTCAGATATGGACGATGCTCCGCTTATCCCCGGGGACCCCAACCGGCTTAAGCAGGTTTTCCTTAACTTGTTTGATAATGCGGCTAAGTATGGCAGGGAAGGAAAGCGTATTGAGGTTTCGATAAGGATGGCGGGGGATTATGTAAAAATTTCAATCAGGGATTTCGGCCCGGGGGTTCCGGATGACGAAATAGGCAACATTAAAATGAAGTTTTATAAAGGCAGCAACTCTAAAGACCGAGGGAGCGGCATAGGGCTTGCAATTTGCGAGGAGATTATGAAATATCACGGTGGCAGTTTAGAGTTATCGAACGCGGAGGGGGGGGGGTTCTGCGTTACGATTTACCTCCCCGTCAGCGTTGAGATAGGCGATTAACAAATACATGTAATAGGAAGGTATGCATATATATGGCGAAGAAAGAGAAAAGCAAAGAGTTCCGAACCTCAATCGGGGGGCAGGCATTGATTGAAGGCGTTATGATGCGCGGGCCTAAGCGATTAGCGATTGTCGTCAATACAAAGGATGGCTTTGTTACTAAAGTCGATGATTTGAAATTATTAAAGGATAAGTACCCGGTTGTCGGATTCCTTTTCATTCGCGGCGTGGTTAACTTTATAAACTCAATGGTGCTGGGTGTCCGATCGCTCATGTTTTCGGCAGAATGCATACCTGAGGAAGAGATGGAGGGGGAGCCGTCTAAGTTTGATGAATGGATCGAAAAGAAACTGGGGAGCGAAAAAGCAGAGAAGGCAATAATTACATTTTCTGTTGCGCTGGGCGTTGTCTTATCGATTGGTTTATTCATCATTCTACCAACATTGCTGGCAGGATTGCTTTCGGAGCTTGTTGAGCATAGGGTTCTCAGGAACCTGATAGAGGGTCTTATGCGCATAAGCATTTTCCTTGGCTATATGTGGCTTGCGACGCGGATGAACACTATAAAACGAGTGTGGGCATACCACGGCGCGGAACACAAAACCATATTCTGCTATGAAAAAGGGTTGCCGCTTACGGTCGAAAATGTCAAGGCGCAATCAAGGCTTCATCCACGCTGCGGCACCAGTTTTTTGTTTATTGTAATGCTTACGAGCATACTGGTATTCTCATTTACGGGCTGGAGCAATGTCTGGGTCCGCATCGGGTTCAGGCTGGCGCTGCTGCCGGTAGTGGTAGCTATCAGCTTTGAAGTAATAAAGCTGGCCGGCAGGTATGACAACATATTCACAAGGGTTATTTCCGCACCCGGAAAGGCGTTGCAAAAACTGACGACGCGCGAACCGGATGATGATATGATTAAAACCGCTGTGGAGGCTTTGAAGCTGGTTATACCTGATGATGCACAAGAAGCATCATGGTAGCTGCCGCTGCAATAAAATTACGCAGGTATAAATTACGGGGATTCGGTTCCGGAGGGAATATGATAATGAATGAATTAGTAATAGGTAAATGAGTAAGTATGAAAACATATAATGACATTTATTTATCAGCGCGGCGCAGGCTTAGGGCAGCAGGAATAGAGGCGTATGATTTGGAGGCAAGGCTGATAGTCGCCTATGCATCCGGCAAGACACGCGAAGAGCTTCTGAACTTGAGCCGGCTGTACGTCACGGACAATGCGATGCTGAAAACCTTAGAAGAGGTTATGGAGCGACGCCTTAAAGGCGAGCCGGTTGCGTATATTGTCGGTGAATGGGAGTTTTACGGGCTTCCGATAATAGTAAATGAATCGGTGATGATACCGCGCGTCGATACCGAGCTTCTCGCAGAGCAGGCAATTAAACTCCTGAAACGGCGCGCTATGCAGACACGGGTGCTTGATTTATGTACCGGCAGCGGTTGCGTTGGCCTTGCGATAGCAGCCAGCTCGCCGAGAGCGCGCATCGTTATGGCTGACTCATCAGAAGCGGCGCTGGCCGTTTGCCGCGCTAATATGCTGAAAAACCGGCTCAGCCGCAATGTTACCGCTATTGAGGTTGACGTGCTGGAAAGCCCCCCGACTTTATTAGGTTCGTTTGACATGATTGTGTGCAACCCCCCATACATACCGTCAAAGGATATAGAATCGCTCGACGCTTCAGTGCGGTCGTATGAACCGATCGCGGCGCTGGACGGCGGCCCGGATGGATTATACTTTTTCCGCGCCATTGTGACGAACTGGGCGCAGTCATTAAATCACGGAGGATGCTTATTGTTTGAATGCGGGTTTGGACAATCGGAGGCAGTGCGCGGCATTATGCTTGAAGGCGGTTTCGCAAGCCTAAAAACGCATATGGATACACAGGGGGTTGAAAGGGTATTGATGGGAATCAGAAGCTAAGGGTCAAGGTGAGCTAAGAGCGGTCCGCTTATTACGTATACGCAGCGATAGGGGGCTCGCTTGGTAAATATTTACGCATGTGGCTTTATGCCACGGAAAGGTATGGTTTCAAATGGCAGAGAAAAAGAAGTATGTTCCTGCGGTACCGGCAGAGGACAAGAGGAAGGCGCTGGAAACGGCAATTTCGCAGATTGAGAAGAATCATGGAAAAGGTTCAATTATGCGTCTCGGGGATAGGCAGGCTGTTAATGTCGATGCGATTTCAACCGGTTCGATATCGCTGGATTTCGCGCTGGGCATCGGAGGGGTGCCTAAGGGTAGGATCATTGAGATATTCGGCCCGGAATCTTCCGGGAAAACGACTCTCGCTTTGCATATTATCGCTGAAGCTCAGAAAGCCGGCGGGGATGCCGCGTTTGTAGATGCGGAGCATGCATTAGAGCCGGCATATGCGCGGGCGCTGGGCGTCGATATTGATAACTTGCTTATTTCGCAACCGGACATGGGTGACGATGCGCTCGCTATTACGGAAGTACTCGTGCGTTCGGGCGCTGTGGATGTTGTGGTTGTGGACTCCGTCGCCGCTCTTGTGCCTCGCAGCGAGGTGGAAGGGGAGATCGGAGATGCGAGCGTTGGCGTCGTTGCCAGGCTTATGTCGCAGGCGCTGCGCAAGCTGGCAGGTTCGATTTCCAAGACAAACTGCGTTGTTATTTTCATCAATCAATTACGTGAGAAGATCGGCGTTATGTATGGCAATCCCGAGACGACGCCGGGAGGGCGGGCGCTTAAGTATTTCGCCAGCGTTCGTATTGACGTCAGGCGCTCGGAGTATATCAAAACAGGCGCGGAGCATGTGGGGAACCGCACCAGAGCTAAAATTGTCAAGAACAAAGTAGCTCCTCCGTTTAGAGAGGCTGAGTTTGACATTATGTTCGGGGAAGGGATATCAAAGTACGGCGAATTAATCGATTTAGGCGTTAAGCTGGATGTTATCGAAAAAGGCGGGGCGTGGTACACGGTCGAGGGACTGAGGTTTCAGGGGCGCGATAATGTGAAGGAATATCTCCGGGAGAATCCGGATGTTGCCGATAAGGTCGAAGCGCAGATTCGCCGAGATGCGTTGAAGCTAATGTCACCGCAGGAAAAGGCGGCGGCTAAAGCTGCCGGGAGAGCGGTGGATGTTGACGCGGAGGATTTCGAAGGGTGAACTACATGTAATTGCGGCCGCAGCTGAGGTTCGCTTGACTGAAAAAAGCAGAAGTGCAGGACAGTAAGGAGCGCCGGTGACGGTAAAGAGTATTGCTGAAGTAAATAAAAGAGCGGGTATGTGCTTGATTCAGTTCGAAGACGGCTCCGATGTCATTGCCAGTGTTATGCAGGTAGCGGATTTTGGGCTTTTTGCGGGGCGCGTTCTTTCGGATGATGAACATACGGAGTTATTAGAGGGCATTAAACGCAGTACGGCAAAGGTTAGGGCTGTACGTATGCTTGGCAGCCGCAGTTACTCGGCGGACGAGATTAAAAAGAAGCTGATAGGCAAAGGCGATTCTATGCTGGTTGCTAAAGAAGCAGTTGAGTGGCTCGAAGAAACAGGTCTCATTAATGACGGACAGTACGCGCGCGCCATTGTTAAACACTATGGGGCTAAAGCTTATGGGCAGGCCCGCGTGAAAGATGAATTATACAAGCGGGGGATATCCCGTGAATTATGGGAAGATGCCCTATGTGAGTTTGATGAGTCGGCTATGCAAGCCGCGATTGAAGAGTATTTATGGAAAAGACTCAAAGGCAGCAGCGATAAAGGTGATTTACGCAAGGCGGTTGATGCGCTTGTCAGAAGGGGCTATTGTTATGAGCAAGCGAAGTCAGCGGTGAGCAGATACATAGAAGGATTAGAAAATACTGATGAACATTAAATACGGGAAATTGACCACTAAAAAGGGTGGTGCGAACCGCAGGGTTGGAGTAGTCTCGCTTGGATGCGCTAAAAACCTTATAAATACAGAACAAATGATGTATTTGCTGGGTGAGGCAGGCTTTGATATCACATCTGATATGGAAGGCGTTGACATAGCATTGGTTAACACTTGCGGGTTTATTGACAGCGCGGTCAGTGAGGCGATAGAGACAATTATCGGGCTCGGTGAGATGAAGGAAAGCGGGTTGATCGGTAAAATCGTTGTTTCCGGTTGCCTGCCGGAGCGGTATAAAAATGAAATTATGATTGAGCTTCCTGAAGTGGATGCTGTTGCGGGTACCGGCTCGTTTGATGAGATTGTCTGCGTGATAGACGAGCTTTCTGGCACAGATGAGAAGGTCACGCGATTCGGGGATATTAATTCACCGGTCAGCGAAACAGGCAGGTACATATCTACATCGCCGGCTTGGGCTTACCTGAAGATAGCGGAAGGGTGCGACAACTGCTGCGCATACTGCGTAATACCGAGTATCAGGGGGCGTTTCCGCAGCCGCCCGGTTGAGAACATTGTTGCTGAAGCAAGAAGCCTTGTCGGGCGTGGCATACGCGAGTTAATTGTAATCGCTCAAGATGTGACTATGTACGGGAAGGATATTTATGGAAAACGTAAGCTGACAGACCTGCTGACTGAGCTAAACGCTATCGAGGAGCTTAAATGGATTCGCCTTCATTACCTTTATCCTGATGATATTGACGATAATTTTATTGATTTAATCGCAGAATATGATAAAATAATAAAATACCTTGACATCCCTATACAACACATCAACGATGCTATTCTGGCAAGGATGAACCGGCGGAGCTCGGGAGAAAGCATTCGTGCGCTATTTAGGCGGTTACGTGAGCGCATACCGGGGGTAGTGATTAGAACGAGCATTATCGCCGGGCTTCCGGGAGAGGGAGAGGAGGAGTTTGAGGAACTGTGTCAGTTTCTCACAGAGGCAAAGCTTGAACGCGCCGGCATTTTTCCGTATTCAGCGCAGGAAGGTTCGGCGGCGGCTTTGATGGACAGGCCGGACTCCGGTATCGCGGTTGAGCGAGCGGGGCTGCTGGCGGATCTGCAATCGCGCATTATGGACAATTATGATAAAAGCCGCATCGGGAGCGAGGTGACGGTTCTTATAGAAGGAAGTAACGGCAGCGGCTCTTTCTTCGGGCGGAGCTTTGCGGAGTCGCCGGATGTCGATGGGTATATCATTGTGAAGGGTTCGGGAATACTGGTAAATGAATTTACGGAGGTTCGCATAACGGCGGCTTCGGAAGGCGTGTTGACTGGAGAAAAGATATGAACACAGCAAATAAGCTTACGATGCTCAGAGTTGCGCTGATACCTGTTTTTCTGACTGTACTATATATTGGATTCCCCTTTAGCAATTATGCGGCGATTGTTATATTTATTGTCGCGGGGGTTACTGATATAGTTGACGGCTACATCGCGCGCAGCCGGGGGCAGGTGACCGATTTTGGCAAGCTGATGGATCCGCTTGCCGACAAGATGCTGGTAGTCTCCGCTATGCTTTGGTTTGTCGAGCAGGGGGTGTTTCCGGCGTGGGCAGCCTTGGTGGTATTAATCCGCGAGTTCATGATTACAGCGGTGCGGATGATTGCAAGGGGTAAGGGGCGGGTCATCTCCGCCGGGATGTTGGGCAAGATAAAAACGGTGGTGACCATGGTTATTCTTCCTTTTCTGTTTTTGCCGCTGGAACAATGGATGGTTTATTCATGCGTGGGCGCTATTGTTCTTACGACTGTGGTGTCAGGGGTGGAGTATGTTATAAAGAACAGGGATGTTATGGATTGGAAAACATAGCGAGTTAGGAGCAAAACAGATTGGATAAAAACAACAATGGAGACGTGCCGGGAGCGGGGCTTCAGATGCCGCCGCAGGAGACGGAGCTGGAAGATGAAAGCGTTGCCGGGCAGCAAACAAGGGAAGATATCAATGTTTTAGACCACCAGAGGCCGCAGGATGGCAAGCACGCGTCTAAGCCCGCAATGCCGACAGCGATGAAGATTGCGGTAGTTTTTATACTGGCTATTATACTGTTTGCGTTTTATTGGCAGGAGACACAAAGAAATGCAATAAACAACAGAGCAGGGGAAGGGGGGCAAAATACAGAGCAAACAGAGCATGGGGATTTGTTCCCGAATTACCCTCCGCAGGGAAGGTCGTTGATTCAAGACGAAATAAACAGTTTGGATTGGATTGATAAGGAATTCATACCGCTCAATGAGTTTTCGAGACCGGGCATACTGCTCGAGGAAATAAATGGCATAGTAATTCATTTTATTGGCAATCCGAATACTACAGCAGCACAGAACAGAAACTTCTTTGCTAATGTCGCCCCTGCTGAGGGGTTGCACGTCAGCAGTAATTTCATAGTCGGCCTTGATGGGGAAATACTGCAGCTAGTCCCCGTAGATGAAATCGCGTACGCGTCGCATCACAGAAACTCTGACACTCTTTCGATAGAACTCTGCCACCCTGACGAAACAGGGGAGTTTACTGACGAAACCTATGCCTCTGCGGTGCGTCTCACGGCTTGGCTCTGCATGAGGTTTGGTTTGACTGCCGATAATGTTATCAGGCACTTTGATGTTGTGCGGAGCGATGGTACGCAAAAGGAATGCCCTGTCTACTTTGTCGAAAACGAAGGCGCCTGGGAGGCATTCAGGGATGACGTATCCATCATACTAGAACAGCGACAGCTGGCTTGAATCGGGGAGGTTTCTTAGAGCGCCCAGCGCTTTTAGCTGTTCAAGGTTGGTTTTTGTAAGTTTTACACAAGCGGCGGATATATCGTCGATGGATATGAAATCATTGCCGGCTCTGTTATCCGCAACATCATATGCCGCGGTTTCACCCAGGCCGCTTATGGCTATGAGCGGCGGACGGAGTTTGTTCTCGTCTGCAATCAGAAACCTCACAGGGTCTGAGTCGTAAAGATCCAGTCTCGCGAACTCGTAACCCCGCATATAAAACTCATAACATGCTTCGAGAGTCGTCAGCAAGTCCTCATCCTTGCCCTTGATATCGGGCAGCTTTTTTATCTCTCTGATTTTTGAGAGCACGATATGGATACCTTGCGTCATGCATTCTGCGTCGAATGCATCTTTTTGGCTGCGGCGGTAGAAGTATGCGCTGTAGAACTCCAGCGGCTTATTTACCTTAAACCAGGCGATGCGAAAGGCCATCATCACATATGCCACGGCATGGGCTTTTGGAAAGAGGTACTTAATTTTCTTGCATGATTCGATGTACCAGAGCGGGACGCCATGCTTCTTCATTTCAAACTCAGTACCATCCGGCAGGCCTTTTCCTTTACGGACGCTTTCGGAGATTTTAAATGCGTAGCGATCGTCTAAGCCTTTTGATATGAGGAAAAGCATGATATCGTCGCGGCAGCTTATTGTCTCGGAGACCGAGGCTTTGCCGGTCTTAATTATTTCCTTTGCGTTACCGAGCCAGACATCCGTGCCATGCAAGAATCCAGAAAGTCGAACGAGCGTGTCAAAGTCACGGGGGTTAGTGTCGGAAAGCATCTGGCGCGTAAACTGTGTGCCGAACTCGGGAACGCCGATCGTGCCGGTCGAACCGATGATATCATCGTCTTCCGGGAGACCGAGCTTAAGAGGGGACGTGAAGATGGAAATAGTATCCGGGTCGTCAAGCCTTATCTCCATGGCGTTTATACCCGTCATGTCTTCAAGCTGCCTTATCATTGTCGGATCATCGTGACCGAGAGCGTCGAGTTTGATAAGGTTGTCTTCCATACAGTGATAGTCGAAATGCGTGGTTATTATATTTGCTTCCTTGCTGTCAGCAGGATGCTGAGCCGGGCAAAAATCCGTAATCACGGTGTCCTGAGGTATAATGACCAAACCGCCTGGATGCCGGCCGGTAGTGCGTTTGACGCCAACGCAGCCGCGCGCCAATCTGCGTTCTTCAGCTTTTGTGGTTACTGTTTCTTTAGTTTCGAGGTATTTTTTTACGTAACCGATGGCGGTTTTCTCAGCAATTGTGCCGATTGTCCCGGCTCTGTAGACATGCTCCGCGCCAAACAGCTCCATGGTTTGCCTGTGCGCATGGGATTGGTACTCGCCGGAGAAATTGAGGTCAATGTCCGGGACCTTGTCGCCATCGAATCCCAGGAATGTTTCAAAGGGGATATTAAATCCATCTTTTAGGTACATAGTGCCGCAAATTGGGCACCGGGCATCAGGCATATCAGCTCCGCAGCCCCTGGCGGTGCTATTTTCGAAATCACAGTGCTTGCACTGCGGGCACCGGTAATGTGCAGGCAGTGCGTTTACCTCTGTTATACCCGCCAGAAAAGCAACGAATGACGAGCCGACGCTGCCGCGAGAACCGACCAGGTATCCGTTTTTCATTGATTCTTCCACAAGTTTCTGAGCGGTCATATATATAACATCGTAGCCGCGCTCCAAAATTCCGCCAAGCTCCGCTTCCAACCGATTCGTAACAATTTCCGGGGGATTGTCGCCATATAATCGCTTTAGGTTGCTGTTTACCAATATATTCAGTTCCTCCGCGCTTCCTTCTAAAGCCGGAGGAAAAAGGGTTTTCGCAGGGGGCAGCGGGCTGACGACATCGCACATTTCGGCAATCAGCCTTGTGTTCGTCACCACGACCTCGTGAGACGTCTCTTCGCCAAGATATGAAAATTCATTTAGCATTTCTGCCGTAGTCCTAAAAAATATAGGCAAGTCTGAATCGGCGTTATCGTAATTTTTTGATGTAAGTAAAATATGCCTGTGAATTTCATGCTCAGGGTCAAGAAAATGTACGTCCCCGGTGGCAACTACAGGTTTTCCGAGCGTTTTGCCGAGTTTTACAATCCTGCGGTTAAAATTACGCAAGTCTTCTATGCCCGTGGCCTTGGGTTTGCTTTCGTATAGCATGAACGTATTGTTGCATATTGGCTGTATTTCCAGATAATCGTAAAAATCCGCGATTTGGCGTATGGCAAGCTCACCCCGGCGGTCCGCTATAGCAATAAAAAGCTCCCCTGCCTCACAGGCTGAGCCTACGATAAGCCCGTCTCTGTACTGCGTCAGAACGCTTTTAAGGATAATCGGATGCCTGTCGAAATGGTGCAAATGGCTTATTGTTATTAGCTTGTACAGATTCCTCAAGCCTGCGTTATTCTTTGCCAGCAGTATAATGTGGTTATTTCTTCCGCGTCCTTTCTTCGGCAAATCACCGGCTAATTTTGCTAAGTGCGGGTTAATCTGAGTTATTTCCGTTACGCTCTGTGCCTTGAGCGTGTCGAGCAGAGCGTTGAAGATAAAAACAGTTGCCATAGCATCGCTGCCGGCTCTGTGGTGTGTGAAGTCCGTGTACCCGAAACGTTTTGCTAAGGTATCCAGTTTGTGGCTTTTGAGCCTTGGGAACAGTGTTCGGGCAATTGTAAGAGTGTCAATAAAGTAAGGATGGTAAGCAATGCCGTGATTATGGCATGTTTCATAAACAAAACCGACGTCAAATGCCGCATTATGCGCAACAAGAGGCCTGTCTTTTGCAAAAGCAAGCAGCGATTTGACAGCGTCGCACTGTGACGGAGCGCCAAGGACGTCAGCATCCTTAATGCCGGTCATGGCGGTAATTGCAGGAGGGATTGGCTTTCCGGGATTTACAAGCGTTTCAAACCGCGCCAGTTCCTCCCCTCCCCTTACCAGAATCGCGCAAATCTCAGTTATGGCATCATCAACAGGGGATAAACCTGTTGTTTCGATATCGAAGATGACGAACTCACCGGAGAGGTCGCCATTGTCCACGTTCAGTTCATAGCTCTTGTGTACTGCTTTGTAATAATCCACATCGTTGACAAAATAGCCTTCGACCCCATAGATTACCTTGATTTTTTCATCCACTCCCATCCTTGCTGCTGCTGCCGAGGCTTCAGGGAATGAATGCACGACGCCATGGTCTGTAATTGCGATTGCAGGATGGCCCCATTTCGAAGCGCGTTTAATGACTTCGGTTACATCGGTCAAGGCGTCTAGCGCGGACATTTTGGTGTGCAGGTGCAGCTCGACTCGTTTTTCCGCTGCTGTGTCCGTCCTTGAATCCTTTGTTGCTGTAACTATACCGGTAGGTTCCAGTGTTAGATCCTCGTTGTACTTACTCAGATTCAACTTGCCGGAAACAGTGAGCCACATCCCGTTCTTAATTTTATCTATGACACCTGACGCAGCTTCGTCAGGCATGAACTTTGAAACATGGAGCGTCCCCGTGTAGTCGGTCAAGTCGAAACCAAGAATCCAAGCGCCCCGGTTCTCCAGCCTTTTTGAAGATATGTCGCACACTTTGCCCATGATTTTAACCTTGCCGAGTTCAAGAGTAACTTCGCTTATAGGCGTAACTATGCCTTTTGGGTTAGTGCCCATTATTACAGCATTCTTCTTGTGGGAGAGCGGGACGGAATTGGACGATGCGGGGATATCCGGTTTTGCGGCTACTGCCGCGCGGTAATAGTAAGCCGTGATGGAAACTGAATCCAACCCGAATTGCTGGGCAATCATGTTCTCCATCGTCCGGATTTCATATGGCGGAGCCGGCTCGGCAAGCGTGAGGTTGAATCTCATGCATTTTTTTGACTCATCGACAACGGCGGAGTCGACTTTAGCGCCGCAGTAGTCGGAGGAAAACCTTCCGTTTGCTTTCAGGAAGGGGAACATGTCATATAAGGGGATTGGGTTGTTAGAGTTCAAGTAAAAACCTCCTTTGGGAGTGTTGTTTAAAGTCACGGAAATAATTTGAATTCATCAGCTATCGATTTAAACAGCGTATCTACCAGCTTGTCCATTGGCAGTTTTGCGATTACCTTGCCTTTTTTGAAAATTATGCCTCCGTTTTCGCCTATGGCAATACCAAAGTCCGCGCGGGAGGCTTCGCCGGGGCCGTTTACGGCGCAGCCCATCACAGCAATAGAAATAGGCCCAATGACCGCGTTATCAAGTCGTGCGAACGGAGCAAGACGCCGCTCGACTTCTTGGGCTAGTTCGAACAGATTTTCGCTACATCTGCCGCAGGTGGGGCAGGATATTAAATCAAAACCTTTGCGGATGCCGAGCGATTTCAGAATTGCGATTGCTGCTTTGATTTCTTGCTCCGGAGGGGCGGTGAGGGATACGCGTATCGTGTCGCCAATACCTTCGGAAAGCAGTGCGCCGATGCCAATGGAAGATTTGATTATCCCCATGTACTCAGTTCCTGCCTCAGTGACGCCGACATGAATCGGATAATCAGTCCTCTGATATAGGAGCTTGCAGGAGGCAATTGTCATTGGCACGGATGAAGCTTTCACCGACACGCAGATATCATCGAAGTCACAACCGTTCAATAAGCGGATATGCTCTAGGGCGCTTTCATACAGGGCTTCCGGCGTAACGCCGCCATGTTTTGCGAGAAGCTTACGGCTGAGGCTTCCGCTGTTGACGCCTATGCGGATGGGGAGGCGCCTCTTTGCGCAAGCATCCGCCACGGCGCGCATATTATCAGACCCGCCGATATT
>Ga0099364_10011124_pt1 | contig 12319 bp, 8 predicted proteins | sample TergutTh196P3_FD_73070 | JGI IMG/M metagenome (GOLD analysis project Ga0099364, IMG submission 73070) | Microcerotermes parvus P3 segment gut microbial communities from Pointe-Noire, Republic of the Congo - Th196 P3 | ecosystem: Host-associated > Arthropoda: Insects > Digestive system > Gut ... | reverse complement strand
GACCGTTTTCCTGATGCCGTAAACAAGACTTTTACCTTTGCAGAATACACTGGCAATGCAGAAGAGATAGAAGACCCTTATGGACTGGATTTCTCGCATTTTGAAAAGGCTTTTGAGCTGATAAAGGCTTATACAGAGGATTTGATATTGATTTTGAAAGGAGTGAAGTGACCATGACTCACAGCCTCAAAAAAATCTTTTGGATAGTGGGAGAAAAGTCAGGAGATTTGCACACCTCTCATGTGATGGAACAGCTCAAAAAAACTATGCCGGAGACTCAACATGCAGGGATCGGAGGTCCTTTGATGCAAAGCCAGGGGCTAAAGGCTTTATTTCCCTTTGAAAAGTTTCTGATCATGGGATTTGCAGAGGTTTTGAAGCATATACCTTTTATCATGAAAGTAGAGTCCTCTATAAAGCAGTATTTAGCAAAAAATAAGCCTGATTTAGTCGTTTTGGTTGACTATCCGGGGCTGAACCTTCGAGTCGCAGAGATGGCGAGTAAAATGGGTTTTAAGGTGTTTTATTTCATATGTCCTCAGTTTTGGGCGTGGAAACACTATAGGGTTTTGAAACTACAGAAATACTGTCATCATGTAGCGTGTATCTTGCCTTTTGAAAAAGAAATGCTTGATAAATATAATATAAATTCAACTTATGTAGGGCATCCTGTGACAGAAGAAATTGAATACAAGCTTGATAAAAAAGAGTTTGCAGAGAAATTTAATCTCGATATAAATAAAAAATGGATAGCCTTTTTCCCTGGTTCTAGGGCAAATGAAGTTCAAAGTCTTTTACCGATTTATATCGAAACTATCAAAAGACTCAAAAAACTCAAGCCTGATTATGAATTTTTGATTTCTAAAGCGAATTCTGTTTCTGATAAACTGTTTGCGTCAAAAGCCTTTACAGAAGCAGAATTTACTGTGATAGAAGGCTACAGCTATGAAATGATGAAGTATTCGGACTTTTTGACAGTAAAGTCTGGAACCTCTACGATAGAGGTAGCCAGTATAGTCACACCTTTTGCTATAGTTTACAAAGCAAACTATTTGTCATACAAGCTTGCCAAAAAGATAATAAAAGTAAAATTTATAGGCTTACCCAATATCATCTTTGATAAGCCTATAATACCAGAATTGATACAAAAAGATGTAAATCCTGACAAAATAATAGAAACTATTCTTTTTTTTATGGACAACGAAAAAGAGTATAGTCAAATGTCAGAGGATTTCAAAGACTTACACAATATTTTGGGGCATGAATCTGCCTCAAAACAAGTTTCAGGATTGATAAATAAAATATTAATGGAATAGATTATGAGTAATATCACACACAAAATACTCTTATTTTTGGAAAGACAATTTGCGTTTGTCATCATAAACCTATTGTATTTAACATTGCGATACAAGAAAACAGGCTTAAAAAAACCTTATCCCAGAGCAATTTATGCTTTCTGGCACAAGGATATATTGCCACTGATGATAAATCGCAAACACGAGAAAATAGTTATACTGATATCCCCCTCAAAAGATGGGGATTTTATCGCTGCACCTGCTATAAAATTTGGCTATATCGCTGTGCGCGGCTCTTCATCTCGAAAAGGAAGCGAAGCACTCAAAGCCATGGTAAAACTATCGGCAAAACACTCCCTCGCTATCACACCTGATGGACCTAAAGGACCTGCTCAAATACTAAAAGAGGGCGTCTTGCAGCTTGCTTATTTGACAAAACTACCCATCATAGCTACTCGAACGAAGGTTTCGTCAGCGTGGGTGTTTAATTCATGGGACAAATTTTATTTCCCATACCCTTTTGCAAAGGTCAAAATCGAGTATGGGAAGCCCATTTATGTAAGCTCAAAAGATGAATTTGAAGAGAAGAAAAGAGAATTGGAAGAGTTTATGAATTGTAATGATTGGTAAAAAAGAGAAATGTATTGTTTTTGGGAGGAAAGAATGAAATATAGAAATTTTAGCAAAAAGATTGATTTCAAGCCATCAGCACTTGGCTTTGGTTTGATGAGACTACCTATGAAAGACGAAAAGGAGATAGACAGAGAAGAAGCTATCAAAATAGTCAGATATGCCATCGACAACGGGGTGAATTATTTGGACACAGCCTATGTTTATCATGGTGGTGAAAGTGAGAGAATCCTTTGTGAAATACTAAAAGATGGCTACAGAGACAAGGTAAAAATAGCCGATAAAATGTCTATGTGGCTACTGAAAGAAGAAAGTGATTTAGATAGAATATTTTTTGATCAGCTTGATAAACTAAAGGTGGATAAAATAGATTTTTATCTCTTGCACGCTTTGAATAGAAGGAGTATAGACACTATCACAAGACTCAAAATCATGGACTGGTGCGAAAAGAAAAAAGCGGATGGATTGATAGACTATATCGGTTTTTCCTTTCATGACACTTTGCCAGTATGGAAAAAACTGATAGATTTCTATGACTGGGATTTTTGTATGCTCCAATTCAATATCATAGATGTCAAAATACAGCTGAGTAAAGCTGCCATTGACTACGCTCGCAGAAAAGACATAGGTGTCATAGTGATGGAACCCCTCAGAGGTGGACAGCTAAGTTTATCTATACCAGATGATATCATGGCTTTGTGGGGTGAAATGGCGAAGCTTTATAGAGATGCCGATATCCCTATTACAATGAGCCAAAATCAGATGTTTTTACCTGCCCAGTTTATGCTAGACTGGCTTTGGAACTTCGAAGAAATAGGATTTCTCATCAGTGGAATGTCAAATTTCCAACAAGTAAAGGAAAATATCGAGTTTGCAAAAAATGCTTCTATAAACAAACTGAACAAAAAACAGCTTACCTTGATAAATAAAATTCGAAAGACATATCTCGAAAAGATAGTCATAAACTGCACAAAATGCAACTATTGTAAAGACTGTCCACAGAAAATAGCGATTCCGGAGATATTCAGCTCTCTAAACGAAATCAAAAGATTTGAAAATCAAAGAACACCTACATTTAGATACTATTTTCTCCCTGAAGAAAAAAGAGCGAGTAAATGCACAAGCTGTGGTGCTTGTGTGCCTATTTGCCCACAAAAGCTTGATATACCGGGCTTGCTGAAGAAATGTAGTTTGGTTTTTGAAGAAAAGAAAATGTTTGATACTGTAGGCTTTTAAATATCGCGTGTAAAAAATTAGGAGTATGTCATGAAATTTTTTAATACTGAAGGTCCGGTAAATCAGCCTGACCATTATAAACTAAATCCCTTGTATCGCTGGGATTATGATGAAATAATGACTTTGATAAAACAAAAAAAGTATTTTATACTACATGCTCCTCGACAGACCGGCAAGACAAGCTGTTTACTGGCTTTGTGTGATGAACTCAATGAAAAAGGTGATTATTTTGCTGTTTATGCAAATGTAGAGGCAGGGCAAGTGCCTAGGAATGATATTAAAAGAGCCATGAAAGCCATAGTAACAGAATTGTTAGGCAATGTTAAATCATTTTTACGAGATGATTTTGATTTTTTCAAGGCTCTCGAATATTATGAGAAAGTAGAAGCAGAAAATGGATTAAATGCAATTTTAACCTATTTATCAGAATTAATAGATAAACCTATAGTTTTATTTATAGACGAGATAGATGCTTTAGTGGGAGACACATTGATTTCTGTATTTAGGCAGCTAAGGGCTGGCTATACAAAACGCCCTAAAAGCTTTCCATCTGCGATAATTCTGTGTGGTCTTAGAGATATCAAGGATTATCGCATTCATCTGAGTGAGAAAGAAATCATCACGGGGGGCAGTCCTTTTAATATCATCACTAGATCATTGCGGCTTGGGAATTTTTCAAAGGAAGATGTGATAGAGCTATATGGAGAGCATACCCAAGAGACAGGGCAGATATTTACAGAGGATTGCTTTGATTTTGTGATGAAAAATACAGATGGGCAGCCATGGCTCGTAAATGCCCTTGCCTATGAGGTCGCTTTTGACATGAAGGCAAATAGGGACAGAAGCATTCCTTTGACCATAGAAAGCTTTGAGATGGCAAAGGAGACCCTTATTTTAAGCAAAAGAACGCATCTAGATCAGCTGATACACAAGCTCAAAGAGGAGAGGGTTAGAAATATTATTTTGCCTATGATACTGGGTAATAAGACTGAACCAAACGAGGACGATATTCAATACTGCGTAGATTTAGGTCTGATAAAAGACACAAAAGAAGGAATAAAGATATCAAATTTAATATATAAGGAAGTTATCCCTAGAGAATTAACAGCAGATACTCAGCGAACTTTTCTAAAGGAACATATCCCCGAATGGGTAGATACAGACAGTAGCATAGATGTTCATAGATTGCTCACACTATTTAAAGAGTTCTGGAATGAAAACACGAGCATCTGGGCCAGCAGTATAGCAGGCTATCAAGAAGCAGCCCCTAACCTAGTATTACAAGCTTTTCTCCAAAGGGTTTTAAATGGCGGTGGGTATATAAATCGCGAATACGGTCTTGGTAACAGAAGGACCGATATCTTTATCAGGTGGTTTTATCAAAAAGAAGGCAAAAAATATACTCAAAGAATAGTCATGGAGCTAAAAATAATAGGTAAAAACCAAAACTATGAAGCCATAAAAAAAGATGCTCTAGAACAAACAGCCAAATATGCTCAAACCTGTGGCGTGAAAGAGGCTCAAATACTTATCTTTGACAGAAACAAAAGCCAAAACTGGACAGCTGATGAACCGAATGAATATGCAGAATTTGATGGTATCAGCTTTGAGATATGGAAACTGGGGACTGGGGTATGGTGATACCCCAAAAAATGCATATTTTTGCATGTTTTGAGAATAGTTTGTAAAAAATCATTCAACTCTTTTATCAAATTACATAAAAAACACAATTTTTATCTTTTTGTATTACAAATGGTTATAAATTATTTTTAAAATTATTTATTTTTTTCTTGACAAAAAAAGGGGGTTGGATATCGTGGCTATTGTGTTTTGTTTTTTCGTACATGCGGGGGAGTAGTTCAGTTGGTCAGAACGTCTGCCTGTCACGCAGAAGGCCGCGAGTTCGAGCCTCGTCTCTCCCGCCAGTTTTTTTTGTTATATTGTCCGGGCAATCTTCGGGTTGCCCACTTTTTTTTTCATCATTTACGATTGATATGAAGTTTAAATAAATAGAATTAATGAAAAAGAAGCTAATGGAGAATACAAATATGCAGGACAATAACATCATTATCACAGATATCGGCAGTACGACTACAAAAGCTCTTTTATTAAAGAAAACAGGGGCTTCATATAGATTTGTTGACTACACGACTGCATATACGACAGTAGAAAAGCCTTATGAAGATGTAAAAATAGGCATTTTCAATGCTATAAAGAAATTAGAAAATGTTACAGATACAGATATGTTATCATCAAAAGAATCATTGAAATTTAAAGATGGTATATCATATCTATCAACAAGTAGTGCCGGTGGTGGGTTACAGATATTTGTGATAGGTCTAACCAAAGCAGATTCTGTAAAGTCGGCAAAAAGAGTTGCGTATGGTGTCGGTGGTGTTTTACTGGATGCTTTATCCATTGAAGACGGCAAAACAAGCTCTGAAAAACTCCAGATTTTAAATAAAGCTCACCCTGATATAATCCTTTTTTGTGGTGGAGTAGATGATGGCGCATTGTACAGTATTTATAGATTGGCTGAAATCCTAAAAACAGCAAATATAAAGCAAAAGTTTTCTGAGCATCAAAATATCCCACTTGTTTTTGCAGGCAATAAACAAGCTATAGACTTTATTAAGCTCGTTTTTAGAGATAAATATGACCTGCATATTGTGCCAAATCTCAGACCCAGCATGACACTCGAAAACCTTGAACCTGCTAAAAATAAAGTTCATGACTTATTTCTGGAAAATGTTATGGAGCAAGCACCGGGTTATTCTGAAGTCAAAAAGCTCGTAAATGCTGATATACTACCCACGCCCTCAGGAGTTTTAAAAGCATTGAAAATACTCAGTAAAAAGTATGATAATATAATCGCTTTTGACATGGGTGGTGCGACTACGGATGTTTATTCATTTATTCATGGACAGCATAGTAGGTCGGTAAGTGCAAATTTTGGTATGAGCTATAGTATAGGAAATATATTGGCTTTATCTGATTTTGAGGAAGATTTTAGTAAATATATCCAGTTTGTAACAAAGAGTGGTGCTTTGGATATTGATTTCAATGAATATTTCCAAAACTATATAGGAAATAAGATACTTTACCCTGATTTCAACCCCACAAAAGATATAGAAAAGTTCATCGAACACATTATTGCTATTTCAGGGATAAAAATGTCCCTACAACAACATTTTGAGAATAACTATAAACTCAAACCAAATAAAACCATTGAGTTAATTTGTGGTTTCATACAAAATAAGCAGGTTGATGATATTTATACTTTGCCTTTTGACAGTAAAAAATCATTTAGAAAAAACGATTTTGAGATGATCTTAGGTGCTGGAGGTGTCATCAGTCATGCAAGTAAATCACAGGCAATATTTATCCTAATTGAGAGTTTTAAACCCTCTGGATTTGTTGAGCTTTGGCGTGACAAACACTTTATCTTACCGCATTTGGGTGTGCTTTCTACTGTAGATGAAGCTGTCGCTGAATCCCTACTTTATGATGATTGTTTAGAAAAGCTTGCTCTTTATATTCGACCCAACAACTACAGAAATAATGATGTGTTGAAAATAAAAACAGATAAACAAGAGCTAACAATAAAATCAAATAATTTGTTTGTTTACACGAGTGATGCCGCAGAGAAAATAATTATTTATGGCAAATCTTTAAATAAAACAGAAATAACATTAGACGCAAATATACCTCTTGTGATAGATACAAGACTCACAAAAAGCAATTCCACTGATATTATTTTTAATTCTTTAAAACCTTATGACTTTTCCAGGATATATCCCCCTGCCTCCCCTATGAATGTGGGGGGAAACATTGAGGGGAACAAAAACCACCATCTCCTCAAATATTTACTACCCTTCAAAGGCTCTATCTATGTAAAGCAGGGTGAAAATGTCGTCCCAGAAACTCTTCTCTGGGAAAACAGATTCGACCCACCCAGAATGTATGTAGTTTTAATCTCATCTTTACTCAAAAGAAATTTATCAAAAGAAGAGTTACTTGAAGGTATCCAGATATCAGAAAAAGACATAGTAGAAATTGGCACACCTTTGTTTAAATCAGATAAAAAGCGTTATTTTGTTACTTTAGTTCCAGGTGGGCTTGGGATGGCACCAGCAATAGCTTTTACACCAGATAAAGAGCTTACGGATGATGAAATAAATAATGGTGAGCTACAAAGACTGCAAGATAGAATCTCAAAAGGTGAAAATATATATATTAGAAAAGTCGATGATATTGCCTACTCACCTGTCAAAGCTATTGTTGAAAGAATAGACTATTTGACTGGAACAGTTTTTCTTTATGAAATTCAAGATTATATTACCGAACCAGTAGAAATTAATATAGCTAAGGCATTAAATGTAAAACCTGAAGAAATTAAAGGTTTTATGAAAAAAAGTAAAGGTGATTTTGTTTATGCTGGTGAATTTTTGGCAGAAAAAACATCGCGTCCAGACCAATTGATTACTTCAAGCTTACAATTTCAAGGAAAACTTTTAATGGAATATTTATCAACTATGTATAAAAATGTTTTATCTCCTTACACTGGCAATATCATTGATGTCAACACAACTACGGGAAATGTAACAATTTGCTATGACAAAAAGCCATATCAAATCTTTTCTATGTGTTATGGAAAGGTAGAAAGTATTATTGATGAAAAAGAGATTTGTATCAAAGTTAATGCTATGAAGGTTGAAGGCAAAATTGGTTTTGGAAAAAGTGTCGGGGGGATATTATCGATTTATGAGAAAGACGAGATAGTTTCTGGTGACATAGTTTATACCTCAAGAAACATAAATTATGAAGAATTATTACTATTTCAGGAAAAAGGCATTGGCGGGTTGATTTGCGACGCAATATCGTATTCTTGTCTGAAAAGTTTTCTCAAAAGAGACATAGGAGTAGCACTTACAGGAAATGAATCTTTGCCCTTTTCAATAGTGATTTTGAAAGGGTTTACTATAGCTACTCCACCCGTAGAGTCATTCGTCCCGAATGACAAGTGGGGGGGGCAAGAGATGTTGAGCTTGTCGAAACAGCACGCAGAATCACGTTCTGCCGTCTGCAAGACATTGATAACGGGAGGCACAAATCAAGAGATCTTTAATCATAGCGGAAAATATATCTTACTACAGCCACAAACACAGATAAGAGCTGGTGCAATCAGACCTAAATTATACATATTCGATGAAGGTCGTCTATAAATAACTACTATTGCATTTCCACAAAGCTTTTCGCCAAAATATCGTAGGGGTAATCCGTAGCGGCGGAGCTTGCCTCCGTCCGTGTTACCATTTGGACGGAGGCAAGCTCCGCCTCTACATACCCACGATTTATCTATAAACAATATTTTTTAAAAGAAAACAAAAAAAGTGCTTGACAGTTTTACCCAGCTTTAGAAAATTGCGTCAACCTTTCCTTTTACACCCACATTCATGGGGGGCATGGGGGGGATGTTCTGCACGGCTTAGCGTGCAAGAATATAAGAACAAGGAGGATAAAGCATGGCACAAAAATCTGTGGCATTCATCGTAGAGAAAACACCCACGATTGCCCACACCAAATCCAATACTGTAGGGGCAACCCTTGCGGTTGCCCGTTTTAAATCGGGTAAGGGCGAGCCTTACCCCTACGATGGAATGACGCTTGCTTCCGATAGAAAAATGTTTCCTTCTGATGGAAAAACATTTTCTTCCGATGGAACGACACTCGCTTCCGATAGAAAAGCTTTTTCTTCTGATGGAAAAACATTTTCTTCCGATGGAACGACGCTCGCTTCTGATGGAAAAATGTTTTCATCCGATGGAAAAACATTTTCTTCCGTTGGAAAAGCTTTTTCTTCCGATAGAAAAACATTTTCTTTCGATGGAAAAACATTTTCTTCTGATAGAAAAACATTTTCTTCTGATGGAAAAACTTTTTCTTTCGATGGAAAAATATTTTCCCTCAATAATAAATTGATTTATTTTGATAAAAAAAACAATAGAATAGGAGGAAAGTATGTCAGATTACATACCCGGTAATGTCGAGCAGTTCGATGCCTATGTGCAACACTTGCTCCACTATGTGAAAAACAACTCTATTACATGGGGGCACATCGGCAAAGAGGAGATAGACAAGCTCGAAAATAGCGTCGTAGCTTTTGAGACAGCTCTATCAGACGAAAAAGACAAAGACACGACTGCCAATAGGCGTCAGAGGCAAAGAATGCACAAAGATTGCGAAAAGGTGTTGCGCGAGTTTGTGAATAGGTTTTTGCGCTTCCCACCGGTGACCGACAAGAACAGAGATGAGATGAGAATTCCAAATCGTGACACTGTCCGCACCATGCACATCGAAGTCAATGAAATAGTGGAGTTCAACATTCACATCAGAGGAACAAATAACATCATAATCAAGTTTAAACAACAAGGCACACAACACAAAGCAAAGCCTAGAGGTTATGACGGAGCAGTGATTGTCTATGCCCTAAGCGACGAAGAACCCAAAAGACACACCGACTACACTTACCATACCCTCGCGAGTAGAACTCCATACACGATAGAATTCAAGGACAACGACAGCGGAAAAAAAGTTTGGGTCAAAATGTGCTGGCAAAACGCACGAGGAATACTCGGAAGATGGAGCGAGGCTCAAAGTGCTATCGTGCCGTAGGGAAAGTATAGGGATGTCATTTACGAGACCTATCCGAAAACCCATCTCGTAGAGATGACAGCTTTATAGAAATAGATACGCACACCAAACCGCATCCCGTAGGGATGCAACCTGATAGTTGGCATATTTTGTGGCATCCCTACGGGATGCGGTTTTGGGGTTATATCATGTTTTCTACAAAGCTTCACATACCTACGGCATGTGTAATGTAGGATTTGATAAAATGATATTTCGGAGTGGGTGCATGAGTGCGTTCCCTACAAAAAGATTAAACTTTAAATAAAAGATATTGGAGGAACAATGAAAGGTTTAAAAAGAAGTGTATTGATCAGTCTTTTGCTGATCCTGTTAGTTAGTGTTTTTGTAGGATGTGATGATAATACTACAAAGCCTGAGCCTAAGGCAAAAGTAGGTGACATCATCACTTTCGGTGGTTACGAATGGCTTGTGCTGGATATAGAAGGCGGTCGAGCATTGGTAGTGAGTAAGGACATCGTAGAGGAAAGGCAATATCATACTTCATATACCGAAGTCACTTGGTCAAATTGTAGTTTGCGTGCATATCTAAATGGTGAGTTTTATAATTCATTTAGTGCTACTAACAGAGCTCGCATAGTTGAAGTGACCAATGTAAATGAGGACAATCAGTGGTATGGAGCAAGTGGTGGAGCTGATACCCAAGACAGGATATTCCTGCTGAGTATAGCAGAGGTAGTGAAGTATTTTGGAGATAGTGGTCAGCTGGCAAATATACCTTCAGATACATGGTATATAGATGATCAATATAATCAAAAACGTATCGCTACTTTTAATGGCAGTGCTTCTTGGTGGTGGTTGCGCTCGCCCGGTGGCTATAGTAGCAGTGCTAGCTTTGTGTACTACGATGGTTACCTATACTTGGGTGGTAACTTTGTCGACGACCCTAGTGGTGGTGTTCGTCCTGCTTTGTGGCTGAATCTGTAATCTTAAATCTTTAAAATATTGGGCGGTGGTGTGTTTATCCCGTCCCTTTATTCTGTAGGGGACGCATTTATGCGCTTCCGTATGAGCCCCCCCCTGCCCCCCCCATGAATGTGGGGGGAGATGAGAGGTGCCCATGAATGTGGGAGGAGAAGAGGTAGCGGAACGCATAAATGCGTTCCCTACATTGTTTCGTTGGGGGAGGGGTATATTTGTGTAGGTTGAGCCTCACCAATCTTTTTTCGTCTTTTTAAAAATTCCTCTTGACAAAAATATAGGCATTGTTTATTTGTCACATACTCATTAATATGAAGTTAAATAAAAAGGAGTAAGTATGAAAAAGCTAATAGTGTTTAATGTTTTTCTTTGTTTTATCGTTTCTATGTTTGCCTTTGTGCACATAGAGTCTTTTCAGAATGCCGATGAAAATGTTCGCGTTTCTGAATCTAGAAGGGATGGATTGATTTTAGAATGGTCAGTAAATGAGATTTATTTCTCAGAAAGAGTAGCAGAAGGTCACGCATTTACAAACCTTGAGATCAATGGCTTTGTAGGCAGTGGTCAGGTGGGATTGCCTGAGCTGCCATATTTGGGACGCTTGATCACGGTTCCAGTAGACGCTGAGGTGCAGTTCCGCGTTTTGTATGCACAGTCACGGGAAATATCTCTGGATGATATGGGGTTTCCAAACCCTATTTATCCTGCTCAGCCCTCATATTCAAAGAGTCAAGATATGAGTCAGGTCGTTTTTCAATGGGATAGAGAAGCCTATCAAGTGGAAAACTATAAAAGAGACTTTGCATCTTTTAAAGTATCAGAATTAGGCTTTATGCGCGGACAGAGAATATTTGAAGTGGCATATACCCCCATTAACTACAATCCTGTCGAAAACACTATACGGGTTCATGACTATTTAAAAGTCGAGCTGTCGTTTGAAAACTCCGATTTTGCCGAGACGGACTATTTACACCAAAAGACTTGGTCGTCTGAGTTTGAGAAAGTCTTTCAATACACTATATTGAACTATGAGCCCCCTAGAAATAGGAATGCATTGATCAGAGTCCCCACGAAATATGTCATAGTGTGCTATAGTGATTTCGTAGAGGCTATGCGACCCTTTGTAGAATGGAAAACTCAGGAAGGCTATGAAGTGACTTTGGTAAGCACCGCAGACCCAAATGTAGGTAATACTACTACTTCTATAAAAAACTTTCTTCAAACGCTTTGGAATGTAGCTACGCCAGAAAATCCAGCTCCGAGCTATCTTTTGATAGTCGGTGATGTGGCTCAAATACCTGCATTTAGTGGACAAACTGGGTCTCATGTGACGGATTTGACCTATGTGAGGCTTCAGGGTTCGAGCTATTTTCCTGATATGTATTATGGACGCTTTTCTGCTAACAATCTAAATGAACTTTTACCACAAATAGAAAAAAATCTGATGTATCAGAAGTTTGCCATGCCCGACCCAAGCTATCTAGGTAAATCAGTAAATATCGCTGGATATGATAGCTACTGGGGAA
>Ga0099364_10011123_pt1 | contig 12320 bp, 8 predicted proteins | sample TergutTh196P3_FD_73070 | JGI IMG/M metagenome (GOLD analysis project Ga0099364, IMG submission 73070) | Microcerotermes parvus P3 segment gut microbial communities from Pointe-Noire, Republic of the Congo - Th196 P3 | ecosystem: Host-associated > Arthropoda: Insects > Digestive system > Gut ... | reverse complement strand
CCTATGGGCGCGCTGATTTCCATACTGAAATTAACCAACAAAGACATGTTGGACGCCGAAACACAAACCCAATTGCTCAAAGATATTACCGGTCGCGTGGACGAAACATACGGTCTACTCGAAAATTTGCTTCGATGGGCGAAAAGTCAGATGCAGGGAATCATACCTTCGCCCGTACATTTTAATGCACAGGACGTAAGCCTAACGGTAACGGATGCTATACAGTATATTGCTTCAAATAAAGGAATTATCCTGAACAACAATATCGAAGAACAACAGGTATATGCCGACTGCGACATGTTTGCTGTGGTGGTTCGTAACCTGAGTATGAATGCCATTAAATACAGTTCATATGAGGGCGAGGTAACCCTCAGTTCGAAATCATCGGGCAATATGCTGGAAATTTCGGTAAAGGACACTGGAACAGGTATGTCTCAAGAAGTGCAGAACCAACTGTTCAATCTTTCTGAAACCAAAAGCCAACGGGGAACAGGTAACGAAAGCGGCACAGGTCTGGGCTTGGTACTCTGCGCCGACTTCGTTAAAATCAATGGCGGCAGCATCTGGTTTACCTCAAAAGAAGGGGAAGGATCAACGTTTTCTTTCACCGTGCCGGTGAAAGAATTGAGAATGGAGAATTGAGAATTGAAAATTGAAAATTGAGAATTGAGAATGGAGTAGCCATCGCCGAAGCTAGTGTTATGTCAACGGCAAAATTCCGGTATTTCGATCAAGTCCCGCAGGGACTCTACAACGGAAAACAAATACCGACATTTCAGAGATGACGCGACACTAGTTGAAAATATTCGTAATTCCTAATTCGTAATTCCTAATTCTTAGAAGCGTTGGTATCAAAAAAAATATTACTTTTGCGGCATGGATATTACAGGTAAAATAACGGGTATCAAATACAAAGTTCTTCTCTCGGAAGACTTACAAACGGTTGATATTGAAAGGTTTAATATCAATGAAGTTTCGCCGGCTTGTCTTTTGAGAGATGGTAAAACTTTGTTTGCCGTTTCCAAGTGGGTATCGCCCAAGAGGACGCGCTCGTACCCATTATTGGACGAGTCATTAGAAAATGGTTTTTTCGTAAAAATAGGAGGGTCAAAATGATTAAATCACCCTTGCGTTATCCCGGCGGGAAAAGTCGTGCTGTTGAAACGATTGCAAAATTAATTCCCGATTTTGATGAGTTCAGAGAGCCTTTTTTGGGTGGCGGCTCGGTTTTTATCTATGTGAAACAGCGTTATCCCCAAAAAACTTTTTGGATAAACGATTTATATTCTGAATTATACAAATTTTGGATAATGATCCAGAAAGATGTTCATGCGCTGATTGATAAAGTTTATGAATGGAGAAAACAATATCCTGTTGGAAAAGAATTATTTCAGTTTTTAAATAAAAATCTTTCCAATTTTAATGATTTTGAAAGCGCTGCGGCATTTTTCATCTTCAATCGCGTAACATTTTCAGGCACAACATTAAGCGGTGGATACAGCGAAGGCGCCTTTAAAGGACGATTCACAGAAAGTAGCATAAAACGACTTAACGATTTGGCTAAAGTGATAAATAATTCAACCATAACAAATTATGATTATGAGGAACTATTGAAAAAAGATGGCGAAAATGTGTTTATTTTTCTTGACCCACCATATTATTCAGCAACAAAATCGGCGTTGTACGGCAAAAACGGTAATCTTCATAAGTCATTCGACCACAAGCGTTTTGCTGAAAACATGAAAAATTGCAGCCACAAATGGCTTATCACTTACGATGATAGCGATTATATCCGCAATTTGTTTTCTTTTGCAAACATTGTTCCATGGAATTTGACTTACGGAATGAGAAATATCACCGAAACCTCCAATCAAACAGGAAAAGAGTTATTTATTTCAAATTATAATTTATATGATGTACAAAAGCAATTATTTAATTTTTTATAGTTCCTTCAAAAAGATGATTTTTCGAAAATCAATCTCAGTTATCCTGTGTTTATGCCTGTATGCAGGTATTTCAGCGCAGACAAATAGAATTGACAGCCTCGAGCAACGATTGGCGTCCGTCGAATTGAAAAATTCTGAAAAAGCGGAATTGATGAAAAATATTTCCAACGCATATCTGTATGTTGATAGTGCAAAATGCAGAATGTATGCCTTGGATGCCATCAAATTAGCGCAAAACACAGGTTCTAAAAAGGTGGAAGCCGCCGCTTACATTGCTTTGGCTAATAATTATTTTTTTAACTTTCGCGATTATGCAAAAAGTAGGACAAACGCCGAAGAAGCAATCAAAATAGCGCAAAACAACCATGGTTTGGAAATGGAGGAAGGCGTTGCAGAAATTAATATAGGCAATTGTTATTTTAATGAAAAACAGTATTATTCGTCGCATGTCCATTACAAAAAGGCTGAAAAATTGTTGATTAAAATTGATGACAAGCAACGTCAAACCTTACTTTATTCTAATTTGTGTCTGTTGTTTCAAATCATCGATGATCGTGACAATATTGTACACTATGCCAATAAATTACTTGAATTAGCCAGTGAACTGAACAATCCTTCGCTGGAGCTTGAAGCGCAAATGTTTTTATTTGTGCGTTTTCGTGAAGACCAAATCCATGAAGTGTTGGAGTATTATTTGGATTTATACCAGAAATCGATACTTTTAAACAGCCCTTTTACCGAGCATTTTGCCTTAAACTGCGGATTGACCTACATCCTTTTGGACCGTCCCCGCGAAGCATTGCCGTACCTGCACAAAGCGCGCGAATTGTATGACTCCGGCACAAGATCAATCAACATACCTCTGATTTATATATCGCTTGCCGAAGCATACGCCTTATTACATCAAACAGATTCAGCAGCATATTATTTTGGGAAAATTCAAAATGTAGACTTTATGTATGATGAAACAAGAATAACGTCATATCGTATACGTTCTATGATCGAGTCTCTCAAAGGCGACTACCGGAGCGCTTTGGAAAGTTTCAAACTATTCCATCATTTATCCGACAGTGTTGCCAAAGTAGGGAAAACGACAGAAATAGCGCGTATGAGAAACTGGCTCGAATTGGAACAAAAAGACAACGAAAATGAATTATTGAACAAGGAAAAGCAAACACAACAAAAACTAATCCATATATTGTCGGGGGCATTGCTCTTGATCGTGCTGTTATTTGCCTTGTCGGTATTTCTTTACCGAAAAACAGTTGAAAAGAACCGTGAGTTGAAAAAACTGAACACAGTCAAAGACAAACTTTTTTCAGTGGTAGCGCACGACCTGCGTAGTCCTATGGGCGCCTTAGTGTCCATTTTGAACTTAACCAACAAAGAAAAGTTAGACGCAGAAACACAAGCCCAGTTGCTCAAAGATATTACCGGTCGCGTGGACGAAACATACGGTTTACTTGAAAATCTGCTGCGATGGGCAAAAAGCCAGATGCAGGGAATGATACCTTCGCCCGTACAATTTGATGCGCAGGACGCAAGCCGTACAGTAACGGATGCTATTCAGTATATTGCTTCAAATAAAGGAATTATCCTGAACAACAAGATCAAAGAGCAACAGATATATGCCGACCACGACATGTTTGCCGCCGTGGTACGCAACCTGACCATGAACGCCGTAAAGTACAGTTCAGCCGTTGGCGAAGTAAACCTCTATTCGGAATTATCCGGCAACATGCTGGTCATATCCGTAAAGGACAACGGCACCGGTATACCGCAAGAAATACAGGACAAATTGTTCAATCTTTCGGAAACCCAAAGCCGACGCGGAACCAACAACGAAAGCGGCACAGGTCTGGGTTTGGTACTCTGCGCCGATTTCGTAAAAATGAACGGCGGCAGTATTTGGTTTACCTCAAAAGAAGGAGAAGGATCAACGTTTTCTTTTACCGTGCCGGTGAAAGAATTGAGAATTGAGAATGGAGAATGGAGAATGGAGAACGGCGCAGCCCTCGCCGAAGGCTATTGAGAATGGAGAATTTATTCAAGCTTTGTCATTATTTCACCGGTCATTTTCAACGCTACAATTATTTTCTGATAATGACGTATATCCTCGTAATTCAATGCCCGTTTTTTTCTGTCTTTTAGCCACTTTTGCGCGGGCTGATAGCCGCCAATGTAAAAATTCCATACTTCGGGTGATACGTTGTCAAAATATTGGGTGTCGTTGATGAAAACCTTGTTATCCATAAATTGCGGTTTCTCTATTTCGTTGTTGCCAGCAATCGGATAATTCGCTATTCCATCTTGCGGTTCTATGTTATCCGACAAATGTAAACGCCTTAATTTTTCGCCTGAGTTTACCAATTTCCAAAACTGTTTTGCGCTTTCAGGGTACGGTATGCGTGGAAAATCTATTTTCAGAAATTCTTTATAACGCTCTCGGTAAATTGGACTGTGCAAGACAGCATAGATATAATCCAAAACGTCTATCGGGGAAAATGTATTTTTGGCTTTTTCTTTTTCTTCGGTAAACTGTAACCCTAAATGTTGCGATATTTCGTTGATGATTGTTAGGTTTAAATTGGCTATTTTTTTGTCGGGCATACGTATTCCTTCTTTACCAATATCACCTTCAACATAAAGATAAAGAGGAAAAACATAAGCCGTTTCTTTTGTCTGTGAAGAAACAATACAGATGTCTGAAATAATATTAGATACAAATATATGTTGATAATCAAAGGTACTTTGTTGGCGACAGGTGATCAATCCTATATTTTCGCGTTTTACAAAATGTTTCATCACTTTGTCCGCCGGACGACTTACCAATGCAGAAGAATAATAAATCCATCTTTTGTCAAACGGACGATATTCTATTTCTTGAATAAATGAATCATCAAACTGTTTTCCTTTTATGACTTCGGTGAGTTTATAACTGCTTGAGTTTTCAACTCTGAATTTTTGACGGAAATTCTTATCGAATTCACCTGTCAATAAGGTCTTTATTCTGCTCGCAAGTGTTTTTCTATCATTATCTATAAATAAGGAATCACGATCAGTCTTCACGCCTGAATTGTATATTGAAAATATTTCGTTAATTTTAAACCCTTTTTCATACTCTTCTTTGTTTTCCTCCGATTTGGGTACAAAAAAGAAATACGGCGGTTTATTTTCAATCCGTTTCCAGTGAATGGTTTGTAACGTATGATTTAATAAAAAACTGTATTTCTCGCTACGTTTTCCATAAAGGTCGTAATGGTAAACTTCCGCTAAGTTATTCTTTGTTTTGGGTTTTGATTTTACAAAAATATTGATTGAAACGCCCTGCTGAATGTCAAATATGTTTTCGTCTTTGCGCCCGTCAGGAGCGGTTTCTTTCTTTTTGCTGCTGCCGTGCAAGTCAAGAATATAGATTTTATCAAACGTTTCAAGCAATCGTTTTCTCATTTGCCGATGAGTGATGCCGTCTATAAAACTATTATTGGAAATATAGGCTAATATGCCATCGCCGTTTTTTTCAATATAATGTTGTCCGTATCTAATGAATTTTATATAATCATCGTCAAGATTCAATTTCTTTTCATGAAGTCCCTGCTTGTATTCTGCTATCAATCTATCTATCCAGCTATTTTTATTTTGGGTGCTTACATTATAAGGCGGATTTCCCAAAACCACCATCACCGGAACGTTCTGTTTGATGCGGCTTGCCTCGTTTGCCTCGTCGCTCAACCATTTTGCAAAAAGCGTTTCGGTTTTGGCTTGTCCTTGTTCCAAACTGTTGGTTAGAAAAATGGGTAGACGTTCATGACCGGAATATCTGTAACCCGTTTGTTTCAGCAACATATCTAACTTTAGATGCGCCATTGCATACGAAACCATCAGAATTTCAAAACCATTGATGCGTGGTATCAGGTGTTCGCGGGCATAGTTTTGCCACATTCCCTGTTGATTTTTGAAACGCCGGTGAATGTGTTGAACTATTTCTGTCAAAAATGTTCCCGTACCTGTGGCGGGGTCAAGAATTTGGACGCGGTGCAAAACTTTACCGTCATTGCGGGCTTGACCCGTAGCAGGGGATTCCGCATCAAGCGCGGAATGACGTATAGTGGACACATCGGCTAAACCTTGCGGAAGTTTAAAATCTTGTGTTAAAATATCATCTACCGCTTGCACAATAAACTGAACAGCAGGTTTCGGCGTGTACCAAACTCCGCGACTTTTACGCAAGGCAGGGTCATATTCGGCAAGAAATGTCTCGTAAAAATGAATGATTGGGTCGTGGTCGGCTTTGCCAAACTCTTTGGTGATTTCGTTCACATCCACAAAATTGAACAAATCCGCCAAATCGTCCACTATCCAACATATCCTGTCATCGAGGTCGTAACCTGCGATGTACTGAAAAAATTTGCGTAAAAACGGATTGGAATGAGGAATGAGTTCGGACGCTTTTTTACGGGTAAACAGCCCCTCTCCGATCCGCTCAGTTGATTCCTCTCCTTTGGAGGAGTTTGGGGAGGCGTCATTCAGTTTTGCGGCAAACATGCCGTAAGCAATGGTTTGGGCATAAATATCGGCAAATTCTTTGTGTTTTATATCGTGTATCAATACCTCCCGAAAGCCTTTTAATTGCCCATAAAGGGAGTTGTTATCGGTATTTTCGTTATTGTTCAATGCCTTTTCAATACTGTTTGCCATCAATCTCGCTTTGGCTGCCATGACTTTCGACAGCTGCACGGATGTTTGTATGCCTTGCCCCTGATAACCGACAAAATGCTGGATTAAAGCGACAAATTTTTCAAACTGCGCCTTATCGGCTTCAATTCTATACTTTTCTGTTTTGGCAATCGTAACGGAACTAACCGGTTCGCCGTTTTCAAATAGTTGGAAACTAAGATAATCAGTGACTATCAGATTGTTTAATGATTTTTTATACTTGTCGAACTGTATTTTGTTTGTCTTGTTATTTAAGTCAGTGTCAATATCTTTTGCTTCAATGTATCCAATCGGGATTTCTTTTCGGGTAACAATATAGTCCGGCGCTCCACATGCAATACGTTTGGGTTCGTTGGTGACGGTTAGACCTGTGGTGACGTTTTCCAACAAACTTTTCAAAGCGTGGCGATAGGAATGTTCGGTGGCATTTCCTGCCTTGTATATCCGATTCAGTTCGGAAATGTATTGCGTGATCTCGCTTCCTGCCGGCTGTTTCAACATATTTACCTGTTTCTTAAAAATATTCGCAAAGATAGTATTTTTGGGGTTTACTTTTTTATAAATGTAATTTTTCTGCAATTTTTTCTGTTTTTTCGCTTGTCCAATTTTCTTTTCGTGTATATACATCATATTTTTCACCGCAAAATTTGCGGCAAAAATACAACTTTTTCACCGCAAAAGCAAATTTTTGATATTTTATTTTCGGTATATCTAACCTGTTTAATTTGGTATATGCGCATGAATATTCCGGGTTAGTTCAATTCATCAAAGTCGATTTTATAATAGGGTTGCCGCGACTTCCAACAGCATTGTTAAACATATCTTTCTCATTATCAGATATAAGGATTCCGTCACTAGTGGCAAACCATATCCTGTAATCGGGGGCTTCTTTGATTTCTGTAATGTAAGGTAAAAATCCATCTATTGCTACATCAATTATTGCCGCATCCTCTCCGCCAAACCATACAGCATGCTGCTTCGGAATTACAAGTATTTGGGCAAGACACCAAACATAATCGTTATGACCAATGGATATTTTTTCTATACCAAAAGGAAAATGGGTCCATGCCATTGTGGTTGTTTCTTTACCGTCAAAAGTAAACAAAACTATTTGTTGAGAAAAATCACGTAACCAAAACGCCTCATCGTATGGATAATGGGCATAATAAAGTGTTCCAACAACACGATTTCTACTGTCGATTTTAATATTTTGTATATCAGAAGGTTTACCCGGTGGTAAATAATATGGCGTAAACCCCAAATCATCGCAGGTATATACTTCCCACCCGCTATTTGAAACCTTAATCAAATGATTATAAAGCGCTACCCAAACGTTATCAGATTGGTCAATGGCAATGCTGTTGATAGTGTTGTATGGCAAAGCGGAATTTTCAGCCGTGTATACCGTCCATTGTGTCCCATCGTATTTTACTAAGCCCCCCTTGTTATAATTGCACGAAGTAAACCAAATATTATTTTTTGAATCAACCTCGACTGCCAATACTTGGTCTTGTGGCATTGGTGTGTTTTGAGAATTGTAAAGCGTAAATTTTTTACCGTCATACTTCAACAATCCGCCAACTCCACCAACAACACCTCCGGCAATCCAAACATTATCATTTTTATCCACTGCAATATCCCAAACCACAAAGTCTTCAGGAATAATCGAATTTGTGGAATTATACAACAAAGCCTCCTCTTTATTGTATTTAATGACTCCTTGTTTGAAAGTGCCAACCCAAGCATTTTCTTTTGAATCGAAAGTAATCGCTCTCACATGGTATCCAGACAATATCTTCTTCAAGTCTCCAGACTCGAATTCATCTGTAACCAACTCAATGCCGATAGGATCATAACCACCATGGCTCGGTTTATCGTTGCAACCCATTAAAACTGTTGCTGCAATAAAAAGCAACAATACCAAAGATAAAGATTTCAATTTATACATTTGTTTAATTTTTATATTTCAGGTTCTACTTTTTTTTCCACAGCCCGAGACTGCAAAAAACGCCACAAGGACTACAAAAAACATCTTACATACGATACACAATGCTGAGATTGTGCCTTTCTGCTTTCGCTCAAAAGGATTTTTTTTAATAAGATTCATATCTTCAACTTTTTATATGCGCCATCGTTTCCGCTCAAGATTGAGAAGGAAAAGGGCTATAATCAACTCTGTTACTGCGAATTTGAAAAAATATTTGTCCATAATGACGGATAATTATACAATGCAAAAATAAATAATTTTTTTGAACGGTAAACAAAAAAGGTAAAATTTTTTACAGTGTACTACGACGCACGTCAAACAGATGTCTTCCTTCGGTCGACATGACAGCGGCACGTAGCAAGGAGGGGGGAAATCCGCGCTCATCCGCGTTATCCGCGTTCTATCTGAAAACTGAAAACTAAAAACTAAAAACTGAAAACTGAAAACTAAAATCTGAAAACTGAAAACTGAAAACTGAAAACTGAAAACTAAAATCTGAAAACTAAAATCTGAAAACTCAAATCAACGCCTCCATCAATACTTCCACCGGATGCTTCGCTTTTCTGCCCGTTCCGTGTTCAATATGTTGGCGGCAACTTGTTCCGGGCGCTGCCAGTATGGTTTCCATCGGCGTGGTACGCACTTGCGGGAAAAGCGCCAGTTCTCCTATCTTCATTGACAGGTCAGAATGATTTTTTTCGTATCCGAACGAACCTGCCATACCACAACATCCTGTTTTTAATTCAGTTACGGTGTAGTTGACCGGTATCGACAACATCTTGCGCGTGGCTTGCGTTGTGATCAGCGATTTTTGCTGACAATGCCCGTGAAAAACCACGTTTGCAGGCTGATTAGTGAATTGCGATGATTGAATCTTCCCCGAACGCCACTCGCGAACAATAAATTCTTCGACGGTCATCGTATGAGGCGCTAAATGATCTGCAATATCGCGTAAAGCAGGCGAGACCAATTCGGGATATTCGTCGCGGAAGGAGAGAATACAGGAGGGTTCAATTCCTACCAAAGGAACTTCTTCCGAAACAAGATTACTGAATAAAGCAACATTATAGTCGGCAATTTTTTGCGCCTTCCGCAATAATCCTTTCGATATATACGCGCGCGCGCTCTCCTTATGTTGCACAAATGAGATAACATATCCCAAACGTTGCAGCAAACTGACGGTTGCAATACCAATATGCGCGTCGTAAAAATGGGTAAACTCGTCAATGAACAAATATATCTTTCCAACAGATGGGTGAACAGCATTATTTCTTGTAGAAATGAGATGATGAATACGTTTGCGAATGGCAGGTTTCAATATTTTAGGTATTTCCCTTCGCGTATCAAAATGCATCATTTTTTTGAAAAATGACAATGAACTTACAAAATTATAGAAAGATGGAAACAGACTTCCGATTTTGTTAACTAAATTGATATGCGCCACCAACCGTGTTCTTAAAGGAATCCCGTTTAGGTCATGGTAATGCTGCAAAAATTCGGCTTTAAACTTTGCCATATCAATATTCGACGGACACTCAGTTTTACAACCCTTGCACGACAGACAAGTATCCAGTATGTCCAACAGTTCATCCATGTTTGGCGTTGCGTTTGTCAGGTATTCGCGAAGAAGGTTGGCGCGTGCGCGGGTACACAACAACTCGTTGCGGGTAGCCATATAACTGGGACACATCACGCCGCCCGCATGATTCCCTTTGCGACAGTCGCCCGAACCGTTGCATTTTTCCACAGCCCGCAGTATTCCGTCGGTAGATGAAAAATCAAACACAGTTTTTATATCCTTGACGATGCGCCCCTGTTCATATCTTAATGAGCTGTCCATCGGCGGCGTATCCGTAATTTTTCCCGGATTGAAAATTCCTTTCGGATCAAAACTTTTCTTTACAGATTGAAACAAGCCGTACACATGGGCGCCATACATCAGCGGAATGAACTCGCCCCGTAATCGCCCGTCGCCGTGTTCGCCGCTTAACGAGCCGCGATATTTTTTCACTAATTTGGCTGTTTCTGTGGCAATGATGCGGAACAGTTTCAGGTCTTCGGCGTCTTTGAGGTTCAACACCGGACGCAGGTGCAGTTCGCCGGTGGCTATATGCGCATGATACACGCAATTAAGACTGTATTTGCCGAGCGTCTGTTTAAATTCAGCGATAAATGCAGGCAAATCTTCAGGCAGTATGGCGGTATCCTCAATTACGGACACCGGTTTTGCGTCGCCCTTCATGTTCGACAATATGCCCAGTCCGGCTTTGCGCAATGCCCATACTTTGTTGACGTCGGCGCCGGTGATCACTGGAAAATGGTAGCCATAACCGGCAGTTTTCATGGCTTGTTCCAAATGGGCTGCCCGTTGGCGGATGCTGCTTTCATCATGGTCGGCAAATTCAACAATCAGAATAGCGCTGGGGGCGCCCTGTACAAAAAACCGGTTGCGCTGCTGTAATAGATTGTCTTGGGTGAGGTTCAGTATTGTGCTGTCTATCAATTCTATGGCTGTCGGTTGATGTTGCAGCGCCACAAGGTTAGCATGTAACGCCTCGTCTACCGAATTAAAATGGATGCACATCACAGCCGTCAGCGGCGGAGGAAGCGGTACCACGCGCAATTTCACGGCGGTGATGAAAACTAATGTTCCTTCCGACCCGACAATCAGCGGACAAAGATTAAATCGACGTTTTCCACCAAAGGGTTGCATGTCTAAAAGCGCATCTAAAGCGTAACCATTGTTGCGTCGGGATATGCCGGGTTTGGGGCATTGCTTTTGGATTTCCCATCTGTTCGCAGAATCGGAAAGCAAATGATAGATATTGTGGTATATCTTGTTTTCCAACGAATTACCGTTTAATTTTTCAAAAAAAGCATCAGGCGCCAAATCGGCAAATTCTATTTCGCTACCATCGCTCAAAAAGGCTTTGACGGCAAGCGTATGCTCGCGGACGCTGCCGTAAACAAGCGAATGTGAGCCGCACGAATTGTTGCCTGCCATCCCGCCGATGCAACAACGGTTGGATGTCGATGTTTCAGGCGCAAAAAAAACTCCGTATGGATGCAGGTAACGGTTCAGCTCGTCGAGAATGACGCCCGGTTCAACCCATACCCAACCTTCGGTTATGTTTACGTCTAAAATGCGGGTCATATAACGGGAAATATCTACCACTATTCCTGCGCCTACCACCTGCCCAGCCAACGATGTGCCGCCTGCTCTAGGAATCAGGCTGATGCCTTTTTCGACGGCGAGTTCAATCAACAGACGTATATCATTGGAATTTTTTGGACAGGCTACCGCCAACGGCAGTTCGCGGTAAGCGGAAGCATCGGTGGCATAGGCTGTACGAAGAACCGAATCGGTATGAAAATCGCCGCAAAAGCTTGACGGCATGATAAGTTGGCTTAGAGGACTGGACATGTAATGATAATGATATTTAATTTTTTTGTGAAAAATTCATTTATTTATATTATCTTTGCACCCGCAAATCGGAGAGATGGGTGAGCGGTTTAAACCGGCAGTCTTGAAAACTGTTGTACCGTCAGGTACCGGGGGTTCGAATCCCTCTCTCTCCGCTGAAAACCGATGAATCCCTCATACGAGGGATTCTTTTGTTTTGTGAAGCAAGTCCTCGTATGTTTCCCTTTCGCGAATCAAGATGATTTTA
>Ga0099364_10011122_pt1 | contig 12320 bp, 9 predicted proteins | sample TergutTh196P3_FD_73070 | JGI IMG/M metagenome (GOLD analysis project Ga0099364, IMG submission 73070) | Microcerotermes parvus P3 segment gut microbial communities from Pointe-Noire, Republic of the Congo - Th196 P3 | ecosystem: Host-associated > Arthropoda: Insects > Digestive system > Gut ... | reverse complement strand
TAGATAACCCCGACTAAGCGTAGCGCAAGTCGGGGTATATCCAAAAGCCCGCAATGACGCTGGCGATGATGCATTCATACGTTACACATCCTCACTCACATCCTGGACGTGCCCCGTGTTGCGCTACGCTTACACGGGGTTATCTCAAACCCGAAACCCGAAACCTCAAACTTCAAACCTGAAACTTCAAACCTCAAACCTGAAACCTGAAACTTCAAACCTCAAACCCGAAACCCCAAACCCCAACAAATCCGGCCTCAACCTTTTAGTCCGTTCCAACGCCTGTTCTTCGCGCCACTCGTCAATTTTTGCTTGATGACCTGACAATAATATTTCGGGTACGCACCAGCCATTGTATTCTGCGGGACGGGTGTAAACGGGTGGTGCTAATAAGTTATCTTGGAAAGAATCGGAAAGTGCAGATGTTTCATCGGAAATAACGCCCGGAATAATACGAACAACTGCATCAACAACTACGGCAGCGGCAAGTTCACCGCCTGTAAGTACATAATCACCGATAGAAATTTCGCGAGTAATGTAATGGTCGCGGATACGTTGGTCAATGCCTTTGTAATGACCGCAAAGCAGAATAATATTTTTCATTAGCGACAATGAGTTTGCGGTTTTCTGATTAAAACGTTCACCGTCAGGAGTGAGGTAAATTATGGCATCGTAGGTGCGTTCATTTTTCAGTTTTTCAATCAATTTTGCGATAGGTTCGATTTGCATAACCATTCCAGCGCCTCCGCCGAAGGGGTAGTCGTCAACGCGGCGGTGTTTATCGGTAGAATAGTTACGAATATCGTGCAATTCAATTTCAACTTTGCCTTGTTCTATGGCGCGTTTGATGATGGATGCATCAAAAGGTCCTCCAAACATTTCGGGGAAAAGTGTCAATATATCTATACGCATTATTGTGCTGAAAGAGCTTCGGGAGCAGGTTCGTTTTGGTCAATTATTTGTTCCAAACGTTCAATCTGTTGCTGTTTGTTTACTTCACGCAACGATTGGGCAGTTTGTGTAAAATATTGGTGGTTGCTGATAAATTTCAACTGCAATTTATTCCATTCGTTCCACGAAGTAATCATGTTCCTTTCTTTCAGTTCGTTGTACAAAGTGTTTGAGACAGGCAAAAAGTCCGCTCGACCTAGATAATCTAAATCAGAATCGCAGATAATCTGTTCAAGTAAATCTTTTGGTTGCGGTGGATTTTTGGTTGACATTATCAGTCGGCAAACAGTTTCAATTTGTTCGTGGTTAAGTCCGTATCCTGTCAATTTTTCGCGAGCAATTTCAGAGCCGTAAAATTCGTGTTCTCTGTAGTTTATGGTGTGTCCAGCGTCATGGAACAATGCGGCAAGTTTCAGTAAAAAAATGTCGTCAGACGAAACCCCTTCAGCCCAGCCAATCAGTTCTACTTCGGTAATGACATCAATGGTATGTTTAATATTGTGATAATAAAGATTTTGCGGCAGTCGATGTTCTAAAAAGTCAAGCATTTCTTCTTGTATTTCCATAAATTTGGAGTGTAAGTAGCGCGTTAGAAATGTTTGATTTGGCTTAAAATTAATTCCCTCTTCAGAGAGGTCGGGTAAAATTCCGGGGATTTCATACATTCCGAATGCGCCTTTGTACTTAACGGGCATTTTTCCTATCAGTTTGCTATCAAAAAAATCTTTTATAAGTTCGTATGTCATAACTGAGACGCAAATAGTGCCTTCTGGCGTTGCTTCACCTATTCGGCTGGCGATGTTCACACTGTCGCCTGTAAGCGAAAAGGGAATGTTTTTTCCTTCGTTCAGCGTAACAACCACGGGACCTGTATGTATTCCCATTTTTAATCTCCAGAACGGTTTGCCTTCACTACCGATTAAACTATCTACTGCTTGTTGCATCTCCATCGCAGTCAAAATTATATCAATAGGATTTGTCCTTGATGCACCCGACAACCCCGCTGCAAGCAACATCATATCACCTACTGCCCTCACTTTTACTACTTTACCTTTTTTTATGATATCTTCCAATAAAAAATAGAGCTCATCTAATTGGTCAATTAACGTTTCTGGGTCTTCTAACAGATAAAGCCTGTCAAATCCTTTGACTGTAACATACATAACCGAAATCATCCTAAGACGTTTGGCAAGTTTTTTGGTAGATTGTGTTTTTTGAGACAATTCATAACTGTACTTCTGAATCATCTCTTCATACCTTTCGTTCTGATTTTCAATGGACTTGTACCTATTTACAAGTTCCTTAAATTTGGCTTTCAACTCTTTGTTTCTGCCTGCCAATCTTGTTATTCTTTCAAGGTAACCTTTACTTTGCATACTCTTAGCTTGTAGTTGTATTTAATAAGTAATTTAAGTAAAAAACGATTATTTTTTTTAAATATTGCATCTAAAAAATTAATTTTAAATAAAAAATTATTACTTTTGCAAAAATTTTTCGATATGAAACAGAATCTTACTCAAATTGAAACTCCGCTTGGTTTAATGTACGCTTATGCAACCGACCAAGGAATATGTTTGTTAGAATTTTCCAATAGAAAAAAATTTGACCGACAAATTCAATCTTTAACAAATAGTTTGGACGGCATTGCTTCTGAACGCGATGCCTCAATCTTTTTGGAAACATTGAAAAAAGAGTTGTTAGAATATTTTGCAGGAAAAAGAAAACAGTTTACCGTGCCACTTCATCTTATAGGCACTGATTTCCAAAAAAAAGTATGGCACGAACTGTTAAAAATCCCTTTCGGTGAAACAATTTCATACAAACAATTAGCCGAAAACATTGGTAACAGCAAGGCTTCTCGGGCTGTTGCTAACGCCAATGCAACAAATAAAATTTCCATAATCATACCGTGCCACCGCGTCATAGGCAGCAACAAACAACTTACGGGATATGCCGCAGGATTGGATAAAAAACGTTTTTTATTAACCCTTGAAGGAAAACAGAATTTTCTATGAAAATATACAGTTATAAGCAGAAATTTGAACCTATTCTAAAAGAAGGAGTCAATTCGTATGACGTTATTAGGCGGCATGAGAAAATATCGACCGAAATATATGCAAATGCTTGCGATGCAGTTATTGAAATTGCGGAGAACATCGTTGAAATGATACAGAAAAAAGCTTTACGCAACGAGCCATTCGTGCTTGGGCTGGCTGCTGGAGCAACCACATCTGCATTATATACAGAGTTAGTAAGGCTTCACAAAGAAAAAGAGGTCAGTTTCAAAAACGTACATACGTTTAATATTGATGAATTTTATCCACTATCGCCGGATGCAGTTCAAAGTCGCTACCGATTTACGAAAGAGCACCTATTCGACCATGTCGATATTCCGAAAGAAAACATCAATTTCCCGGACGGCTCGCTTTCGCCGGAATTAGTTGATGGCTTCTGTGCCGCTTATGACCGAAAAATCAACGCATTAGGAGGAATTGACCTGCAATTATTGGGTATAGGGCAAACAGGACACTTTGGATGCAACGAACCGGGGTCGATGGTCAATTCCCCTACGCGCCTCGTTACGATTGATACGACCACACGTATATCTGCCGCTGACGACTTCTTTGGTGAAGAGTATGTGCCTCGCTACTCTATAACTATGGGCATAGGTACTATTCTGGCTGCAAAGAAAATTATTTTGATGGCATGGGGCGAAGGAAAAGCACGTGTAATACGCGGTGCTGTTGAAGGACCCGTAACAGACTTGTTGCCGACATCGTATTTGCAAAAACATCCGAATGTTGTAGTAATGCTCGACTTGCCCGCATCTTCGGAACTTACGCGGATAAAGACTCCATGGCTTGTTGGTTCGTGCCATTGGAGCGACAGGCTCATCCGTAAAGCAGTCGTTTGGTTATGCCAAAAAACCAACAAACCGATACTGAAACTAACCGACCGCGACTACAACGACAACGGAATGAGTGACCTTATAACTCAAAAAGGACCGGGTAGCAAAATCAATATCGCTGTTTTTAATGATTTGCAACGCACTATTTCAGGGTGGCCCGGCGGAAAGCCTAATGCTGACGACAGCACCCGCCCCGAACGCGCTATGCCCTATCCGAAAAAGGTTATCATCTTTAGTCCACATCCTGACGATGACGTTATCTCTATGGGAGGAACTTTTGCCCGATTAGTAGAGCAAAAGCACGACGTGCATGTTGCATATCAAACTTCCGGCAATATAGCGGTTTTCGACTATGATGTTGTTCGTTTTCTTGACTTTGGTGACCAATTTAGCAAAATATTTGACCTCGCCGGTGCTGATACCAAAAATATTTATGAAAAATTAGCAACTGAATTAGCGCGTAAGAAACCGGGCGACCCTGACCTGCCCGAAGTACGAAAACTAAAATCCGCTATACGCCGTAGCGAAGCGATGGCTGCATCGCGATACCTTGGATTAAAAGAAGACCATGTGCATTATTTGGAAATGCCGTTCTACGAAACAGGTACAGTAAAAAAAGGGGACTTAACCGAAGCGGATATACAAATTATTATTGATTTGTTGCAAAAAATCAAGCCACATCAAGTGTATGCCGCCGGCGACCTTTCAGACCCGCACGGGACGCATCGTATTTGTATCAACGCAATACTTGCGGCTCTGCACGAACTGAAGAACGAGTCGTGGATGACCGATTGCAGAATATGGCTATATCGCGGCGCATGGCAAGAATGGGACATCGACCAAGTAGATATGGCAGTGCCACTTAGCCCAGAAGAAGTTTTGATTAAGCGAAAAGCTATTCATAAACATTCATCACAAAATAACGGTCCTGTATTCCCCGGTTCCGATTCGCGAGAGTTCTGGCAACGCGCTGAAGAACGTAACCATGCAACTGCCGTGATGTATGACAAACTTGGAATGGCTGAATATCAGGCTATTGAGGCGTTCGTGAGATATAAATTATGAATTATAAATTATGAATTTCACTACAAATTATTTTTTCTCTTAAATACCGTCAGCAACCATATCGGCAGGATGGTTCCTTTTACTACGCTTGTAAGCGAAATTGCCCACCAAATTCCCAAAACTCCCAGCGAGGGAACTGAACAGAGCATATAAGCCAGCGGTATTCGTAAACCTGTGAAAATGATACCCGTCAAAGATGGCGGAATAGTTTTGCCTATTCCGTTGAAAGAGCCGCGTGTTGTTATTTCAAAAATCATAAATATTTGTGAAACGGCAAGTATTTTCAGATAAAATCCGCCTAACCTGATTGACTCGGCATCTTTTAAAAATATAGAAAAAATATTTTCGCCGAAGAGTAAAAATAGGAATGTTACGCTTATTCCCAGCACTGCGCCTATTGTCATTGCATATCTGTATCCAATTTTTATTCTTTTCCACTTTTTTGCGCCGAAATTTTGACCTGTAAAGCTTCCGAGTGCCGTAGCAAATCCGTTAGTTGTCATCCATGAAACAGATTCTATCTGTGCGCCAATGCTTTGCACGGCTATTGCTACTGCGCCGAAAGGAGCGGTCATTTTTGTCAGAATCATTGCAAATATCGAAAACAAAGCACTTTCAGAAGCAACAGGAATTCCCAATTGGAAAATTCTTTTTGATATATGTTTATCAAAACTGAACTTTGTAAGGTGAAGTTTCATCATTTCCTGCCGTATAATTAAACGATAAAAAAATATTGACCAAACAGCTAATTGAGCGATAATGGTAGCATAAGCCGCACCTCTAACGCCCATCGCAGGAATTGGACCAATCCCGAATATTAGCAAAGGGTCTAAAACGATGTTCAAAATAACTCCTACTGATACGTAAAGGAAAGGTAATCGGCTGTTTCCCATACCGTTATATATTCCTGCAAAAGTTGGATTAACAAAATAAAAAACAAAACTGAGGGAAACAATGCGTAAATAGGCTGTTCCTTCTGTGGCAACGATTTCGGACGGAATAGCAAAGAAAGAGATTAAATTTGAAGCGAAAATAAAAACGATAGCGGCAAAGAATAGGGATAATATTGTAGCCCATAGCAGCGAGTGCCGCAAAAACTGCAACGCAACTTCTGGCATTTTTCTGCCGAGCGACTGAGAAACCCCTATTTCTGCGCCAATTTTTGTTGTAAGTAGTAGCGATGTTCCACACCAAATATACAACCCTGCCGCTCCAACCGAAGCAACCGCATCTTCCCCCAAACGACCAAGCCAAAACATATCTGAAAGTATGTAAGTCATCTGCATAAAAGAAGAGCCTATAGTGGGCAACGCCAACCTAAACAAATGGTTTAGAATATGCCCTGACGTTAGATCTGTAATTTTCACAGGCTGCAAAAGTAGATGAAATTTTTTATTTGACAATGATAAATGAAAAAAAATTGTAAATATTAAGGTTCGCTCATATATCTATTCCATAGAAAATAATAAAATTTGGGTGATTCTGAGTGATTCTGATAAATAAATGTTATTTTTGCAAAAATTTTTAGACAATGTTCAAAAAACAATTTATAAATTGCAGAGGAAAATTAATAGATTTGACAACGCCCGCTATTATGGGAATTATCAATATTACGGATGACTCTTTCTATGCAGAAAGTCGTTATAAAAACGATACAGATATATTAAAAAGAGTAGAAAACATCGTAAATGAAGGCGGGACGATTGTTGATATTGGGGCTTGCTCTTCGCGACCGGGGGCGGTTATTGGCAGTGAAGATGACGAAATCGGCAAATTACTTCCGACTTTACATCTTATACGCAAAAATTTCCCTGATATTGTGATTTCGGTTGATACATTTCGGGCGGGAGTTGTGCGGAAGGCAATAATAGAAGGAGAAGCAGATATAATTAACGATATTTCTGGTGGTGAAATGGATGCCAAAATGTTTGATACCGTTGCAGAGTTGAACGTCCCTTATATATTAATGCATATCAAAGGGACTCCGCAAACGATGCAGCAAAATCCTCATTATGACAATTTAATAAGCGAAATTATGCTTTGGCTTGCTAAAAAAGTAGATATTTTGCGAATGAAAGGCGTTAATGACATAATTATTGACCCCGGCTTCGGATTTGGAAAAGCAATTGAGCATAATTTCGATTTAATGAAAAATCTAAAACAATTTCTTATCTTTGGGCTGCCAATTTTGGCAGGAATTTCTCGGAAATCAATGATTTACAAACTATTACATATTATGCCCGAAGATGCTTTGAACGGTACAACTGTTTTAAATACAGTAGCATTGCTCAAAGGAGCCAATATCTTGCGAGTACATGACGTAAAAGAAGCCGTTGAAACCGCTATTTTAATTAAAAAATTAACAGAATGACTTTTCTTGAAATAAGATTAATCGACATTATCGACATAATATTGGTCGCTTTCCTGCTTTATAAGATGTATAAAATGATGAAAGGCACCGTTGCGGTCAATATTTTTATCGGTATTTTTGCTTTTATAATTTTTTGGCTTATTATTAAATCGTTGAATATGAGGCTGTCGGCAAGTATTCTTGATAGCGTTGTAAATGTCGGAGTAATAGCCATTATCATACTTTTTCAGCAGGAAATAAGACGACTTTTATTGTTGGTAGGTAACAGATATAATTGGGTGCAACGTTTTTCGTTTGATAGATTGTTTGAAAGCAAAAGTTCAGGAATAACCTCAATCTACATAAAACCTATTGTTCAGGCGTGTGAAGATTTGTCGAAAACCAAAACAGGCGCATTGATTATCGTTACTAACAAATTGGAACTGAACGAATTGATAGGAACCGGGGAAGCTCTGCACGCTATTATTTCCAAACAGTTGCTTGCATCAATATTTTTCAAAAACAGTTCGCTGCACGACGGGGCAGTTATTATCGGACACAACAAAATAATGGCAGCAGGCTGTATTTTACCATTGTCGCAAAATATGAACCTGCCCAAAAATTACGGCTTACGGCACCGTGCAGCGTTGGGAATTACTGAAACTACCGATGCGCTGGCAATTGTCGTGTCAGAAGAAACAGGAAATATTTCAGCATTCCAAAATGCAAAAGGAACGTTTGACCTTAACTCTGAACAGTTGGAAAAATTGCTGGAAGAGGCGATGAAATGAGATTTAAGATTTAAAATTTAATGTTTAAGATTTAATGGGAGGCAAAGTACAAATTTATAATATTTATGATGAAAATTGTTTTGTGTGAAACTATAAACGGAACAAATAATTTTATTGGTGAATTATTAAAAAAACAGGAAGATAATATCACTGCAATAAACGACGATGATTTTGCATTGGGGGCAAGACACGTCCGTGAATTACTGAAAGGTGCTGATACGGTCATTAATCTTATGGGTGATAAACTTTTAAAAACCAAATATTCTATCCGTCAAAAAGAAGATATCTATTTTAGTCGCGTAGAAAATACAAAAATTTTAATAAACGCCCTCAATGGAATGAAAAACCCTCCTTCATTGCTGATAATGACAACATTGGTAAATATTTATGATGATATAAACGTCCACGATGAATATTCTCAAAATTTAGGTGATGATTTTCTTTCCGACATGTGCAAAAATTGGGAAAAAGCGGCGTTTAAGCTTAATCCCCAAATTCGTTTCTGTATATTTCGCACGGGGATTGTATTGTCTGATAAAGGCGGGTTGTTCCCAAAAATCAAACAGTTATCCAAATACAATTTTGATTTCAAAATCAAGAACGGAAAACAATCTGTGCCCGTGATTCACGTAAAAGATGTGCTAAAAGCGTTCAAATGGTGCATGACTAACGGCAACGCAAGCGGTATCTATAATTTGGTTATGCCCGAAATCCTTACAAACGAGCAATTTGCCTCTTTTTTGAAAAACAATTACAAAAAGATTGGACTATTTTTATATACAAAATTTTTGGTACGATTTTTTTTGCGTGACGAATCATTCTTTTTTGTTACTTGTCAGTTTGTTGTGCCGCACCGCTTATTGTCCGAAGGTTTTGAATTTGATTTTCCGACCCTGGAAAGTGGCATTGGACACCTATAACAAAAAGGGTGAAACCGAAACGATTTCACCCTACAAAAAAAATTTTTAAACGCAAACAAAAATTATTTCTTTAAATTTTCTAATTTTTCATCTACTTCTTCATATTTATCCATCATTTGCAGACGGTAATAAATGCTTTTTAAGGTATCAAGTACGCTTTCGTCATCAGGTTTTGCTTTATCGGCACGCTCCACAAACGGTAGTGCTTGTCTGAAATAGTCAAGTGATTGCGCTACTCCAGCTTCATATTCTTTTTGGTCGTTAATTTGTTGAATTTCTCGTGTTTTTTCAGCCCCTTTATTAAAATATATAACTCCCAAACTAATAAGAGATTCGTAGAAGTCATCTTTAAGTTCCAAAGATCTGGTGTAATCCTGTATTGCTTTATCAATTTTGTCATTGCTTTCGTTCAAAAAACCACGAGCAAAATGGTAAATATGATTGGTCGGCGATTTTGCAATTGTAGCGTCTAAATAGATTATCGCATCGTCGTAATTCCCCTTTGTTATATAGAGACTGATAAGGTTGATGATAATTCTGTCATCATCGGGGAAAACATCTGTCCCTCTTTTTAATGTTGTAAGCATGTTGGCGGTATCTTTCATTGCGTCATATACCTCGTACAACAATAATACTGCGTCTCCCTCGCCATATTTGACGGCAATACTTTTATTAAAATATTCGATGGCTTTGTTCCAATTTTTACTTTGATAGGCAGATAGTGCCGTATAATAAGTAAAAATAGAGTCTTGCACTTCCGGCTGTCCCTTAACATAAAAAATAGGGTCATTTAATAATAAGGATACCTTTTCGAAAATTTGCATCGACAAGTCAAAATTTTCGTCCGAGAAGGCATCTACGCCGGCATTCTGAATTGTAGGAATATACTGAGTTATTACCCACTTAATTTCAGTTGCCGTTTTTCCTATTCCTTTGCCTTTCTCATCTCCTAATTTGTCTCGCTCAATGGCTTTAATAAAATGGTCTGCACCTTCTATTATCTTTTCAGGAGCTTGAGTTTTTTCATACTCCGCAATAGAAACACGACCCGCAATCACATAAGTTCTTGCCCAATCTTTAGATTTTTCGTGAACAAGAGCTTCGGATATTCTTTTTTTAGCTCCCTCGACATCTCCTTGGTCGAGAAAACTCGATGCTGCTGCAACTTTTCCGCGCTGTGCATAAACAGACGTTACGGCAAAGACTGCAATAATTATAAATAACGTTTTTTTCATTTGTATTATACTTTTAAAAATAAATTCAATGACTATTGAAACGAAAAATTTTTAAAAAAGTTATATTTTTTTATTAAAAATTTTAAAAATTTTTTGCTTAATTTAATTCCCCATAATGTAACCTTTTATATAAACAAAACGTTTAACCCACATTATTCATAAAATATCAATAAATAACTTTTTTTAAAATGAGAAAATATCTTTGTTTTATTTTGCTTGTGTTTATCAGTTTTACGATAAATGCTCAGAAAAATGACCATTCGTTGCCGTTTATAGAAAATTTTGACGATGCTGCAAGTTTGCAAAATTGGACAATCATTGATGTAAACGATGACGGTACGTGGACACATTACGATTGGATAGATGGTCCAGACGGAGAAGCCGGTGCCCTGCAAATTACCAGACCGGGCGGACCTAGCGGTCCCGGCGTTGCCGACGATTATTTGATAATCGGAAATCCGATAATTTTTCCAACAGCGGGTTGGTATCATCTCTCTTTTTATGTGAATCCGTTTACTAATAACGAATCACTTAAAGTTTTGTATGGGAGTACTCAAAACCATGCAGAGATGGAACTACTTTCGGATTATCCTAATATTAACGGTGACGGTTGGAATCAAATTGTTTCAAATTTTGAAATAACAACCCCCGGAAACTATTATTTTGCGTTCCATTATTATTCAAATTATAATAACGGAGGGTGGTTTATGGATTTTGACAAGGTTGAAATCGCCGAAGGAATATTTGGAGGAGTACCCGATATAGAATTTGTTTTGGGGATTGGGCTTGTTTCGGGGTGTTATTTGAGTTCTGAAAGTCTGATTGGCGTTGAAGTACGTAACATCGGAACAGGCACAATTTCAGTATTTACATTGACCTATCAGATAGGCAACGAAGCACCTGTAAGTCAAATTTTTAACGAAACAATAGCCGTTCAACAGTACTTAACAGTCTATTTTGACCAAACGGCAGATTTATCGGCATTAGGAAGTTACCATATTAAATTTACGGCTACCACGCCCGATGAAGAAAACAGCGATAACAACGAAACAGAAATCACTGTCAAACATTTTGCGCCAATAACGGAACTACCCTTTGAGAGTAATTTCGACGATGAAGACGACATCAACGATTGGTTTCCCGAAACTGAATACGGATGGATTGCGCTCTCAACAGGCTGCTACAGAGCCGAAAAAACAGACGTTCCACTGATTTCAAGGTGCATTGAACTAGAACCAGGAGTTTATCGTTTCATTTACAACTTCTTAGCGGGACACCTAAGAACTTTTGTTATATATTACGATGATTTTTATGTAACTTTTGGAAAATCAGGCACTGACGCATCTACTTGGGTACCTGTTAATGAACATTATGATTGTTTTACATACGAAGAAATAGTTGAAGATGAATTTATAGTGAACATTGTAGAGGCGGGGGAATATCAGTTTGCGTTTTATCCCGTGCAATTAAACGCTTTCAGCGATAAATTATCGGTGTTTTCAACTTTCGTGGAAAAGATGATTGAGTATGATTTCCGTATCTTAAATGTAGCACCACCTATTTCATTTCCGCGTATAATCCCGAAACAGCACATCGAAAATGAACATAAATTTAAGGTAACTATTGAAAACAGAGGATTATCAGCGTCAGCAAACGGAACAGCGGAAATATTTTTAAACGATAATCTTTTGGTGTCTAATGAATTCTCTTTCACAGAATTGAACGAAGTAATAAATATTGATTTACATCCAACCTTTGAACAATTATCAACAGGCGAGTATAACTTATTGTTCAAAGTACAATTAGAGGATGACATTATTAAAGAAATCGAAAAAATAAAAATTGTTTCCGATTCAACTTTTGCGTGGGACAGGTTAGATGACGGCATCTTTTTAGATAGAGGTATCGGTGCTGAAGAACCAGTCCGCATTGGATTGATTTACGAACTCCAAAAAGCCGATGTCCTTACATCAATTACAGTAAGGCTAATGGAATATGAAAAAAGAAATTCAGGCGATATGGGACTGGCTGTTTATGAGGTAGATGATAATTTAGAGGTAGGTGAAATGCTTTTCTATGTTGAACATGATAGGACGAATG
>Ga0099364_10011121_pt1 | contig 12320 bp, 8 predicted proteins | sample TergutTh196P3_FD_73070 | JGI IMG/M metagenome (GOLD analysis project Ga0099364, IMG submission 73070) | Microcerotermes parvus P3 segment gut microbial communities from Pointe-Noire, Republic of the Congo - Th196 P3 | ecosystem: Host-associated > Arthropoda: Insects > Digestive system > Gut ... | reverse complement strand
AACGCGAAGACCCAATAAAAACCCCTGATATATCCACCGCACCCGAAAACACAGAAACCGTCCGCCTACGCTGTGAACTGGCACGTCTCAAAGCCGACTACACCGCGTTGAATACAAAATACAACTCTCTACTGACACAGTTTCAGGCGGCAGCCTCCGGCAAACCCCGCACATCCCCGCAGAAGAAGAAACGCAGATAAGTTAGGGGCTCATCGAATGAGGAATTAGGAATGAGGAGTTAGGAGTTTTTCAGACCCTTCGTTTCACTCAGGGTGACAGTAAATGTCATTCTGAGCGAAGCGAAGAATCTAACCCCTAAATCCTAACCCCTAACCCTTAGAAGAAAACCAACTTACGTGAAAGGAACAATTATGAACAGACAACAAAGAAGAAGCGCGGGCAGGGCACGGAAAGCCGCCCTCGCATTACTTGTCGCCGGTGCGCTCGCCTCCGGCACGGTCGGCGATTTTACGGCACTCGCTGCGGGAGACGAATTATCCATATCCGGTGGTCAAGGCGGTTACTATGGCTGTGGTTCTCCTCTCTCATATCCAGGAGAAGTTAAATTAGATGGTTCCACTCTCATAGCAGGCTTTCAGGATCCAATTACAGTCAGCTATGATACCCCCACTCCCCCACCATTCAACGGAGGTAAAGCGACTGTTTCTGTAGGCACTTATTCTATCGATTCCCTCTTATTGTTTGGAGGTGTCGGCTCATCTGAGTCAGATGCAGCCGGTAATGGTGGCGATGCTGTAATCAATGTAAGCGGCACATTGACCTGTGCCGATATCGCCCTTGAAGGCGGCGAAAATGATTCCTACGGCACCGGTGGTTTCGCAAGGCTCAACGCCACAACCCTTGCCGTAAAAGAAGGCGATAGCCTTACACTGGCAAATTCCCCAAGAGTTGATATTAATGTCGGTACATTTGCGTTTGATATAAGCGGTGGTAAAGATAAGATATTGCTTGAAGCCACCGATGAATCGTTCAACCTTACATGGCTTTCGCGAAGCAACATTACCCTCACGCTTGGTGGTGCGACTTTTGATCTGGAAGACTCAACTATCCTCATCCAAAATGTTGCCGGTTCTTTCTCCCGAAATCTATCTGCCGGTGGTGAAAAATTCGTAGTAAGTGTAAAGGAAGGAAACCTCATTGCGACTCGTCATGACTGGACTTCCGGCGGCGGCGGGCCTTATGTCCCGCCATTACCCCCCGTTGACCCCGAGCCGACCACCAACGGCGGCGATGATGACGATGATGGCGGTGATGATGACCCGACCGTCACCATTCTCACGGACGGCGACCTTGACTCGCTTTTCGCTAATGCTATTGACGGCGTGATGTTCCTCAATATCCCCGGTGAGCTTGACAAGCTGCAGATCGTCGTGCCATTGAAGTGGTTTATGGAAAACCTCGGCGCTACCTTGCTTGTCTATAACGAAGGTATCGGCGCGATGGCAATCACGAGTGAGAATATGATAGAGCTTGCGGCATTGAGTTATACGGGTGAAGGCGGTGTGACCGTTGAAATGCACGGCAAGGAGTTTACATTTAACCCCGAGACGCTTATCACTTACATAGCGGAAAAAGGCAGTGTCATCCTGAGTGTCGCGTCCGAAGGTAACTCATTAGTTTGGTATGTCTATGACTCGCCCCTCATACTCGGTCTTCCGGGCGGCGCGGACAGCGATGATTGGGTCGCTTACAGGCGTATGAGCGACGGCTCCGAAAAAATCATGCCTCGCAGCCTCTTGCGCGATGGTCTGGTCTTTACATTAGTCAATGAAGAAGGCACATATGATATAAAGAGCAACCCCATGACTTTTGACGATGTCGCGGGGCATTGGATGGAAAATGCCGCCAAGTTTATGGCGGCGAGGGGTATAATGATAGGTTATGACGGTGAGTTCTCACCCGACAGGCTTATCACCAGAGCGGAATACACGACGATGCTCATGCGCTCAATGGATTATAAATCCGACGAAAACGCGCCGATGCCGTTCAGCGATGTCGATACGGGCATCTGGTATTACGAAAGCGCGAAAGCGGCAGCGGCTCTGGGTATTACATCAGGGCGCGGCGACGGCACTTTCGGCCCGAGGGATGTCATCACACGCGAAGAAATGTTTGTGATGACATACGACGCGCTGAAGTATTTCTACCTGATTATCCCCGATGAAGAAAACCTCGGAGCGGCAGAAACGTTCTCCGACGCCTCGGATATAACCCCCGACGCGCTTGAAGCCGTATCGGAACTGATAGCAAACGGCTTAGTCGCAGGTTATGACGGCGCACTGAACATTCAAGGCAACCTAACCAGAGCCGAAGCGGCACAATTTCTAACAAATGTCATACGCTACATCGTACCGGACTACACAGAGATCCTAAAAACCGCCTCCGGCTCAGCCCGAGGATAGGTAAAAGTTAAAGTTCAGAGGTTGCCAAAATTGGCAACCTCTGAACTTTATATTATATATTGGAAATAAACCGATAAGATGATTCGCACATATCTTCAAGGGTTAGCTCGGCTCGCCAGCCCATGAGTTTTTCCGCTTTTGAGGCATCGGCATAACTCACGGGTAAGTCTCCTTCACGGCGCGGCGCGAATGAATATGGTATTTTTATACCGCTGACCCGCTCATATGTCTCAATAAGCTCCAGCACACTATGACCCGCGCCGGTACCGAGATTAAAAATCTCAACGCCGTTATTCTCCAAACAATAGTTAATCGCCTTAACGTGCCCCCGAGCGAGATCGGTCACATGGATATAATCACGCACCCCTGTCCCGTCTTTTGTCGGATAGTCGTTTCCAAACACGTTAAGCGCGGGCAGCCTGCCGTCACCGACCTGCATGATATACGGCATTAGGTTGTTTGGCGTACCGTCCGGCATTTCGCCGATAAGGCCGCTCTTATGTGCTCCGACAGGATTATAATAACGCAGTATTACGGCGGAAGTCAGGCTGACTTCTGCCGTATCTGTTATGATCTGCTCTATCATCTGTTTTGTGGCGGCGTAAGGGTTCGCGCTCTTGCCGGGGCGCATATCCTCGGTATTTGGCAAGCTGTTTTCGCCGCCGTATACTGTAGCGGACGAACTGAATATAAAATGCCCGACATTATGCGCTTTCATTGTTTCAAGCAAAGTCAGGGTACAGTCGATATTATTCCTATAATACTTCAACGGCTCCCTAACTGATTCGCCAACAGCCTTGAACCCCGCAAGATGTATCACAGCATCAGGTTTATTCTCGCGAAACAGCTTTTCAAGCCCTTCCCTGTCAGCGACATCAATTCGATATAAGGCAAGCCCCTTCGATGTGATAGTTTTTATCGCGTCTATGACGTTGGGATGGCTGTTAGAAAAATCATCCGCAATAATCACATCATACCCACAATCCAAAAGCTCCACCGCAATATGCGACCCAATATACCCCGCCCCACCTGTTAGTAATACTTTCATAAATTACCTTCCCTAAGATTCTTCGCTTCGCTCAGAATGACAGATACTTTTAATAGTTACAATTCAGACCCTTGCCGGAGAACCCCGTGTTTTGTTACGTTTTCCAAGTAAAAGATTTCATCACATTCTATCAATGAAGATACTTTTCACGATATCAAATGCCTGTACCGGATCATACTCAATACCCGGACGCAAGAGTCCGTCAGTATCACTGACAAACAAGCGACTATTCATCTTATTTTTCAGATTAATCAAATATTCTTTTCCTGTTGGTACATTCAAATCAGAAAAGCCGATGTATTGCTTGAAACATAACACCGCATTATCCGGATTATTATCCCTCGCCAATGCAGCTAGATAAAGATCAAACAAATCACGACCTTTTCGCCTTTGATACAGTGCCCTGATTTTTGTTCCTATTAACTCATCAAGGCTGAAAGTCATCAAATCACAGTTCCCGGAGTACCAAGTGTTGTTCATATAATACGGTACTCTAACAAATCCATGCACAGTGAAGTGTTCATTGCAATTAATCTCGACTTTCAGCTTAATCGGTGTCTCCGGTGGATATGTTGACGTAGTCTTGAAGACTAACGTATTGTTGTTCTTTTTTTGTAGAATAGCCGGTTTGCCGAGGAAATCAAGAACTTTTCTTAAGGCATTGAGTGTCTTTCCTATAGGTTCTTCAACTATTTGAACCAAATCGATATCCTCAGAGTATCTTGCAGGAGGTGAAAAGTAAATACGGTGGAGCGCAGTGCCACCGCGAAACGCAAGGCGTGATGCCAAATACTCGTCTGAGTATATTGCGATTAAGGCACGACTGATAATAAGATCCTGTTCCACTTGGCGCATATCTATCCACGGAGCGTTTTCCTGCCATTCAATGATGGCCTGCCTCGTAATCATATATCTATCTCCAGCTCGCAGTTAATAATGATTTTCCATTTACCATCTCCCTGAAACTCATCGTTGGACGGTTTTGTTGTGGGATCGAGTAGTGTTTTTCGAAAACGAATTCCGGCAGCATGGGACTGAAAATAAACGTCTGCAGCGCTTTTTTCAAGATTCAGTACGTTTTCGAGTATATAACCGAGCCTTTGAATAATCGGGATTCTATACATTCGCCAAAAATCGTCTCCCGGTTTTTTGAAATCAAGATTCAACTCGCGAATAATCTCAGCAGCTCTGTTTAGTCCGCCGATTCTGTTTTCGTAGCAAATTAAGTCAATAGCGGTGAGTTCCGGAGAAGACACCATCACTCTACCATAGCCCGCGTTTTGTTCAACAAGATATGATTCCGGCAATGAGGTTTTGGCTAAAAAGAGAATGGATGCATCCCTTTTATTTCTGATATCATTTGACTCGGCAACAACAGTCAAAACTTGCGGTTGTTGATGTCCGGCACCATACAAAGCCGCTGCGGAAAGTAGTCCGACATAATACTTATGTCCGATATATGCCATCAATGATTCAATGTATTCTATTGGCGGTACAAAACCCTTTAGCGCATACTCATCCGGAACGATTACATAAAAGCCTCTCCATGCTGAATACACTCGACCTTTCTCAATTAAGCGATATATTGAAGACCTGACTGCTTTTTTTTGCATTTTTGAAAAATGGCTTTCTGCTTCGATCATACTAAAGGTTATCCGACCTCTTTTGGGTAAATCTTCAATCCATTTTCTGACGCTTAAGACTTCTTCAATCATGTTGTTCTGCCATTTCTTATTGTGTTACCCGAAATATTGTAAACTCGCTCTGCAATAAAACGTAAATATGCCCCGATAATCAGGTCATTATTACGCTGTATTGCAATTTTATCATTGTCTTCTCGGTATTGCAACAGATTTGAAAGTTTTTACATTAACTCCTAAATCCTAATCTAAATCCTAATCCTAATCCTTCAGATTGACACTCCTTCCGCCGGGTGGCGGTTGGTTATCATGCGGTTTAGGCCGCAGATTTGCGTGGGGTTCCGGCAGAATAGCGGACTCCCACGGGCGGTGTCATGTCGCCGATTACGGGGACGTATCCCCGATATAAAGATAGGTTGCGAATATTGAATGCTCCCACACAGTCACAACGAAGCTCGGCTCCGCAATTAACGCATCTGTATACACATTCTTGCGAAAAATTTCGTTGTAGGCATTTGGGGCAAATATGCCCGGCGTTTTCGTCATTCACCGGCAAAATCTTCATACCCGCGTGTTCTGATTTATACTCAACCATTTCACGCACTTTGCATATTGGCAGTTGGCCGGCTCTATTCCCATCAGGATTCCGCATAACGCTAATACCAACAGTCTGTATACCTTCTTCTTTCATTATACAGACAATAGCATTGGTTTGCTTATGCAAAATATCCTTGATTTGATTGTTGAGCCTGCTCAAAGTGCGTTGCTTGGCATTGTTCAGCCGAGTCCATTTGCGTGAATTTTTTTTGCATTTTTTCATCTCGCGCTGAAAACGAGATCTTACTTTGTTCGAATAATGACGTTTGCTTTTCAGTTCTTTGCCGTTGGCGATAATAGTGTTTTCACCTGTGCAAATAGCCGCGAGGTGCCCCCCGCCAAAATCAATACCCGCGTAACCGCCGCCGGTCGGCCTGTTTTGTATCTGCACCCTGTACACCGCGTTGAGGACATACTCCGAACCGTTATATGTGATCTCACAAATGGCAGGCATTTCATAACTCCAAGGTATACTGAGCGGGGCGTTTCCCCTCCCCGTCGAGAGTATCAGTTGGCCTTCCTTGATTCTGATCGCGCTGAGCTTAAAGGGTACTGAATAGTGCTTTTTCTGTAAACGAGGCGGCTTAGCCGAGGGGTTATTTTTGCGTAAGACATCCCATGAACGCAGGGCTTCGTAAAATGATTGAATAATGCCTTGAACCGTCTGAGAATGTAAGGTCTCGCTGCGGATTATCCTTTGCATGGCATTTAACGAGAGCCAATGATTGCTGTGGCGGTACGTGCGCCAAAAAGTCGTTACCGTCTTAGAGTAGACGATACCGGCATTTCGTGACAGAACATCAAGCTGCTTTGATTTCCCGATTTTTAGTTGTCTCGTAATGTAAAACATACTGACCACTTTCGAATGATGATTAAAATAGTGATATTTAGTATATTTTACAATATGTTGTGGTCTATGTCAATAATATATCGCAATTATAGTAGTAGTGATTCCTAATATGCATATGCTGTGTAGAGTATAATTTAGAAAAATGTGAGTGAAATCACATAATTCCCCTTCGTCTTTTCGTTGACTTGTATGTAGTGATGTGGTAGTATGTTTTTTACCCACACTATGGAATAAATTTATAAACAAAAAGCATACGTTTAGAATGTGAGATTGCCATGAATGAATCACAATTTGACTCTCTTTCAAAATCAGATGTGTTAAAAATCATTAAGCACCAAATCAATGAGATTGACAGGCTCAGCGAACAGCTTACTCAGTTAAAAGCAAACCCTGAGTTGGATATTTCCTATGTGCCGGAAGCATATCCTGTGTTTCAGGAGGAGCCGCCGCTTGGTTCGGAAATATCTCAGCCTATGCCGGGAACTGTTTCTCAACCTGTGTCGGACGCGGCTTTACCCACCCCGGATATGTCTTTACCCGTATCCGAGGTTGCCGCGCAAGCTGTGCCGGAAATGCCTGTCCCCGCACGTAAACCCCTAAAAGTCAAAATACGTTCGCAAAGGGGGCAGCGCAGCGCTCCATCGGCAGATCGCGGAGTTGATGAGCCTCATCTTTCTTCTCAAATCGACCCTTTTTATGACAGCCCGTACGCAACACCGGCTGTTATACCGCTGCCGTCGAGTATGTCTGCGCCGCCTGTAGAGCAGACGAGGGAAGAACCGCCCCGTCATACAACCCCCGACCCTGCGGGTCACCCCCTTCATGCGCGAATGGGGCAAGCGCCGCCACCGCCACAGCCGATTATTCCGTCACCGCCTGTCGCGCCACCACCGCCACAGCCGATTATTCCACCGTCGCCTGTCGCGCCGTATATACCTGTGCACCCTGTCGCCCCACCCATCCCCGGATGGGATTTGCCGCAGCCGACCGCACATCCGTCTGCTACAGCTCCGCCTCAGAGCGGCGAGGAAAAAACCGTCGAAATTCAAATCACTGAAGAACAGATTGCCGAGTTGTTGTCGGGCATATCGGAAAAACCCAAAAAACCGAGTAAAGAACAAATTTTTGGGCTTAACAAGACAAGCAACAAAGAAATCCTTGATATGCTGCAAGATGATGGTGATTTGTCTGAGCTCATGGAAAAAAAAGCGAGCAAAAAAGGAAAATCGTTCCTAATCTTTTTGAGTGTTTTTGCTTTTGTTACCGCAAGCCTGTTTATGTTGACATTCTTTTGGTTTCCGATCTATCAGATCCCAACAGATTATATATCTCAATCCTTCTCAAAAGGTGATGTGGTAATATTTTCCACAGAAGCTGATATAAAATCGGGCGATGTTATTGCGTTTAAGCACAATAATGGAGTTTTGTTTGAGACCGTCCTTGAAATCAGCGGTGACCGCGCAGTCATAAAAGACTTTGGGCTGTTGGATACGGATGAAATAATCGGGAAATCGGTATTTCGACTATGGCCCCTCAATAAATTCGGAACTCTCTAACGTATGCACTCTGCGGACTACTAGGGGTTAGGATTTAGGTGAAGCATTATGCAACTAAACCACATACAAAGCGGAACTGCAATGACAATTCTTTGCGAGAATGACGGAAACAAAAAACTGCGCGCGAGTTTTGTTGATAACTACAATGATTCAATTTTCTATTTGTACTGTCAAGATGTATTGGGTAGATTTGACCATTATGTCGGGCGCACAGTTACCATTGAGTTTTCTATAGCCGAACGATTATTCAAGGCTTCAGGCAGGGTTGTCGGCAAGGGCGGCAACAGAAAAGGTTCCGACACTGTTGAGTTTGAACTTGTCTCCAAGTTTGAAGAACTGATGCGCCGAAAATATGACAGATATGATTTTCAGGTGCTGACAAATATCTTCAACTACAGTGATCTTTCTGAAAATGAAAACAGGGGCAGTTTTATCTGTGATTCAGTGTCTGTTGATATCAGCGAAGGTGGTATCAGCCTTCATGCGAGCAGAAGGTTGGAAAAAAATGACTCTGGTCTTTACACATTAGAATTCTGCATAAAACCCGGTTCATTATTTTCAATCTACACACTTCCTGCAAAACTTGTCAGAGTGTCAAGGACTGTCTCGGTCTTTTCATCCGCATTTTATTATGGTTTTGAGTTCGATTTTTCTAACAGGCCCGGCTTGCAGTCTAGGTTGTTTAATGATTTGTTTGAATTGAAACTCAGAAGTTCTTTTGGCAGTATTACCAATCGAAAAGCTCATAGAAAGCCATCAACAAAACACTGACGCAGTCTGCGGACTGTTAGGGGTTAGGAGTTAGGAGGCGGGGTATGTGATTCCGGAAAGCGAAGCATGGATGCGGAGCGCGCCTTTTATCGCATGGATGACAATAAGGGGCGGAGAAGGAACACATAGCTCGGCGACGGCTAGTTAGGGGTTAGGAGTATAGTGGCGGTCTTGCTGATTTTACGGTCGGTAGGGTCGTTTTTTTGTTTGTTTTGGGAATATCTTCCTTCTTGCTATGGTTCGATAGATAAGATATATGAGCGTTTTCGGCGCTGATATGTTACAATGCCTATAGTGATATGAATTGATTTTGGTAGTATAAAGCAAGCAATGAAAAAGATCCTTCGCTTACGGCTCAGGATGACACACAGCATATGTCATTCTGAACGCAACGAAGAATCTAAGCACTAAAGGAGGAGTGTGTTATGAACTTCACAAGGATTGAGTATTTCTTGGCAGCGGCAAAGTGTTTGAATTTTACAAAAGCGGCAAATGTCCTGTATATTTCACAGCCGTCTCTGAGCAAACAAATCGCGCTCTTGGAAGACGAGCTTGACATACCGCTATTTGACCGTTCGTCAAGAATATTGCGCTTGACTCCGGCAGGCAAGCAACTGTTCAACGAATTTAGCAGGCTTATGCCGGAAATCGACTCGATTACCGAAAAAGTCAAACGTATGAAGGAAGACTGCAAAGAGACCTTAGCTATAGGGTGTATTGAGTCGATTCACCTTGGCGAAACCGGATCAAAAGCAATCCAAGAGTTCTTGTCAAAAGCGAATAAAGTCGAAACATTTATTGAGCGGCACGGTTTTGAAACACTCCACAGCAAGATTTTGGATGAATCGTTGGATGTCGCGTTCACCATTTCTTCTCAAATCGGAAAAATGAAGGACATTGAGTTCGTGCCGATCGAAGAACGCCGCAGGTCTTACATTATGTCAACCAACCATAGGCTTGCCTCACAAGACAAAATAGAAATAGAAGATTTACGCGGCGAAACATTTGTGATCCACAGCAGATCAAGCTTTCATTACTTGGTTAGTGATATTACAGAGGCTTGTGAAAAGGCGGGTTTCACGCCAAAAATCATCTATGCGCCAAATACCGACACGATTCTTGATTATATTGAATTGACGGGCTGTATCGGTTTCTTTGATAAAAGCATTACGGAAACCAGAGTGGGCAGGCTCAAACACATACCAACGGAAATAGAAATAAAATTCGATCTAATATGCATTTGGAAAAGCTGCAACAAAAACCCCGCACTGCGGAAGTTTATCAAATGTTTACCGCAATCTAAATAAACACATTCTTACCGACAAACAGAGCGCGTAAAAAACAAGCCTCGCGCCCCTTCGTCTCCTAAATCCTAAATCCTAAATCCTAAACCCTAGCATCACATTTCTATCCAAGCATCTATCGAAAAGAAGTAGATGTAACTGTTTTTTACTCTTTTGTCTGTAATGCGTTCGAGGGCTTTGGCGTACGTTGTTAGTTGGGTGGTATATAATTCTGTTTTTTCTTGGAGAGTTCCCGTCGTTACATAGTCCGATTTGAAATCAATGACCACAATCTCACCGTCTTCTTCAAAAAAGCAGTCCACAACACCTTGCAGCAGGATTTTGTCTTGCCCGCCGCCGGGAAAATAATCCTCGGCATCACATAGTAAAGAAAACTTGAATTCACGTTGTATATAGTCCGCATTGATCATACGCTTGCCGATCTCAGATTCGAATAAGCGTGTGATTTTTGCTGCGTCTATCGCGTCCGCTTGTTCCTGCGTGAGCGTACACTTTTCGGTGAGCAGCCGTATTTGCCCCTTCACGCCGTCAAGGCTCCCGCATTGCTGAAAATCAACATACTGCATCGCAATATGCATCGCCGTCCCCCGCTCAGCCCCTGTCAGCTTTGATTTTTTGATAACAAAACTCGGCCTCTCAAACGTCTGAACATCGCGGACACGGGGACGGTTCTCTTGTCCGGCAAGCTGTGCCCCGCGATCTTCCTGAGTTTCAAAATCAAATCGCCTGTTCTTAAGTTCCGTAACAGTCAGTTTTGACGGCAACTCCGTAGCAAGCGCATAAGGATAAGAGGGAAATTCCGTAACCCCAACTCCTAACTCCTCATTCCTAACTCCTAATTCCACGGGGGAAACCACCCCGTCCGCTTCGCGTCCACCCCTCCCCGGAGGGGAATTATCTTGCGTAACTCCTAACTCCGTAATCCCAATTCCGAATTCCGAATCCGTTTGCTTCACCAACGGCGCCATTATCCATCCCGCCATAGTATTAAAACTCTCCAAAATCAACGGTGGGATTTTCTTTTTCTCGCCGGCTAATTCTTTAATTTTGGCTATTTCTTTTTCCGCGTCATTATAAGCTGCTGTGATTATCAACTTCTCTCGTGCCCGTGTCATTGCGACATATAGGACGCGCAACTCCTCTGCTTTGATTTCCATGACCTGTTTTCTTTGAATCGCTATACGAGAGATTGTCGGATATGTGATACGGCGTATCAGGTCTGTCCTCATGGGACCCAACCCGAGCTTTTCGTGCATTACAAGCGGGGCTTGAATATCTTTGATATTTATTTTCTTGGAAGTGTCCGCGAGGAAAACGACGGGGAACTCCAAACCTTTGGATTTGTGTATGCTCATAAGCCTTACGGCATTGATGGCCGGTGTGTCGCCAGCGGCTGCTGTACTGCCCGGCAGTTCGTCACCTTTTTCTCGTAGACCGCGAATATATGTCAAAAAGCCAAACAGCCCCTTATATCCGTATTTCTCAAAATCCTGTGCATATTTTGTGAGCAGAATCAGATTCTGACGCCGCCTGTCGCCGCCTCTCATCGCGCCGACACGACCAACCAGATTTGTCTGATTGTAAATATGCCAAATAAATCTATCCGTAGGCATATCGGGCGCAACCGCTCTAAACCCTTCGATTTCTTCAAGAAACGCCGCGCATTTTTGCATCGAATCTGCCGCCTTGACAAGCGCGTCATAAAAATCGGTGCCGGGTGAGCCGGATCGTATCTCTGCAAGTTCGTCAGCGGAAAACTCATACACAGGGCCGCTTAACGCCGCTGTGAGCGGAATATCCTGCATCGGGTTGTCGATGACTGAGAGTAACGCAAGTGCGTAGGAAATCTCATAAGTCTCAAAGAACCCTTCGCCGCCGGGCAAATCGACCGGTATACCCATTTCGGTCAAAATCTTTGCGTATTGCCGCGCTTTACCTTGGAATGAACGCAGAAGAATCACAATATCGGAATACTCAATACGCCGCTTGGCCTTACCATCGGGAATCAAGTGCTCACCATCAATCAAATCGGCGATACGCCCACCAATATAATGCGCCTCCGCCTGCGTTTTTGACAAATTTTCTTCGTTATCATCTTCAGCATCGCCCAGCAATTCCGCGCTCAAATCCA
>Ga0099364_10011120_pt1 | contig 12321 bp, 7 predicted proteins | sample TergutTh196P3_FD_73070 | JGI IMG/M metagenome (GOLD analysis project Ga0099364, IMG submission 73070) | Microcerotermes parvus P3 segment gut microbial communities from Pointe-Noire, Republic of the Congo - Th196 P3 | ecosystem: Host-associated > Arthropoda: Insects > Digestive system > Gut ... | reverse complement strand
AGGATGACCGCCTTCGGAAAGAATTTGAAAAGTGGGCTATTCTTACGTACACGGACAGTTGTGCAAAGATCAACGACAAGAAAGGTTCGGATCGCGGCATTGACGGAATTGCTTATGTTTTCGGTAATAGCCGAGTAATTTTTTCGGTGAAATCGGGCAATGTTTCCGTAAAAGATATTAGGGATTTGCGGGGTGTACTGGAACGTGAAGAAGCGGCGGCGGGAGTGTTGTTGACATTGGAAGAACCGACGAAGCCGATGGTGCAAGAAGCGGCGGCATCGGGATATATGGACGACGTGCCCAATCCAGCGGGTATGAAAATGCCGCGTCAAACACCGAAGTTGCAGATTGTTACCATCCAAGAATTGCTCGACGGTGCGAGAATGAATTTGCCGTTAACAGAGGCGGTGGTAAAGTCGGCGGAGCGGCACAAGGGCAAAAATAAAAATCGGAAAATTGAATTTGAGAACCATGAATAAACTATTTTACGGCGACAATTTAGAAGTTTTGCAGCAGTACATTAAAGACGAGTCCGTCGACCTGTGTTACGTCGATCCTCCCTTCAACAGCAATCGAAACTATAATCAGATTTACAACAATATTGGTAAAGATGATATTGCGCAGTCGCAGGCTTTTGTCGATACTTGGAACTGGGGGGAACAAGCGGAGTGGCAACTCGATATGCTCCGCAAGGAACCGCAATACACACGGCGGTTGGTCGATACGATTCTCGGACTCGAAAAGGTTCTCGGCAAGGGCGCGATGCTTGCGTATCTTGTCGGCATGGCAATCCGATTTGTGGAAATCTGGCGAGTTCTCAAACCGACAGGAAGTTTTTACGTTCACTGCGATCCGACCGCTTCGCATTATCTCAAGATAATACTCGACGCTATTTTCTGCGATGGGGGAGGTGATTTTCGGAACGAAATCATCTGGAGTTATAAACGATACACGGCTGTAAGTTATCGCTTTCAACGATTGCACGATATTGTTCTGTACTACACAAAATCAAAAATAGGAACCTTTAATGAAATTTTCCTCGATTACGGTGAGAAGTCCGGTAAAGCCGATAGCCATTATAAACAAGACGAGAGCGGACGATGGTATCGCTGGCAAAAAAGAAAAGGAAAAGAACCCTATAAAATTTATTTAGCCGAGGGAGTTCGGCTGGGAGATGTTTGGGATATTCCCATCATCAATGCGTCCGCCAAAGAACGGCTAGGCTACAACACGCAAAAACCATTAGCACTGCTTGAACGTATCATCAAAGCCTCGTCGAATGAGGGAGACGTGGTACTCGATGCTTTCTGCGGCTGCGGTACGACGGTCGATGCCGCTCATTCGCTCAACCGAAAGTGGATCGGCATTGATATTACGTCCAATGCAGTCCTGTTGATTATCAAGCGTCTCGTTGACCGGTACGGCAAAGACATTTTGGACAGTGCGACCATTTCCGGTATTCCGCGTGATATAGAATCGGCAAGAGCATTGGCAAACAAAAAGGATGACCGCCTTCGGAAAGAATTTGAAAAGTGGGCTATTCTTACGTACACGGACAGTTGTGCAAAGATCAACGACAAGAAAGGTTCGGATCGCGGCATTGACGGAATTGCTTATGTTTTCGGTAACAGCAGAGTGATTTTTTCGGTGAAGTCGGGCAATGTTTCCGTAAAAGATATTAGGGATTTGCGGGGCGTACTGGAGCGTGAAGAAGCGGCGGCGGGGGTGTTGTTGACATTGGAAGAGCCGACGAAGCCGATGGTGCAAGAAGCGGCGGCATCGGGATACATGGACGACATTCCCAATCCAGCGGGCATGAAAATGCCGCGTCAAACACCGAAATTGCAAATTGTTACAATCCAAGAGTTACTCGACGGCGCAAGAATGAATTTGCCGTTGACCGAGGCGGTGGTTAAGTCGGCGGAGCGGCAAAAGGGTAAAAACAAAAATCGGGAAATTGAATTTGAATAGCAGAAATGCAATCGTAAGGTTGTGCTAATTGATTTTGCACAATCTTACGATGACGCACCCGCTGAACGCCGGGAAACCGGTCTGCATTTCAATTCGTTGACACACGTTCCGATAGCATCGGGAGCGACCCCGGTCTTGCGTTTGTGTGCGGTACGCTTGATTTCGTGCAAAGTATATCGTGTGATGTCAAACGTCTGCGTTTCGTAATTCGGCACGTATTCGTAAATCAGAATTGCTTTTTTGCTTTTCGTCAAAAAGTTACCGCAAATGATGTTGGTTTCCAGAAGTGCATCGACAGCAGATTCATATTCAGGAAAGGATTCACTGACGGCATCGAGCATTATTTTTTTTAACCGTTGCCGTGCTTCGGTGACATTTTCTTTATCGAGTTCAACGGCATAGATGTTAGAAAGAGCGACGAGGAATCGGAATTTCCGATTGCCGTTTTTGATTTTTTTCTTAACGGCATCGATCCGCCGTTGGAGGATTTCGACTAAAAAGTTTCCGTTTCCTGCGGCGGGTTCGAGTACACGTTTTTCGATGTCGGCGATGACATCGCCGACGAGGTCGCACATGGCTTGGACTTCGCGTTCGGCAGTGAACACTTCACCGCGTTCTCTAACGTTTTCCCGGGATTTGATCTGCCGCATCTTTTTGCCGTTCGGACCTGCCTTTTGGATTCTAGCCGAATTGCGGGAAAAAGCAAGGGTTAATCACGTTGCGCAATCTTGCATGATAGCAGTTCCCCCTTACGATTGCGTCTCTGTTAACGATCCGGCTGACGGCACGAAAGCGGTCTTTGCGATCCTTGCGTACTTTGCGGTTGAGTCCTCTTTTTTAGCGCAAGGTGCGCAAAGAAGACATCCAATTTGATCCCGTCTTTGGTATAATTATAGTAACAAAGAACCGGCGACACGGTCGCCGGCTCTCGCCTACCAATATAGATTCAACGAAACGCTCCCCGCGTTTTCGTTGTACTTCTCGCCGAAACGACCCGAATAACTGCCGGAAATCGACATGCCGCGTGATACCGTCCAAGCAAGAGACGCTTCCGGGGCAACCCAAGCCGTCGAATCATGTCCCGCCGAAACGCGATACGGACTGCCGAAGTTCATGAAACGACCCGAAAGATCATCTCCCGACACTCCGCCGTACATTCCCATCACCTTGCCGGTCGCTGAAAAGTTGCGGAATTGCTTGCCGACGAAAAGTCCCAACCCCCCTTCCAGATACGTCGTCGCGTAGCCATCAACGGCAAGATTCAACGAGCCCGCCCCGAACTCCCGATAACCGTCAATCGCAAGGTGCGAAAGGGACATTTCGCCGCGAGGACCCACCGTCCAACCATTGGTTTTCCGCCAGTTACTGCCCGTGGCAACACGCATCGCAAGATCATGGGCACGCGTCATCGCAAAAGCATTGTGAGTCATCGCTCCGTACACGATGGGACCGTCCACGCCGTCATACACCGCACCTGGTATATGCACATAGCGGGTCAAATCATAATCGCCATAACCATAGGAAAGCGAACCTTCAAGGAAAAAGTTGCGGCGGTCAACACGACCATAGACCCCGAGATTCGCCCAGTGCCCGTCAGCAAGACCGTCGCCGCGAACCCGTTGATCCGCGATACCGCCGAAAAATCCCAGCGTCCGGTTGCCGATTTTATGTTCGTAACCGAAGGCGGTTTCGGCAAAGTGTCCCTTGTAACCGGCGTTCGTCAAGGTGCCGCTCTTATTGAAACCGGCACCGAAACCTTCGATCCAACCGCTTACCTTACCGGTGCGCGGCGAACAGACGGGTTCGCAGGGATCACAAGGATCATAGTCCGACCATTGACCGAGATATGTGCCGCCGGAAAACTGACCGAGCCGGTTCAGTTCCGCACGCCGTCCCAGCGAACGGTGCAGACCGACGAAACCGAGGTGCGTCGATTCGGCAACCGCATGGATAAATCGCGGACTCATCTGCCGGGCAACGCCGGTAAGAACATTTTTGTCGCCGTTCCAGTAATCGAGCCGCTGAAAAACCTGCGACGAGTCGTACTGCAAACCGCTGCCGAGTTCCTGGGCATAAGCATGAAACATACCGCCGAGTTCCGGGGAGACGGTATCTACCGTATTGCTGATATTTTCCATCCGCCAGTGTGTCAAGAGCATGTACGCCTTATCTGCTCGAAGGAAACGGTAGTCAGTGAATTGGAGAGTGTTCAAATCGCCGGTCTGTTTCATATAGTCAACGAACTCGGTTTGAGTGCCTGCATAATCATCGGCGATGGTTTGTGCTAACGTGTCGATGTGTCCCAATATGCGCCAGTCGTCGGCAGTCATTTCATCGGCGTTGTATTTGGTTTCGATGGCGGTAAGCCAATCGGTGTATTCAGAGATTCGGGAATCAGAACCCGTGAGATCATTCACCAAAAAATCTTTCACCGCACTCGGATCACTGCCTGACGGCATATGTTCCTTCAAGACAACGGCACTGCCATTGTAAACGATTCGATCTGCCGAATCGTAGAGGGCGTTGAGGATTTCCGGCGAAGAAGCCTCGCGTGCCCCAGACTTCAATAATGTTACAGCACCGGTTACATGCGGGGCTGCCATGCTTGTACCGGAGGAGTAACCGTAATCATCCGTCCCCTCTGTTGCGGACAAAATATAGTTTCCTGGGGCTACCAAAAAGAGGTTGCCTTTATTGTGCAGAGAACTGAAATCCGCGATGTAGCCGTATTGATTCAATGCTCCGACTGCAAGGATGCCGGGCAGACCATCCAAATAGCCCATGCGGTCGTTGACGCTTCCATTCCCGCTGGCAGCGACGACGATGATTCCCTGTGCGATCAAGTCATGTACGGCGGCATTGCCGGCTGGGTTGGCAGCGGCAACGTCACTGGAATTGGTGTAGAGTCCTTCGATGGGATCACCCCAACTGTTATTGACGGCAACGATGTAGAAGTCTTTCGCATCATCCAAGATCGCCTTGAAGGCAGCAACCTCGTCATCATAAGTTCCCAACCATAGATGGGAGCCCGGTGCCATACTCAACACGATGCCGGATACATGAGTGCCGTGATCGTCTGTGTCGCCCGTGTAATTGTTGACGATTTTGTCGCCGTTGAAGAATATCTCATGTTCGGTATAAAACCCTCCATCGACGACGGCGGTGGTGAGTCCTTGTCCGGTAACGCCGATGGCGTGGAGTTTGTTGGCACCGGTAGCGATAACGGCATCGTTATATTTGTACCACAGAGTGCCGTAGGGTACGCCATTCCAGAGCGGCGGGTCGGCGGGTTGTTGAACTTGTGCGTTGATGGTTTGTACTGCCGAGAGCAATACGAGGACGATCAGGGCGGGGAGAGAGTATCTCCGGGGGGGGATCGGATTCATGACGACTATTCCTTTTTTTGAATGTTAATGAGTGCTGGGAGGTAGAAGTCGGATTTTTTTCGTGTTTATATCGAAAAATCTTTAGAATTGCGGATTGTACGTCTTTTGAGCGATAGACCGCTGCCCGCAAATTTCTCTGGGTGCTCGCTTTCATAGATATGACAAAAAGGGACAATTTCAGCCATTTTTGGTACACCCCTTATTTTCGTTATAATCGTTACACATTGCGCAAACGATCTCAATCCCACCAAAAGCAGTGGAAAAAACCACGGAAACACCCTTTTGACGGACGAAAAGACTCAACCCGGTACAGGGAGAATGACGAAAGAGACGTTAGCAGATATAATTTAGTATGATAGGCAGGGATGCTACTATGTCTCCACCGAAACTGATTTCCTTGTTGACCGGAGTTTTCATTGCAGTACTCGTTGCGATGGCTTCCTCAGCGGTAGCACAGGACGGGTTGCGTCTCTTCAAGCCGTACAGTCCCGAATCGTTTGGCGGAGGACGCAGGAGTAACGACGGCGTGTATGGTTCCGTATCGGGTATCTACTGGTCGATTTCCACACCGAAAGGCGGATACATCGGGGCGACCACCATAAATGGGGATGGCGAAACGCGCTGGGTCCACGACGGCAGCACGAACAGTGTGGGTCCGGTATTCGGCGTAAACGGTATTTCGGGTAACAACCACCTGCAACACAACAGTGCCAATATCGATATGATGGGTCCCACCACGACGCTGGGCACTCGTTTTGAGGTTGGTAATCGCCACGGACAGCACGGTTGGCTTGTTACCGGGTATGGATTGCCGGCGCAGAACCACGGTACGTCCGTCAGCGGAATGCAAATGGTCATAAGAGATGAAGGGAGAATACCCATTCACGGTCCCTCCCGGTTTTATGACTCAATTTTTTCTGATAACCGAACTATGCTAATATGGGATAACATGACCAATTCCCTTCGCGTGTTTGATATAAATAATTGGGATAGGTATAGTACGGAACCGATGTTTTATGCCGGCTATCTATGGGGGTATTCGGAAATACTGAATACAGACACTCAGCTAGGGGAGTCTTGGGAAGCACGCGCACATTTTGCTCCGCTTCCGATCTGGTTTGAAAGTGCGCACATAAACATTCGCTCGGAACATTTAAGTGCGGAACTTATGTACACATACCGGGCGCGCCCTTTTGCTTGGGGAGCGATGGAATTACTTGCCGGAGCAAGGTACTGGTACTTTGATGATAAGTTTGGATTTTTGGGGATAGGACCAACGCCTACCGCCGGTACTTCACAAGAAAATACCGGTATAGGGCTTTCAAATGCCTCTGCTTTTACAAGCATGTTAGTTGATGCAAGCGGTCTCAACCATGTCTTTGGTCCGCAGATCGGTATGAAATTGACGCGTCAAAATGCCCGGTGGACATTTGGTGCCGAAGGACGTTTAACCGCAGGTATCAACGTGCAAACAGCAAAAACGGAAGGATATCACGAGTACAGCGAAGCGTGGACACCGATTGGGGCACCGCCGACAGTGGCAACAGGACTGCTCTATCCTGGGCAGAACAACCAAACCTATTTCGGACACAAAAAGACCTCAACAGTTCTTTCACCGATAGGCGAACTCCGTTTGACGGCTGACTGGCAGTGGACGAATGCGATCAGTTTCTTTGGTGCCTTGGATGGAATGTTTGCGGGCAACATTGCCAGAGGCGTGCGGGTCACGGATTATGTCGTTTCGGAACATGGAATCTTCGGCATTCGCGGCAATGACCGCAATACGACTATCTTGGTTTATGGTGTCGAACTCGGTATCAAGATGAACCGGTAACGGAATTCGCCGGTGTTGCGACGGGATAGACGGCGGATAAAAGTTCACAGAGCCCGGAGGGGAAACTCCGGTGAATCGAATCCGTGTCTATCGATACGGGCTCTGTTTGTTCAGCGTTAAAATTTTCCCGCCAGGGCAGTAAATCCTCTTTTTTTTACCTCAAAGTACGCAAAGGCGCAAAGAAAAACGGTCAATTTGACCCCGTTTACGGATGATTATATTTCCGCGGGAGCAACGCCCAGCCGGTCCCCCTGTTTAATGGGATAGCCGTGAAGGAAGTCCTGAACCCACATCATTTTTTTACCCGCTGGTTGAATCTGCTCAATGCGCACCGCTCCTTCCTTTGCCGCTATGATCAAATCGTTTCCTTCTGCTCGAATCACGACGCCGGGCTTCCACCATGCAGGTCGGCGAGAATGAGGAGAAAAGGAACGCTGCTTCTCGAAATCTTTTTTCGGCGTTGCCATTAAGTCTGCCAAATTGTCCATTTTCGCATCGGTCAAAATGGGTTCGACAAACGTTGCCTGACTAAAATCTTCGCTTACGATTTCCAACAGCGAATCATTCAGCGGAATCATGTCTCCGCAAATCAAGCGAAGTACCGAACCGTCTGCCCGAGGCCAGTCGGTAAACGCCCGAGGCCACGGTATCGTCGCCCGGAAATGATTAAAAATCTCCTGCGCGGAACGATCCCAAGGGACGAGACCGCTCTTTTTTGTGAGACGCGGAGCCTGTGAGGCTCTGTCGTGCAGTTGTTCGATGATGCGGATGGTTTCGTTCCTCGCCATTTTTGACACTGTACCCAGAACCAATTCGGCACCATAATCGGCAAGCCGTTCTTCTAACTCGATAGCCGTTTCATAAGGACTGATGGGAATCGGCGGACTTTGTGCGATGACCGGTCCGGCATCGATCTGCGGTGTCATGTGAATGATACTGACACCGGTGTATTGTTCTCCGGTCAGGATCGCCCAATGGACAGGGGCGGCACCGCGAAACCTCGGCAAAAGCGAGCCGTGTAAATTGATACCGCCGAGGATCGAACTAGAGAGCGTCTGTTTGGAGAGAATTTGTCCGAAGTCGCAAACGAAGATCAGGTCGGGACGTACCAAGTAGAGCAATTCAAAAAAGTCAACGGAATTAACGTCTTCCTGTTCGGTAACGATAAGATCATACTCGGCTGCTGTTTTCCGGGCAGGGGTGATAATTGGATTGCCGCTTTTGTCGTAGCGCAACGGACTCGTTACGAGGCAGACGATATCGAACAAGTCCGACTCGCACAATGCCTGTATCGAAGGGACGGCAAACGCTCCGGTAGCCATGATGACCACTTGAAACCGTTGCTTCGGCAGAACCGATTGTAAAGAGGATTCATAAGTCGTGAAAATGTGCGGCTCCTCATTTTGTACGTCAGACATGTTCTATAACGTGGGGCTATGAAACAAGTCTATTGCCTACATTCTACAAAAAAACGGAGAAAGAAACAATCCCCGGCACCGGGCTCTGTTCTTGGCTCTGTGAACTTTTATCCGTTTGCAGTCGCCCTGACCTGTGCCGCTCCGCTTTTGGTATAATGAGCAATGATGAAATCCAAAAAAGTCCGGGTTGATTTCCGAAAAAACCGCTCCGAGCGGACTCGCATCGGCGATTGGACCCGGCGATTCGACGAGCACGGTTTTGAAGAAGAGTCGGAAATCGCCGTCGAACGAATCGGCGGAAAAAGCGAACTCTCCCGAAGAAGAACCGTCGTCGGCGAACTCGCCGTTGATGCAAAACGGGGGGGCAACGCCGACTTCGATGTACTGCCCGATGTCGATGTAGAACGTTTACTCGAAGGACGGGTGTTGCGCGTACACGGAGTCAGCAGCGTTGTGCAAACAGAAGACGGTCGGCAATTTCAATGCGTAACACGGCGTATCTTAAAAACGCTTTCGACGGAACAGCGGCAGCCCGTCGTCGCTGGCGACCGGGTGTTGATTCGCCCTGCGGCGGAAGACCGGCAACACAGCCGCCGACTCTTGGACGAGGCAATGATCGAACGGGTCGAACCGAGAAGCGGTGCGATTGCCCGAACGAGCAAGCAACGCAAACATGTAATCGTTGCCAATGTTGATCAGGTGTTGATCGTTGCCAGTGCGGAACAACCGGCACTCAAACCGAACCTGATCGACCGGATGATTCTTACGGCAGAGCAGTCCGGTGTGCGCCCGATTGTTTGCGTCAATAAAATTGATCTCATCGATCCTGCCGACGTACAGCCTCTTGCCGGGGTCTATGCCCAGATGGGATACAAGGTGCTTTTATTGAGTGCCGAAACCGGCTACGGTTTGGAGGAGTTTCGGCGTGTGCTCACGAATCAATCGAGTGTCGTTGCCGGTCAGAGCGGGGTGGGCAAGTCTTCGTTGCTCAATGCGGTTGATCCGCAGATTCAACTTCGGGTTGCTGAAATCGGTAATGCTCAAAAGGGAAAGCACACGACGACCACGGCGGAGTTGATCCAACTTTCGTTCGGCGGCTACGTAGTGGACACGCCGGGTATGCGCCAGTTTATGCTCTGGGACATTATTCCTGAAGAGGTTTTTGGACTCTTTAGGGACTTGCGTCCGTACGAAAGTTTGTGTTATTTTCCTGACTGCACCCATTCTCACGAGGAGGATTGTGCGGTGAAGATAGCGGTCGGCGAGGGTCGGCTTGACCTTCGCCGTTACGAAAGTTATCTGGCGATTCGATTCGGAAAGTAGAGTCAACCGAGAGAGCCGCTGACAGGGGATCGGCGGGGCGCAGCCCCAGACTCGGATTGATGATCCGCACTCTACCGATTGCCGCACGCTTGACGGTAGAATCGCCAAACAGTACAATACACGACGCGAGGTGCAAAAAGAGCCGGGGACGGAGCGCAGCGCAGTCCCCGGATGAAACTCCAACAAAATTATATGCCCACACAAAAACCAAAAAAATTCAGCATCGACGAACTACACCAGATCACAAAAGTTGACCGCTGGTTTTTGCACGGACTTGCGAATATCGCAAAAAATAATACATCGCAAAAATCGCTCATCTACAAAATGGTCGATACCTGCGGCGGAGAATTTGAAGCAAAAACGCCCTATTTTTACTCCATCCAAAACGGCACGGAAAACGAAGCGTTGCCCTTCATTCAAAAAAGCGACAAGCCGAAGATCGTCGTACTCGGCAGCGGTCCCATACGCATTGGACAAGGCATCGAGTTCGATTACGCTTGCGTCCATTGCGTCTGGACATTGAAGAGCATGGGCTACGAAGTGATCGTCATCAACAACAATCCCGAAACAGTCTCTACCGACTTCGACACTGCCGACCGGTTGTATTTTGAACCGCTGTGCATCGACGACGTGATGAGTATCATCAATTTAGAAAAGCCGGTAGGCGTGATTGCCGCCTTCGGCGGAGGCACGGCAATCAAGTTGGCAAAAAAACTGCACGAACGGGGCGTGAACATCATCGGAACATCGGCGGACAGTATCGACATCTGCGAAGATCGTGAACGCTTCGATACACTACTGGAACAACTGGACATCAAACGCCCCAAAGGTTACGGCGTAATGACCGAAGCAGAAGCATTGTCCGCCGCCGAGAGACTCGGCTATCCGGTATTGCTGCGTCCTTCGTATGTTTTGGGCGGACAGAATATGATCATCGCCTTTGCACCGGAAGACATCCGTGAGTACATGGAAATCATTCTGCGTCAGAAACAGGAGAACCCGGTGCTGATCGACAAGTATCTGGAGGGATTGGAAATCGAAGTGGACGCTATCTGCGATGGAAAAGATGTACTCATTCCCGGCGTGATGGAACATATTGAACGCACCGGTGTTCATTCGGGCGACAGCATTGCCGTCTATCCTGCCCTGCATGTCGATGATGATCTTGCCGACACCATCTTTACCGTTACACAAAAATTGTGCAAGGCACTGGATGTGAAAGGGCTTATCAATATCCAATATGTCTTGTATGAAGATGAACTGTACGTCATTGAAGTCAATCCTCGTGCTTCGCGTACCGTTCCTTATATCAGTAAAGTTACAGGCGTTCCCATGTGTGAACTTGCCACGAGGGTCGGTGCGGGCGAAAAGTTATCCGATTTGGGGTACACGTCGGGCATCTACAAGATACCGCCGTATGTAGCGGTCAAGGTGCCGGTCTTTTCGTTTGAAAAACTGGCGGGACTGGACACGCATCTCGGTCCCGAAATGAAATCGACGGGCGAAGTGCTGGGACTCGGCAAAACGCTACAAGAGGCACTCTACAAAGGACTACTGGCTGCCGGTTATAAAATGCAAAAGGGAGGCGGCGTTCTGATTACGGTGCGGGACAGCGACAAAGCGGAAATCGTTGCGATTGCCGAAAAATTCAGCAAAAGCGGCTTTTCATTGTACGCTACGACAGGTACTGCCCGGGTTCTCGCAGATAAAGGATTGCCGGTGCAAAGTGTCGAGAAAATTCGTTACTCTCCAGATCATAACACCGCAACAATTTTAGAGAGCGGTAAAATCAGTTACATCATTTCGACTTCGGAAAAGGGACGTGATCCCGCTCTGGACGAAGTCAAGATTCGCCGAAAAGCCTGTGCGCTCGGTATTCCCTGCCTGACTTCGGTCGATACGGCAAACGCATTGGCGGACAGTTTACTCTCGGGATACAGCGAAATCAATACAGAACTGATTGACATTAACAAAATGCGGAGTGAGCGTGTCAAACTGCCCTTTACCAAAATGCACTCCAGCGGTAATGATTATGTTTATATCAACTGCTTGGACTTGGAAATCAACTCGCCGGAATCCCTGTCCGTACTCCTTTCCGACCGGCACAAAGGCATCGGCGGAGACGGCGTGGTGTTGATCCTCCGCTCCGACATTGCGGACGCAAGAATGAGACTTTTCAATCGAGACGGTAGCGAAGGACGTATGTGCGGCAATGCGATCCGCTGCATTGCGAAATACCTTTATGATAACGAAGTCGTCAGAAAACGCCGAATGCGCATTGAAACATTGAGCGGCATTAGGGAACTTTCGCTTTCTATTAAGAACGGCAAGGTTGCGTCTGTAAGAGCGGATATGGGGCAAGCGGAGTTGCGACCGGAACATATACCGG
>Ga0099364_10011119_pt1 | contig 12322 bp, 13 predicted proteins | sample TergutTh196P3_FD_73070 | JGI IMG/M metagenome (GOLD analysis project Ga0099364, IMG submission 73070) | Microcerotermes parvus P3 segment gut microbial communities from Pointe-Noire, Republic of the Congo - Th196 P3 | ecosystem: Host-associated > Arthropoda: Insects > Digestive system > Gut ... | reverse complement strand
TCTTGCGTAAAGAGGGTGCCGTCCGCAGACGGCGGGTGTTTTCGTCTCCCCGTACACAACATCAGATTTCAAAAACACCCGTCAGCCGCTTACGCGACTGCCACCCTCTTTAAAAAAGAGGGCATTGGCGCAAATTTAAACTAACTGCGTAACTCGCGGGAACGCAAAAATTTTATATTACGGGAGAAAAAAATATATGCTTGAAGCTGTAAAGCAATGGGCGTTTACACTCGTGATTACGGCGGCGGCGGGCGGTATCGCAAGTTTTTTTACAATATCGCGGGAAGCTTCCGACGGCATGAAAAGATACGTTAAATTCGCGTGCGCGGTAATCGCCCTCGCCGTTATGATAATGCCGATGAGAGAAATGTTCAGGGAAACTCCGGAACTTTTCGCGCCTGATTTTAACGCGGACGCATATTATCAGGATGAAATTAATAATATAAATATTATAAACGAATTGACGGAAGCTAAGACTATCGAATTAATAAAGATGAGAATATCCGATATAGTTTATGAGAAAACGGGAATAAAACCCGATGAGATTCGCATATACATAGAATATACGGAAAATAAAGATTATTATTCTATAGAAATCGAAATTGACAAAATCGAGATAGTTATGCGCGAGCCGGAAATACCGGGCGGCGTTAACTATACGGAAGAGTTGAAATTATATTTGAACCGGCTTTTTGACTGCGAAACGGTTCTGAATATAAATTTACGGGGTTAAAACAAATGGTCAGTAAAAAAAACAATAAGAATCTGCTTATAGCTCTCGGACTTTTCGCGGGAGGTCTCCTGATAATCATCAGCTTTTTTGTCCCCGGCGGAGGAAACGGCGGGGAAAAGTCCGGGAATACGGGAATAAGAAGCGATTTGTCAAGGACCGATACGTCGGCCTACGCGGCCGAACACGAACGCAAACTGCGGGAACTGCTGGGGAGAATAGACGGAGTTTCGGAACCGTTCGTTATGATAACCCTCGAATCCTCGAGCGAATATATCTACGCGACGAAACAGAGCATAAAGGAAAGCGTTTCGAAAAACGGCGAGACGAGCCAGAGAGACGTCCAAAGGGAGTTGATTTTATACGAGGACGAAAAAAAAGCGAAATCTCCGGTGTTAGTCAAAGAAATCAAGCCTAAGATAAAGGGGGTGGCGGTGGTATGCAGGGGAATAAGCGGCGAGGATATACGGCTTAAAATCATAAATCTCGTTTCGGCCGCGCTTAATCTTCCGGCAGATAAAGTCTATGTAGTCAGCGCGGATTAAATATATGGAAACTTTAATTTTGTATAATTGTATAAAAAGGAGAAAACCAAACATGAAAAAAATAATGGCGTCTATCGGGAAAAAAAATATAATAATAATTTCGGGGATTTTACTTATAGGCATAGCGGTGTACTTGAATTTAACGCTCCAGTTCGATAATCCGGGAGATTTCACGCCTCAGAACAGCGGCTATATAATGGACGGAGACGGGTATTACGATTATTACGGCGACGAATCGAAAGTGTTCGGGCAGGCCGCCCTCGTGGACAATCTATATTTTGATTTTGAGGGCGAGGACATGGGCTCGGGTACGGGCGAGTCGGGAATGGAAAGCGCGTCTTGGCAGAATAATAACATAGAATCGGAGGATATCGACGAAAATTATTTTGCGGTCGCCGCCGTAAGCAGAAGGCGCGCGAGGGACGAATCTATAGAGCTGCTGAATCATATAATAAACAGCGCGGAGTCTATGCCCGATATAAGGGACAGGGCGATGAGGGACATAGAGAGCATAGCGGGCGAAATAGAAAAAGAGGCGAACATAGAAATTCTTGTAAAGGCTAAAGGGTTTACGGAGTGCGTGGCCGTGGTAAGCGGCGAAAACGCGAGCATTATAGTCAAGACCGACGGACTAATGCCGAACGAAGCGGCCCAAATAAAAGAAATAGCGTACGAACAGGCGGGGATTATGCCGGCAAACGTAAAAATCGTCGAGAGAAACTGAATAAAATGTATATTGCCGAAGCCGGGATTTTCCCGGCTTTGATTTTTATCGGGCAAATTATAAAAAAATATTTAAAAAAGTATTGATTATTTACGTAATATTTTATATAATAGAGAAGTAAAGAAAAAAATATAGATGATTTTAATAAAAAAAATAAAAAAAGGAAAGGAATAAAAATGAGCGGCGGTAAGAAAATTTTACGTATTTTTTTGTTTCTGGCATTGTTCGTACCGGCATATCTCGCGGTATATAATATATATATTATTTCTTCGGATAAATTCACGGTCGAAAATATAACGAAAATCGAGATACTCGCGAGCGTCGAAGGTCCGCTCCTGGCCGAATACACTAATAACGCCGATATAAGAAATTATATAAGGACTATCGAAAACGCGAACCCTATCAACGCGAGCCGCGAGCTTATATACGAACAGCCTCTCATAGTTAAGTTTTACAAAGGCGAAAGGCAGTATGCCTACGGCCTGTATCTCTCCCTTAACCCGAACGACTGCGTTATAAAGACTTCGGACGGAGAGCTTTTCCACATGAGAGAGGCGGACGCGGAGAGGATACTCAGGACGGAGCTCTCGGACACTCTCTACGCCTTTAACAGGATTCCCGCGGCGGCCGTGTTCTACGGCGAAGAGTCCGCAGAGATTTTCCCGAGCGAGGGCGAATGGATGCTTAAAAAAGCCGACGGGGAGTTTTATCCCTCGACTATCGCTAATATTACAATTTCCGAATCTAATAGCGCGAGGGCTTTTCAGAACCGTCCGTTCGATATAAGATTCGCCGCCGTTCCCGATATTATTTTAATAGAAGTGACCGACGGCAAAGAAATAGTGTTCAACGGTATATTAAGCAATTTCAACGAGAATTTCTACAGAGACGAGATGAGGGATTTAAAATATACTATTACCGCCGAATGGCAGAGAAAAGAAGAGAACGATTTTTACGGCAACGCTAAATATCTTCTGGATATTAAATATTTCGTTCCCGCAAAATTCGAAATATCCCACGCAGAAGCGTCCGCGGGGGATATAGCCGCGGTTACGGCCTATAACATAAGCGGCGACGAGAACCTTACCCTTACTACTGATATAGGCTACGAAACGTCGTTTTATTCCGTGGGAACGAATAAAATAGCCCTAATCCCCATAGGACTCGGCGAGGATTTCGCGGGGAGAACGTTTAATCTGACTTTGACGAGCAGCGTAAACGAACCGATTGATTATTATCTGCAAATAAACGGCAAAGAACAGAAAACATGGAACATGGGGGCGCAGGATTCTTTTATAGAGACCCATTTGTCGGCTTCCGCCCTCGATACGAGAAAATCGAGATACAACGATATCACGGCGGTCGCGTCCGAACCCGGGCAGAACCAGTGGACGGATAAATTCGTTATGCCGGCGGAGGGAAGGCTCCTTCTGGAATACGGCTGGAGGGTTACCGTAAATACGGGGCATCCCCAGATAAACAACGGCGTAAATATAGAAATCCCCGTCGACCAGCCGGTGAAAGCGTCTAACGGAGGCAGGGTTATTTTCGCCGGAGAAGTGCCGTACGACGGCAATCTGGTCGTCATAGACCACGGCGCGGGGATAAAGACGTGGTACGGACATCTGGGTAAAATAGACGTAAAGGCGGGCGACGGAGTTTTAAAAGGCCAGCAAATCGGTTTAAGCGGCAGGTCGGGGATTATCACTAATTTATTCTCCGGAGGTCATTTATTCTTCGGAATGTCGGTCGGGAACGTTTTTGTAGACCCGGCGAATATCATCGCGAACGGGATTCCGGGAATAGACTCCGTTACTTCGGACGGGTATGACTATAATGATATCCCCGGTCTTTTTGACGGGGATAATAACGGCGAAAGCGGCAGTAACGGGGAAGACGGCGAACCGGAGGCGGCGGGGTCGGTCGATTCGTAGGGGCGGGAAAGACCACCCCGTCAACACTTCGTGTTGCCACCCCTCCACGGAGGGGAATTAATAAAAACTCCGTAATTGCCGCAAATTCCCCTCTGTGGAGGGGTGGCGCGGCGCGTAAGCGGCGTGACGGGGTGGTCTCATTTCCCTTTAATAACAAACAAGGAGCAATAATAATCTTATGGGTAAAAAAACGCATGATTTCGACAGTCTGACGAAAGATTTTACAGGTCTCGGAATAAAGCCGGACGATAACGTCTTAATTCACTCGTCGATGAAAAGCATAGGAGAGGTTACCGGCGGAGCGGATACCGTTCTCGACGTGTTCTGCAAATATCTGTCAGAAAACGGGAATATCGCCCTGCCGTCTCATTCGTGGGAGAAAATAAACGCCGAATATAATATTTTCGACCCGGTAAACGAACCGTCATGCGTCGGTATACTGACGGAAATTTTCAGGAAGAGAGAAGGCGTTATAAGGTCTCTCCACCCGACTCATTCGATTGCTGTTACGGGCAAAGACTCGGAGTATTTTGTCAGAGACGAGCATTTAATCGATACCCCGTGCGGAAGAGAGGGATGCTGGGGAAAACTTTTTGACATGGATTTTAAAATAATTTTTCTCGGCTGCAGCGCGAAAAGAAATACTTATCTCCACGGAGTCGAGGAATGGCTTAATATTCCCGACAGGCTTACCGAAAGCCGGCAGCCGTTAAAAATAATCATGCCGGACGGCGAAATTTTCGACAGACCTATGAGGCGTCATCATAATAAAAGAGGCGTTGACGTTTCTGATAATTACGATAAAATAATACCGTATATGCAAAAAGAGAATTTTATCGTAAAAGGCGTATTCGGAGACGCCGAATGTATTTTAATGCGCGCCCGCGACATATATAAAATAACGGCGGAACTTCTTGAAAATAATATGAATTTTTTCGGGGAATAAATAAAATATAAATAAAAAATATAAAAATTACGGAGGAGATAATAATTTATGGACAGATTGAAAAACGTGATTCTCGATACGGACATAGGACCCGACTGCGACGATACGGGTGCCCTCGCGGTGCTGAATAAACTATGCGATTTCGGCGAGGCGAAGATTCTCGCAATCGGCAACTGCACGGTTCACCCGGAGGGGGCGTGCTGCATAGACGCCGTCAACTGGTACTACGGAAGACCCGGAATACCCGTCGGAACGCTCAAATCGTCCGAAGGACCGGGAAAAAACGACGAGGGGTATTTAAAATATAACAGATATATCGCCGAAAACTTCGAACATTCTTTTAAGCATACGCTTATTCCCGACGTTATCGCGGTCTACAGGGAAGCCCTCGAGAAAGCCGAGGACGAATCGGTCGTCCTGATAACTATAGGTATGCTGAATAATATAAAGAATCTCATGCAGTCCGAACCCGACGGGTACAGCGCCCTTACCGGGCTTGAGCTCATAGAGAAAAAAGTCAAGAAGCTTGTCTGCATGGCGGGGAATTTCAGGTCCGGACAACCGGATTTCTTCTCCGAATTTAATATAAACGTCGATATAGAATCGGCGAGGTACGTCGTCGCGAATTATAAGGGCGAGCTCGTTTTCTGCCCGTATGAGATGGGGTATCCCATAATAACGGGAGGACGGCTCATATCTATGGGAGACATGAAAAAAAATCCCGTGGCGAAAGCCTATCAGCTCTACTGCGCCGAAACGGGCGGCAGGAACAGCTGGGATTTGGTGACGGTTTACTACGCGGTGAGGGGAACCCACGGACTGTTTAAAGAATCGAAGAAAGGCAATATAACGATAGACGAAAACGGATACACTTATTTCAGGGAAGACGCGTCCGGGAAGCATATGATAACGGCGAATAAAGTCTCTCCCGTCGAAATAGCGCAGATTATCGAAGATATAATAAATCTTACGCCGGAGCTGGCGAGGTGAAAAAATGCTTGAAAAATTAATCGAGGCCGAAAAAAAATACGAGGACATAGACGAAAAACTTACCCTGACGGAAGTGATGACAAATCAGGAACTCATGAAAAAGCTCATGAAAGAGAGAAAATTGTTGGAGCCTGTCATAACGAAATTCAGGGAATATAAATCGGCGGACAAAGGCATGGAAGAGTTGAGGGAAATGCTGTCGGAATCCCTTGAACCGGGCCTTAAAGAAATGGCCGAGGAAGAGTTTGAGATGCGCAGGTCCGATAAAGAAAGGCTGCTGGAAGAGTTGAAAGTCCTGCTCTTACCCAGAGACCCGAACGACGACAAGAGCGTCATTATAGAGATAAGAGGCGGAGCGGGAGGCGAGGAAGCCGCCCTCTTCGCTCATTCCCTCTACAGAATGTATACTATGTACGCCGAAAAAGTCGGCTATAAATGCGGAATCATATCGGAGAACCCGACGGAACTCGGGGGATATAAAGAAGTCGCCTTCGAAATCGGCGGCGACGGAGCGTATTCGAGATATAAGTTCGAGAGCGGAGTCCACAGGGTGCAGAGAGTGCCCGACACGGAATCGTCCGGACGGGTGCATACTTCGACCGTAACCGTCGCGGTGCTTCCCGAAGCCGAAGAAGTCGAGGTCGAAATAAACAATTCCGATATAGAAATCGAAACCCACAGGTCGGGCGGAGCGGGAGGACAGCACGTAAACAAAACGGACTCGGCGGTTCGGCTCATTCACAAACCGTCGGGAATCGTCATAGAATGTCAGGACGAGAGAAGTCAGATAAAAAACAGGGATAAGGCGATGAGACTGCTCAGGACTAAATTATACGAGGCGGAGACGGCGAAACAGGCGAACGCAATCGCGTCCGAAAGAAAAAGCCAGGTCGGCACGGGCGACAGGAGCGAGAGAATAAGAACGTATAATTACCCCCAGGGGAGAGTGACCGACCACAGGATAGGTCTGACGCTGTATAATCTGCCGAACGTCCTCGACGGGAATCTCGACAATATAATCGACGCGCTGATAACCGCGGACACCGCCGAAAAGCTGAACAGCGGGAGCGTTTAGAAACCCTATGCTCAAAACAAAAATAATAAAAATAGACGAAAAAAATATAAATAACCCGGAAGAACTGGGGAAACTTCGGGAAGCCGCCGGGATTATAAAAAACGGAGGGCTCGTCGTTTTTCCTACTGAAACGGTCTACGGATTGGGAGCGGACGCGCTTAATAGAAACGCCGTCGGAAAAATATATAAGGCGAAGGGCAGACCTTCGGATAATCCCCTTATCGTTCATTTCAGTAACGCCGGGGATATATATAAATACGCCGAAGTAAATGAAACCGCCGGAAAAATCATAAATAAATTTATGCCCGCTCCCCTGACTCTCGTCCTGAAGAAAAAAAACGGGCTGTTAAATTACGCCTCTCCAAATCTTGATACTGTTGCGGTAAGAGTTCCCCGGAATAAAACCGCAAGAAAACTAATAGAGCTCGCGGGGACGCCAATCGCCGCTCCGTCGGCGAATTTGTCCGGCAAACCGAGTCCGACGAGCGCGGAGCATATAATAAGCGATTTAAACGGCAGGGCCGATATGATAATATGCGGGGAAAGCTCTGAAATCGGTCTCGAATCGACCGTTATTTCGTTTAATCCCGATAATCCCGATAACGGCATAAATATTTTAAGAAGCGGGTTTATTACCCGGGAAATGCTGTCGGAATTTAATATTTCCGAAAATAATTTATCTGAAAATAATAATAAAAATAATCCCCCGGTCTGTCCGGGGATAAAATATAGGCATTATTCCCCCGACGCTCCGCTCCGTATTTTATCCGGGGAAAATCATAGAATTATAGATTTTATTAAAAGAGAAAATATAAATAACAAAAATAAAAAAATCGGATTTCTATGCTTCGACGAACTGTCGGAATATTTTGATAAAAGTGAAAATATAGCGGTAATATCGCTCGGACCGCGGGATAATTTAAACGAGCAGGCGAAAAATTTGTTCGGCGCGTTAAATAAGTTTAATAATATCGGCGTCGATATTATATATTCAATCGAGCCTTCAAGAAAAGAAATCGGCGAGGCGGTATATAACAGGCTTATGAAAGCGTCGGGAGGAAAAGTATGCGGGGTATGATAAGAAGAAGTTACGGCGCGGGAATCTATAACGCGTCGAAGATTTTTACGGCGTGCGCGATAGCCTGGTGTCTGCTGAACCCGCTGATATTTTACGCCGCGGTAAAAATAGAAACGGAAATTCTCGCTCCGGATTCAAATATAAACGAGATAAACGGGAGCGATGAGAACCGAACGATAGTAAGCGACCACAGTACGGTAAATGCCGAAAACAAAACGGTAATAGGCAATCACAATAGTATTTCCGGAGACGGCAATGATATCGTCGGACATCATAATATTATATACGGGAACGATAATACGATAAGGGGCAATTCAAACAGGATATACGGAAAAAACAATATAATTCAGGGGAATCACAACGGTTTTACGTCCGGAGACGGAAACAGCGTGATACGGGGAAATCATAACAGGGAGTTTGAATGAAAATTGAAAATAATAGGTCTTACGGGAGGAAGCGGCGCGGGCAAGGGAGAAGTATGCAAAGCGTTTTTGGGCTTCGGCATAGATTCGGTCGATACCGATAAAATCTCGAGGGACGTCACGAGAAAGGGCGGGGAATGTCTCGGCGAACTGGTAATGAGTTTCTCGGGAGGAATACTCGATAAATACGGGAATTTAAACAGAAAAAAACTTGCGGAAATTGCGTTCTCTTCAAGAGAAAATCTCGATAAATTAAATTTTATAACCCACAGGCATATATTGAACGACTGTAAACGCATTATACTTGACATGAAAAACGCGAACAGAAAAGCCGTTATAATCGACGCCCCCCTGCTTTTCGAGAGCGGATTCGATAAAAGCTGCGACGTTATAATCTCCGTGATTTCAGATTCGCAAAAGCGAATCGAGAGAATAGTAAAACGCGACGGCATAACCGAAACGCAGGCGGAAACCAGAATAAAAAACCAGAAAACGGACGAATTTTTTATTGCGAACTCCGATTATGTAATATATAATAATTCTGATTACGCGGATATTTATATACAGGTTTCGGGAATATATAATAATATATTTGAAAAAAATACAGAATAAAAAAAACGGGAAAAATAAATCATGGGTAAAGGTTTGAAAAATACAATCGCAATCATAACGATTATTATTATATCCGTAAGCCTGGGCTATGTATGCGACAGGATTATTATAAGCCTCGAAAAAAGAAGCCACCCGATAAGATTCGAGGAGCCGGTCGGAAAATATTCAAGGCAGTACGGCGTGCCCGAAGAGATTATATACGGCGTTATAAAAGCCGAAAGCGGCTTCGACAGCGCCGCGGTCTCGCCTAAGGGCGCGGTCGGACTAATGCAAATCACGCCGGACACTTTCGACTGGCTCACCAAATATCAAATCAGGGAGAATCTCTCGCAGGGGTTATTATACGACCCGGAGACGAATATAAAATACGGGGTGTTTTTCCTGAGTTATCTGTACAGGGAATTTGAGAACTGGGACATAGCGTTCGCCGCGTATAACGCGGGGCTCAACAGAGTGAAGAATAACTGGCTTAACAATCCCGAATATATAAAAGACAACGAAATCGTGTATATTCCAATCGAAGAAACGAGAAACTATGTCCAGCGGGTGAAAAAAAATACGGAAACATATAAAAAATTATATTTTAATTAACAAATTTAAACAAATCAAAAAATATCAGAGAGGAAATAATAATTATATGTCTGAAAAATCAAAAGGCGAAATATTAAAAGAAAAATTGTTTTATAAACCAAAACAGGGTTACGAAGTTTTTGATAACGCGAAAATCAAAAAGGCCTATGATTTCTGCGAGGGGTACAAAAAATATCTCGACGAAGCGAAAACGGAGAGGGAAGCCGTAACAGAAACGGTAAAAATTCTCGAAAAACGGGGATTTAAGCCGTATAAATTCGGGGAGAAATATAATCCCGGAGACGCAATTTATATAAATCACGGGAAAAAATATATAATCGCGGCGAAATTCGGAGTAAAAACAGTAGAACACGGCGTAAATATAATCGCGTCGCATATCGATTCGCCCCGAATCGATTTAAAGCAGAGGCCGCTTTACGAAGACAACGGCTTCGCGTTTTTCAAGACGCATTATTACGGCGGGATTAAAAAATATCAGTGGACCGCAATCCCCCTCTCCCTCCACGGGGTTATAATAAAATCGGACGGGGAGATTATCAATATAAAAATCGGGGAGGACGAAAACGACCCCGTCTTCTGCATAACCGATTTGCTGCCGCATCTCGCCAAAGACCAGTACGAAAAAAAACTGTCCGAAGCCTTTACCGGAGAGGGTTTGAATATACTCATAGGAAGCCGTCAGTTCAGACTGGATAGCGATAGCGAAACTGAAAATAATAAGATTTCTGAAAAGGTTAAGTTAAATATATTAAATATATTAAACGAAAAATACGGCGTTACGGAGAGCGATTTCATGTCGGCCGAACTGTCTCTCGTTCCCGCGGCGAAAGCGAAAGACGTGGGCTTTGACAGAAGTCTCATAGGCTCGTACGGTCAGGACGACAGAGTGTGCGCCTATCCGTCCGTATTGTCTTTGACGGACTGCGGGGATTTAGATAAAACGGCGGTTATTATTTTAGCAGACAAAGAAGAAATCGGCAGCGAAGGGAATACTTCCATGCAGTCGGATATATTCAGGCATTTCCTCGAGGATTTGGCCGGTTCGCAGAACGTTTGCAGAATCAAGACTTTTATGAACTCCAAATGCTTGTCGGCCGACGTAAACGCGGGCTTCGACCCGAATTATCCGGACGTATACGAAGCGAAGAACGCGGCGTTTCTAAACGGCGGCGTAGTTCTGACGAAATACACGGGAGCGAGAGGGAAGGCGGGCTCGTCCGACGCGAGCGCCGAATATGTGAACTGTATCAGAAGGATATTCGACGCGAATAATATATTATGGCAGACTGCCGAACTGGGTAAAGTAGACCAGGGCGGGGGAGGAACGGTCGCGGCGTATATCGCTAATTTAAATATAAACGTCGTGGATTTAGGCGTGGGGATATTATCTATGCACGCTCCGTTCGAAATCGCGTCGAAGCTTGATATATACACGATGTACGAAGCGTTCGGAGCGTTTCTTTCAAATTCATAAAATACCGTTCCTTTCTTCAATTAATTCGCTGAAAGTTTTGTTCGACTTTCTGAAATTATCCCGCGAATTATAATTATTATTCTGTTTGTTTTGTTTATATTGTTTTTGTTTATTATAATATAATGTAGGGGAATCGTTTTGTGGGGCATCGTGTGAGGCGCTGTGTGGGGCATCGTGTGAGGCATAGTGCGGGGCAGTCCGACCGTATTTATCGAACTCGAAAATAGTATAAACTCCGGAGGGAACGCTCCCTGTCGAGATACGCGAAGAAACCGTTTAGTTGGGTGATGTAGTTCATGAATTTTCCTGCCTCCTTTAAAAAAATAAATATAAAAAAAATATAAAAATTGTAGGGCGCGGCGACCCGACGCGCCGCGGATTTACGCCGATGTTGGATTTATTGCCAAAGCCCCCGGCGCGTCGGTTCAGGGTTTTCGCCAACGGCGCGTCGGGTCGCCGCGCCCTACAGTTTTTGCGAATTGATATAAATATTACGGAAATATTAACAAAAAAACCGGGGATTGATATAAATCCTCGGTTCGTCTATTAAATTTCCCGGTTCTGCGGGGGTTTCGGTCAATCGTCAAAACCTCACGCTAATATTATACCATAAATCAATATAACATTCTATAACATTTTGTATCATCTTTTTATTTTTTTCGTTTTTAACATGAAATATTGGTTTCTCATATAATATAACTGTAGACGTATAAATAAAAATAAACAAACAGTTTAAATTTAAATGCGAGGTATATGTTATTATGTGTTGCGACGACAGAGATTTTATAGACGAGGGCTGCGGATGCGGCTGCAATGAAGGCTGCGGGGGAGACTGCGGCTGCGGATGCAGACGGAGAAGACGCTGCGGTATATGCGGTATATTCAGAGGAGGCTGGTTCGGCGGCTGCGGATGCAGACGAAGGAGACGCTGCTGCTGGTAAATACTGCGAAAAAACGCTTGCGAACGGCTTATATATTTTTGAAATAAATCAACCCCCCGGTTTTACGCCGGGGGATTTAATTATTGTTTATTCGTTTATCACGAGTTATGCGCTTGATACGTTTCCTGAACTTTGCCCTCTTTCGTAAAGAGGGTGCCGTCCGCAGACGGCGGGTGTTTCAGTCTCCCCGTATGCAACATCAAATTTCAAAAACACCCGTCAGCCGCTTACGCGACTGCCACCCTCTTTAAAAAAGAGGG
>Ga0099364_10011118_pt1 | contig 12322 bp, 13 predicted proteins | sample TergutTh196P3_FD_73070 | JGI IMG/M metagenome (GOLD analysis project Ga0099364, IMG submission 73070) | Microcerotermes parvus P3 segment gut microbial communities from Pointe-Noire, Republic of the Congo - Th196 P3 | ecosystem: Host-associated > Arthropoda: Insects > Digestive system > Gut ... | reverse complement strand
CCTGTTGCTTTTTTGTTTTAGCAACTATAACTGTAACACAGGTTTCCTTTTTCCGCTATTCTTTTTTTGTGAAGTGTAACACTTCTATTGTAATCCTACACAATATCAACAAATATTTTCTTAAAGACGCTTGAAATTAAATTGAATTTATGATATACTTAAATGTAAGTATGCACTAAGGAGAGAGCAAACCAATGCTGTCATGGGAAAATATCCGCTCAAACGCTATGGCGTTCTCTAAGCGGTGGAAAGATGAAGAAAACGAGAAACAAAAGGGGCAAGCTTGTGTCCGTGCTTTGCTGTGCGTGTTTGGTGTTGGTGATGATATTATTGATAAAGGCTTTGAGAATGCCGTCAGAATCGGCAGTCACGATAAGTATATAGACTTCTTGTGGCAAGGGCATATTGCAATTGAGATGAAGTCTAAGGGCAAAGATTTAACTGCCGCTTTCAAGCAATTACAACAATATATGGAGCATCTTCCTAACCCCGATGATGTGCCGGACTTATGGCTTGTTTGTGACTTCGAGAATATGCACTTGACCCGCCGCTCAACTAAGCAGACTTTTAAATTCAAGACAAAAGATTTACATAAGAATGTTAAGGTTTTCGCCGATGTCGCTGGGTATACTGTCGATACTGCTCGCCCTGACCGATTGGAACTTAACGTAAGAGCCGCCGAGAAAATGGCGAAGCTTCATGATGCCCTAAAATCCCACGGCTATGAGGGGCATGACCTCGAAGTCTACCTTGTGCGACTGCTATTCTGTATGTTTGCGGGCGATACCGGGATTTTCACGCAGGGAAGCTTTTACTATTATATAAAAGAATCCAAAGAGGATGGCTCGGACTTGTCGGAGCGGATTAGCAAGCTGTTTGAACTGCTGAATATGCCCGATGATGTCCGCAAGAAAAGGATGTTGATTCCGCAAAAGCTGAAAGATGATTTCAAGTATATCAACGGCGGATTGTTCAGCGAAAACCTGCCTTCGGCAGAGTTTAACCCCAAAATGCGAAAACTCCTGTTGGAGTGCCGTGAGTTTGATTGGAGCGAGATTTCACCGGCGATTTTCGGGGCGATGTTCCAAGGCGTTATGAAGCCGGAACAACGGCGGGAACTCGGCGCGCATTACACGAGTGAAGAAAATATTTTAAAGCTGATAAATCCGCTATTTATGGACGATTTGCGGAGTGAATTTGAGCGTGTCAAAACCGACAGCAATGCTTTGGAGCGTTTCCACGACAAAATCGCACAACTGAAATTCCTTGACCCCGCCTGTGGTTGCGGCAATTTTCTCATTATCACTTACCGCGAATTACGACTACTTGAACTCGAAATTATCAAGATGAAACAAGATACTTTTCAACTTAAATTATTCGATATATCGAATGTCTTAAAGGTTAGCGTTACACAGTTTTACGGCATCGAATACGAGGATTTTCCTTGCCAAATCGCACAGGCGGGAATGTGGTTGGTTGACCATCAAATGAACCTACTCGCCTCGGAGTTAATCGGGCAGTATTACGCTCGATTGCCATTGACTGAATCTGCTACTATTGTTCATGGGAATGCCCTGCGACTTGATTGGGAAGAAGTTGTCGGCAAAGATGAGTTGAGTTATATTCTTGGCAATCCGCCGTTTGTGGGGTATAAGTATCAAAGTTCTGAACAAAGAGAAGATGTTCAGTCAGTTGCAAAAGGTGTTAAAAATCTTGATTATGTTGCGATGTGGTACATTAAATCAGCTAAATATATACAAGAAACAGCGATAAAATGTGCGTTTGTGTCAACTAATTCAATCACACAAGGAGAGCAAGTTGCCGTTTTATGGAAACCTTTATGTGAAAACTTGGGGATTCATATAAACTTTGGAGTTCCTACATTCACTTGGGGCAATGAAGCAAAAGGAAAAGCGGCTGTATACTGTGTGATTATAGGCTTTAGCACAAAACCGACTAATGATGACCTCAATCCGTACTTGATAAAAGGTGCAATGACTTATATCGAAAGGCGAAAAAAGCCGATTTGCGATGTACCTGAATTGACGGACGGAAATAGACCGACAGACGGTGGCAACCTAATTATTGAGGATTGCGAGTACGATGATTTCATAATTAAAGAGCCTAATGCGCTTTTGTACATTAAACGATATATGATGGCAAGAGAATTTCTTCATAATGAAAAAAGGTATTGCTTGTGGCTTGTTGGTGTTCCTGCTTCGGAATTGCGAAAGATGCCCGAAGTTATGAAGAAAATTGAAGCTACACGCCAAACAAGATTGGCAAGCCCCGACAAAGGTGCAAATCGGCTCACCGAAACTCCTGCGCTATTTCGTGAGACAAGGAATCCCGATAATTATATTGTTATTCCATTTACATCATCGGAACATCGAAAGTATATTCCGATTGGCTATCTTGATAAGAGCACAATTGCGGGGGCTGGCGGCTTATTCATGTTACCCAATGCAACACTCTACCACTTCGGAATCCTCACTTCGAGCGTTCACATGGCATGGGTTCGTACAGTTTGCGGGCGACTTAAAAGTGATTATCGCTACTCAAAAGACATTGTGTATAATAATTTCCCGTGGGTTGATATTTCCGATAAGCAGAAAGCAGAAATTGAGGGGTTGGCGCAGGGTGTGCTTGATGCACGGGCGGAGTCGCCGAGTTGCAGTTTGGCTGATTTGTATGACCCGCTGACGATGCCGCCTGCTTTGTTGAAGGCTCATAGGGCTTTGGATAGGGCGGTTATGCGGTTGTATGGGTTCGCGGTGGGGGCGAGTGAGGCGGAAGTTGTTGCGGGGCTTATGGAGAGATATCGAGAACTTACGGGAGGTGTAGGCAATGGCTGATAATAGCAGAGCAATAAACCGTGTTTTTACTCGAGGGGTTATTAATGACCTTTTGACAAAAGGCACAAATGAGGTTTATAATTATGTTGTCCGCGAATATATCAACTCCCCCGAAAATAAAACACATAAAGAAATAATCAGTGAGATTTATTCGTATTTAGATAAACAAAAACGCAATGAGTATTTTTATATGAACACCTTATTGCACAGGCTCCTTGGAATACACAGCGTAAACACCACAACCGCATTATCACAGGTAAGAATAAATAAGCACATAGCCGATTTTGTAATGATAAACGGCGAGGGTAAGGTATATGAAATAAAAACCCCTTTTGACAATTTTGATAGATTATCAGACCAAATACGAGATTATTTTAGGGCTTTTAGTAAAGTGTCGCTCTTGACGTCTTCTCCGGGTGAATTTGAAAGAGTGTCATCGTGGTTAAATCAATTAGGCGATATGGGAGAAGCCGTAGGCATTTATCATATGAATGACATTGACACCTATTTTAATCTTACTTTTCGGCGTATTCCGCAGCAATTCGACGAACATCTCGAACATATTTGTATATTTAAGTTGCTAAGGAAGGGTGAGTACGAGAATATTATTAAGAAGCATTTTAACGAATTACCGCAAGTCGCTCCCGTTTTTTATTTCAAAAAATGCTTCGCTATGTTTGAGCAAATTCCGCTTCTTGAAGCACAAAAATTAGCTTTTGATGAATTGAAAAAACGTAATAAAATAACAAAAATAACTTTTAACAAAATTCCCGATGAGTTAAAATCTGTAATATATTTTGCAAAACTATCTAACAAATTGCCGAAATTAGAGCAATTGCTCGAAACAAATTATAGGGGGTAACACTATGTATTTTCCATATTTTAGGGGTAGGCAGTATGAGCTACTTGCATTAAATGAATTGTCTATTGGCGGTTTAATAGGGGCAAGTGTAGTCCCAATAATTGAGCCAATAAAAGTAACGTCGACCTTTAATAATGCGTTAAAGGCTTTTAGTGATGCAAATTTATCGCTTTCAATAATTCTTAATCCTACTGTGGGCGAACTCTCTAATGAGCAAAAACGTAGTTGATTTCTTACTTTCACAAATAATCAGCAAGGGATTTAGTTTTATAGAGAATGATTCTCGCATGATTCCATCGTTAATAATTAACGAAGATGCCGGCTATGCGATGTCCCTATTGCAATCTAATAATATACAAGAGGATACTGTTTTAACAGTTTTAAACAACAGGGATTACCTCAATGAGTATTGTAATTTATTTCGCGAGAAATCGCCATTATACACGCTGTTTCCGGACGAGCGTCAAATAAGGCGAATTGTCGGCAAGAACAAGGTATTGTTTGAGGACAAGTTCATTAAACAAAGCAGAAATGCTGATTATCCCGACGATGAGTTTTTTTTCGGAAGACCACCTTTATTATCAAGAAGAAGGCTATGTTGGTTTTGGCGATTATTCAATAATTGGTGATGAATTTACCGAAAGTGGATTTGCACCATATGCAGTAGCGATTCACATTGTTTATTTCGCAGAAGATAAAACTTTGCGTATAAAACATTTCAAATCGGATTCAAACGATGATATATCCGACGTTGCCGGAAAATTTCATGAAGCGGTTACTAAGCTGGCGAAATGGTGGCAAGAGTTTAATCAACAGTCGCAATTAACAAAAGCTCTTTCGATTTTATTAGACCATTGTAAAAATGGATATTATCCCGGATTGCCTACCATTAAAAAACTGTCAATAATGCTTCATTTAGAATTAGTAAATAAATATCTCGTTGGAGGCATATAAGAAATGAATTGCTGTATTGAATGTTTTTGCGACAATGAGCTTCGTGCGATTATTGAAACTAATAAAAAGGTTGGTAATTGCGACTTTCTGCTATAATGATAAACATTGCATTGTTCGCGGAAACACTTGGGAAGAGTTCGCGGATTCGATAAAAGAAATAAATCGATTTCATAACGCTATGTTTAATTCAGGAGCGTTTGAGGTGATATTAGAAACTATTGCTAAATCATATTCCGTAGGAGAATATTTTTTTAGAGCAAGAATCGCCGACAACAATAGTGGTTTCTCAACAAACGAAATGGGTGCTCCACCTAAAGGAAAACGTAGTGCGGGGCGAATAAATCCCGAGGGTATCCCCGTGCTATACTTGTCTTCCGACACTACGACTATTCTTAATGAAGTTCGCGCTTCCGCTTATGATTTTGTTTCAATTGGTCGGTTTGAATTAAAGGCAGATATAAGAGTTGCTAATCTTTCTGCCATCTCTAATACAAGTCCTTTCCAATACGATGACATAGAGCGATATGTTGCAAACAAGAAAGTTTTCCAAGAGATTTCTATTGAGCTTGCAAAACCACTAAGGCGTAACGATAGCCCATTGGAACACCTCCCAACTCAATACATTGCAGAGTTTATAAAAAGTCAAGGGTACGATGGTGTGGAATACGCAAGCACGCTTAAAGAAGGCGGGCGCAATATTGCTATATTTAATGAAGATATTTTAAAATGTGTAAGCGTAGAAACATTGGAAATTTCAAAGGTAATATACGGAACATTTCCACCAATTGAGTAAATTTAAACAGCAATAATGCGGTGTAATGTAATCTGATTTAGTCATCCCGATTGCGGAGCAAATCCCCTCACCGTAGTGACCCAATAATGAAGCGGAGCGAAATGTCCTGTTTTGTAATGCCCATCAGGGCAGGACGAAACGGGTATTGGGTGAAGTACACGAATAGACTTGCACGCTACAAAAGAATGAATTTCCGAAAATGTTTTCACAAAAATCTCAAGCCCTTTAAAAATAATCAGCATTAAAATAAGCAAATCATCTTTCCGTTTCAAACAACTTCTTTTTCTTCAATCAAGAAAAAATTGAAAATATTATAACAGCTTTTCGGGGTATCCGAATTTACAAGTTCGCTCAAAACTATTTTTTTCAGCCAAGAGATTTAGCAACCTCAAAAACCGATAAGCGTAAAAACGCACTTGCTTGAAAAGAAAAAATAAGACTTGCAATTTCCACCTTTTTCAAAAAAGATGTGATTTATGAACTATGAAATCAACAAAATTATTACGCCATGTCATAATAAGTAGAAGCACCCATTACCTGTTTTGCCCTCGACTTTCAGCCGATTTCAAAACAAGGATGGGTCTGCTCTGCAGAAAAGGATTCGCCTTTGACCTCGAATTTACTTGTTTGAAAAAATATTTTCTTAAAACGATTGACAAATTAACCGAAATAGGCTACACTGTAATAAGAATGAAAAAAATATTTTAGGAGATGTCCTTATGAAAATTATCGGCGACAGAATGAAAGCCCTGCGAAAAAGTGTCAAGCATACGCAAGGTGAACTTGCGAAAATAATCGGGACAAACATATCATCAGTCAATCGTTATGAGAATAATCAAGCGGAAGCCCCCTATAAAATTTTGCTTGCTTATGCCGACTATTTTGACGTGTCACTTGATTATATTTATGGCAGAACTGACAAGCCACAGGGGCGGGTTTATGACTTTGTTCCGAAAGTCGAGAACTCAAAAGAGATGAAAGCGTTTATTGATATGTGCTTCGACCCGGAATCGCCAATGAGTGATAAATTGAAAGACACTTTGTTGAAAATGATGACAGGCGGTGAAAAATGAAAGCTGTAATTTATGCTCGCTATTCAAGCGAAAATCAAACAGAAAATTCTATTGGGGGTCAACTTCGCGAGTGCATGGAGTATGCAGAAAAACATAACTTTGCCGTTGTCGGCGCATACATTGACAGAGCTTTGTCCGCAAAAATTGACGACCGCCCCGAATTTCAGCGCATGATTGCCGACAGCGCGAAGAAGCAATTCGACGTTGTTCTCGTGTGGAAACTTGACGGGTTCGCACGCAACCGTCTTGACTCTGCAACTTATCGTGCGATTTTGAAACGCAACGATGTCAATGTCGTGTCGGCGAAAGAAAACATTTCGGAAGGTCTGGAGGGGATTATTCTCGAAGCTATGCTCGAGGGGATGGCGGAATATTATTCAGCCGAGTTAAGCCAAAAAGTTAAACGTGTGCAAAAAGAAAACGCGCTCAAGTGCAAAGCGGTCGGGAGCACGCCTTTCGGGCACAGAAAAAATGCCGACAAGATGTTTGAAATTGACCCGCTCACCGCTCCGATTGTGCTTGAAATGTTCACGATGTATGCCGACGGAAAAACCGTGAAAGAGATTAGTGCCGCGATGAACAGCCGCGCAGTTTTCGCCAACATAAAATACAAATATACTAACAAAAGCAGTTTGCACAATTTGCTGAAAAACCGCCGCTACATCGGCGAATATCGCTACGGCGATGTTGTAACTCCAGGTGGTATGCCTGCGATTGTGCCGGTGGAAATTTTTGAAAAAGTGCAGGAGCGTATGGAGAGAAATCGGCACAAGCCCTCCGCCAAAAAAGCTGATGAAGAATACATTTTAACGACTAAACTTTTCTGCGAAAAATGCGGTACAATGATGGTTGGTGTCGGCGGCACGAGCAAAACGGGCAAGGTGCATTATTATTACAAATGCGGGAATCGGATTTATAAAAAAGTCGTGTGATAAAAAGCCCATGAAGAAAGACCTGCTTGAACGTCAAGTAGTTTTCCTTGCAAAGGAATATGTGTTGAACGATGATATAATCAGCAGTATATCCGATCCAGTTGTGGAGTTACAAAAACAGGAAAACACCGTTATTCCATATTTGCAATCGCAGTTGCGTGAAGTGGAAAAAGGGATTGAGAATATGCTCAATGCTATTCAACAGGGCATAATCACCTCGTCCACAAAACGGCGCATAGATGAACGTGAACAGCGGAAAGAGGATATTGAAATATCCATTGTGAAAGAAAAAATCGCCAAAACTCCGCTGACCTTCTCCCCTCGCTTTATCTTCATCGGTGGACTATTCGGAATTGTAATAAGAAGGTGAAAAACCGCCGCAGGCTCATTACCTGCGGCGGTTTTGCACTTTATTTATTTGATTTACGAAAACAAAAAACACCCCACCGGAATTAACTTCCGGCGGGGTTCCCTATCTGCAAAAGCTACTGCCTCCGCTAACTCCTCAAAATCTCATTAACTCGCTTCTGCACAGTCTTAGAATCATACCCCGCCGCAGTCAACCGCCGAACCCGCTCAATCCCATTCCCCCAATCGCCGCGAATAACCTCATTTGCAAGGGTTTCAAGAGACTTGCGGTCGGGTTTGGGGCTGTTTTTGTTGCGGTCGTGGGGTTTGCAGGAGTCTGCGTGGTCGCGCGTCTTGCGTTCTTCGGCCTTTTGCTGTTGCAGAAGTCGCTTCAACTCGTTTTCCTGTTCTGCTTCTTCGCCTGCACCCCGGCGATTTTGTCTGCGATTGTTTTTCTTGCCATGATTTTTTGCTCCTTTCGGTTTTGATTTTTAATTTTTGGATATAAAAAAGCAACCGCAAAATAAAATGCAGTTGCTATTTTAACTATTAAATGGGTGATTAGATATTCGATTTAACAATCGTCTTGTGCTTTTAATCCCTCTACTATGTCAAGTTTATCTATATGCCTTGATGTAATCAATGCCATAATTGCAGTAACACCGACGACTACTAAAGCAGAAATAACATAACTTCGTGGAAAAATAGTTGCAGAAATAACAAAGTTACTTCCCGAAAATTCACCTTTTATAACTTCCAACAGTAAATTCCCCGATATAAAACCAAGAGGAATTGCTATGAGTAATTGTAAAATCGTTTCTTTAATATGCGCGGTCAGTATACTTTTATGGGGATAACCCATAACGCCCATAAACATATATTCATACTCTCTTGCGGAAAGGTTAATTAATCCGACAGAATACAAAACAGTAAAACCAAGAATTACAGAGCAAGCAATCATAAACCATATAAGCACCGTCATGCTTTCCATAATCGTATCGAAACTTGTTTTATCATCATAAATAGTTGAAAAGTCAATAGCATTTTCCTTCAGATAATCACCGACCGCGGCTATGTTTTCCGTTCTAACATAAATAGTATTATACGCTAAAGGCAGTTCATCGGTTATTGTAATTAAATAATCAAAACTTGTGTATAGAGTAAGTCCGAGATACTGCGGAACAATTGCAGAAATAACAGCATTATAGCCGCTTATTTTTAAAGTATCACCAACATTAACTTTCCATTGCCCGGCGAAATATTCGGGAATAATTACGCCGTTTTGTAATTCATCGACGGGGATATTCACCATGTCAAAACCCTTTTCAACAACAGCGAGATTATAATGTTCGTCCCCTATATCAACGTGCATCATTAAAACCTTGTAGCTTTCGCCGGTCATTTTTAATGCAGGGTGTTCAATATTTAACGGAAAGGGGTCAAAACTGATAATCATATCATAATTTGCGAAGTCGTTAAAATATCCGTCTTGTGTATTCCCCACAGAGTCATAAAACCCAAGCGAAAAAGAAAGCAGGGCGCATGAACCTGTCATTCCGAGAACAATCGCAAAGAAACGGCTTTTATTACGAAATGAATTTTTTAACGCATATCGTGTATTAAATGTTGCGCGTTTCCATATAAATCCAATCCGCTCAAGTAATATTTTCCTGCCGCCTTTCGGAAGTCGCGGGCGCATGGCGTGAGCAGGCATGAGCGGAAGTATTCGGGTTAGTGCAATCATACCCGAAACAGCACATAACATAGTTGAAACAAGAACCGCCACTAACCATAGGGCAGGGAAGAGCGCAAAACTTAATGCAGGTACTTCAAACATTGAGGAGAAAACATCTATAATGAAATCACATATAAACATAGCCGCAACGCCGCCCAATATTGCGCCGATTAAAGCGGAAATGCAAAACTGCGAAAGGTATATACCGATGATTTTTCTGTCCGAAATTCCAAGAGCTTTCATAGTTCCGATTTGTTTTCTGTCATTTTGAATGATTCTTGTCAGCATAACATATATGACAACGGCAATCAGTACCGCGAAAACGAACGGGAAAATATAAGCAAAACTGCTTATTTCGTCTAAATCAGAACGATATAAATAATAATTCATTTGGTCTTTTTGCGATATTGCCCTAAACGCGCCTATTAATTCCGACAAATCATTAACCAAAATGTTATTATCGGCAAGCACAACTATCTCATTAAAACCATCCGCAAAAAATTCCCGTGTCACATAGACAACTCCAAAACGGCTTGCCTGTGCCATTATTGTACGTTCATTCTGCACCATGTAAATATATTCGGGTGAAGCTGCAAGCCCTGTTATGACAACCTCTTTATCGCCAAGCATAATATAATCACCGGTTGAAAGCCCCATAGCCGTAGTATTACGCCTTAAAATAATACATTCATTTTCGTTTTTCGGCAATCTGCCGTCATAAATGTAAGGCAGATTTATACTGTCGGTTAGGGATATGGTGCGAAAAATTAACTCGCCCTCACGAAAGTCACGGACGGTACGCCTCTGCGCCGATTGAACGCCGTTTTGCATTAAAAGCATTTCCGCGCTTTCATTATTAAATACACCATAAAAAGTTATATCAGCGTAGGCGTTATCAATAAAATACTGCTCCGCTGTTTCTTCAAACCGTAGAACGATTGTAAACAGTGTTATAAAAAACGCTACGCCCACAATAAGCAGAAGCACAAGTCCAAAAAGTTGCGGTATATGAGCTCGCATTTTCCTGATAGCAATTTTTGAATTCGTTTTCATCACCAAACCACCTCCGAGGGAGAAATCGGCGTGGTGTTTTCCGTCCTGTCTTGAATTTTACCGCTTCTTAAAGTTATTATTATGTCGGCGATTTTAGCGATTTCTTGATTGTGCGTGATTAATAAAATAGAAGAATTTCTTTCCCTATGTATCTGTTTCAAAACCTCTAAAACCAAAACCCCTGTATTAAAATCCAACGCGCCTGTGGGTTCGTCACATAATAACACTTTCGGATTTTTCGCTATGGCTCTTGCGATTGAAACTCGTAGTTGCTCCCCACCCGAAAGTTCGCCGGGATAATGATGTACTCTTTCCGATAAGCCTACCATGTTAAGCGCGTTTTCGGCATCTGCGCGGGACAACCCTGAGAGTTCGGTTGAAAATTCCACATTTTCAAGTGCTGTCAAGTCGGGTAAAAGATTATAGCTTTGGAATACAAAACCTATATTTTTACCGCGAAAACTTGTCATTTGACTTTTGTTGAAAGCTGTAATGTCGGTGTCGTAAAATGAAATACCCCCGCCTGTCGGTCTGTCCATACAGCCGAGCATATTAAGTAAAGTAGATTTGCCGGAACCGCTTGCGCCTAAAATGACAACGAATTTGTTTTCGGGAATTGATAGACTTACCTTGTCAAGCGCGGTGACTTTCGCGCCGCCCTCGCCGTATTCTTTTGTTAAATCGGTTATTGTGAATAGATTTTGCATAATTTCAATACCATGCCGCCCACGCCGGCACAAATTTCAATGAAAATTGCGGCATGGGACACGCTTTCCTTAATATTTCTATACATTTATACGAGCCGTGAAAATTGTTCGAGAGCCGAAGAAAGATTCTTAATAGTTTCTTCTTCCTTACCCTCGCGTATGCCGTCCAACACGCAATGGTGCAAATGCCCCTCTAATATGACTTGTCCGGTTTTGTGAAGCGCGGATTTAGTCGAGCCGATTTGAATTAAAACGTCCTCACAGCGTTTATCTTCCTCAATCATCTTGATAAGCCCGCGCACTTGTCCCTCGATTCTTTTTAATCGGTTAATTATCGCTTTGGAATCAACGCATTGTTTCATTGTGAACCTCCTTTTGTTTTATAGGGTATACCCCTACACCCTATTATATGTCAAAAAATATCGTTTGTCAAGAGATTTTGGGGAAATATTTTGAAAAATTTGTAAAATTCAAATATTCCAATAAAAAATAGGCACTTTTGAAGTACCTACCTTTACACAATATTACAATGCTTGTCGTCTAAACAACATGACAACAGTGAAAAATATCCAAAGGAAAACCTACCCCAACTCCCCCTCCAAAACCCGCCTAACAACCTCCGGATTCCCAGCCCCCCGCAATCGCTTCATGACGGCCCCCATGATGAACCCGAACGCCTTCTCCTTACCATCGCGATAATCAGCGACTGCGCCCGCATTCTCAGCCAAAACCGCCCGCACCGCTTCAAGCGCGGCAGAGTCGTCCGACACCATCAGCAAGCCCTTTTCGGCGATATAACTTTCAGGGTCGGCGTCACTCAAAAACACCGCCTCGACCGCTTCTTTATAGGCTTTACGATTGATTTTTTTGCCCGCCACAAGTGTCACCAACACCGCCAATTTTTCACTGTCAACCGATAAATTTTCGGGCAGAATCGCAGTACTGTTCATCAAGCGCATAACATCGCCGACGATTAAATTCGCAGTTTCTTTAGGTTCATTGCTCAAGGT
>Ga0099364_10011117_pt1 | contig 12322 bp, 11 predicted proteins | sample TergutTh196P3_FD_73070 | JGI IMG/M metagenome (GOLD analysis project Ga0099364, IMG submission 73070) | Microcerotermes parvus P3 segment gut microbial communities from Pointe-Noire, Republic of the Congo - Th196 P3 | ecosystem: Host-associated > Arthropoda: Insects > Digestive system > Gut ... | reverse complement strand
GGCGTTCGCCATAGTGGTGATTCCGGCGGCTTTGCCGCACCACATGACGACAAAAATCCGGCGGCAAATCTACCAACTTATTTCTCGACAGACCCTTAGGGCGCCGGGCAAAGCGGAGACCGCGAGTATAACAGACAGGACACAATGATCGGACGCCTGAACTCATGTTTCGGTGACACGGCCCGTTTATCCTGTGTCGTTGCGTAAAATAGGGTAAGAGAATGAATATTCATAACCTAAAATGCTTTGTCTATGTCGGTGAATGCCTGAACTTCAGCCTAGCTGCAAAAAGGCTGTTTATCACACAGCCAAACCTAAGCCAGATAATAAGCAGCCTGGAAAAGCAAATCGGCGCAAAGCTTTTCATTCGCAGCACAAAATTCGTAAAGCTGACTCAAGCGGGTGAACTGCTAATGCCGGTTGCCATAGAAATTGTCGAAAAATATGAGAAAATAGTAAACGAGATCAATAAGTTTTCCTCTGCGGATAAAGAAACACTGAAAATAGGATACTTGGGCACAGCTTTTAACCGGATATTGCCTCAGTGCATCCCCGTTTTTCAAAATGAAAATCCGAACGCGAAAATCACATTGCAGCGTATTGACCCGAATAATTTTCGGGACGTTTTTGACAATGATTTGATTGATATTGGCTTTGCCCACCTCGTAGACGTTGAGAATATTGCCAGTCTTCATTACAAAAAACTTTTTGACGTTTATCTGACATTTGTTGTGCATAAAGATCATCCGTTCGGCAATCTTGAGTCCGTTGACTTAGAATCGCTGAAGAATGAACCGCTCATACTTCCTTTTGAGTCGTTTTCGCCATATCTCCGCAGAAGAATACTCGACGTATGCGCGCAAAAAGGTTTCAGTCCGACAATCAGCCAAGAGGCGCATGGCGTAGACGTTTTATATCAAATGATCGACTCTAAAATGGGTGTTGCCATTCTTCCGGAGTCCGGAAGATGCCTGAACTACCGCAATCTCAGATTTATTAAAATACATGATGGGGGCGACGAGCTTGACGTTGGGGCATGTTTGGTGTGGAAGAATAAACCGAAACAAATCGCTGTGAAGCTGCTGGACTTGATTGAAGACACGGTCGGCAGTACAATAGGCAGTTTATTCGACCCAAATCCTTAGACTATTTCCCGCGTGCCATCACTTCCCGGCATATTCCGGCATATGGCGGGTTATATACAACGCATCCGACATTTGCCTGATTGACAAGCAGAAAACTGCATTTGTCACACGCTGTACACCAGTCAACGTTTTTCTCGTTGCCTTCCTTGAATTTTTTAGCCAGAAGCGGATCGGCGAGGCTCTGCCTTCCCAGAGCGACCATATCCGTGACGCCTTCGGCTATATTTTTATTTCCCCAGTACGCGAGACTGTTCTTCTCCGGATCGACAGACTTGAAATTCGGGTTGTTATGGCCATCTCTGAAAATGGAATATCCGCTCCCGATTACCACAGTCTCCGGCCTCAGGCTGTCCCGGCATACTTTACTGAAATAGTGCTGTAGATAGGCCATGTACGGCGCATTTTTCTCTGGCTTGGCCAGTGCCACCGTAGCTCTCGGCGCGCCGCCGGACTGGATAATATAGGACGCCCCGCGTTCCTCCAGGCCTTTTATCAAATCAATGGATTCCGAAAGATCCATGATCGAACTGTCACAGCCCGCCGTACCCTGTCCTCCCGGGAAACCCTCAAACAGCGAAACTTTGGAGCCAATAATAAAATCAGGGTCATTGACTGCCTTTACGATCTTCTCAACAATGTCGAAAGCGAACTGCCGCCTGTTTTCCCAGGCCCCGCCGTATTTCCATTTGCGGCTGTTAAATGGCCGAAGTATCTGAGATCCGAGATAACCAGTGCAAAATTTAATATCAAGGCCGTCGGCCCCGGCGTCGTGAGCTACTTTTGCTGACTCAACAAACTCATCTACAATTCTGCCAATTTCATCATCGCCAATCATATGCGCGTACTCAAAACCATACAGTGGCGTGTCTGAAACGCGAACCGGCTTTGAAACGCCCGGGTTGCTGTATTCTCCGTTATGGGTAAGCTGGAAAACAAAGACATTGTCACTGTTTATCTCTTTTAGGCGACGGGTAAATTTTTCCAGGGCTTTCGCGTTGCCCCGCGTTACGCTCAATTGATGGGCACTTGAAAGGTTATCCCTTGAGCAGACTATCGCTTCCAAATCAATAAAACCCGCTTCTCCTTCAAACAATTTCTCATATCTGGCATAAGTTCTTTCCGTCGGATTTCCGCTTTCATCCGCATCGGCGCATTCCATTGCGTTCATCGCAATTCGGTTAGGCACAGTTTTTTTGCCTATTTTAACAGGCTGCAGCAACAAGTTTGTCGTAGACATAAGATTTCCGTTCCTTTCCCCAAAATGGCTTCTTTTTTTTGTCTATTTACCGCTATGTTAACGCCGTTGAGTTTTTTTGTAAAGCTTTTTTAGCTGTTTTCTGCAAATGATTCCTATTCTCTGGTCACTTATAAGATTTTTGCATAATTGATTATTTTTTTCTTATTTCACAAAAAAGCCCCTATGTGATTAAATGATAGTCGGTGATATTGCACTAAAATAACCAGTTGATGGAGGGTATGAATAAATGAGCAGTAAACCTGTTGTATTCGACAAAAACAGATGGGATACGGCCACGGGGCTGGACTACAGCAATCCGAGGGAGTTTTTTCCGAAACCCTACAAGCATCATGATTATGAGCCCCTTTTTAAGAGGACAAAACTGATCGCGCAGTATGACATGGAAGGCCGCGGCGACGGCTTCCAGATAAGTAAAAAAGGCGATTACCTATACATGAACCATTTTTGGAGCAGCGGGTTCAGCGTCGTTGACGTCAAGGATCCCAAGAATCCGAAAGTTGTTTATTTTGAGTCCACCGGCAGCCCGCACACATGGACTTTGAAAAACCGCGTGCATGGCGACATCTTAGTTACGAGTACTGAATGGAAATTCTTTGAGTCCAAAAAATACTTTGTCAACCCCGACGTCTTCAATTACCATGACTCGGTTTCAAAAGACCCTGTTAAATCCGGCATCAAGATTTATGACATATCAAAGCCTGATAAACCCCGTTTGCTATCTTTCTATGAGACCGGCGTATGGGTCAAAGAGGGCGGCTGCAGCGGATGCCACCGTTTCTGGTTTGACGGGCACTATGTATATCAGTCGGCGGAGGTTCCCGGCTATGACGGCAACATCATGCTGATCATTGATGTGTCGGATCCTGAAAGGCCGAGGGAGGTTTCAAAATTCTGGCTAAAAGGGCAATGGATAGCGGGTGGCGAAAGGCCCGACTGGCCCAAGGATCTTAAGCACCGCTGCCAGCACCACCACCCAATTATCAGGGGCGACAGAGCCTATACCACATGGTTTGGACTCGGCGCCGCGATAGTTGACATATCGGACGTCCGCACCCCAACAATGATTTCTCATGTCAACTATGATATGGGCGGGCAGATGCATACATTCCTGCCGGTTAAAGACGGAAAATTCGCCATCCTTATCAGCGAATACAGGCATGCGTGGATGCTTGACATCAGCGACGAGCGTTATCCCAAGGTTATTGGCATGTTCCCGAAGCCGCCGAACGACCTTTTGGAAAGAGGCGTTGGCAACCCGTGGGGTCCGGGGCCGCACAACATACATGAAAATATGCCGGGGCCGGACTCCTTCCGCTCCGACGATATCGTCTTTATGACGGCCGGTGCCGGAGGCCTGCGCATATGCGATATTTCCGATCCATACCGCATACAGGAGATTGGATATTATGTCCCCGGCACGCCGAAGGTGTATTACGACCCGAGGGGTCCGGAACACGCCAGCAACGGCGCGGGCATAGACGTTGCAGACTGCTGGGTCGACCAGAACGGGCTTATCTACCTGTCGTCATATAACGGAGGCTTGGAAATCCTTGAGTTTGAGGGGTAGGAGTTCAAGACATATGAGGGGATAAACTGTACCTTACTATTTATTAAGGCAGTTAAATTTATTAATTATGGAGGTAAACTACAATGATTCCGAAACTACCATTTGGCAACATCGCACATTTAGGCTGGGCTGTAAAGGATATCGACCAGACTATAAAGAACTTTGAGCTAATGGGGCTTGGGCCGTGGCGTCGCTATATTCTTGGCGAAGCGGACGGCGGACATGATTTTGCGTATAGGGACTACGAAGGCGGTATGGATAACAGATGTAAAGTTGCGTTAGGTAAGTGGGGAACAATTGTTATTGAGTTATTCGAGCCAATTAGATTTCCAATTGTTGAAAACTTTTTAGCCAACCACGGCGAAGGAATCTGGCATTTCGGGTATTCAGTAAGCAGAGAACAGTTCGATGCAACTATTGTGGAGATGGAAAAGGTTGGCATAAAGATTATTGGCAGCTCAGAATATAAAAACGGCGTCCGAATGGCGTTTCTTGATCCAAACAAAACCGGCGGAATAATCTTTCAACTGCATGACTGTCCGCCGGCAATGGAAGACTTCTTCGACACAATGGGAATTATGGTCTGAAAGGACGGGGTTAATAAGAAATGTCAAACGTAAAATTCAAACCATTGCATTGCGGTATGAGCGTCAGCAATCTGGACGAAGCCATTAAATGGTTCGAGGACATGCTCGGCTTCACTCTGCGCCAAAAAGTATCTGAATATACGCCAATGGGATTCAAGGTGGCGTTTATGAATAACGGCGCCGGCTTCGAGATAGAACTCTTCCAGCACCGCGACAGCCTGCCAGTCCCCCCGGAGCGGCACGTGCCGGATGTGGATATTAAAACACAGGGGACAAAGCATATAGCGTTTCAGGTCGATGACCTGGACGCCCTGCTTGAGTATCTGAAATCGAAGAACGTTGAAGTTGTCATGGGGCCAAAGGCTGTGTTCGGCCTCTATGTCGCGTTTATCCACGGGCCGGATAAAATACTCATTGAATTCATACAGCTAAACAAGGTATAAGAGATATGCCTATTGAAACTATCGGTACTAATCATTTCGCGGTGAGCGTCGCTGACTTGGAAGCCTCGATACGATGGTATGAGGACGTCCTCGGCTTCAGGCTTGTCGCCCGCAACACGATTGACAAGCTGGGTGTGCCGGTGGCTCATCTTGACGCGCCGGACTCCGGGTTTGTCCTGGAATTGTTTGCGCCGACCAATGCAAAACCGACGCCCGATGAAAGGCGTTTTCCCGATACGGATATGATGACCAACGGGAATAAGCACTTTTCACTCTCGATTGCCGACAGCGCGAAGACTATGAAAAAATTGGGAGAAATGGGAATCGAAATAGTGATGACTGCGGACGTCTGGAATACGTTCGGGATATTCATAAGGGATCCAAGCGGCAATGTCATAGAACTTATGGAAGGCGACATGCGGGGGAACTGAATATGCAAGGCAAAATGAAAGCTTACGTGTTTGAGGCGGCCAACCGGGCAGCGGTCAGAGACGTCCCAATACCAGAGATATCCGATGACGAGGTGCTGATAAAAATCAAGGCCTGCGGCATATGTCACACGGATCTTATGGTTCTGACAGGCGTTAATATCGTACCTGTGCCATTCCCATTTATTGGCGGGCATGAATGGTCGGGGGAAGTTGTCAGGGCCGGGGCGAATGTCATAACGTTTAAACCGGGCGACCGCGTCGTCGGCGAGGGCAACAGCGGCTGCGGTTCCTGCAAGGCATGCCAGGAAGGCAAGCAGGATTATTGCTCCGTCGCGCCTGTTCAGAGAGGTATCAATTGCGACGGCGCCATGGCGGAGTATTACAGGACGCTGCCGAGGCTCCTGCATAAAATCCCCGAGTCAATGGACTGGAAAACCGCTTCGATGATCGAGCCTTTCTCAATCGCATACAACGGCATACACTCCATCGGCGGATGCGACGCCGCCGACACTGTCGTAGTTCAGGGCGGCGGCTCAATAGGCCTTTGCGCCGTGGCGGCGGCGAAAGCGATGGGCGCACGCGTCATGTGCGTCGAGCCGCTTGAGTACAGACGGAAAGCCGCTATAGCAATGAAAGCGGATTACGTGATTGATCCGGTCAACGAGGACGCCGTCAAAACCGTGAACGGCCTGACCGACGGCTATGGCGCGGACTTGGTGGTCGAGGCTTCCGGAAGCTCCGGCAGTTACAGGCAATCCCTTGACTTTGTCAGGAATAACGGGAGAATATCCTACTTGGGCGTCAACGTGGGTGTGGAAATCCCTGTTGAAATCGGAAAGATACAAATGTGGGGACTCAGAGCACAAGGGTATCTCGGCTCCCCCGGTATCTGGGGCCGGGTCATAACCTTCATTGAGCGCGGCGGGATTGACCTGTCCCCCATATCGACGCAGCAGTATCCGCTTGCCCGGGCCCACGAGGCATTTGAGTTTGCAAGGAACATAAATGATAATGAACTTATCAAAGTAACGCTGTTGATGGATCAGGAGGTGAGGCATGTTAATCATAAAGCATAATATACTGCGCGAAAAAGTAGGACAGAAACCATCTAAGAGTAAGGAGGAAAAACTGATGAAGACAAAAGTATTAGCTGCGCTGATCGTATTTGCAATGTGTCTGGCGGCGGCCGCTTGCGGCGGCAGCCCTGCTGCGCCGGCCCCGGCCGGCACCCCGAACCAGGACGCCTCGGGAGGAACCGCTGACGCGCTGTCTCATGCCGGCGAGGCGGGCGACTTGGGGGGTGTTCTGGGCGCTGAGCTTGTGATGATCATCAACGCGGACAACGCACTCGGCATCAACGACAGGGGATGGAACGCCCAGGGATGGAGCGGCTTCCAGTCATACGCCGAAGCCAATGGTATGACGGCGACTTGGTACAGGCCCGGCGACAACTCGACCCAAGGCTACCTCAACGCTATAAGCACAGCAATAAACAGCGGCGGACAGGTAGTAGTTGGTATGGGTGTGCAAACGCTGGCAGCGATCGAAGTAGCCAGGGAGGATTATCCTAATGTAAAATTCATATCAGTTGAAAGCTTTATCGGTGACGACGCTTCAATGACGCCCAACCACCTTTCCCTCATCCACGCGCTGCACGAAGGCGGATACCTTGCGGGCATGACCGCCGTCAGCGCAGGTTTTAAGGAGATAGGCATTATTACAGGCCGTGACGTCATTGGAATGACTATGTGGACATGGGGCATGATCCAGGGGGTTAATGACACGGCGGCAAGGCTCGGCATAAATGACATAAACCTGAGGCATACTTTTATGAACTCATCCACCGCCACGCCGGAGACACAGGCCCTTGCCGCGTCATGGTACGCGGATGGTGTTGAAGTGATCCTTTGCATGGTCGCGGGCGGAAATAACTCCGTATTTGCCGCAGCGACTGCGGCTAATATGCCAGTGTTCGGCGCGGACGTGGATCAGAGCGGCGAATCCCCGATGGTGCTTACCTCGCCAATAAGGCTCCTTGACATATCGCTGGTTGACGCAGTCGGCACCGCATTTGACGGCACATTCCAGGGTGGCAGGGAAATATACAGGGATACGAACGACGGGTTTATGGGTATGGCGACAGAAACCTGGAGATTGGATGAATTTGGCTATACAGTGGAAGACTACAACAGAGATCTTGAGGATTTCAAAAATGACGTCGGCGGTAAGAGAACCGGTATTATCACCCCGCTGACACACCCCGCTATAGAAGACGACTTGTGGGCAGCGCTTGATCAGCATATAAACTTTAACCACATCAGATAACAGTTATTTAAAGCCGGCTGTCCGGCTGTCCGGTGCTGCACCGGACAGCCGGCAAACCACTTCTGACGACGGAGAGATGCAATGAGCGACTATGTATTTGAAATGCGTAATATCACAAAAAAGTTTCCGGGTATCATCGCTAACGACGACGTCACATTCCAGGTTCGAAAACAGGAGGTTCACGCGCTGCTTGGGGAAAACGGCGCCGGCAAATCGACGCTTATGAACGTTTTGTTCGGGTTGCTGCACCCCGAATGCGGCGAGACGGTCATTAAGGGGAAATCCGTGAAAATCAAAAGCCCGAATGACGCTAATGTATTCGGCATAGGCATGGTTCACCAGCATTTTAAGCTTGTACATAACTTTACAGCGCTGCAAAATATCACCTTGGGCATTGAGGACAGCAGATTCGGCGTCGTCAATTCGAGCAGGGCGCGTGAAAAACTCAATAAGCTGACCGAGCAGTACCACCTCGCGGTCGATTTGGATATGCTGATCGAGGATATGACCGTGGGGATGCAGCAGCGTGTTGAGATACTTAAAATGCTGTACCGTGAGAACGACATACTAATTTTTGACGAACCTACGGCGGTATTGACGCCTCAGGAAGCCGAAGAACTCATGCGCAGCATAGAAGGGCTTATCTCGGAGGGCAAATCCGTCGTTTTTATTTCCCATAAGCTCAACGAGATCATGCGTATTGCAGACCGATGCACCGTCCTTAGGCGAGGAAAGGTCATGGGTACCGTTGATATCGGAAACACAACGCCTGAGCAGCTCAGCGAAATGATGGTCGGCAGAAAAGTCCTCTTGAAACCCGATAAGGCCGATATTGAGCAGGGCGACGTCCTCATGAAAGTGAGAAATCTTACGGTCGAAGGCGCACACGGTCATAAGAGATCAGTACGCAACGTTTCATTTGACGTCCACGCGGGGGAGATTGTGTGCATAGCGGGCATAGACGGCAACGGCCAGACGGAGCTTGCCTATGCCCTTACCGGTTTGCTTAAGATCGAAAGCGGCAGCGTTCTGCTCTGCGGAGAAGAGTGCGTAAACATGAGCATCCGGGGAAGGAATGACGGATACATATCGCATATCCCTGAAGACCGGCATAAGCATGGGTTGGTGCTGGATTATAACGTGTCGAAAAACATGATGCTTCAGACCTATTTTAAAGACAAATACTCAAAAAAAGGCATTATTAATTATAAGCGCGCTTCCGAACGCGCAAGCGGACATATTGAAAAATACGACATTCGGTGCGCTCAGGGTGCATATACCATCGCGCGGAGCATGTCCGGCGGCAACCAGCAAAAGGTCATTGTCGCAAGGGAGCTTGAGCGCGACTACTGCGTGCTTGTCGCGGTTCAGCCTACAAGGGGCCTCGATGTTGGAGCTATTGAGTATATTCACAAACAGCTTATATCTGTTCGGGAGCAAGGCAAAGCCGTACTGCTTGTCTCGCTGGAGCTGGAAGAAGTGATGAATATTTCCGACAGGATACTTGTTATGTATGAGGGAGAGTTGGTTGGCGAGCTAAAACCGGATGAAACGGATTTTCAGGAGTTGGGCATATACATGGCAGGCGCAAAAAGGAATACTTTGGACAATCTCAATTGACAAAGGAATTATGTGATATGATCAAAAAAGCGTTATTGGCGCCATTTATGGTGGCTTTAGTACCAACTGTAATAACAATTATTTTCGGGCTGCTTCTGGGTCTGGTTTTACTTCTCTTGACTGTGGGGGACAGGGCGATTCCGGCCTTTCAATTGATTCTCACCGGGGGGTTCACCATTACAGGGTTCTCCAATGGCGTATCACGCATGATATTCTACGTCGTGCCGATTATGATGACGGGTCTTTCCGTCGGATTGGCGATGAAAACCGGCGTGTTCAACATTGGAGCGACAGGCCAGCTTCTGATGGGCATGTTCGCGGGAATATACATCGGACTCATATGGGAGCCGGCGCTCGGCGCTTACACATGGGTCGCTGCGCTTATTGGAGGGGCGTTTTTGGGCGGAGTCTGGGGCCTCATTCAGGGTGCGCTTCAGGCATATAAAAAAGTAAACGCCATCGTTTGCGGCATTATGATGAACTTTATTGGGCTGTCACTGGTAAATATCATGATTGTTTATAATGGTGACTTGTATGTAGACACCAGAGACTGGACGCATTTTATTCCCAGAAACGGGTTGCTCCCAACAGCGGGTCTAAACAGGATATTTGTAGGCGGGGGGGCGAACTCCGGTGTGCTTTTCGGGATTGCTTTTTGTATTATCGTGTTTTTTATTCTGGAAAAAACCACTCGCGGATATGAGATGAAGGCGTGCGGACTCAACAACAACGCGGCAAAGTACGCCGGAATCAATGTTGAAAAAAATGTTATGATTTCAATGGCTCTGGCTGGGGCCGTGGCAGGGCTTGGAGGCATGATGTTCCATAACGGCACACCCGGCCAGGCATTTTCGCTGACAAATGCGCTGCGTCCGGAGGGTTTTACCGGCATACCTGTGGCGCTGCTCGCTGCCGGACATCCCATTGGTATAATATTTAGCTCGCTGTTTATCGCCTACCTTCAGACGGGCGGGCTGGGGGTGCAGGCGTTGGGCGTCGAGGCCGATTTTGTCAGTGTCATAACAGCCGTAATCATTTTCTCCTGCTCTTTTAATCTGTTGATTAGGAAATTCTATATTTGGCTGATCGGAAAGGTGTTTGATAGGAAACAATGAATACATTCTACTTTGTTTGTCAGCAGACAATCGTCTTCATGGTGCCGCTTATTATAGTTGCGTGTGCGGGCATATTTTCCGAAAGGGGCGGGGTCTTGAATTTCTCCCTTGAAGGCATTATGCTGGCAGGGGCATTCTGCGGCGCGTTGTTTTTGCGCGGGATTAATGACGGCACAAACCTTCACTATATTGCTGCGCTGTTTGTTGCCGGTCTGGGCGGAGTCTTTGTCATACTATTTCACGCCATAGCGGCCATCAGCTTCAGAGGAAATCAAATCGTGAGCGGCATGGCGATCAACCTGTTGGTTCCGCCGCTGACAATAGTATTGGGACGTTCTCTGGTAGGAACACTGCAGATCGTGTTTGCCAATACTTTCATCATTCGTGAAGTACCCGGATTGTCCCGAATCCCGATAATCGGAGATATATTCTTCAGGCAAGCCTATATTTCCAATCTTCTCGGCCTAATTGTCCTGTTTGTGGCAATATTCGTAATGAATAAATCAAAGTTCGGAATTCACCTGAGGGCATGCGGTGAGAACCCGCAGGCGGCGGCATCCATGGGTATTAACGTAACGCGGACAAGATATATCGGCGTACTTATTTCCGGGTTCATCGGCGGTATGGGCGGGCTCGCTTTCATCATCCCGAACGCCACTGAATACGCGGCAACCGTGGCCGGTTACGGATATTTGGCCGTCGGCGTCGTTATATTCGGCCAATGGAATCCCACAAAGATGCTGCTGGCGGCCCTGTTCTTTGGCTTTATGAAGACTATATCCACCATCTACTCAACGATCCCGTTTCTGGCGGGCTTGGGATTAACAAAATACTGGTACTCCATGGTTCCGTACCTTGCGACGATAGTCGTCCTTGTGTTTACATCAAGGCGGTCGGGTGAGCCAAGGGCGCTTGGCCAGGTTTTCGAACATCACAGTTAGGAAGGTGAAGAATATGAAAACAGCGGTATTCTATGGCAAAGGGGACGTACGCATCGAAGAGCGCCCCAAGCCGTCTGCGGGACCCGGTCAAATGGTGGTTAAGATGGATTATGCCGGCTTGTGCGGCACGGATATCGACGCGTATCTGACGGGCAGTTTTCTTGCACGGGGCATGGTGCTCGGGCATGAGAATATTGGTACCGTACATGAAATAGGAGAGGGCGTTGAGGGCTTTGCGATTGGCGAGCGGTTAATTTGCGGCCCGCCGACGGTTTGCCCTGAGCTATGCCCACCGTGCTCCCGCGGCGACACTAGCATATGCCTTGACGCGCTGCCCGTCACGCGCGGCATTGGCGGCCCGGACGGCGGTTTCTCCGAGTATATGCTGATTGCCGACGTAAAGCGCGCCATACTGCGAAAGATACCCGATAACGTGGATTCGAAGGACGCGGCATTGTATGACGCGGTCTGCGTTGGCATACATGCTATCAGGCTTTCGAGGTTCAGGTATGGCGACAATGTAGTGGTCAGCGGCGGCGGCGGCGCTGTGGGGCTGTCTATGGTGAAGCTACTAAAGGCTGCGGGCGCGCGTAAAATTGCCGTACTGCAGACAGGCCCGATTAAAGTCCCACTAATCATGGAGTATGGCGCCGACATATGCCTCGACCCTAACCTGACTGAAGATATTGCCGGAGAGCTTCTTAAATTCTTCGGAACCGGCGAAGCCGCCGACGTTTGTTTTGAATGCGCAGGGACAAAGGAGTCGCTTTATAACAGCATTTACTGCTGCACGCGCAACGGCGGGCAGGTCATGATGGTAGGGCAGGTCACGCAGCCGATAGGCAATATCATCCCTTCGGACTTTTTCGTAAAGGAGATCGATTTGCAAC
>Ga0099364_10011116_pt1 | contig 12323 bp, 11 predicted proteins | sample TergutTh196P3_FD_73070 | JGI IMG/M metagenome (GOLD analysis project Ga0099364, IMG submission 73070) | Microcerotermes parvus P3 segment gut microbial communities from Pointe-Noire, Republic of the Congo - Th196 P3 | ecosystem: Host-associated > Arthropoda: Insects > Digestive system > Gut ... | reverse complement strand
ACGCCGTTCTCATGCATCTGAAGCGCGAGCCTGCTGTTTGCAAAAATCATCATCTCACTCACAATCTTATCAATGGGTGCCGTACGCTTTCTGGCTTTGATCGTGACAATACCGTCATTGACGTAGAAATTGTAATCAAGCTGATTGGCCACTTTTGGCTTCAGGCCAAAGCCCGACCGCTTTGCCGCACGAATTTTTTCCTGCTCCAGCGCAAAGCGCCACAAAACGACCAGCGCATCCCTGTGCGGGACAGCTCCTTCGTTTTTTTCCAGATTTTCTTCTGTTGCCACTTCTTCGAGATCCGGATACCGGAGGTTTTCGACCCGAATGCGCTCCAGCTTTGTTTCTGTTCCAAGTTCCTGATAGCCTTCCTTTGAGACCGTTACGTACAGACTGACCGCAGGACGGATATCGCCTTCATCAAGCGAAAAAATCCGTACATAATCCTCCGGAAGCATCGCGATTTTATCGCCCGGCATATAAACGGTTGCCATACGCGCTCTTGCAATACTGTCCAGTGCGTCACCCGGCGTCATAGCCAGGGCAGGTGCTGCAATATGTATGCCGATTCTGAATGTACCGTCATCCCTGTCTGTTACAGACAGGGCGTCATCTATTTCTGTAGTTGTCGTATCGTCAATGGAAAAAGCAGCTACATCGGCAAGCGGCAAATCGGGAATACTGACCGGCGTTTCCAGGGAAGGAAAGGCTCTCCCTTTGGGAAAATGTTCGTACAAAAAACGCATCACGTGCAGTTCTTCTGCCGACTCAATCACCCCGGCTGCTGCCATCAGGCGCTCAGGTGTGGTCTGCAGTTCCATGCAGGCCTGCGTGAGCGCCTTGTACTCCATCGTGTTTTTATCCGGTTTAAAAAGCAGCTGAAAGGCCATTGGCTTCATCGCATCGGGAAAGCCGCCTTCTTTTATTTGCCCGACATAGCGCTCCTGGATAATGGCCAGTTCTTTCTTTCTTTCTATACTTGCGAGGGCAGCCTTCAGCGCAGTTTCCGGAGCGGCCTTGTAGCGCCCTTTTCCCCTCTTGTAAAAATACATGGGCGCGGAGTGCAGTCTGATCAGAAGACCTGCTGCCTCAGCCGGCTCGGGCTTTCTGCCGAAATATTCTGTACCCAGATCAGTAAAGTCAAATTCTTCTTCGCCGGCGACCTCCCAGAGAAAGTCCAGATCTATTTCATCCGCTATTGACTGCGCACCCGACATAAGCTGTGCCGGATCGGTCGCCGAATACTTTATGAGTACATCACGTGCGCGCACTTTCGAGCGCTGCCCGCCAGGCAGCTCAACATGAAACGCCTCTCCCGCCTGAGACAGTACGCTGCCCGTTCTGAAATGTCCGGACTCTTCAAAAAACAGATTCATCTAACTCTCGCAAGGAAGGTGCCGACACCCCTCAGGAGAGGATATGCGGTATAAAAACAGCCACTCCCATCGCCGAGTGCTGCGAGAATTCCAGCACGTTTTGAGCGGGAGAGCATGAGTGGTCCTTTTCTTTTGCCGGGTACTGCTGCTGACATTTTTAATCCTTTTTTTACAGCCCTTACGGTTTTTTTTCCATAGACGCTTTTGCGCGTTTGCCCACAGGGATGCAGTATACCGCCACCCCGCACGGTTCTGCCACCCTCAAAGATGAAAGACACTGTCCGGCATTTTCGATTATCTCTTTCTCACGAAAACCCGGTTCACCTGCACTTTTGCTTTTCAGACTGAAAAACCCGTGCATGATCAGTTCCCGAGCGCGCTAAACGCAAGTATTTCATCAAGGCAATCTACATATTCCGGCAGGCTGTGATCACTGCCTTCAATTATGATCTGTCGCGACAACCGGTAATGTTCAGCCATGAGTCTGTAATCCAGCATTTCGTCACCTGTTGCTGCAATAAGGAAGTAGCGCCCGGGCTGCGTATTTTCCGAAATCTTCAGTTTGCGCAGCTCTGCTCCGTATATCTTCAGGTCTTTTTCCCATTCTTCAAGCTCCAGATTTTCGATCGGCTTTTCCCTGGTTGGCCGGATATTCCACGGATCAATAACCGGGTTGAGCAAAACAGCCCTGCAGCCTGTTTTTTCGGCCAGCCAGTTTGCATAATACCCGCCCAGCGAAGAACCGATCAGTGTAATACGTCCAGGCTCGAACCGGGCCATCAGATCCAGTGCCGTTTTAACAGCCTCTTTGGGAGATTCGGGCAGTTGCGGGCAGAAATAGTATTCACCCAACCCCTGCTTTTCCATGTACAGCGCGGTTGACTGCGCCTTGAATGACAACGGGGATGAACGAAAACCGTGAAGATACATAATCATTAAATCACCTTTAACCGACCTGAAACTTTGGTTGTGAAAAAAACGCTTTTTAAAAATTCGGACCGGGAAATAAAAAACGGATACGGCAGCACCTGCGAACTGCTGCTACATTTTCCTGCCCGGCTTTTACGGGCTCTGTCCTTTTGGGGAAAAGTGCATTAGGACGCACCCTGCTTCCTGACTGCATCCAGAATTTTCTGGTGCACGCCTCCAAATCCGCCATTACTCATCACGACAATATGATCGCCGCTCTGGGCCGCTTTTGCAATTTGCCCGACCATCACGTCCAGGTCATCAAAGGCTTCTGCCTTTTCGGCAAGCGGAGCCAGCGCTTCTCCCAGATCCCAGCCCAGCTGGTCTTTGCCGCTCACAGCACCATAACCAAAAACCAGGTCTGCACTGTCCAGACTTGCCGGGAGCGCTTCTCTCATAGACCCCAGCTTCATCGTATTTGAGCGGGGTTCAAATACGGCGATGATCCTGCCTGGTCCGGTATTGCCGACTTTCTTTCTCAGGCCTTCCAGCGTCGTTGCGATGGCCGTTGGATGATGGGCAAAATCATCATAGACAAAAGCACCATGCATCATACCAAAAAGCTCCATTCTCCGCTTTACCGTCTGAAAGTGCTCCAGCGCAGCAATTGCATCAGCTGGCCGGACTCCTGCATGTCTGGCAGCAGCAATGGCGGCAAGGGCATTCATTTTATTGTGCTCACCCGTCAGGTCCCACCGGATAGTCCCCTGCTTCTGCCCATCAAGCAAAACATCAAATGCACCTCCGTCCGAATCCTGCCAGGTAAACCCCCGTTCTGCTGTTCCACCAAAGAAAACTTTCGGGCTCCAGGAGCCCATTTCAAGAACCTGCTTTAAGGCTTCGTCTGAATCATTGACGATTAACTCTCCGCTGCCAGGGACTGTACGCACAAAATGATGAAACTGCGTTTTGATCGCGGCAATATCGGGAAATATGTCAGCGTGATCGTATTCCAGATTGTTCAAAATGGCTGTTTTTGCGTGATAATGAACGAATTTGCTGCGCTTATCAAAAAAAGCGGTATCGTATTCATCTGCTTCAATCACAAAATGTGAGGCGGTCTCACCCTCCTTTCCCAGCCGAGCGGAGATGCCGAAATTCTGCGGGATGCCACCAATCAGAAAGCCGGGCGACAGTCCTGCTGCCTCCAGTATCCAGGCCAGCATGGCAGTTGTTGTTGTCTTGCCATGTGTTCCAGCAACTGCCAGGACCCACTTTCCCTGCAGAATGTTCTTTCCAATCCACTCAGGCCCGGACATATAGGGATATCCCTGGTCCAGAATGGCTTCCATTAATGCATTGCCGCGTGAGACAACATTGCCTATGACAAAAAGGTCCGGCCTGATTTTTATCTGATCCGCATCAAAGCCTGAAATGATTTCAATTCCCTGGCTCTGCAGCTGTGTACTCATGGGGGGATAGACATTGGCATCACATCCGGTAACAGTCAGCCCGGCCGCTTTGGCAAGGACTGCGACGCCGCCCATAAAAGTGCCACAAATTCCCAAAATGTGGATATGCATGGTATCTTCTTCGTTCTTTTGACAAATGCGCCGATTTTACCAGAATTTCAGGCAGACTTTTCTTTTAATCAGCGCATGACAGGGTTAAACAACTCATAAAACGCACACGATTTATATTTTCAGAGTATCATATGCCAATGGATGCGCGTGATGAGACGCTGACCTGTTCGTTGCATGCGGCCTAAAAATGCGGATACTGGCGTTTTGCATGAATTTACCAGAAAAAATGAAAAAACTGGTAAAGATTGCCTAAGAGGGTTTCTTTTCCGGTCATGCTTTACGGCACTCAATACGATAATTGCTGCCAAACTCCGGTAATTTTGCATAAAAAACGTTAAATATGATTAACCGCCGACAAATTTTCAGTCGTAAACTGCTATTATTCTGAAACAGAAGCTGAAAAAAAGTTTCCAAAGTGGCAGTCAATTCCGCCTGATTAATTAAAAAACAAATCGTTTCTGTTTTTCAACATGAGAAATGAGCACAAAACGGACTGGTTCGACATCCGCAGTGAAATCGCAACGGCTGCTGCCCGCATGATAGCTGAAGAAGGCGTCACTTACGAGACGGCCAAAAGGAAGGGCGCACGCCAGATACTTGGCAACAGTCGCATAAACGGCAAATTTCTGCCTGATAACCAGCAGATAGAAGAAGAACTTCGAATCTATCAGGCCCTGTTTATGTCTGACACGCAGCCGGAGCGACTGCTTCACCTGCGTCGGCTGGCTCTGGCAATGATGCACGAACTGGCCCAGTTTCAGCCGTACGTCACTGGGGCTGTTTTAAATGGAACAGCTGGCGAGATGAGTGACATTTACCTGCAGCTGTTTGCTGACAGTGCAAAAGATGTTGAAATTTTTCTGCTGAACAAAAACATTGATATTGCCGTTAGCGAGGCAGTCAGCAACCGCTCAGGAGTACAGGCTGCGGAAAACATTCATTTTTACCACAAGGGAGAAGTTTTTCATCTGAGCGTGTACGAGCGTGATGATCTGAGAAGAATGGCGCGTGCATCCGATACGGTGCCACAAAGAGCCGACAGTAAAGAACTCGAACAGCTGATAGCCTCTTTTGACATAAAAACTGACCAGGGCGCCTTTTAAACAGAAATTTATGCTTTTTGCTTGCTATTTTCTCCCAATTGACGGCAAAATGCTTTAATTGCACGGATTTAACCGTATTTTATTTATTACCGTACCTAACCATGGCCAAAAACATCCTCTTGCTAAACGGCCCTAATCTCAATCTTTTGGGAACGAGAGAGCCACAATTGTACGGAAGTACTACGCTTGATGAAGTCGTAGCAACAGCACGTGATCTGGTCACAGCCGCTGGCGGACAATTTGCCAGTTTCCAGAGTAATCATGAAGGTGCTCTGATTGATCGCATTCATGCAGCGCGAACGGAAGGAGTTGATGCTATTATCATCAATCCAGGGGGGCTGACCCATACCAGCGTAGCCCTGCGCGATGCCCTGTCCGGTGTTGCCATCCCGTTTTATGAGGTACACATCTCCAATGTTTATCAACGTGAGCCATTTCGCCATCACTCCTATTTGTCTGCTATTGCAAAGGGAGTAATATGCGGTTTTGGTGTGGACGGTTATCGGATGGCAATAGAATTTGCCCTTGACAACTGATTCCTGTCCCCTCGTTTTTACTGGTTTTTTCTATGGATCTTCGCAAACTTAAAACACTGATCGACCTTGTTGCCGAATCTGAAATTGCCGAACTTCAGGTAACTGAAGGTGACTCTCAGGTCCGTATCGTCAAAAATTCCCCTGCTCCTGCCCAGCAGGTGCTCATGCAGCCGGCAATGCCACAGTACGCGCAAAACATCGCGGTACCGCAGGAAGTTCCTGTTGCTCTGCCTGAAGCCCCGCCGCCTGCTGCCGAGCCCCCGCCTGAGGCTGCAGTGCATACGGTCAAGTCACCCATGGTTGGAACATTTTATGCAGCCTCAGCACCTGGCTCTCCTGCTTTTGTTCAGGTCGGTTCAGCTGTCAGGGAAGGAGATATTCTGTGCATCATTGAAGCCATGAAGCTTTTAAATGAAATTCAGGCTGATGCAGCCGGAGTCATCAAACAGGTGCTTGTCGAAAACGGGCATCCTGTTGAATATGGCCAGCCTCTTTTCATTATTGAATAAAAAAGGCCCAGATTCCGGACATTTTTCATTTCGATTTATTGTTGACATCATGTTTGAAAAAATTCTCATTGCCAATCGGGGCGAGATTGCCTTGCGTATCCAGCGGGCCTGTCGCGAAATGGGCATTAAAACGGTTGTTGTTCACTCCGATATTGACCGGGAGGCAAAATATGTCAAGCTTGCAGACGAATCGGTCTGCATTGGCCCGGCACCTTCTGCACAAAGCTATCTGAATATGCCTGCCATAATCAGTGCTGCAGAAGTAACGGATGCCGAGGCAATTCATCCGGGCTATGGTTTTCTGGCCGAAAACGCTGATTTTGCTGAAAGGGTTGAACAGTCCGGCTTCGTATTTATCGGGCCGAGACCGGAATCCATCCGGATTATGGGGGACAAGGTCACCGCCAAACAGACTATGCAAAAGGCCAATGTTCCTCTGGTTCCAGGATCAGATGGCGCGCTAGCGGATGACCCAAAACTCATTGTTGGCGTTGCCAGAAAAATTGGATACCCGGTTATCATCAAGGCTTCCGGTGGAGGAGGAGGGCGCGGAATGCGTGTAGTCCACACTGAAGCTGCACTTTTGAATGCTGTTAACATGACCCGAGCCGAAGCTCAGGCTGCTTTTGGCAACCCTGACGTATACATGGAGAAATTCCTGGAAAACCCGCGCCATATCGAGATTCAGGTTCTGGCTGACCAGCACAGAAATGTTATCTGGCTCGGGGAGCGTGACTGTTCAACACAGCGTCGCCATCAGAAACTGATTGAAGAGGCCCCGGCACCGGGTATTTCGAGGCGTCTCATAGAAAGAATTGGAGATCGCTGTGTTGATGCCTGCCGCAGAATCAACTTCAGAGGTGCTGGAACTTTTGAATTTCTGTATGAAAGAGGCGAATTCTATTTCATTGAGATGAATACACGCATTCAGGTTGAGCACCCGGTAACAGAAATGATCACCGGCATTGATCTCATCCAGGAGCAGATTCGCATTGCAGCTGGCGAACGGCTGCGCTATCGCCAGAGAGATGTCAAGATGACCGGGCACGCCATTGAATGCCGGATCTGTGCAGAAGACCCGTACAACTTTACACCTTCACCCGGGAAAGTCACTGCCTGGCACGTCCCGGGAGGCCCTGGCATTCGTGTCGATACGCATGTTTATGCCGGTTACACAATCCCGCCGAACTATGATTCCATGATCGGAAAGATCATTGCTCACGGTGCAACGAGAGAACAGGCCATCAAACGCATGCAGATTGGTCTGTCTGAAATGGTAGTCGAAGGTATTCATACCAATATTGAACTGCATCGTCACATGATGGTTGACCCGCTCTTTATTCAGGGCGGAACCAACATTCACTATCTGGAACAAAAGCTTGCAAACATGGTCAAAGACCGGAACATCATGAAGGCAAAAACAAAATAGGCTCTGGAGTACGCTGCAGATATCGTCCTGGCAGCTGAATCGGGTAACCCGGTGCCGTTATACAGCATTCCCGAAGAAGCGTGCCCTGAAAGTGCATTCAAAGCAGTCAGCGAGACAATGGATATGGCTGCTCCAACTCCTTCCCCTGGCCAAAGCCAGAGAATTCCCAGCGGAGACTCCATGAAATTTCCTGGTGGTACAGATGGTTTACATGAAGTTGTACTGGAAGTGGGCTTTGACCATACGGAGCCGTTTACTGATGCATTGCTCGCTGCCGGTGCCATGGCTGTGACTGTAGAAGATGCTGACGAAGGAACCGATGCCGAGCGTCCCATTTTTGACGAGCCCGGCGAAAACAGCGAAAAAACCTTCTGGCAGAAAAGCCGCATCATTGCCCTGATCCCATCTGACACTGACATCAGCCAGATCATCTCTGTTGCTGCTGCAGAAACTGGTTTGCCCCAAACTCCCGTCTTCAGTTCCAGGGAAGTTCCCGCCAATGACTGGGTACGCACGACTCAGGACCAGTTCAAACCCATTCAAATCAGTGAGCTCCTCTGGGTGGTTCCCAGCTGGCATCCGGTACCGGAGAGTGCCAGAATCGCCCTTCGGGTGGACCCTGGGCTTGCATTTGGCACAGGCAGTCATGCAACAACGCGGCAATGTCTGATCTGGCTTGAAGAAAATCTGTTTAGTGGAGCTTCAGTGCTGGATTATGGCTGTGGTTCAGGCATACTGTCTATGGCCGCTTTCAAACTGGGAGCGCATCCGGTTGATGGTGTAGATATTGATCAGCAGGCCCTGGATACAGCAAGGGAAAATGCTTCACAAAACCAGTGTGACATCTCCTTTTATGAACCCGAGCAGTTTGCAAGATACCGACACGGGATGCAATATGACATTATTGTTGCCAATATTTTGTCTGGAACACTGAAAAAATTGGCTGAATCGCTGGTTTCAAAACTAAAATATGGCGGAAAACTGGCACTTTCGGGTATACTTGAGTGGCAAGCAAATGATGTTATATCAGCCTATTCTCCATGGCTTGATTTGTCATATTATCAGCAAGACGATGGCTGGGTAGTATTATCAGGCACGCGAATTGAAAATGGCGTAATTCTATGATTTTTCACACAAAATGCCCACACTGTCAAACCGTGTTCCGTGTAACGGAAGATCAGTTAAAGCTCTATGATGGCACCGTGCGCTGTGGCGTTTGCCAGCAGGTTTTTAATGCATCTGACCATATTGACAAGTCTGCAGACATGTCAAATGAACAGCAGGAATCCTCTGCTGCAGGTGGTCATGCTCCGGTACCCCCACTGGATGAATCGACTCTGGTTGCCGATTTGCCAGAGAACAGGGCCAGACAGGGTGCTGCTGAGACGCCCCCACCCCAGGGTCGCAGGCCTGCCTCACCGCAAAAGAGTCCTGAAAGACCGCCAGACAACCGGCCTTCGCCGGCCAGACCGGCTGCACAGCCTAAACTTGCCGTTAAAGCAAAACCTCCACCTGAAGTGGCTGCACAAAACAGTGCGCAGACCAGAAATGATGACGATATTACGATCTCTCTTACTGATGAAGCCATAGCGGGTCGATCATCCGAGAGCAATCTTCTTTTTGACAAGCTTGAAGAAGAGATATCCTCCATCACGCAGGAACTGGATCTGGTTTCGGGAAAACGCCTGAGTCCTTTACCTGATACTTCTCAGGCAAGTACTCCGACTCAGACACATCAACCCCCTGCCAGGCCCGTAGCGGACGCCAACTCCTCCTCTGCAAATGCAGAAGGCCAGGGAGCCGGTAATGCTGTGAATGTCAGACGTCCTGCCCGAGATGATGCTCCCTCTTTTGTCAGAGCTCCGCAGGGGCAACCTGCACCACCTACGCTAACGCCGCAGCCGGTGCCGCAGGCACCTCCCCAGCCAGGCATGCAACAGGGACAGCCGGTGCCACCCCAGCCAGGCATGCAGCAGGGACAGCCTGCGCCACCCCAGCCAGGCATGCAGCAGGGACAGCCTGCGCCACCCCAGCCAGGCATGCAACAGGGACAGCCTGCACCACCCCAGCCAGGCATGCAACAGGGACAGCCTGCACCACCCCAGCCAGGCATGCAACCGGGACAGCCGGTGCCACCTCAGCCAGGCATGCAACCGGGACAGCCGGTGCCACCTCAGCCAGGCATGCAACCGGGACAGCCGGTGCCACCTCAGCCAGGCATACAGCAGGGACAGCCGGTGCCACCTCAGCCAGGCATGCAACCGGGACAGCCGGTGCCACCTCAGCCAGGCATGCAACAGGAACAGCCTGCACCACCTTCATTTGCTCCTGACCAGGCACACCAGGGGTCTCCTCCGTTTACTGTGCATTCAGCCCAGCCGGATCTAAACGAAATGCCCGCTCCGGAACAAAGCGACCCGTGGGCACTGCCATCATTTCCTCCCCGTTATTTTGATCCTGATCCTTTAAATGATGCCAGGGACGGGCCGCGCCAGCCGGAAGAGAGTGCGAAAAAAACGAATTTCTTCAGCAGAAGGCAAATCAAAAAGGGCTTTTTATCCGGACGAGCACGTTCTTTCATATCGGTCGGACTTTTTGCTCTTTTGGTTTTGCAGATTCTTTACGTATATTCAGATCGCATGATTGTCTGGATACCTGCAAGCGAATCTGTCGTCACGAAGGTTTGCGACCTGCTCTCCTGTCCCAGAAGTGTGAAATCAACAGTCTCCTCTCTGTCGATTGAAGCGAATGATCTGCAAAGCGTTGCACCTCAAACAGACCTGTATTTATTGACCCTGATGGTAAAAAACAACAGTTCGTCGCGTCAGTCGTGGCCACACCTTGAGCTTACTTTGCTGGACTCTGATAAAACAACCCTTTCCAGGCGGGTATTCAGCCCGGAAAACTACCTGACTGATGCAAATCATATTTCCAAGGGTATTCCTCCCTATTTTGTGAATCCCATCAGGCTTTATCTTGAAGCGATAATACCGCCTGATGCTGATTACCGTATTACCCTTTTTTATCCTTAACCTTATACAGGAGAGATTATGACTTCTCTGATCTGCGGGTCCCTCGCATACGATACGCTAATGTCTTTTCCGGACCGGTTTTCTGACTCTCTCCTTGCAGACCAGTTGCACAATATCAATGTCAGCTTCCTTGTCCCGACTATGCGCCGGGAGTTTGGTGGTTGCGCAGGAAATATTGCCTACAGCCTTAAAATGCTGGGTGGTGACCCACTGATCATGGCAACTTTGGGTTCCGATGGCGAGCCTTACCTCGAAAGACTGGCTGAGCTGAACATATCAAGCCAGCATGTTACGACCATTAAAACAGCATACACGGCGCAGGCCTTTATTACGACAGATCAGGACAATAACCAGATTACCGCTTTCCATCCTGGAGCCATGTCGTATTCGCATCAAAACCGGATTCAGGATATTGATAAAAAAATTGCACTGGCCATTATTGCGCCTGATGGTCGTGATGCCATGTTACAGCACGCCAATGATTGTTCCGTCAAAGGCATTCCCTTCATTTTTGATCCAGGCCAGGGTCTCCCGATGTTCTCGAAAGAAGAGCTTCGTCGCTTTGTCGATCAGGCAACCTATGTAACCGTCAACGATTATGAAGCTTCCATGCTCATGCAGGTCACCGGCTGGTCACATGCTGATATCGCCTCCAGAGTCACTGCATTCATTGTCACACTGGGTGAGCACGGTGCTAAAATTTATGCGACTACTGGCAATACAGACATCCCCAGTGTCAAAGCCGGGCAGGTCATTGATCCGACGGGTTGCGGTGATGCTTTCAGAGCAGGGCTGATTTATGGTCTAACGAGTGGCAAAGACCTGGCTACCAGTGCGAGACTTGGCAGCCTGATGGGTGCCATCAAAATCGCGCACCAAGGGCCGCAAACACATGCTTTGACCGCAAGTGAAATACAGCAGCGCTTCTCACAGGAATTCGGTTACAGCTATTAAAGAAGGAAAAGCGAAAAGACTTGGGTGCTTTCGCCCTGGGCAGTTCACTCGATCTGCTTGCATTAATGGCGCATTTTCCCCTGATTCGTCCGCTACTGACAGCGCAGTAAAAAGAGGCTGGCAAACATCGCCAGCCTCTTTTGTTTTTCTCCCAAAGCACGAGGCCTCGGGAGGATATCACAACGGATTAGAACTTGATCTGATCGTTATTCATCAGTTGCGTCAACAACTGGTTCTCAAGGCTTCCGGACTCATCCATGGGCTGAATTCCAATCATGTGGATTGTGGCAAGATTCTGCATGCCGTAATCATGACCTGCACTGCCATCACGATCAATGCCCACCACAACTGTCGCCTGACCATCATCGCTGTATTCAAGAACCTTGACATTCAGGACGTTCTCGGCAATCAGATCACTTATGCTCGCGCCAGACTTGCCAATTCCCGTCAGCAGATCGCTGATATCCAGAACATCCGCTCCGGCATCTTCGCCAACCTTGCCAACTCCAAACTTTGCGATCATATCACCTGTCATCTTGCCTTCAAGTGAATCCAGCGTGTACACGAAGGTATCGCTTCCCGGACCAGATACAAGGATATTGTCGCCTGCACCTCCGATAATGATGTCATTGCCACCGTTTCCGATGATGATGTCATTGCCTGAAGTACCGATCAGAACATCATCGGCATCGGTTCCGGATACAACATGGAGCTGTACAGCGTCGTGCCCATCAATAACAACCACGTTTTCGCTGACAGAATCCGTGTCGATGCTGACAGTAACATCCTGACCGCTTGCAGCGACTCCGAAGCTGTCAAAGGGCAGTTCGAAGATCAGGTCATCACCCGGGTCATAGCCAACATCAAGCGTTATCTCAATATGGCTGCCCAT
>Ga0099364_10011115_pt1 | contig 12323 bp, 7 predicted proteins | sample TergutTh196P3_FD_73070 | JGI IMG/M metagenome (GOLD analysis project Ga0099364, IMG submission 73070) | Microcerotermes parvus P3 segment gut microbial communities from Pointe-Noire, Republic of the Congo - Th196 P3 | ecosystem: Host-associated > Arthropoda: Insects > Digestive system > Gut ... | reverse complement strand
CCATCTCCGAGTATCGCAATAAGGCCGTTTTCGTTCGTGATTTCGACTGTGTTTCTTATCGCTCGACCTTCATTTACAAAACCACCAACGACCCAGCCGCCTTCGGAAGATCCGCCGACTCCAGCCGCAGCTTCGCCGCCATGCCCGAATATTTGTATCGAGCCGCCATCATTGCTGATAACAACTGTATTTTCCTCGACAGTCCCCACACCATCAGCGAGATAACCACCGAAGACATGACCACTGGAAGAGTCGCCTCCAGCTGAACCGCCTTTTCCTCCTTCACCTCCGATCTCAATCAAGCCTTCAGATAAGTTCTCAATGGTGACTGTGTTTTTACTGACATTGCCATCCTTGCCAACCTGACCTCCAACGATATTTCCACTGGAGGCGTTTCCCCCATTTTCAATTCCTTCACCACCATTACCGCCAATGATGATACTCCCACTGTCTGACGACATGTTAAGGATATGGACATGGTTTTCTGAAGCATTCCCGTTTTCGAAACGGACAGAACCTCCGATGACAAGACCACTGATAGAGTCACCCCCTTTTTGTAAAGATCCCCCATTGCCAACGATCAAAATGGAACCAGTTTCAGACAGGTTCGTGATGTTGACATGATTCTGGCTGGCGCTGCCGTCTTCTCCACTATTACCGCCAATGATATATCCACTTTGGGAGTCTCCGCCGGCTACCGTTCCTTTCCCACCATCACCACCAATAATGATGTCCGCAGAATCTGTACTTTTGTTTATGATATTGACATGGTTTCCTGTGACATTTCCTTTCGATGTATAACCACCATTAATCCGACCTGCCATGGTACGGCTTTCCAGTGGGGTATCATCACCACCGTTTCGACCTATTACAATATTCCCGCCACTCTCATCAATGGTGATATTGACAATGTTGCCTTGAGCATTGCCGTCTGAGGTATTACCACCGTAAACATTTCCACCTACCGAATCGAAGCCAAAGCCCCCTGCTGTACCTATGGTTATCGTGTAAGAATTCTCTGAAGTAATGCTGACAGTATTGTTCCTGACGTTACCACTGTCCTCCGGATCATCATACAGGGCACCGTAAACACTGCCACCTGCTACAACGTTCCTGCTCTGCGCATTTATGGTCATTTCGTTGCCATCAGTATCAACGGTTTTGCAGAAATCCATACCTCCGCATGGGTCTACCACCAACGTAGGCAGAGCATTACCAGGATAATCATAAACCGTCTGAAAACCCACTGCTGAACCTGGGATTCCATTTCGAGTCCAATCTACACCATCAAAGACAACAGTCTCGCCCATTGCTGAACCCGCGGTAAACATCAGTGCTACAGCAAGCGTGACACCGCTACGCTGAAATACAGGAGAATGCTTTTTTTGTCTGGTCATTGCAAATGCCTCGGAAGATGTTTGTAAAAGGTCCTGTTCATTTCACGTGAGCCACCACGAAACTTCGGGGCTACATGAAAAAAACGGAACAATCCAGTAAAACAGTGCAACAAAAATCAGAACTGCAAAAAAACTGCCTGAACTTCTTAAAGGGACAGGAAGGTCATCCAGCCTAGGACAAAGCAAAGGTTTTACCGCCATAGCGCTGGATGAACCGGTTGAGGTATCGCGTTGTGCGCCTTGCACTACAAATGTCCGGGTGATCCGACAGATGCTGGCATCGCACAAAAAAATGCCAGCATCCATAAGGACAAAAGCCCTGAACATGAGCAGGAAAACTGCCCGGGACTCGACTCTGATCAAAACAGCGCAACAGCCAGTTCATCCCGCTCAGGTTTTCCTGAAAAAAAAGTCCCCTGGCCTAGAAATTGAACCGGACACCAACGCCGAGCTGGTGCTGGTACATGTCCTTTGTCCTCATGCGCCACTCACCTGAACCATCGCTCCACTCGGACCACGCCGTATTGACCTTGCCCAGTCGGGCGTAGCGGTATCCCGCATCAATCGTGATGCGCTCGCTTACCCTGACTCCAAGGCCAAGACCGAGATTCCATGCAAAATTCTTTGCGGTACCCGAGCTGGCACTGTCGGTGTAACCCTCACTTTCGCTGTAATTGGCCCTCTTCTTGATGAAGCCCACACCCACACCCGCTCCGACATACGGTGTGACGCGACTCTTGTTTCTGAAGTCATAATAGGCATTCAAAAAAAGCGTCTGGGCGCGGTTCCTGTAATTGATATTCCAGGTATAATCGCCCCTGGAATCCTGAGCCTTTTTTTCAGCAGATGAAAAAGCCGCATATTCGATCTCGGCACGGATGGGGACACCGCCCTTCCTGGAAAAGTCATATCCAAAAGCAATGGACCCTCCAAAAGTGCTGTCATGCTTGCTGCCAAGCATTTCGTGATAACCGCCATCATCTGTTCCTTCCACGCTCACATCTTTCATATGCGCAAGGCTGTAGACAAACTTCGGCGCAATGTAAAGACCTGTGTCCCCGCCTGCTGCAACAGCCGTCATCGGCAATGTCACGAAACCCGCCAGAGCAAGCGCTCCAGCCAGCTTTTTCATCACTTTTTCCTGCTTCATGTGTTTTTCCTCCTCTTTCTTTTTTACTACCGTTGCAATTTACCGTTACTGCCTTTACTACCGTTGAAATTTACCGTTACTGCCTGATTGCCACATCACCCTTTCGGGTGAAATTGGGTGAAATTGGGTGATTCAGGCGTTAACAGCCTAAAAACCGAATCGCATACCAACACCTATCTGATGCTGGTACAGGTTCTTTGTCTTCATTTCCCAGCCGCCTTCGACAAGCTCCCACTCCTTCCACTTCGTATTCACCCGACCAAGACTGACAAAACGATAACCCGCATCAATCGTGACGCGCTCGCTCACCCTGTAACCAAAGCCAACACCCAGATTCCAGACGAGATTGGTGACAGTCTTCGAGTCTGTAGCCGTGCCTGCATAAGGTCCGTACTCATTGCTTCCATAAGTACCCTTCGTTCTGACGAATCCCGCGCCCAGACCGGCTCCGATGTAAGGAGTAAAGGCGCTGCCACTCCTGAAGTCGTAATAGGCATTCAAAAAAAGCGTCTGCACCTGGTGCGACTGACCGGCATCCTCATAACAGTCAGCGGGACAGTAAAACCGCTTTTCGGTTTTTGCCTTTGAAAAAACGGCATATTCAAGCTCGGCCCGCAGAGGCGTTTTCGACTTTTCATACAGGTCATATCCAACAGCAACAGCGCCACCAAAAGTGCTGTCATACCTGCTGCTAAGACTGCTCTCATAAGCAGTCCATCCCGAACCGCTATTTTCATTTCCCGCAAAACTGACACTTCTCATGTGCGCCAGCCCATAAACAAGCTTCGGCGCAACATAGATGCCCGTCCGGGATCCGGCTGCAAAACCTGTCACTGGAATGGTCATCGCGCCCGCCACAAGCAGTACACCTGCAAGCAATCCGGGTTTCATTTTTCTTTTCCTCCTGTTGGTTCAGACTGTTTCAATACCCAGGTTCAGGCCCTGCCCTGTCTGCTTTTCCTCCCGATACACTCCGACCGGAATGTCCCTGGAAAAAACCTGAAATCACGCATATTCAATATTTGCAACTGCCTTCAGAACGCACCGCAACGCTGGCATCCTGATACCTGCCGACATATCCTTTCACTCCAGAAGCAATATTGAAGCCCTCCGCTTCCAATGACCGGAAAGTCGCAACCGACTCTTCAGTTCCAGAGCCTTCACGCAAAAACAGGGCATCCGGACTGGTGAGAGCACAAATATCGGCTTTTGCCCTGACATCCGGTTCACGTCCCGGTGGCACATCGGGCATGTGCCGCTTTTCCGGATCGCGTGAATCTCTTCCATAAGACTGACGCCGAAAAAAAATGGATCAGGACACGCCCGGAAAGCGCAGTACTGCAAAGCAGGTAACACACAGGAGCAAATTCTGCGCATCTTTTCAGGCGCAAAATCGCAGATCAGTCGGTGCTTTTGTAAAACGGGACGCAAAAGGTCAGAATTTGCAAAACATACATTGCAAATTCTGACTCTTCTGACTTGTTTTGACACCACCCATTAGGGTGATTTTTTGGAAATATCAGGTGATTTTTATTTATAATTCCAGAATTTTCTGGAGTTCAATACGCGAAGTACTGCCGGTTTTCGCATAGACTGCCTTGAGGTGGGTTTTGACAGTGTTCAGGCTGATAAGCAGCCGCCGTGATATGTCTGCGGAGGACAGGCCCCCTGCCGCAAGGCAGGCTATTTCATACTCGCGCCAGGAAAGTCCGAAATGATCAGCGGGCACATGCAGTTTTTTCACTATCACCTGTCGACCCACATCCATCTGATCAGCCAAAGTCATGATGGATGCCAGATGGCCGGCATCGGGATATACCGGATCAGAACCGGAAAACAGCGCTTCCAGCGGCTGCCTGATCAGGGAATGGTTTTCCGCAAACGGCAGCAGCAATCTGTCCGGCAATGCCATATCCAGTGCCTCACGCAAAGATTTTTCTGCCGCTTCTGCATTACCGCGCATCAACCAGGCTGCCGAATTGTGAATATGACCATAAATCTGCGCTGGAACAAAACGGTGTACCCTGGCAAGACTGGCTGCCGTCTCGCTCTCGTCAAGATACACCTGCGGCTGTCGATCCAGTAAAAGGAAACGGGCGCGGCATACATTCGCAAAAGGCACTGCCTGGGAAAACAGTCTCCTGGAAAAGGACTCGGAACTGCCCTGCTTCAACCACTCTGTCATCGCGTCCGGACGGTCAAGCAGGCTCATCAGAAAGGAATGTCCCATGTCTCTTGCAAAGCGACTGGAACTGCGTGGATAGCTTTCCACAATACTTTCCATATTTTTAAGCACAGCAGCAAAGGCGGCAGCATCTCCGTGTAAAACAGCCAGTCTTCCGAAAAGAAACTCCACTGAGACCAGAATACTGGCCTGATCATGCAGGGCCGCTGCCTGCCGGGCACGATGCCCCAGTATTGCCGCCATGGCGGTATCACCCTGCAGGAGATATGCTTCGGCCTCCATCAGTTCGGTCGCACCACTCCCGTTCCCGTTTGTCAGACTGATATAGGAAGGAAAGTATTTTTTCATGTCGTCCACCTCTCTGGCCAGGCTTCCGACTTCACTGTGGAGCGTGAAGACTACAGAGATATTGCCAATCAGCCAGGTGTTGTCTGGCCCCACGATGGCAGTTTTTCCTCCGGTCAGCTTTGATGCACGTATGATCCGCTCTCCCATTTCCGCGATATTGTTATAGTGCGTGAAAGCTTCCAGCAGAGTAAGCTCACCGCGCAGGTAATCCCGCTTCTCTTCCGGTATTTCTGTCTCGACCAGTTCCGCCATTAGTGCGCGCAAAGTGGCAAATTCTCCATAACTGCCCTGCCCGAAAAACTCGAATATCAGCTGTATGAATGACAGGGGGTAGCGTACTCTCAGCTCTTTCGGGCTGTTGGCAACAACAACCCGCAGAGTCTCAAGGTGCGAAACATCCAGTTTGTGTGGCAAACGGCTGTTTTCCATACCCCGAAGAAAACTCAGATCAAGAGAGAGGAATTTGTCGAATGCGCCCAGACGGTAGTAAATCTCGAGCGCAGCTTCCCGCTCGCCGTTGGCCGCACACCATTTGGCCGCAGCTTTCAGTATCGACTCCTGCTCCACTTTCGGCAACTCGGCAAACCGGGCCCTGATAAATTCCAGAAATGTGCTGTGTGGATAAAAAATACCTGAAGCTGCATCAAAGCGGATCAGGTGATTCTGGCGCAGGGCATTCATGACTCCCGCCACAGAGACCCGGGCATCAATGGCAGCCAGGATCTGGGAATGGGAAGCGTGATCGAAAGGCGACATCCACAGCAGAAAATTCCGTGCGTCATCATCAAGCCGGTTCCACAGGACATCACGAAGCAGCCCTTCAATTCCGGAAGCGGGAGCAAAATCCCCTTTTTCGTTCCAGTGCCGCAAATGCAGACTCAGCGAGATCATCCACCCCTCGGTTTTCTGGTACAGTCCTTCTGCCTGCTCCCTGTTGAGCACAAAACCCGCCTGGGCGAAATATTCCCTGGATTCCTGCTCTGTCAGACGCAGATCCTCTACGCCCAGGCGGAAATGACCGCTTTTCTCATCGGGCATGATACTTTCTTCCAGAGGGCGTGTGAGAATGACCAGCTTCAGAAGATCGGACCCGTGTTCTAGAAAAGACCTCCAGACTGATACCGGCGCAAGAGGGGCAAGGTGATGGAAATCATCCAGCACCAGCCAGGAAGGACTGACAGGCGCTATTTCCCGCAGGAGATCTGCAATCTCCCCGGCAGTGTCGTCTTTTGGCGGACCAGATGCAAGCAACGCTCTGCCAGTCTGCCCATCCAGGCTCTCCACCCTCCGGCAAAAGCGCCTCCATCCGGCCTGCGGGGTTTCTTCAATGCTGACATGCCGCACCAGAACAGTATCCTGTCCGGCATACTGCTGCATAAGCTGCTGTATCAGCGTCGTTTTCCCGTAGCCCGGTGGTGCCTCGATCAGTACACTCCGGGCGACCATGAACTGGCTCAACCGGGCTTTGAGCCGACTGGAAAGATAAAAACGGTCAATACGATTTGCCTGTTCCATATCTGTTTTGCAAATGACGAACGGAAAAAACCAACTCTTCCTGCTCAGATTTGTCAACACTGTTGAGTACTACTATTTCACAACCCCAGCATTTTTTTGAGTTCAATACGCGAAGAACTGCCGGTTTTTGCATAAACTGCCTTGAGGTGGGTTTTGACAGTATTGAGGCTGATGAACAACTGCCGGGAGATGTCGCCGGAGGAAAGACCATCTGCCGCAAGGGACGCTATCTGCTGTTCGCGCCTGGTCAGTCCGAAATGGTCACCGGTTGCGTACTTTTTGCTCATTATCGCCTGTCGTCCGGCTTCCATCTGCTCTGCCAGCGTCTCGATGGATGCCAGATATCCGGAATCCGGATAGACCGGATCCGGACCGGAAAAGAGCGCCTCCAGCGGCTGTCTGATCAGGGAGTAGTTTTCCACAAATGGCAGCAACAGTCTGTCCGGCAATGCCATGTCCAGCGCTTCACGCAAAGATTGTACTGCCGCCTCTGCATTGCCATGCATAAACCAGGCCGCCGACTTGTGAATATGACAATAAATCTGTGCAACAACAAAACGGTGTATTCCGGCAATACGGGCTACTGCATCACTCTCGCCAAGATACACTTCCGGTCTTTGATCCAGTAAAAGGAAACGGGCACGACACAGTTGCGCAAAAGGAACTGCCTGGGCAAACAGCCTCCTGATAAAGGATTCGGTACTGCCTTTCTGCAACCACTCCACAATTGCTTCCGGTCGACCAAGCAGGCTCATCAGAAAAGCGCGCGCCATATCTTTTGCGAAGCGACTGGAACTTTGCGGATACCTGTCCACAAGACTGGCCATATTTTCAAGGGCAGCAGCAAAGGCTGAAACATCTCCGCGCAGAATGGCAAGTCTTCCGAAAAGAAATTCCACAGCGATCAGAATGCCGGTCTGACCATACAAAGCGGCGGCATCCCGCGCACGGTACCCCAGTATCTCCACCATGCCGGTATCACCCTGCAGGAGATACGCTTCGGCCTCCATCAACTCGGTTGCACCGCTCCCATGCCCGCTTGTCAGGGTGGTATAGGAGGGAAAATATTTTTTCATGTCGTCAACCTCTTTCGCAAGGCTTCCGACTTCGCTGTGGAGCATGAAGGCTGCAGAGACGTTGCCAAGCATCCAGGCATTGCCCGGCCCCATTATGGCGGTTTTTCCTCCGATCAGCTTTGCAGCACGTATGATGTACTCCCCCATTCCCGCGATACTGTTATAGCGCGTAAAGGCCTCCAGCAGCGTGAGTTCACCCCGAAGGTAATCCCGCTTCTCTTCCGGTATTTCCGTCTCGACCAGTTCTGCCATTTCTGCCCGCAAAACGGCAAACTCCCCATAGCTTCCCTGTCCGAAAAACTCGAATATCATCTGAATGAAGGACAGGGGATACCGCACTCGCAGCTCTTTTGTGCTGTTGGCAACAACAACCCGCAAAGTCTCCAGGTGGGAAATATCCAGTTTGTGTGGCAAACGGCTGTTTTCCATACCCCGAAGAAAGCTCAGATCAAGGGAAAGGAATTTGTCAAATGCGCCCAGACGGTAGTAAAGCTCGAGCGCAGCTTCCCGCTCCCCGTTTGCCGCACACCAGTCAGCTGCTGCCATCAGTATCGACTCCTGCTCCGCTTCGGGCAGTTCCTTGAACCGCGCCCTGGTAAATTCCAGAATCGTACTGTGCGGGTAAAAATTGCCTGAATCCACATCAAAACGGATGAGGTGATTCTGGCGCAGCGCATTCATGGCCTCGGTTGGTGATATCTGGGCATCAAGGGCACCGAAGACCTGGGAGTAGGAAACATAATCAAAAGGCGACATCCACAACAGAAAGTTCCGTGCGTCATCATCAAGCCGGTTCCACAGGACATCACGTAACAGCCCTTCAATTCCGGAAGCGGGCGCAAAGTCCCCTTTTTCGTTCCAGTGACGCAAATGCAGACTCAGCGCGATCATCCACCCCTCGGTTCTCTGGTACAGTCCTTCTGCCTGCTCCGTGTTGAGCGTAAAACCCGCTTTGGAGAAATATTCCCTGGATTCCTGCTCTGTCAGACGCAGATCATCCACGCCCAGGCGGAAATGACCGCTTTTTTCATAGAGCATGACACTTTCTTCCAGAGGGCGTGTAACGATGACCAGCTTCAGAAGATCGGACTCATGTTCAAGAAAAGATCTCCAGATTGATGCCGGCGCAAGAGGGGCAAGGAGATGGAAATCATCCAGCACCAGCCAGGAAGGCCTGACAGGCGCTATTTCCCGCAGGATATCTGCCACCTCACCGGCAGTGTCGTCTTTTGGCGGACCAAAGGCGAGCAGCATTCTGCCAATCTGCTCGTCTATGCTCTCCACCCTCCGGCAAAAGCGCCTCCATCCGGCCTGCGGGGTTTCTTCAATGCTGACATGCCGCACCAGAACGGTATCCTGTCCAGCATACTGCTGCATAAGCTGCTGTATCAATGTCGTTTTCCCGTAGCCCGATGGTGCCTCGATCAGTACACTCCGGGCGGTCATGAACTGGTTCAACCGGGTTTTGAGCCGACTGGAAAGATAAAAACGGTCAATACGATTTGCCTGTACCATGTCTGTTTTGCAAATAATGAACAATAAAAAACACCTCTCCCCAGGGGTATGAATGCCCTGCACTCCCCTGTGTCTGCCTGTGCTTCAGAAGCTGTCGAATGTTGATTGGGGGGCACTCTTTTCAGGAAAGCCCCCTGCCCTTTGGCAGGGCGGGAAGGGTATTACACTACTGTTACTACGGTGCTTTCAGAACGGCACCGCAACATTGACGTGATGACCTGACTTCTTCCGGGTGGCTGCCAGGTCATCATTTTTCCAGAACCAGAGACTGGCCTGGAATCTCAGCGTGATTATACATTACGGCAGACTTTCTGTGGATGAAGAGATGGTGCCATCCGTTCACCGGGGTTTGCATTACCGGTAACCCGGTCCTGAACCCGGCATTTTTTTACAATCCCAGCATTTTTTTCAACCCGATACGTGAAGTACTTCCGGTTTTCGAATAAACTGACTTGAGGTGGGCTTTGACAGTGTTCAGGCTGATAAACAGCTGCCGGGAGATGTCACCGGAAGAAAGACCACTCACCGCCAGACGCGCTATTTCATACTCGCGCCGGGTCAGTCCATAATGGTCGCCGGCTGCGTAGAGTTTGCTCACTATCGCTTTCCGTCCGGCCTCCATCTGCTCTGCCAGTGCCCTGATGGATGCCAGATGAGCTGAATCCGGATAGACCGGATCCATGCCGGTAAACAGCGCCTCCAGCGGCTGCCCGATCAGGGAATGGTTTTCCGCGAAGGGCAACAGCAAGCCATCCGGCAATGCCGTATCCAGGGCATCACGCAGGGATTTTTCCGCCGCTTCTGCATTACCCTGCATCAGCCAGGCCGCAGAATTATGAATATGATAATAAATCAGGGCAAGAACAAAGCGGTGTGTCCTGGCAAGACTGGCTGCTGCCTCGTTCTCGCCAAAATAGACTTCCGGCTGTCGGTCCAGTAAAAGGAAACGGGCCCGGCACACATTCGCAAAAGGCACTGCCTGGGAAAACAGTCTCCTGGAAAAGGATTCGGGACTGCCCTGCTGCAGCCACTCTGCCATGGCATGCGGCCGATCAAGCAGGCCCATCAGAAAAGAGTGTCCCATGTCTTTTGCGAAGCGGTTGGAACTTCGCGGATGCCTTTCCGCAATACTTTCCATATTTTCAAGCGCAGTCGTAAAGGCTGGAACATCTCCGTGCAAAACAGCCATTCTCCCGAAAAGAAATTCCACTGATATCAGAATACTGGCCTGCCCATGCAAAGCGGCTGCCTGTCGTGCGCGGTGTCCCAGTATTTCCGCCATGCCCGTATCACCCTGCAGGAGGCAGGCCTCGGCCTCCATCAGTTCGGTTGCCCCGCTTCCATGTCCGTTTGTCAGGTCAATGTACGCAGGAAAGTATTCTTTCATGTCGGCGAGCCTGTCTGCAAGGGTTCCGGATTCGCTGTGGAGCGTGAAGACTACTGAGGCATTTCCAGGTGTCCATGAATTGTCCGGCCCCACGATGGCGGTTTTGCCCCCAATCAGCCTGGCTGCGCGTTTGACGCGCACTCCCATTTCCGAGATATTGTTATATCGCGTAAAAGCTTCCAGCAGCGCCAGTTCTCCTCGCAGGTAATCGCGCTCCTCTTCCGGTATTTCTGTCTCTACCAGTTCTGCCATTTCCGCCCACAAAGTGGCAAACTCGGCATAGCTGCCCTGGCCGAAAAATTCGAAGACCAGCTGCATGAATGACATGGGATACCGTATTCTCATCTCTTTCGTGCAATTGGCAACAACAATCCGCAACGTTTCCAGGTGGGAAACATCCCTTTTGTGGGGCATACGGCTGCTATCCATGCCCCGCAGAAAGCTCAGATCAAGGGAGAGGTATTTTTCAAATGCGCCCAGCCGGAAGTAGATATCAAGAGCTGCTTCCCGCTCGCCGTTTGCCGCACACCAGTCCGCTGCTGACATCAATATCGACTCCTGCTCGGCCTTTGGCAGTTCCGCGAACCGCGCCCTGGTAAATTCCAGAAGCATACTGTGCGGATAAAAAAGACCTGAATCTGCATCAAAGCGGATCAGGTGGTTCTGGCGCAGGGCATCCATTGCTCCTGTTGGTGATACCTGACCATCAATGGCACAGAATACCTGTGCGGGAGAAGCGTAATCAAAAGGCGAAAGCCACAGCAGAAAAGCCCGCGCTTCATCGTCAAGACGATTCCACAGGACATCACGAAGCAGGCCCTCGATTCCGGAAGTGGGAGCAAAGTCCCCTTTTTCGCTCCAGTGTCGCAAATGAAGACTTAACGCGATCATCCATCCTTCCGTTCTCTGGTACAGTCCTTCTGCCTGCTCCCTGTCGAGCATAAAACCTGCTTTGCCAAAATATTCCCCGGATTCCTGCATTGTCAGGCGCAAATCCTCCACGCCCAGACGGAAGTGACCGATTTTTTCATACGGCATGATACTTTCCTCGAGAGGGCGTGTAACTATGACCAGTTTCAGATGGTCGGACTCATGTCCAAGAAAAGCTCTCCAGACTGAAACCGGCGCAAGCGGGGCAAGGAGATGGAAGTCATCAAGCACCAGCCAGGTTGGTCCGGAAGGGCAGATTTCCCGCAGGATATCTGCCACTTCCCCGGCGGTGTCCTCATTTGGCGGACCAATAGCATACAGCACCCTGCCGGTATGCTCGTCCATAGCTTCAAGCCGCCGGCAAAATCGCCTCCATGCGGCCTGCGGGGTTTCTTCAATGCAGACATGTCGCACCTGAACGGTATCCTGTTCGATGAAATGTTGCAGAAGATGCTGTACCAGCGTTGTTTTCCCGTAACCAGATGGTGCCTCAACCAGAACACTGCGGGCGACCATGAACTGATTCAATCGGGCCTTTAACCGACTCGAAAGATAGATGCGATCAATCCGATTTGTCTGTACCATGTTTATTTTGCCAATAACAAACGAAAAAACCGGGTTTCTTCAAGGGTACGAGCACATTGCGCACCCTTGTGTCTGCCTGTATTTCAAAACCTGTACAAAGGGGCCTGAAGGCCCCGCTTTTCGGGAAAACCCCTTATCTCCTGCCTGTACGGGGTACGTACTATGCACTGCGGTTTGTCCCAGCACTCTGGAGACTGCTTTCCGGACGCCCCCATTTCACCTATCTGGTTACCAG